>Ga0137398_10000344_pt1 | contig 15891 bp, 9 predicted proteins | sample czorhiz216metaG_FD_106659 | JGI IMG/M metagenome (GOLD analysis project Ga0137398, IMG submission 106659) | Vadose zone soil microbial communities from Angelo Coast Range Reserve, California, USA - czorhiz2.16 metaG | ecosystem: Environmental > Terrestrial > Soil > Vadose zone | place: USA...
CGACCGCGCGCTCATTAATAGGGCGGCCTTCGCGCAAGAGAATTCTGCGGCGCACGTAGCGGTCGCTGAACTTGTGCAGACCAAACAATTCGATGCGCTGCACGATATACGGCGGTGAGTCGCTCAAATCGAATGCAACGCGCGCGGTGTGATTCTCCGGGTTGAAAGTTCGCATCACCTCCACGGAATGGGAGATGGCGGAATCGATTTCAGAAGTTCTTGATTGAACGCGCGCTATCCACAATCGCCGTAGCTTGTCTATCTCCTGCTGGGAAAAGGGGCCGCCTCGCTCTTGTTCGGAGGAAAGCCTGGGATTTCGGCCGCGCTCTTTCGCGGCTTGCTGAAGAGCGTCGGTCGCTGCGATGGATTCGAAACGGTAAAAAGGGCCCGCTTCCACAGGAATGGAGACAGACAGCCCCGACAGCTCCGACTCATGCGGCCAGGGCAGCCATCGACGTGACGGTTCGTTGGACCTGGCAACTCGCGCAGTGCCGATTCGCGCTTCGGGAAAGCCATGGTTTTGGTAATAGGTGAGGATACGTTGACGGTCTTCTTCAAACGCTTCGCGGGTATATGCATTTTTGCCGCGCCACGAGGCGAGTGGTTTCCACGGCGCGATGCTGCGCATCTGCCCGCGCAATAATTTTGTGGAGACTTGAGGATGGCCATCGAAACTCACCTGGCGCACTCGCAGCAAGGGACCATCGTTGATTTCGAATCGAACGGAGAGCGTAGCGTTTCTCGCTTGCTCACGCGCGATTCGAACGCTCGCCCCCGGATGGCCCTGCTCATTCAGTCCGGTGCGAATCGCGAGGGCGATCAGTTGAAGCGCCGCCGGATCGGCTGGTTTTCCGAGCCGGGGAGAGAGTTTCTTGTCTTCCAGCATTTTTTCGATCTGTTTCTGCGAGAGCAGCCGGGAGCCGGAATACTCCACCTTGGAAAGAAACGGCCGCTCCTCCAGATGAAAGATAAGAGCTATATGTTTCTGGTTTTCGGATGCTGGACGAAGCGGGAGAGTTGAAGACACTTCTTCCACCTGAATGGATTCGAACCACCCTAGCCGCGCGAGGGCGCGAAGATCTTTGTCAATTCTCGCGGCGTCGAATGGCTCGCCCTCGCGGGATCTCAACTGGGCGCCAACTGCGGCTGGCGCGATGCGTCGCAGTCCCGTGAAGCACACTGCGTCAAGGATCGGAGCTTCGGCCGTCTTCTGGAAATTGCCGCGAGGTTCGCAGGCTACGGCGCAGGCCTGCGGCCATGCAGGTGTTGCAGCGGTCAGAATTGACCCAGAATAAATCACAGCGATGAGCCAGCGCACCAGCATCTCTCCTTGCACCGAGGAGGATGAGTGAACGGATGACACATGGCTCTGCAGGGTTGTCTGCCTCGAAAAATGATCTGGGGCGAAAACTCCAGAGAAGGGAGAGCCCTGGACCGCTCCGCATTCACCGAAGCCGCCACAAAGGCCATAGCGCTAGTGAGGCGACGATGCATGGGAAATCTCTCCTTGGAATTCACAGTCTTGAACCAATGGAAACACAGGGGCGAACGCACTCACGGGAAGGTGCGGACTTGAAGGCGTCGCGGTCAGTTTTTCCTGCGCATGAAGTTCTAAGCGGGTCTTGCTAGCGGCAGGTTAACGGCTCGTCAAAACTGATGGCGCAAACGGAGAAGCTGTATAGAATCGGGACGCACCCGGAGCTATAGTATGACCACACTCGCGCGCAAACTCCGCCTGGCCGATTATTTCGCGCTCGCATTTGGCACGATGGTCGGGGCTGGATGGCTAGTCCTAATGGACGACTGGCTCGGACGCAGCGGGCCGCTCGGCGCGATTCTGGGTTTTGCTCTCGGCGGTGTTCTGCTGCTGCCCGTTGGCTACGTTTATGGCCAATGGGTGCAGCGACTTCCGGACGCCGCTGGCGAAGCCGCTTACACGGCTGAGGTTTTTCCGCCGATCGTCAGTTATTTCACCGGCTGGATGATGCTGCTGGCGTACTTCATCGTGTGTCCGTGGGAAGCGGTCGCTGTCGGCAAGCTTGCGGCGTACATCTTTCCATCGCTGAATTCGTTCGAATTGTACCGAGTGGCGGGACAGCCCGTATTCCTGCCGCGTCTTGCGTTGGGCGTCGGCCTCACGGTTTTTCTTGCCGTGCTGAACTACCGGGGCATCCGCTGGAGCGCCAGTTTTCAGAACTGGACAACAGCGATAGTGCTCCTTCTCTTCGTCCTCCTCTTGGGCATCAGTGCCGATCGGGGCGCTCCTGCCAATTTTCATCCGGCGTTCCGCACGACTCCCTTCGTATCGATCTTGCTTACGCTCCAGATCGTGCCGTATTTCATGACCGGATTCGAATCGGTGCCCAAAGTGGCGGAGGAAGCCCATCCGGGGTTTCGTTCGATAGGATTTTTTCGGGCGATTATGATGGCGCTTCTCTTGGGCGTTGGTTTTTACGTTCTTGCCGTTGCCGCGGTGGCCTACGTTGCGCCCTGGCAAGGTCTGATTGGAAAACGATTCGCAACCGCGATCGCCTTCGAACAGGCGCTGGGAGCCCGGTGGCCCGTCCGATTGATTCTGGTCATGGCCCTCTTCGGGCTGTTTCAATGTTTCAACGGCAACTTCGTAGCCGCGAGCCGTTTGCTGTTCGCCTACGGCCGCCGCGGGACCATTCCTCCGCGCTTCGGCGAAGTTCACCAAAAATTTCTGACGCCTTCGGTCGCCATTCTCGGAATTACGGCTGGAACACTCGCTGGGCTGCTGCTCGGCGACGCGCTCCTGGTTCCTGTCACGGAAGTTGGTTCGATGGCGTCCGCCCTCGGCTGGCTGGCAGCTTGCTGGTCGTTTTGGCTGGTAGAAAGGAGGATTTCTCTGCGCGCCGTGACGGGACTTGGGATCGTCGTATCGCTGTTACTTTTCCTGATGAAGGTCTTACCTGTAATTCCTGGCCATTTTTCGCCCGCCGAATGGATTGCCCTGGGCATCTGGCTTGCTCTCGGCACCATACTCCATTGTCGCCCCCGCCTCGCTCAGGTGTAGAATCGAGCTCCTGCCTGGCCTCTTACGATTCGAATGCGCGGGAGCGGTTTGCATCCCCGCTCGGAACAACTCTTGCCCCAACGAAAAAGCCTACAACCCCCAAATGTGTCTCGATGTGAACAGATATCCGCCTTCCGCTTTCTTAACATGGTGCCTGCGGGGGACTGGGCGGGCTACGGGTACCGAGATTCAAATTTCGTCAGAAGAGGCAACAAGATGAGCTAAGTACTGAGAATGAAATCGCAGGCAAGGTTCACGAAGTGAAGGGCGCGATTGAGGAAAAGGTGGGCCAACTGACGAACGATGCCGACTTGGAAGGCGAAGGCACTGGCGAAAAGATAGAGGGGAAGGTCCAGAAGAAAATCGGCCAGGTGCAGAAAGTCCTCGGGAAATAGACTATTTCCCAAGCAGCGGGATGGGCGGCGGTTGGTGGTTGATAGGGCATGCCGAAGCAGCATTTAGAAACCTATCGAGGAGGCAGCGGTTAAGAAACCAGCTATGGAGGACGGACACGATGAGTCAGAATAAATGGACAAGCAAGTTCACTGCATTTGCCGTGGGGGTTGGGGCAGGCGCGCTTCTTGCAATTCTTTTTGCACCGGCTTCGGGAGAGGAAACGTGTGAATATCTCACCGGCCCTTTGAAACAAGGTTTAGATGGTGCGGCATCGACAGGAAAGCGCTGGACTCGCCGTGCGCAGGAGACGGTGGACGACGTAAAGGTAAAGATAGCCGGGGCGGTTGAAGCCGGCAGAAAAGCATACCGCACAGCAAGAGATGCCTGAGTCTTTCGTCAGGCGATCCGGTCCTGAAGACCGGGTCAGCTGGGGCATTCGCGCCGGACCAGACCATTTGATGAAATCCATCCTCCATCTACCCCGGGGACGAAGGCACGCCGCGATCTTCCCACCAATAGGAGTGTGATATCAGCGGCCCGCGAGCGCCGCTCTGCCGTAATGTATACTCACGAGGGAGCCTTACCCTTTCCATTGATGATTCCTTTTCTCCATCTTGGGCCGCTCACAATTCCGACCTTCGGCCTCATGGTTGCCACCGGACTGTTGGCCGCCGCGTATCTCTTGCAAGCAGATTTTGACCGCCGCCGCGCGCAATTCGTGAGCGGCTACCTAGAGAGCGACGGCAAGCCGAGCCATCACGACGAAGGGTTTCTTATTATTGGCGTCGCCGGCCTCGCCGGCCTGGTGGGAGCACGTCTGTATCACGTTTTGGAGAGCCCCCGAGAGTTGATAGCCAATCCGTCGGTACTGATCAGCCGGTTTGGGTTCGCCTGGTTCGGCGGGTTCCTTGGCGGTTTTGTTGCGCTAGTGTTTCTGGCGCGGCATTACGGGAATCCGGTGCTTGAATTCATGGATCTATGCTCGCCGGCAGCAGCGGTTGGATACGCCATCGGGCGCATTGGCTGCTTGTTGTCTGGCGACGGCGATTACGGCGTTCCGACGACGCTGCCCTGGGGCATGAGTTTTCCTAACGGCGTCGTGCCCACGACGGAGCGCGTGCATCCGACGCCGCTCTATGAGTTTTTTATCTGGCTGGCGATCGCGGCGGTCCTGTGGCACATGGGGCAGAAATCAATAAGTGGCGCACGGCCCCGGGGAGAAATCTTCTGCGGCTACCTCATTCTGACGGGTGTGGCCCGATTCTTGATTGAATTCATCCGCATCAACCCGCGATCGTTTTTCGGTCTTTCAAATGCGCAGGCGGCTAGTCTGGTGTCGATCGTCGTCGGTGCCATCCTGCTTTGGAGTATCAGAAGCCGTTTGCGCACCCGAAAGGAAGGAGATCGCATCACATAGCGTGCTGGCTAGCGGAGGGAATTCTTCGAGCCTCCATTGCGGATGTGTGACCAATCAGGCCGTTACTATGAGACCTTCCTTCGGGACGCTTCAGGCATTCCCGCCTAGAATCATTCTCAATTGTTTCTAATTTTCTTCACTTTAAGCGCTTACACTCCTTGACGGATACTGTCTGTCCATGTAGAAACAATATCAAGGCCAACGCCGCGTTCAGGGGCTCGGCGTTTATTCGCAGGCACAGTCCTTGTGCCTCAACAGGGGAACGGGGGATCCATGACATTTCTTCGAAGCATAGCCATTTTTCTATTCGCATTTGCTGCGGTGGGCGTTGTATATGGCCAATCACAGGAAGGCCGCATACTGGGCACGGTGACAGACCAAAGCGGCGGCCTCGTCAAGGGCGCGCGCGTGACCATCACCAATGTGGATACGGGAGTGGCGCGAACGCTTGAGACCAATGACGCGGGCGATTTCGTTGCACCCAGCCTGCCGCCGGGCCCGTACAAATTGGTCGTTGAAGCGACGGGATTCAAGAAAGTAGAGCGCGATGGCATCCGGCTCGAAGTGGCGAAAGATATTCGCCTGGATCTGACGATGCAGCCCGGCAGCGTAACGGAAACCGTCACCGTAACGGAGCAGGTGCCGCTGGTCGAGACCACCAACGACACGCTTGGCGGAACGTTTGCCAACAAGTCCATCAATGATCTCCCCCTAAACGGCCGCGATTTCCAGAATCTGGTGGTATTGAGACCGGGCGTACAGCGGAGCAGCGGCGGCGGGTTTCTGTCCATCAGCTCGAACGGCAACCGCCCAGAAGACAACAATTTTATCGTCGACGGCACGGATAACAACGATCCCTATTACGCCACGACCGTGATCAACGCGGAGGGAGTGCAAGGAACTCCGGGCAGCATTCTTCCCATCGACGCGATTCAAGAATTCAACGCGCAGGAAAACCCGCCGGCAGAGTACGGCTGGAAGCCAGGGGCAATCGTTAATCTAGGCATCAAGTCAGGCACGAATGATGTTCACGGAACGGCCTACGCGTTTGAACGCAACAACGCCTTCGACGCGCGCAATTACTTTAACCCCGCGCCTGATCCAATGCGTGCCTTGCGCCAACATCAGTTTGGCGGGAGCATTGGCGGACCGATTATCAAGAACAAGACTTTTATTTTTGGCGCGTACGAAGGGATTCGTGCGCTCGTGGCGAATTCGGAGACGCTGAACAGCCCTTCCACAGTCACCGCCGGGGGGGATTCGACCGTGAGTATCCCCGATGCAGTCGCGAGTGTGCAGGCCGCCTGTGCATCGATCCCCGGTACCTGCGGCGTGAACGCGCTGAGCACGACAGTAGCAGCCCTCTATCCGGCTAACACAAGTGGCACGAACCAATTGAACGTGGGATTCCCCAATCACAACCGGAACGACAACTTCATTATCAAGGGCGACCACCACATTAACGAACGCCACAGCTTGTCCGCGCGCTATTTCTTCGGCGACAGTCTGCAGATCGAGCGTGACATCCCCGTGTTGCGGGCGGAGTGGCAGTCTTCTTCGCAGCTCCGCGCCCAGGTCTTCGGCTTGAATTACACCTGGGTGCCGAATTCCACCTGGGTGAACGAAGCACGGTTCGGTTACGACCGATTCTGGCAGGCTATCCTAACGGTGGATCACGCCGCGAATCCTGCGACCGTGTATAAAATCAATACGGGTGTAACCGACCCTGTCAATTTTGGAATGCCGGAAATTGATGTAGACGGCTTCAATCCACTTGGCGGCAATCACGGCTGGCCCTTGCTGACCACTCCCAACCAGACCTACCAGGGAGTGGACAATATTTCCTACACGCGCGGAAAGCACACTTTCCGGTTTGGCGGAGAATTCCGCCGCGGGAGTACTGACAATACCCGTGACCGCTACGGAAAAGGTCGTGTCCGGTTTGCCGGTGGCGAGCTAACAATGGCGTGCGGCAGTTGTCTCGGGGTGGACGCAAGCGGAAATCCGATTCAGAGCACCTCGTTGGAAGACTTTATCGCGGGTCTGCCGCGCGGAACGGAAACGGGAAAGACCGGCGGCCGCATTTTTATCGGCAATTCAGGGCGCCATGTCTCGATTAACTCGTTCGGCGGATTCTTTCAAGATGACTGGCGCGTGACTCCGCGGCTGACCGTCAATGCGGGCCTCCGCTATGACCTGAACACGGTAATCAAGGAGAGCCAAGACCGGTTGGCCAATTTTGACCCCGCAACCGGTATCCAGCAAGTGGGTCATGGGATCAGTGCGCCGTACAAAGGTGACCACAACAACTTCGCGCCGCGTTTGGGAATCTCCTGGGATCCGTGGGGGCACGGCAAGACGGTGGTCCGCGCCGGTGGCGGTGTGACTTATGAGATTCCGCACCTTTCGCTGTTCCTGGGACAGAACGGAGTGGAAAACGCTTCGACGGCAGGGCTGAATGTGATTCCGACGGCGGCCTCCACGGGAATTCCCGGTGCCAACGGAACAATCGCGGCTTCCGCCGTTAACCTGAGTGGCAGCTTATTGAACTGGTCCGTCGCTGGGCCCGTCTTCCAGCCCACGATCAACTGCAATCCTGTGACCGGGGGCACTCCGTGCGACATCCTCGGTGTTGCGCGGAACCTACGCACACCCTATGTGATGACGTGGAACTTGAACATCCAACAACAGCTGACGCCGACGACATCATTGCAGGTGGGTTATGTGGGCAACCGCGGCGTCAAGCTCTATGGTGTCCGGGATATCAACCAAGTGGATCCAAACTCGCCGGCAGAGAACAGCTATGATGCGCAAGGTAACGCCGTAAACGTCTTCAATTCAAGTGGTGTTCTAATCGCATGCGGTAATTGCGAGCAAGCTGGCAGGCCACTGAACTTGCAGTTCCCATATCTGGAGTTCGTCAACTTCCTCGACAATGGGTACACGTCCATCTATCACGGGCTGCAGGTGACGCTGATGCAGCGCGCATGGAAGGGCCTGAACTTCGTTGCAGGGTACACCTGGGCACACTCAATTGATGATGTATCACTTAATCGTGCCCAACAGCCGCAGGATAGCACGCGTCCTGGTTTGGAACGCGCTAGCTCGGACAGCGACCTCCGGCATCGCTTAACGCTGGCGCTGACCTACGAAGTACCTTCGAGAAAGGGCTATGGGCACTTGCTCGAAGGCTGGCAGCTCAACTCCATCGTGACCATTCAGGGTGGTTTGCCGTGGAACCTCATCGACGGGAACATCAGCGGCAGCGATATCAGCGGGACGGGGGAATTTGCCGACCGCTGGAACATCACCGGAAGTCCGGCGAATTTCAAACCTTCGACTTCCGGAATTCCGTTCTTAGATCCTAGTTTATTCACCCTCGACGTCAATGGACATGTTACTGGGGGGACGAATGCCGCGTCGAATACTTGCTTTTCGGTCGCTGGGAGCCAGGGGGCGAAGGACCAGCTTGCCAGCTTGGGATGTTATGTGGCGGGATCTTCGGTCCTCACGCCGCCCGCCTTTGGCACATTTGGGAACATCGGCCGGAATCCCTTCCGCGGCCCGCGGCTGGACAATTTAGACTTCTCCGTCGTCAAGACGACCAACCTGAGCGAGCGTGTGAGTGTCCAATTGCGCGCGGAGTTCTTCAACTTCCTCAACCACCCACACTTTGCGAACCCGAATACACAAGGACTAGTGGATCCTTCTGATCCGACTTCCTTTGGTTTCATTTTCAATACGCCGGACGTGGCGGCGGCGAACCCGGTGATTGGAACGGGCGGACCGCGGAACATCCAGTTCGGGCTGAAGTTCCGGTTCTAGCTGGAAGATTCATTCCAACAATAGAGAGAGGCCGGCTCTCGAGATCCGGCCTGCCATTTTTTTCCAGGATTCCTTGGCGCGATTATTGCTAGTCATGGATTCTATATTTCCAGATAGTCGAGCGCCCGCCTAAGGCTCCTGCTTGTAGATCTTTCCTTCCTTCATGACAAACTTCACGTTTTCCAGAATGCGGATGTCTTCGAGCGGATTACCCGAAACCGCGATGATGTCGGCATACTTCCCAGGCTGGAGGGAGCCGAGGAGTTTCGACTTGCCGAGGAGATCGGCGGCGTTGCTCGTGGCGGACTGGATGGCCTGCATCGGTGTCATGCCGTACTTCACCATGAACGCAAACTGGCGCGCGTTGATGCCATGCGGGCAGACGCCCGCATCCGTGCCGAACGACATTTTCACACCTGCGCGGACAGCCTTCGTGAAGTTGCGGCGCTGAATCTCACCCAGGTCGCGGTCGCGCTCCAGAAAATCCGCAGGCATCTTGTTTTCTTTGGCCGCGTCCTGAATGCATTCCTCATTGTAGATATCCATGTCGAGGTAGGTGCCGTGCTCCTTGGCGAGGGCGATGCCTTCGTCGTCGATTAGAGTGGCGTGCTCGATGGAAGCAACTCCCGCGCGGATGGCGTTCTTGATCCCCTCTGGCGCGTGCGCGTGGGCTTCGACGCGCAGACCAAAGTTGCGCGCTTCGTCCACTGCGGCCCGCAGCTCTTCGAGCGTGAACTCGATCGATTTCGGATTGCTTCCATGGGTGAGCACCGCGCCTGTGGAAAGAATCTTGATGTGATCGGCGCCACGGTGGGCAAGCTGGCGGACTTTCTGACGGACTTCCCAGGGACTGTTGGCTTCGCCGAAGTGAAGATCCCAAGGGAGCTGAATGTCCGGCGCGAGACCGGTCATGGCGCCCGCACCCTCGCTGATCGTGATGTAAGCGCCGGCCACGAACATGCGTGGGCCGACCACGATACCCTTGGTGATCGCGTCGCGCAAGGCAACATCGTTGAAAGCGCGATAGACGCCGACGTCGCGCACGGTCGTGAAACCGGCAAGAAGTGTGACGCGCGCGTTGGGAATGGCGGCGTAGGCACTTTCGGACGCGGATTTTTGCAGCACAAGGAGCGGTTCGGCGTCGCCCAGGTCGGCAAGGTGCGTGTGGCAATCGATCAGTCCCGGTAGAACAGTCATTTTTGACAGATCGATCACCGTTGCGCCTGCGGGAACGGACAAATTCTCGCCCGTTGCTTCAATTTTGCCGCCGCGCACCACGAGCGTCTGATTCATCAGCATCCGGCCTGCGTCTACGTCCACGAGCTTTCCCGCGCGAATTACGGTAAATTGCGGAGAGGAGGGTGTTTGCTGGGCCGGTGAAACTGCCGCAGAAGCAATCAGCAGTAAGGCGGCCGAGGCGAGTTGCTTGAGCACAGATGTCCTTTCGCGGATGCGGGAAGCAGTGCTGACGCCAAGAGTTTTATGCAGATTGTGCCTGCGCATCATACTCCGCAGCAGGGCTTACTTCAATTTTGAGCAGCCTGACGCACATGTGCAAAAAAAGACGTCCCGGACGGGGACATCCAGGGACTTGTGGGCCAGGAGATTTGGCGAGCGCTAGAGCATCTGCCGCAAGACGTATTGCAGAATGCCGCCGTGATGATAGTAAGAAACTTCCTCCGGCGTATCCGCGCGCGCGATCGCCGAGAAGGTTTTTAACTTTCCGCCTCCCGATTTAGCATGCACGGTGATTGGTTTTTTCGGCGCAAGTGACGCGACACCCTCGATCTCGAATATTTCGTGGCCCGTTAAGCCAAGTGATTCGCGGTTTTCTCCCGGCTTGAATTCGAGCGGGAGCACCCCCATGCCGACGAGGTTGCTGCGGTGGATGCGTTCGTAGCTTTCGGCGATGACCGCGCGCACGCCGAGCAGCCGCGTGCCTTTTGCCGCCCAATCGCGCGAAGAGCCGGAGCCATATTCTTTTCCGGCGATGACCATCAGGGGCACACCGGCCTCGCGATATTTCACCGCAGCATCGTAAATCGACATCTTTTCGTCGTCCGGAAGAAAAAGCGTCCACCCACCTTCGGTGCCTGGAGCGAGCTGATTGCGCAGACGAATATTTCCAAACGTGCCGCGCATCATGACCTCGTGGTTGCCGCGGCGCGCGCCGTAGGAATTGAATTCATGCGGCTTCACACCGTTGGCGATGAGGTATTTACCAGCGGGCGATTCCACGGGAATCGAGCCGGCCGGCGAAATGTGGTCGGTGGTGACGCTGTCGCCAAGAATGGCCAGCACCTTGGCGCCGTGAATGTCCGCGAGCGCTGGAGGTGCCTTCGGCATGTTTTCGAAAAACGGCGGCAGCTTGATGTATGTCGATTTGGGATCCCACTTGTAGATATCACCTTTGGGAATGGGCATGGACTTCCAGTGCGCATCGCCTTCGAATACTTCGCTGTATTGCTTGCTGTATTGCGCCGTAGTAACGGAAGAACGAACGGTTGATTCGATTTCTTGCGGCGTCGGCCAGATGTCTTTCAGATAGACCGGTTTGCCCGCAGGGTCGGTGCCGAGCGGTTCGGTGGTGAGGTCAAGGTCCATGCGCCCAGCAAGAGCGTACGCGACGACCAGCGGCGGCGAGGCCAGATAATTCGCGCGAACCAGCGGATGAATGCGGCCCTCAAAGTTGCGATTTCCGCTGAGCACGGCAACGGCGATCAGATTGTTATCCTTGATAGCGGCGCCGATGGCCTCCGGCAACGGACCGCTGTTGCCAATGCACGTGGTGCACCCATAGCCGACCAGGTGAAAGTTCAGTTTCTCGAGATACGGTGTCAACCCCGCGGCTAGCAGGTAATCGGTCACGACTTTCGAACCAGGCGCCAGGCTGGTCTTGACCCAGGGCTTGACGTGCAAACCGCGCTCGACAGCTTTCTTCGCAAGCAGGCCCGCCCCCAGCATGAGTGAGGGATTTGAAGTGTTGGTGCAGCTAGTGATGGCGGCGATGACCACCGCGCCGCTCGAAAGGTCAAAGGAGTCGCCGTTGTTTCGGACGGCAATCTTCTTTGCCGGCGTTCCTTCCACAACTTTCGTGAAAGACGCCTTGGCCTGGCGCAGCGCGACGCGATCCTGCGGACGCTTGGGACCAGCGACCGTGGCCTCAACGGTTCCCAGATCCAACTCCAGCGTGTCGTTGAAGAGCGGAGGGGACGTCTTATCTGTTCGAAAGAGCATTTGCTCTTTGCAGTAGGCTTCGACGAGAGCGATCTGTTCCGCCGAACGCGCGGTGAATTGCAGATAAGCGAGTGTTTCCGCATCAACGGGGAAGAAGCCCATGGTCGCGCCATACTCGGGGGCCATGTTGGCAATTGTGGCGCGGTCGGGAACGCTCAGGGTGGACAGACCCGAACCATAGAACTCCACGAATTTTCCGACAACGCCTTTCTTGCGCAGCATTTCCGTAACGGTCAAAACGAGATCCGTCGCCGTTGCGCCTTCGCTCAAGCGCCCATGCAGACGGAAACCAACAACCTCCGGAATCAGCATCGAGGAGGGCTGACCCAGCATCGCCGCTTCTGCTTCAATCCCGCCGACTCCCCAGCCGAAAACGCCCAGGGCATTCACCATAGTGGTATGCGAATCCGTGCCCACTACCGAATCGGGATAGGCCTCAAACCTGTTGCCGTAAGGCATCGCACAGACGACCCGCGCGAGGTATTCCAGGTTCACTTGGTGGCAGATGCCCGTGTCCGGCGGAACCACTTTGAAATTCTGAAACGCCGTCTGCCCCCAGCGCAGGAACGCGTAGCGCTCGACGTTACGCTGAAACTCCAACTCCGCATTCAGGCCGAACGCGTTGACGTTTCCAAAATTATCGACCTGCACGGAATGGTCGATGACCAGCTCGGCAGGGAACAGCGGATTGATTCGCTTCGGGTTCCCGCCCATGCGTTGCACGGCTTCACGCATGGTGGCGAGATCGACGATTGCGGGTACGCCTGTGAAATCCTGCAAGAGGACCCGCGCAGGCATGAATGCGATCTCTTTTTCCGAAGCACCGGGCCGCCAGTTGGCAAGCGCGCGGATGTCCTCGGCATGGACGAAGCGGCCATCCTCGCAGCGCAGGAGATTCTCCAGAAGGATGCGCAGTGAAAAGGGAAGCTTTGCCAGGTCGGCGACGCCCTGCTTTTCAAGGAACTCAAGGCGGTGAATATCGAAGGTTTGAGCGCCGACGTTGAGTTTGTCGCGTGTGCGGAAAGAATTGCCCGCGTTAATGGCCATCCTGACAGTCCTTTCGCTGTGATGCGTAGCCTTCCATCATAACCGAAATTGAATCCGAGCGCCGCGCAGCTATACTGGTATGGCCGTGAACATCGTTCTCATTTCGACCTACGAGTTGGGGAGGCAGCCCTTCGGGCTGGCGTCGCCTGCGGCGTGGCTGCGCAAACGCGGCCATCGGGTCGTAGCGCTCGATCTTGCCCGGCAGTCCCTGGATGAATCTGCGATTGGCGCTGCCGGGCTCATCGCGATTTATTTGCCCATGCACACGGCCACACGGCTTGCGGCGCAACTCATCCCTCAGCTTCGGAAACAAAATCCACGCGCGCATCTCTGTTGTTACGGCCTGTACGCCCCCATGAACGTTGACTATCTTCGCATGCTCGGCGTATCCACAATTCTCGGCGGCGAATTTGAAGAAGGGCTCGCACACCTGGCGGAACGACTTGCCGCGGGGGGAGAGACAATCGCCCTGCCTGCTGAGTCCCTGATCTCCATGGCCCGGTTGCAGTTCGAAGTGCCAGATCGTTCCGGAATGCCTGCGATGGAGAAGTATGCGCATCTCATCGTTCCCGGTGACGGCCACCGGATCGTTGGCTCGACGGAAGCGAGCCGCGGCTGCAAGCATCTTTGCCGGCATTGCCCAATCGTGCCGGTTTACAAGGGAGTGTTTCGAATCGTCAGCCGGGACGTGGTGCTCGAGGATGTTCGCCGCCAGGTGGCCGCCGGGGCGCAACACATCACCTTCGGCGACCCGGATTTCTTTAACGGCGTTCGCCACGCAATGGAACTCGCGGAGGTGTTTCATCGGGAATTTCCTGTCGTGACGTACGACGTGACCATCAAGATCGAACACTTGCTCAAATTTGAGAAGCACTTGCCCGCGCTCCGCGATACGGGCTGTCTCTTTGTGATCAGCGCGGTCGAATCCGTGGACGATACCGTGCTGGGCTTCCTCGAGAAGGGACACACTCGTGAAGATTTTCTCCGCGTCGCAAAGACCTTCCGCGACCTTGGCATGACCCTTCACCCGACGTTCGTGCCGTTCACGCCCTGGACCACAGAGGATGGTTACCTGGATTTGCTGCGAGTGATCGAGCAACAGGGCGTGATCGAAAATGTCGCGCCCATTCAGCTTGGTATTCGTTTGCTCATCCCGGCAGGCTCGCGAATGCTGGAATTGGAAGAAGTGCGTCGCCTGGTTGGACCGTTCGATCCACAGTCGCTGGCGTACCCCTGGAAAAACGCCGACCCGCGCATGGACGCTCTCAGCGAAACCGTGCAGGAGATCGCGGCCACAGCGGAGCGGCAAAAAGAATCGCGGGCGGCTACATTCGAACGCATTTGGATGGCAGCCCACGCCGCTGCCGGATTGTCCGCTCCAAAGATCAGCCCACCCACACGATCGCAGGCTGGCGTTCCGTTTCTCAGCGAACCTTGGTACTGCTGTGCCGAGCCGACCCGGGACCAGTTGGTCTCCATTGGCGCCCAGAAGCCCCTGGCGAAAAATGCCGTCGCAAGCGCTGATGGCTTTGTTTGATCCCGGCAAAAAAAGCGTCACGCATGACGAATCCGCCCAAACGATTGCTACTCTTCACCGCGAAACTCGGCTATCAAACGCGTAGTTTTGATGATGCCGCGCGCAAGCTGGGCGTGCAGCTTGTTTACGTCACCGATCGATGCCACCAGTTGGAAGATCCGTGGGGCGATCAGGCCATTGCCGTGCATTTCGAAACGCCGGAGGTGGCCGCCTACACCGTGAGGGAAGCCCTTCGCGGCCAGGATGTCAGCGGAATTCTTGCTCTCGGTGACCGCCCAGCTGCCGCTGCTGCTTATGCCGCGCGCGGTCTGGGAGTCCGATACAACCATCCTGCGGTCGTGGAGGCTTGCCGGAGCAAGCTGCGCATGAAAGAAGTCTTTCGAGATGCCGGGCTGTCGGTCCCATGGTTTCGAGATCTTCCAATCGATCCGGCGTCCGAACCTGTGCTGCTGGGTATCTCCTATCCCTGCGTGCTGAAGCCGCTTTCGCTTTCGGCGAGCCAGGGCGTGGTGCGCGCGAACAATCGCGATGAGTTTCTCGCGGCCGCAGCACGTGTCCGGCGATTGCTGAAATCCCCGGAGATTCTTGCCACGCGCGAGGCGAATCTCGATCGGATGCTTGTGGAAGGTTACCTACCGGGGAGGGAAGTAGCCATCGAGGGACTTCTCACGCAGGGTGCTCTCCGCATATTGGCGATCTTCGATAAGCCCGATCCGCTCGAAGGCCCGTACTTCGAAGAGACGATCTACGTCACACCTTCACGGCTTCCCGAATCCGTGCAGCGCGCCATCGAGAAATGCGCGAGAGATACGGCGCGAGCTTTGGGTCTGTCGCATGGACCAATCCACGCGGAGTTTCGCGTCAACGACGACGGAGTGTGGCCATTGGAAGTCGCTCCCCGGCCGATCGGCGGGCTCTGCGCCCGAGCCCTGCGATTTTCTCTTGATGGGGCAAATGAACCGATCGGGCTCGAAGAGCTGCTAGTTCGTCACGCCCTGGAACTCCCCGGATGGAATTCGCCGCGCGAACGAATTGCCTCCGGCGTCATGATGCTTCCCGTCCCCCAAAGCGGGATTCTGGAAGGCGTCTCGGGAGAAGATGCCGCCCGTTCGATTCCAGGGATCGCCGAATTGTCGATCACCGCCCGGTTGCACGATACCATCGCTGCCTGGCCGGAGGGCTCGAGCTATCTGGGATTTCTCTTTGCGCGCGGGGACACACCGGAGAGAGTCGAGCAGGCCCTGCGCGCGGCCCACGAAAAATTATCGTTCACGATTACGCCGGGCCTGCCGGTCGAGCATCCCGCGACGCGCCGAATGACGAACCAGGGGAACTAACCTTTTGCCTTGGGCGCAACGTATCCCTCGGGCAATTTAGCGCCTTCGCCGAAGAAAA
>Ga0137398_10000345_pt1 | contig 15885 bp, 11 predicted proteins | sample czorhiz216metaG_FD_106659 | JGI IMG/M metagenome (GOLD analysis project Ga0137398, IMG submission 106659) | Vadose zone soil microbial communities from Angelo Coast Range Reserve, California, USA - czorhiz2.16 metaG | ecosystem: Environmental > Terrestrial > Soil > Vadose zone | place: USA...
AGAGGAAGCACGAGAGGTTTCAGCTTCAGTATTTACGCTGATCTGTCCTGTTTGTTTCGACAAAAATCCAGTCAAAGGAAGAGCAGCGGATTTCAGCGGATCCAAATTCCGCTGCTCCCGCGGTCACCTGTCGCGTCGAAGCAGTTCTCAGAAGGGTCGTGTCCATTAAGGGTGTGGGAGCCGCTTGTTTTCGAACGCGCTTGCGCGGACACCGGTTCGCGACGATGGGCCGTTGCTCGATGCGACCGACCAGATTCATGGTGCGAAAGAATAGGTCCACTTCACCGCAAATCGAGTCTCGCGCACTTGCGGCGGGTTTGCCGGAGCGATGCTGGCAAATTGCGTGCCGACGTTATAGATGATGTAGAGATCGCTGTCCGGCCGGTAGTTGTATCTCAGGCGAACATTGGCGCTTACAGCTTGTGTGTTCGACGTGTCCACCTGAACGAGGCTCGTGAACGTCAAGAAGCGAGTGAACGAATAATTTCCCTGCAAGCTCGCCAGCACTACGGAGAAATTGCCGTTCGCTAACGGCAATCGAAATCGGTCCCAGGTCTCGGAAGCGGATATCGAAAACTTCGCGGTCTGGCGATAGTTAGCTCGCACTCGGAATTCGTTTAGTGTACCCCCGTAGTACCCACCAAATCGCTCGAAGAAATTATAAGTAAATCGGCGATCTTGCCCCGACCCATACGTCAATTGGTGGCGGGCGAAGTGATAGAGACCGTTCGGAATGAACACATTTTTGTAAATGTGAAGAGGCGTTGTGATCCGCTGGGTGAACACATCAGCGATATCATCGTCAGTATATCCGCCGTTGTTCAAATCGGCTCGAAAAGTCCCCTGCCACTCCTGAGTTTGCACGACGCCCTGAGTATCCGGCGCGTGGAGAATAAAACCTTCAAATTGCAACTCTCGGACGCCACTGATTTTGGGTCTCGCCTTGAAAGTCAAATCTCCATAAGTTTCATTGGCGTTGGTGAGTTCGATGAATCCCACCTCGGGATTGAAATTCGGTCCGATTTTCCTGCGCTCAAATTTTCCTTCCACCCAGTTTGATCGATAGGATAAGGAAGCTCCAATGTCACTATTCCCACTCGGATGGCCGGGCGACTGAGTTCCGGCCATGTGACCGTCAACATACCAGTCTTTGAAGAAGACGAGGCGTGTATCCACGCCGCCGCTTTGATTGAATCTATCCAGCGGATCGCCGGATTGCTTATCGATCCCCATCACGCCGATATACGAACCGGCCCAGAGAGATTCTTTCAGTCTTGCAACCGCATAATTGGCGTAAGGGTTAGGACCACTAGAGCGTGTATTCACATCCATGAAGCCGAACTCTGTGCGACCAATCGTTCCCGTAAGCCTGGCTCCGCCGTTTATGGGCACCTGTTGGCCAGTCACCGAATCTATTCCAATCTGACGGCTGAAGAACAATTGATCCTGGTCGCCGATATCAAAATTGAAGACTCCGGCATTTTCGAGAAAGAACTGACGCTTCTCCGGAATAAAGACTTTGAAGGGCGTCAGATTAAATGGTTCAAGGTCCACTTCCGTATCGGCAAAATCGGTGTTGCCTGTCAGATTCAAGACGACGTTGGAGGTAATGCCGTATTTGATGTCGAGTCCGCCCGTCAAGGGGAATTTGGGATCTTGTCCGGTCTGCTTATCATATTGAGCAAGCCCGTATGGTTTGACGACGAAAAGTCTTCCGCTTCCGATGTCCTTGATACCAACAAGGTCTCCCGCCTGTGAAACCTTGGTGATGCCGAAAGTTCGCCGGTAAGCACTCCAGAGATCTTCTTCATTCTTTCTACGGATGAACCGTTTGAAATTTAATCCCCAAACCACATCCAGCGAGTGGGTAAAGTTGAGCGTCGTGAAGGGAATTTCTACCGTTGCCGTCCACCCATCAGCAACCGTGTGCGTTTCCGACGTCCAAACGCCGTCCCATCCGCGGTCGAAGTCGCCTCCATTTGTGTCTCCTTGCTCCTCCACGATGAGGCCATCGCTTTGCGTGCCCAAGGGATTTATTTCGAACGCGTAAGCGTCCCGACGGTCATGGTTCGAATCGATGAGAATCTCGAAGTGGTCGTCCAAGTCTTGACTGACATCGCGCCGCAGTTCGGTTGCGATGATCCGTGACGGTTCCGAGTCGTAGCAATGGATTCCAAAATACACGGCGTGCCGGGTGTAGAGGATGCGAACCTCTGTCTTCTCCGTCGCCGGCTCCCCTTCGCGCGGTTCTCGTTGCCGAAAATCGGTGATCGGTTTGGCATTGAGCCAAAGGGGATCGTTCAAAGTGCCGTCCAGTTTTGGGGCGTGGTCCACTGACACGGCCTCGGCCACTCGCCCTTCCACCTGGGGAGCGGAGGGCAACCCAACGGAACGAGGCCGGCCAGCGCCCTCGCACGGTGAGAACAATGCGAAAATGAGATAGACGCCGCATGCAAGACGGCGCAAGTACAGGTGTACGTTTTTCACGTGTCCCTGCGCCCCCCACGCAGAGCCCATTTCAGTCCTCGAGTGTCGGCAGCCCCTTCAAGACTTCGCTGGCCCGCGGCCTGCCGACCACCCGATCGTCTTTCCGACTTTCCCCGTCGCGGAACACCAGCACACGCTTGGCGAACTGGGTGATGTCTTGTTCATGGGTCGCCGGAACAATCGTCAATCCCTAGCCTTTCAGGACCGCTCCTCAACGGGTGGAATGCTTACAAATTCCTTGTAGAGCAGAAGATCGTAAAGAATCTTCAGCCCTCCCGCGAGAAAGAACGGCACGTTGATCCAGGAGGACCGCGCAAACATGAACCCGACAAACAGAGGGCTGAGGGCGGCTCCGGTGGTGCGCGCGACTCCCGTAAATCCACCCGCAGCCGATCGCTCTTCGGCCGGAACGACGGCCATTGTATAGGACTGACGGGTGGGAACATCCATCTGGCTGATGCTGAACCGGAGCAGAAGCACAAACACCGCGAGCGAGAGATTGGGCATCAGCGGGACGAGGATGAGAAGAATGTTGGAAGGCAGATGCGTGACGACCATGGTCCGGATGAGCCCGATGCGTGACGCAAGGCGGAAAGCGAAAAGAGCGGAGATTCCCGCAAAAACGTTCGCCCAAAAGAAAATCGCACCGAGTGCTGCGGGTTGAACGCCAAAGCGGAGATAAAACCAATACGCGGCGAAACTCTGCACGACGAATCCGCCCGCAAAGGAATCCAGGGCAAAGAGCCCCGAAAGTTTCAGAACAACGTTTCGTGACTGGGAAATTCCGAACATGTGCGCAACGCTCGACGAACGGACCGGGCCGTTGGAAACGGGACTCGCTTCCACCGATTTCGAGAGACGCAGGAACAAAAAAGCCAGCGCGACTCCCAAGGCGGCATACAGAAACACTACGGCGCGGTAGCTCTGCACGTGCGTCATTGCCGTGTGTTGCAAGACCTGCGTTAAACCGCCGCCACAAAGAGCGCCCAAGGCAGTCGCCACCGAACCGGCGAGTGTGTACCACGCAAAGACTTCTGTGCGCGCCGCAGCCGGAACAATGTGGGAGAGGGCGGCTTGTTCGATTGAGAGAAACGGTCCCACTTCATTGCCGCTGGGACTGATGACGCCAATAGTGCCGGCGATGACGAGGAAAAGCAGGTTGCTGGTACACGCAAAAGCCAGACCCGCGGCGGCCATAAGAATCGAGCCGATGATCAACATGCGCCGCCGTCCAATACGATCCGCTCGCGTTGTCAAATAAAGCGAGACAAGGACATCACCGACTAGAGTCAGAGTAAGAACGAGACCGACTTGGGCCTCGGTGAGCCTTATACCAACTAGGTAGAAAACCAGAATGACGGAAAGTGAGCCATATGCGAACAGACGTGTGAACCGGGTGGCGAAGAGAAGCCACCCGTCGCGCGACAGTGTTCTGAGCACACTCGGGATGAAATTCGTCGTCGCCATTAGGTTAAAGACCGCCGCAAGTCCCTATGGATTCGTCACGGCCTCGTAGACCACCATGCGTGCGACGGGCTTGCCGTCTTCTTCCTGTTCGGGCGTGTATACACGATGGGTTTTGAGATCGACCGCCAGAGTGTGCACCGCGTGCTGAACGTGGAAATCTTCCAGCTTGCGGTAGTGGTCCTGGTCGTCCTGATGAAACACCGCAATCGCGCCGCTGTAGCACGCGACGTAGATGCGGCTCAATCCCGGGTCAAACTTGATCACGTCGGGACCGCCAGGCATTTTCAAAAACGCAATCGGCGTGTGCTTGTCCAGATCGAACACCGTCATCATCTCGTTTCCTTCGCAGGAGAGGAATGCACGATGGTGTTCAGGGTCTAGCGCCATCCCGTGGTTGCCTTCGCATTTTCCGACCGGATACCGTCCCACCACCGTATCGGTCGCAGGATCGATGACCGCAAAGATGTTTTGGTCCTGAAGGTTCAGGTACACCTTGCGCGCTACCGGATCGTACTGCGGCATTCCTGTCTCGCTGTCGAAGTGCAGCGTATTGATGATTTCGTCTTTTCGCACGTCCACCACAGCTTCGGCCTTGCCTCGCTCATCGGACACGTACAGTTTGTGGAACGGACTCGCATACGTGCTTCCGTCCGGCTTCGCTTCCGTTTTCAATTTCTTCACAACTTTCATCTGCTTGAGATCCACGACACCGATGGTGTTGTCGTGCGCGTTTGACGTGTAGAACTTCTTGAGTTCCGGAACGTATTCGACGCCTTCCGCACCCGGAGTATCTGTGATCGTCGCGACGACTTTGTTGGTACCAAGATCGATGACGTAGGTCTGGTCCGCGGCGAGATGGGTGGACAGCAAGTAATGATGGTCTTCATCGATCGTGAGGTAGTCGAAGCGCTTGCCACCCGGCCCAGGCAAGTCAAATTCCGCGACCTCCTTCAGCGTAGGGCCATCGGCCGGGGACGGGAGCCTGGGGGCTCCCGTCATCATCACTACAGAACACAAGAACAACAGCCACGTTCGCATCATCACTCCTTGCAGAATCGTCATTTCACCGCCACGCGGCTCAATGCCGCTTTGATGCCGCTGCCGACCGCCTCCGGTGTTCCTACCGACCAAAAGTGCATAAAGAACAGACGCGGCTGTTCGGTCAGCATGTGGCTGTGCAGCGCCGTCACCGAAATCTGGTGTCCCTGGAGTTCGGAAATGACCGGGTTGACCTCTTCGGCAGTGAGCACGAAATCTCCCGTGGTGGCGACATTGCCCGAATCCGCCGCCTGGAAATTGATCGCTTCCGCTACACCGGCAGCGGGAGGAACGGTCATTCCAGCCACCGTTATGGCGTCACTCCGCGCCACGCCGTATGACAGCACGCCACCTTTGTACGTGCCCTTTCGCCCGACGGCATCTTCCACGGCTTTGACCCACCCCGACGCGGATTCCTCGGTTGCCGCCGCCGGTTTTTCCAGAGGCGTCTTCGAAAGTGTCAAAGCCGCGCGCAGCGAGGTGGCCAACTGCACGGCCGGGCCGTGCCCCATGTAATGCGCGTAGATCACTCTCGGGGATTCTTCCATGAGATGGTTGTGCACGGCTGAGATGTCAAAGCCTGCCAATCGCAATTTCGCGATCACGGGATTCAACTCGCCCTCGAGAAGTACCAAGTCGCCCATCACCATCGCGTTATCGTCGGTTCCGAGAAACGCGGCCCACGAGCCAAGCGCAAGACCCGGCTTAATCGCGAGACCGTGCACGGAAACATGCAAATCGCTTCGCGGAAAACCCACCTTATATACATCGCCTGTCTTTTGCCCCGAGCGTCCGAGGACTTCATCGATCGGACCCGTTGTGACCCCCTGGGCGCGGGCGAGCGACGGAAGCAACAAGAAACACAACACAATTAAACAGCGCAGTCTAGTGATCATCATCCTTCTCCTTATGAAATTGGTCATTCTGCTGGGAAATTCGTTCGGCCCTAGCGGGTCTGTCATTTTCGTTCGTCGTTGGATCAAGGACATTCCTCCCGCCGTGCTAAGAATGAGCCGCCGCCGCCTTCACCTGCTGCCCCGCACGAATCGCGTCGGTGGCATTGCGGATCACCTCATCGCCCGGCTGCAGGTCGCCAAAAATTTCGATATTGCCGCTTACACTCAGACCGGTAACCACATCCACCCATTCGACTTTCCCGTTGCGTACGCGCTCGACGAAGGTTCTCTGTTGGTCGTTAGTGACCGCGCTCGTCGGCACAAAGAGAGTGGCCTTCGCGCGTTGGAGCGGCCATTGTACGGTGCTGTAACTGCCCGGCGACAAGCGACCGTCCGCGTTATGGATGTCCAGTTCGACCGGCATGGTCCGACTACTCAATTCCACATCGTGCGAGATGCGCGCAATGGGGGCGTGGAAGGTTTCACCAGGATGGGCGGGAACCGTGAACGCCACCTGCTGGCCTAGCTGCATTTCTCCTATGTAGGCTTCCGGCACGGAAATGACGAGTCGCAAATGATCGGTATCGACAATCTGCACGATGGGCATCGTTCCGGCCGGACCCGACGCCGGTCCCACCAGGGCGCCGGGGTGGAGATTTCGGGTCGTCACGACTCCATCAAACGGCGCGTGGATGCTGAGATACGATTCCAGCTGCGCGACGCTGCGCACTGCTTCCTGCGCGGCGGCAACGTTGCTTTCTGCTGACCGCACTTGGCCTTCGTCCGCGGAAGCCGTTTGGCTGGCCACCATAACGTCGTTCTCGGCCACCACCCCCGGGGTTTTCGCAGCGGACGCAAGATGCAGGTACGTTCCTTTGTCCGAAGACAGCTTGGCCTTGGCCGTGGACAATTGCGATTCCGCCGCACGCATAGCGGATTCCGCTTGCGCCCGTTGCGCCACGAGTTCCGGTGCGGACAGCCGGACAATCAGTTCTCCCTTGTGAACACGCGAGCCGCGATCGACGCGAATCGTGTCCACGAACCCCGTGACCTTCGGATAGATACTTACGCTCTCGAACGGGATGAGTTGCGCCGGTAACGTGAATGTCGTCGCCAATTTCTGCGAAGCCACCGCCACAACGTCCACGGTCTGCGCTTCGGTTTGCGCCTGTTTGCTGGCGGCGGGCTGGGAATTTCCTCTGCAGCCGAAGATAAACAGTGAAATTGTCAGAGTAACGATTACGGTTTTCATGCGTTCTCCACGTTGTGCGCGAACGGACTGTCCGCATCTTCCGGATCGAGAGACGGCGATTTGAGCGAAGCATTTTTCTGAACGACGCCAAACACCGTCGGCAACAGAAACAGCGTCGCAAGCGTGGCGGCGAACAAACCTCCGATGACTGCGCGACCCAGAGGAGCTGTTTCTTCACTCCCTCGACCAATCGCAAGCGCCATCGGAACCATTCCCGCAATCATGGCGAGGCTCGTCATCAGTACAGGCCGCAAGCGCTCGGCCGCCGCGGTCCGCGCCGCCGACAATGCGTCAGCCCCGTTCCTGCGATTTTGCTCGGCAAACGTGACCAGCAGGATCGCGTTCGCCACCGCGACACCAATTGCCATAATCGTCCCCATGAAGCTCTCGAGGTTTAGCGTCGTTCCGGTAACCAAAAGTATCAGGATGGCTCCGATGAGTACGGCCGGAACGCTGGAGATGACAATGAGGGCGAGGCGCAACGACTGAAAGTTCGCCGTGAGCAAAAGCAGAATGACGACGACCGCCAAAGCCAGACCGACGGCCAACTGCGTAAAGATCTGCTTCAGCGCATTCACCTGACCGCGAACCTGGGCTGTCACACCACGAGGCGCTTGCCCTGCATTGCCGATCGCGCGATCAATCTCTTTCGCCGCCCGCGCAAAGTCGTTATTCCCGACATTGGCCGAGGCCAGGATCATCCACATTCCATTTTGCCGATCCAGTTCCCCGGGGACGGTTGTGGACTGGACGTCGGCAACTTGACTCAAGAGCGGATGCGTTCCGGTACTGCTGTTTACGGGAATAGTTTGAACATCCTTGAGCGAGGTCATCGCGGGTTGCGGCACTTGCACTTGGACTTGGTAGCTGACCCCGGACTTGGGATCGCGCCAATAGTTCGGCGCAATGAAACGGCTCGAAGCGGTCGAAGAAACCACGGCAGCTCCGACGTCATTCGCCGTCGCGCCAAGCTGGCCGGCAAGTACCCGGTCGACGTGCACGTTCACCGTCGGATAGCGAAGCGGCTCTTCAAATTCCACGTCGCGCAATTCCTTGACCTTCGCGAGTTCCTGCCGAACACGATTGGCATAGCTCAGCACGTCGGCATATTGCGGACCGGTGATAGCCACTTCGGCCGACGAAGGCGCGCCGAAGTTGAGCGTTTGACTGATGAGATCTCCGGGATCGAAGGAGAAATGGGTACCGGGAAACTCTTGCGGTAATTTCTGTCTAAGGTTTTCTTCGAAGGCGCGCAGCGAAATCTTCGCCCCGGGATTCAGGCCGATATTCATGATGGCTTGCTGCGGCCCGCTGGTCCACAAGAACACGGAATTGATCGGGTACGACGAGGGCTGGACCCCGACGTAGCCCAGGGTCAGGTCGAGATTGCCGGTGCCCGCCTCCCGGGTGATCGCGGCCAACACTTTCTGAACCAACGCCTCCGTAACCGCCACACGCGTGCCATCCGGCGCATCGATACGCAAGCGGAATTGCGTCGCGGCCACCGACGGGAAGATCTCCTCGGCCAATCGGGGCCCGAGCAATACGACAATCAGCAAAGCGACCAAGACATACCCGACAAGCAGCAACTTGGGGAATCTCATGATGCGCCCCAAGGCCCCTTCGAAACGCTTGCGAAAACGGTCAAACCGACTTTCCTTCGGGTGTTCCGTGTCGTTCTTCTCCTGCTTCAGAATCCAATTGCCCAGCACCGGCACGAGAGAACTCGAGAGCAAATACGACGCTCCCATCGAAAACCCAACCGCGAGGGACAAAGGCACAAAAAGCGACTGCGCCGGACCGGTCATGAAAAAGGACGGCAGAAAAACGGCCAGCACGCTGAGCATGGCCAACAAGCGCGGAATCGCTACTTCCCGGCTGGCGGCAAGAACCGCTTGCGCTTTCTTCTCTCCCTGGGCCAAATGCACATGGATGTTTTCCATAAGCACGGTGCCTTCATCCACCAGCACGCCCACGGCAAGGGCCAGGCCGCCCAGTGTCATAATGTTGATCGTTTGGCCGCTTAGACGCAGCAGCACGACCGCCATTAACAGGGCAAACGGAATGGTAATGACAACGATGAGGGAACTGCGCCAGTCGCCGAGGAACAACAAAATCATGAGTCCGGTAAGGCCAGCTCCGATCAAGCCTTCGCGGAGCACGGAGGAAAGCGCGGCCCGCACGTACTGCGACTGGTCGAATTCGTAGGTGATCTTGATGTCCTGCGGAATGAGTGACTGGAAACGTTCGATGTTCTGACGCACTTCATTCACGACCGTGATCGTCGAGGCGTCCGGGCGCTTCGTCACCGGAATGTAAACGGTTCGCTGGCCGTTCAGCAGGGCATATCCCGCGAGGACATCCGATGTGTCCTTTACGCTGCCGATGTCCCGCAAATACACGGCGGCGCCCGTGCCCGCATGGAGCGGAATATCCAGAAGCTCGTTGATCTGCGTAACCGTGGAATCGGTTGTGACCATCGCGTTCGTCGATCCGAGATCGACGTTTCCGGCCGGCTGGATACTGTTCCCGGTCGTCAGCGCCTGCACGACGTTGTCGGGCGACAACCCATAGGCGTGGAGCTTCTGTGGGTCGACGTTGATCACGATGGTGCGTTGATTGCCGCCAAACGGAGGGGGCGAGGAAACCCCTTCCAGGGTCGCAAATACCGGACGAACACGGTTCAGCGCCAGGTCCTGTATCTCCGACAAGGTCCGCGATGGACTGGAAAAAACGAGATAGCCCACCGGCAGGGTCCCAGCGTCGAAACGAATGACGAAAGGAGCGACCGTCCCCGGCGGCATGAACGCGCGCGCACGATTCACGTAGGAAACCGTCTGCGCGAGCGCCTCGCTCATGTTCGTACTGGCATGAAAACTCAGCCGGAGCAGGGCCACGCCCTGAATCGATTTCGCCTCCACGCTTTCAATGCCGTTGATGTAAAGGAAGTGATACTCGTAGTAATACGAAATGAACCCTTCCATTTGCTGCGGGCTCATCCCGCCGTACGGCTGCGCGACGTAAATAATCGGCAAGTCCAGAGTGGGAAAGATGTCGATACGCGTGCGCTGCACCGCCAGAACCGACGAGAGAGCGATTGCCACCACGATGACGATGATCGTGATGGGACGTCGCAACGCAAGACGAACGAGCCACATGGGCTATCGGCCTCCTTGCGTTTTGTCATGGAGCAACTGCAAAAACGGTTGCAAATCACCGTGCGATGCGGCGACCGCCGCCAGATTTTGCCAGACCGCGAGACGCGCCAGAGCGTCGTCGGTCTCGGCCTGCACCAGCAAACTCTGCGCGTCCGCCATATCCACCAGCGTCGCCAATCCCGCTTGGTAGCGGCTTCGTTCCTGATTCTCCGTGGTGCGCGCGGCCTCTAGTTCCGCCGGTGTGTTCTCTGCGACCTGCCGAGCCCCTTTGAGCGAAGCCTCGGCCTTTCGCAGCTGGCCCGTGAGATCCTGCAAAGTCTGGTCATAGCGCGCCGCTTCCGCGCGTTCGTTGGCTGCCTCAATTGCCCTTTTCGATCGGATCGTAAAGATGTCGAATATGGGAAAGGTCACGCTCACACCGGCGGCCCAATTGCCCCGATCCGGACCCAGACCGTTCGAGCCTCCGAGAAAATTCCCGGCGGGGTCGAGGCCACTGCCGCGCCCGTATACCGAAGACTGCAGATAGATTCTTGGGTAGTAGGCACGGTCCAGCGCATGGACCTGCGCTTGTGCTTCCGCTACGCGAGAATGCTCCACTTCCGCGCCGGGATGTGCGGCGACCGCCGTCGTCTGGGGAGCGGTGTCGGGAGGCGGTTCGCGCAACGAGTCTTCGCGAACGTCCACGGAAGTATCCGGCATCCCGAGAATATCGGCCAAAATCGCGCGACTCACCTGCTCCTGCTGCCGCGCTCGTGCCAGGTTCACTTTGGCGCGCGCCCATTCCGCATCCGCGCGCGAAGCATCCGCTCCGGCGCGAAGTTGATTGTCGGTCAGTATGTGCACCGCTTTGCTGAACGTCTCCCGCCGCTGTACATCTGCCTCGGCAGCCTGCACGGTTCGTTCGGCCGCCAGCACCGTCAGATAAGCGTTCACGGTTGCGACCGCTACATCCAGGCGCGTCAGCGAAACCTCGGCGGCGGCTCCATCGCGAACTGCCCGCGCCGCATCGACCTTGGCCCCGCGGTATCCGAAATCCAGCGGCTCCCACGAAAACAACAGTCCAGCCGCGCTGCCCCATGCGCTGCGACCGGAAGCGGACGCCGGCACGGGTCCAGAGATTGGAGCGATAATCGATTGGGGGAGCAACAATCCGGTGATGTTGTTGTCCGTCGCTCGATTCGTTTGCCAGACCGTGTCGGCCCGGGGCAGATACGTCGTCCGCGCCAATCCCACGCCGGCTTGGGCGGCCGTAGAACGCTCCAGCGAGGCCCGCACAGCGGGATAGTGCTTCAGAGCGAAGTCCACTGCTTCGTCGAGCGTCAGCGTTTTCTTGCTCGCTTCCGCCGTTTGCGCTTGTGCGCTCGGCCCGAAAGACCACGCGAGAAGTAAAGCGAGAACCAGCCATCCTAAGTTCTTGCGACAAATGTTCAACACGATCCTCTCCAATTCAGAAACCGCTAGCTCACGTATTCGCTCACGCAAGCGAGTGATACAAACCCTCCATCAGCTGCATGCCGCGATCGAGAAGCGCCTTATCCGACAGTCCTTGGCGGGCCCAGCCCTTAAGAACTTCGTCGATGCCATAACCTTCTTTGCGGCCGAATTTGCCGTCCGCCAGATCCGCGTCGTGAATGATTTCGGAAATCGCGATCACTCTTTTGTCGCGAATCTCGAACTGTTTTTGCAGGGTCTCGAACGTACAGTCTTCGCCACGATGGCCGAAGCCTCGTTCGTGAAACATGTCGAACGGCACGGCTTCGCGTGGCACCTGATCTTCGGGCGCGAAGGCAAAGCGGGCGTTGGCGTCGATGAAGCGCCGAATAAGCCACGCCGAGGCCGAACGGTCGACGCCCGGCCGCGGCCGCGTGACCCACACCCGTCCCTCGTAGTCTCGCGGACGAATCACAGCAAATACCGGAGCCCGTGTCGCCACACGCGCAGCATCGGCGCGTGCCAACAGTTCCCCCACGCGCTTCTGTAGCGGACTGGAAAAAAAATCAACCTCGACGATCTCCTGGAAACGGCTCCGGAACCGGCTCAGCCGGCCCACCGCCTGTTTCTGGATCGGCAGGGAAGAGAACTCCTGCAGCTGGCGAATTAATTCCTGGTACTCGCGTGCCCGCACTTCCGCAAAGCGTGCCACGAGTTGCGGCGTGGAAATGTTGTCGATCGATTGCACGTGGACGATAGACGCGTCGCCTTTGTATTTACGAATGGCCGTGGCCAGCCACTGGAACCGCTCTTCGTTCACCGGATTATTTGGCAGCAGGTACCCGGAGTTGCCGAGCGGAGTGGTTCCGTAACGTTGCAGCTTTCGCCAGATCTCGACACGCTGACTCGCCTGTTTCGTCGGCAGCGTGAACGTCAACAGAAGCCACGCGACCTTTGACTGTGCCCGTACCTTCATTTCTATTTGATGTTATATCTCTAACAAGCCATAGTCAAATCGGAACAGAAAACTTTACGTTCGGGAGACACCCGGGAGACATGACCGCCGAACGGCGGTGCGGGCGAGAACTGCTTCGCGTTTGCTAAGGGGAGACCCTACGACTTCATTGCACCGTGCTTGGAGAGGACGACCTTTGCGCAACCTCGCGCAACTGCTCGCGCACGGCGTGCTCTTCCGCTGCCAACGGCATGAATTCCTTATGAAAGAATTGCACTTGCTCGTTCTCTGGCAGGTTCGACATGTCGTGAATTACGGATACTTCCTTTTTGGTGATTTCATTCACCTGCCGCACAAGATCGATTATTTTCCACCCGTCGCGCCACACCTCTGACTGATGTCGCAAGCGCTGGCGTCCAAAATGAATCACGCTCCTGTGCTTATCCCTCTCTTCCGCGCTTCTATAAAGATCGCTGTACTTTTGCAGCTTCTGGTCGTAGTCATTGACGAGCGGCCCGATCCGCGCATAGACCTGGATGTACTGCGCCATGGACTCGAAGTCGTGGTCCTGCATTTGTGCGATCTGCGCACCGATGAGCCTCATTTCGGATTGACTCTCTGTGATTTGCGCGTCCAAGATACGGTCATTGTGGCTCTCGATGCCCTCCGCAATGACGTCTATCACCAACGCGATCAAGACTGCGACTACTACAATAAAAATCAAAGATCGTTTTGGATGGTTCCGATAATATTTGGCAAGATTCATCGTCACATTCGGGTTGCACTTGCATCCCGCGCCCTCTAGTTGAACCATTACGGCACCGAATTGCAACCAGCACCGTCTGATAAGCTGGGATAGTGAACGGAGAACATACGGATGCTCACTTGACGGAGCAACGTCGGACTACCACCGTTCGAAAGGGCCACTCTATGGAATTCCTCAGCAAACAAACGCTCCGCCGCACTCTGTTTGCGTTTCTGGCGTTTGCTGGTTATCTGCAAGCCCAGACCTTGAAGCAGACTGCCACGATCGATCTCCCCGGACCGAAGGGAGAGCGCTTCGACTACCTGACGATGGATGACGAAGACGGGTATTTGCTTTCCGCCCATCTTGGGCCAGGAATTCTGTATGTGATCGATGTACGAACCAACAGGCTGGTGAAAGCGATTCCTGGCGTACCGGGAATTACCGGAGTCGAATATGTGCCGGGTCTTCGCAAAGTCTACACTTCGGACTGGGACGAAGAAAAAGTTGGCATTGTGGATTTGCGAACCATGTCCGTGGTCAAACGCCTCGCAACGGCTGCCAAGCCCAACGGGAGTACCTACGCTGCTCCGTTTCACAAGATGTACGTTTCCGATACGCTCGGGAAGGCCGTTGCCATCGTCGACGTCGAAAAAGACGAAATCGTAAAGACGCTTGAATTCAAAAGTGAAACCGGCATGCCCCAATATGATTCGGTGAGCCGCAAAGTGTACGTAAACCTGAGAAATACCGACGAAATCGCCGAAATCGACCCGGCAAATGACGCCGTGCTGGGAACCTACCCGGTGGAAGGTTGCCGATACAACCACGGAATGGCGATCGACTCCGAACACCATCGGGCATTTCTTCTGTGTGGAGGAACCAAAACACTCACGGTTTTTGCGTTGGACACCCACAAGGTGATCGCGCATCTTCCATTGCCCGCCGGGGCCGACGTCGTGAAATTCGACCCTGGTCTCGGACGAATCTACGCCGCTTGTTCCAGTGGCTTCATCGCGGTCATTCAAGCACAAGACGCTGACCACTATCGAAAACTTGAGGATTTCGCGGTGCAGAAAATGGTACACAGCCTCGCCGTGGACGCCGCCACGCACCGGGTGTACGCGCCGGAACAGCAGGAAAATGGTCAACCCGTTGCCCGCATGATTGTTTACGAGGCTGTTGAGGCCGCGCCGAAACTCTAAAGGGAGACTTGCATGCGCCTATTCATCGTTCTGTTCCTATTTGCTGCATCGGCATGCGGACAAGCGAACCAACCACTACGGCTCGAGAAGACCATCGAATTGGCAAACGTGCAGGGTCGAATCGACCACATGTCCGTCGATGTAGCAGGAGGACGCCTCTTCGTTTCGGCGCTCGGCAACAACACGGTAGAAGTCATCGATATAAAGGCTGGCACACGGATAAAGACGATCAGCGGATTACAAGAGCCCCAGGGCGTTCTTTATGTGCCTTCGACCGATCGGCTCTACGTTGCAAATTCCAAGGATGGAAGCGTTCAAATCTTTGATGGAAATTCGTATGCCGCTCTCAAGACTCTTGATTACGGCGATGATGCCGACAATCTTCGCTACGACTCTGACCACAAGCGAATCTATGTGGGCTATGGCAGCGGCGCATTGGCCGAGATCAGTGAGGATGGCAATAAGGTGGGCGAAACGAAACTCGACGCCCACCCAGAATCGTTCCAGCTGGAAAAGGACAGCCCTCGAATCTATGTGAATCTCCCCAAGTCCCGCAAAATCGCCGTTGTCGATCGGGACAAGCGCACGATTCTCGCCACCTGGCCTCTCGGGCTGATGTTGGCGAATTACCCGATGGCTCTCGACCAGGCCGACAATCGATTGTTCGTAATCTCCCGGTACCCCGCGCGATTGCTCGTCTTTGATGCGAGTACGGGAAAAACCCTCCAGCGCCTTCCCGCGGTCGGTGATTGTGACGACGTGTTCTACGACAAAACCAATAAGCGAATTTATGCGATCGGTGGCGAAGGCGCGATCTCCGTTTTTGAACAGCAGGATCCGGACCACTACAAGGAGTCCGCAAGAATCGCCACGGTCAAGGGAGCGCGAACAGGCTTCTTTTCGCCCGAGCTTGACCGCCTATTTTTGGCAGTGCGCCGCCAAGGGACTCAACCGGCCGAGATTCGGGTCTTCGTTGCTGTCCGCTAGACTCTAGCAAGTCTCGCTGAGGGCGTGCCTTCGAGGTGAGGTCTGGAGAACAAACTCCTGAGACTCCTCATGCCTCAAGTCGGAAGCGTTGGGAAGAGCGTCGGCGCCATTTGCGTCGCGAATTCCTTGAATACACGCACAGGCCGCGTGATGTAACGATTGCCAAGATGGACCACCCAGAGATGGAAGATGGAGAAGTGCCATCCCGGCATGACCTCGACGAGCCGCCCGTCGCGCAGCAATTCAGGCTGCACCAGCGGCGGA
>Ga0137398_10000346_pt1 | contig 15870 bp, 13 predicted proteins | sample czorhiz216metaG_FD_106659 | JGI IMG/M metagenome (GOLD analysis project Ga0137398, IMG submission 106659) | Vadose zone soil microbial communities from Angelo Coast Range Reserve, California, USA - czorhiz2.16 metaG | ecosystem: Environmental > Terrestrial > Soil > Vadose zone | place: USA...
GCAACTAACGCGATGGGTAGCAGGACACAGGTGATAAACACGACGAGCGCGACGTACATGGTGGCCAGCAGCTTCGCGAGCGGCAGCATGACTCACAAGCCCAGGTGCCCGACAGTGTAAGCGACGGCTCCGAAGACGCCGATCGGTGCGGCGAACATGACAATATTCGTGAACTTAAACATCGTCTCAGAAAGGCTTTCCGCGAAAGCCAGCATGGGCCGGCGCTTCGGCTCCGGGACGAGCGCGAGGGCCATGGCGAACAGGATGCTGAAGACAACCACCTGCAGGACCTGACCTTCGGCAACGGACTTGGCGATGTTTTCGGGAAAAATATCGGTGATCAATTGTGCGGCGTTGTGAGGAGTAGTGTTCAGCGATTCGGAAGCCGTTACCGGAGGGAGGCGCACGCCTTCTCCGGCCCGGCTGATATTAATGGCAGCAAAGCCGATTAGCAGAGCGATGGTGGAGACGATTTCGAAGTAAACGAGTGACTTTATGCCCAGGCGGCCCACTTTTTTCAGGTCAGCATGCCCGGCGATGCCCACCACCAGGGTCCCGAAAAGAAGCGGCGCGATGATGACCTTGATCAGCCGAAGAAAGATGGCGCCGAGGAATTGCAGTTTGAGGGCAATGTCCGGGGCGTCGTGCCCAAGCTCCGCACCAGCTAGCAAGCCGACCAGGATCCAAGCGGTGAGAGAGCGGCGCCCGACCGCATTCGCGGCAATCAAGGCGATGCCAAGCCAGCGGAGCAACGGCGGAAGAAACGACGGAATTGCCGAGGCATCGCCGCTAGCAAAGAAGGAGACGGCAATCGCCAGTGTCGCGGCCACCATTGCTGCAATGATGAGCTTGCTCTTCATTGCCGATTGCGGGAGAAGTTCATTGGCGCGGAAAGGTATGCTGGATGCCCGTCGAGTGTCAATGGCGATTGATACCTTATCAAACCCTGTCCAAGCTCATCCAAGTGACAGCGGCTTGCAGAATAGCTAAGATTCGCATGTAACGTAAGTTCGGCGAAGCGCCCAGGTTCAGGGCAAGCCGGCGTTACGGGAGGGATCGTGCCGGTTGGTACTGCGTTTCACGAACGGACGTTAGCGCTTTGCGAGAGTTTGAGTTATCGCGAGTGGTCGGGCTATTACACGGTGAGCGTGTATGAGATGCACCATGAGCACGAGTACAACGCGATACGGAATTCCGCCGCGCTGATCGATATTTCGCCGCTTTTCAAATATCACGTGGCCGGCCCCGACGCCACCAAGCTAGTCAATCGCGTGATTGCGCGAGACATCAATAAAGTCGCGGTAGACCAGGTGATTTATTGCTGCTGGTGCGACCAGGAAGGGAAAGTGATCGACGACGGCACAATCACGCGTCTCGCCGAAAATCACTATCGCTGGACGGCCGCGGACCCCAGCTTGCGATGGTTTCAGCAGAACGCGCTGGGACTCGACGTAACGATCGAAGACATCTCGGAGCAGGTCGCGGCCCTCGCGCTGCAGGGACCCACATCCGGGAAGCTGCTGAGCGCAGTGGCGGACGCAAACATCGCGAACCTGAAATATTTCCGCGTGACGCACGGGAAGATTGCCGGCGTGCCCGTGGATATTTCGCGCACGGGGTACACCGGCGATCTGGGATTCGAGATTTGGATGCCCTGGGGAGACGCGCTACACGTCTGGGACAAATTGGTGAGTGAGGGCGAAGACTTCGATATTCATCCGGCGGGCATGATTGCGCTGGACATGGCGCGCATCGAGGCCGGACTGATTTTGATCGAGGTGGATTATACCTCGAGCAAGAAAGCTCTGATCGAGTCGCAGAAGTATTCGCCGTCGGAGATCGGGCTCGGGAAGCTGGTGGACTTGAAGAAGGATAATTTTGTGGGGCGTGATGCACTAGCCGCGGAAGCGAAGAAAGGTGCGGAGCGAGCGCTGGTGGGGCTGGAGATCAATTGGAACGAGGTCGAGGCGCTGTACGAGCAGCAGGAGATGGCGCCGCAAGTGCCGAGCATGGCGTCGCGCGTGGCGGTGCCGGTGTATCGCGCGGGGAAACAGGTGGGCAAAGCGACCTCGACGACGTGGTCCCCGACGTTGAAGAAGATGATCGCGCTGGCGTGCGTGAAACGCGAACAGTCGGCGGTAGGGACGACGCTGGCAATCGAGATGACCGTCGAGGCAGTACGGCGAACGGTCTCCGCGAAAGTAGTGGCGATGCCGTTTTTTAATCCGCCGAGAAAGACCGCCGTCCCGGTGGTGTAGGCCCGCCGCCTGGGTGCTACTTCATAATCAGGCCGTTGGAACCAATATTTGTAGGTGGCTAACGCCAGATTGCGCTAGAAGAGTCGCAATTTCCCCGCAACAGAATGCAGTCAAAGAATCCACGCAGCTGGTTACCATCATTGTGTGAGGCGGTTGTATTTTTTGAGCACAGCGCGAAGCCGGTCGTGTGGTAGCGCAATTACCTTATGGTCTTGGATGCCGGTCATGGTCTCCGCGGCGACCATGGCGTTGATTACCGCTTCTTCTGTAGCCTGCACCGTGGCCGCGAAGACTGGTTCGATCAAATCATTGGGCAACATCTTTACATCGATAAGGTGGTCGGCGGCTGCCGCACCGGAATTGGCCGTCGAGAAGGCGATGAAGATGTCGCCGGAACCGTTGCCAGAAATGCTGCCATCGCGGCCCAAACCGAGCGAGACGCGGCGCGCCAGGCGCTTCAGTTGGTGCGCGACGAGCGGAGCGTCCGTGGCGATGACGACAATGATGGAGCCGCGATCAACTTCGGCAAACGAAGCAGACATATACGCGCGTTCCTCGGAAATTTCCTTGCCTACCGGCACGCCGGCGATGCGCAGATTGGCGCGCGAGCCGTAGTTGCATTGCACCAGCGCTCCGACCGTGAACGAGCCCGCTTTTGATTCGATTTTGCGCGAGGACGTTCCAATCCCGCCCTTGAACTCGTTGCAGATCATTCCAGTGCCACCGCCGACGTCGCCTTCTTCCACAGGTCCGGATTTTGCGGAGTCGATGGCGTGGAAGGCGTGCTCGGGCTTCACGTGGAAGCCGTTGATATCGTTAAGCCAGCCGTCCCACGTTTCCGCCACGACGGGAAGCGACCACCAGTAGCCGGTCGGATCAGGCTGACCGTGCGCCACGCGCCACTGAATGACGGCGTCGCGCACTACACCAACACTATGCGTATTCGTGATCATCACCGGACCTTCCAGAAAGCCGGACTCTTCCACCCAGGTAGTGCCGGTCATTTCGCCGTTTCCGTTGAGCGACCACCATCCCGCGAACACGGGATTGCTCATGGAATCTTTGCCGCGCGGAAGAATCGCAGTGACGCCGGTGCGCACCGGGCCTTTGCCGATTTGCAACTTCCCTTCCCCGGAGATGAGCGTGGTCTGACCGACGGCGACTCCGGCAACGTCGGTTATAGCGTTGAGCGGCCCCGGCGTGCCATCAAACGGAACGCCGAGGTCTCGGGCGCGCGGCTTCGGCGCAGGTTTCTCTTGCGCTCGCAGAGTTGCCCCGAAAAACAAAATGAACAGAAACGCGACGATGCCCCGGCGACAATGATTCCGCATGAAGTTCCAACTCTCCTATTAAGGCAATAAATGCCCGCCTCCGGGCAAGGCCCGGAGCCAGCAAAAAAGGCGGCCACCGAAACTGAAGCAGTATAAACGAGCGCGACTCCGTTCACAGAACGCGGCGAGCGTTTTAAGTTGGAAAAACCTTTTCTAGCGCGGTCCGCAAAGCGCGGGCGATCTGCGCACATTCTTCGGGAACAATGATAAACGGGGGAGCCAGGAGGATGTGGTCGCCGTCGATGCCATCGACGCAGCCTTGTGTGGGATAGGTGAGCACGCCCTGGCCGAGGACGGCTTGGCGGACGCGCTCAGCGATGTTTTTCTCCCTCAAGAAAGGCTTGCGCGTAGACTTGTTCTGCACGAACTCGATGCCCAAAAGCAAGCCGAGGCCGCGGATTTCACCTACGTGCGGATGCGCCTGCAGTGCGGCGAGCTCCGCGCGCAGCATTTCGCCGGCTGGTGCGACGCGCTGCCCTAGTTGATGAGTCTCAATGTAATCGAGTACCGCATTGCCCGCTGCTGTCGCGAGCGGATGCGCCTGATAGGTGAAGCCGTGTTGGAAGGCGCCGGAGCCACCTTCGAAGGCTTCGACTATGCGCGCCGAAACAAGGACGGCGCCCAGAGGCGCGTACCCGCTGGCGATTCCCTTACCCACTAGAATAACGTCCGGCTCGACATTCCAGTGCTGTACGGCGAACGGCTTTCCGGTACGCCCCATTCCGCTCATGATTTCATCGGCGATTAGCAGAATTTCGTGCCTGCGGCAGATTGCCGCGATGCGCTGAACATAGCCATCCGGCGGCACTGCGGCTCCGAGCGTCGCGCCGACAACCGGCTCGAAAATGAACGCGGACACGGAAGAAGCATCGTTTTGCACCAAAAACGTTTCCAAATCATCCGCACATGCAATGGCACAGTCAGGAAATTCCTTGGCGAAAGGACAGTGATAGCAGAAGCAAGGAGCGATGTGCCCCCACTCGGCAAGCAGCGGTTGATAGGGCGCGCGTCGCGCGACATTGCCGCTCACACTCATCGCGCCCAGCGTGCTGCCGTGATAGCTCTGGCGGCGCGACACGACGCGATAGCGCGCAGTTTGTTTGCTCTCGAGATGAAACTGCCGCGCCAATTTGATCGCGGTCTCCGTGGATTCCGACCCGCCCGAGGTGAAATAGACGCGCCCGTGTTGAAAACCAGGCGACGCCAGCGCAAGCAAGCGCTTAGCCAATTTCTGCGCCGGCTTAGAGTGAAATTGCGAGGTGTGCGCGAACGCGATTTGCGAGGCTTGCTCCGCCATCGCGCGGCCAATTTCCGCAACGCCGTGACCAATGTTCACCACTGCGGCTTGCCCTGAGGCGTCTAGAAAGCGTCGCCCGCGCTGATCGATGATCCAGCAACCTTCACCACGCACGGCGATGGCATAGTCGTTGCGGAAATTTCGCGGGAACAGCGCAGAGTCTGACGGCATGACGATTCGCAAATTGTAACAGAGGCGGAATCGCGAGTGAGCCGGGCACCAGCAGAAATGCCTGTTTGCGGCGCAGCGGTGCTGCGCCACTGCCCGGAGGGAAAGCGTGGTAGCCTGACACACATTTCAGTCGAGCGTGCAATTTCTTGTGTACGGGAAACGAGCCCCGGCGGGTGGCCGACAATCATCCACATGTGGTGCGTGACCTCGGCCGCTGGAGTCTGGCGGCGCTGATGCTCAACACTATGATTGGGTCGAGCATTTTTGGGCTGCCGTCACTGATCGCCGCGCATCTGGGTAAGCTGAGTCCAGCAGGCTACCTGGTGGCATTTGCCGGGGTCGCGGTGATCGCCGCGTGCCTCGCGGAAGTGGCTTCGCAATTTCAGGACGCAGGCGGACCTTATCTGTATGCGCGCGCCGCCTTCGGACCCTTCGTGGGCATTCAGATCGGCTGGCTGACCTGGCTGTCGCGCATTTCCGCAGCGTCGGCGGCGGCGAATCTGTTCGTCAGTTATCTTGCAGCTTTTGTCCCCGCAGTCAGTCGACCGGTGCCGCGATTCGCGGTGATCACCGCGCTCCTGGCCTTTCTCGCCGCGATGAATTATCGAGGCGTGACCAGCGGCAATCGCCTGAGCAATTTTTTTACCGTCACCAAGTTAGCTTTGCTGGCCGCGTTTGTGATCGGAGGGTTTGCTGCGCTCGCGCTCCATCCTGCGATTCGCGTGATGCCGAGCGGTGTGTCCGCGTCGGCCGGAGACTGGTTCGACGCCATCATCCTCATGGTGTATTCCTACGGAGGATTCGAAGCCGCGCTGTTCGCGGCAGGCGAGGCGCGAAATCCGCGCGAGGACGCGCCTCGGGCTTTGCTCATCGCCTTGGTCACGGCAACAGTCTTGTTTGTCGCCGTGCAATACGTCGTGATTCACACATTGGCGAATCCTGCAGCCACCGGCACGCCGGTGGTGGACTCCGCTCGGCAATTCCTCGGCCCCCTCGGCGTCATGTTGGTCGCTGCCGGAACTTTGATCTCCACATACGGCTACCTCAGCGCAAACATGCTGCACACCCCGCGCGTCACCTTTGCCATGGCGCAGCAGGGAGAGTTCCACGAACTGTTCGCGGCCATCCACCCGCGATTTCGCACACCATATATTTCCATCGTGGCCTTTGCAGCGCTGCTCACGCTGTTTTCCGCCGCCGGGAACTTCCGGTGGAACGCCATGCTTTCCGCGGTGGCGCGCATGTTCATGTACGGTTCCATCGCCGCGGCACTCCCGATGCTAAGAAAAAAGCAGCCGCAAGCGGCAAACTTTCGATTGCCCGGCGGTCCCTTCTTCGCCGTGCTTGCGCTACTGTTCAGCGCCGTGCTGGTCACGCGCATGCATTGGGGTGAGCTGACGGTTGTCTCGGTTTGTTTTGCTCTCGGGGCACTGAACTGGTTTTCTACCCGCCGACGTGACCCACCGGTTCTCGCGACCATGTAGGGTGCTCTTGGAATCGCAATCAAATCGTGCCAATATCCACCCGCCAGTATCCTCCGCGGCAAATTCCGCCGAGGCGGAAGGGACACCCACGATGCGCACTTTCCGAAGCGGCCTCGCCGCTGCCGCGTTTCTCCTTTGCAGCACGGCATCTGTTCTCGCGCAAGAAGCTAAGCACCCCATCACCTTCGACGACATGATCCAGTTGCATCGTGTCGGCGACCCTAGAATTTCTTCCGACGGCAAGTGGGTCGCGTACGTGGTGGCAACACCGGACATGAATGCCAACCTCAACGCCAGCAACCTTTGGATTGTGCCCACCTCGGGCGGCATGCCCCTGCAACTTACGCAGAGCGGCCACGATTCCTCTCCGGAATGGTCGCCGGACGCGAAAACGCTGGCATTTCTGTCCTCGCGCGAAGGAACTTCCCAGGTTTACCTGTTACCGATGGACGGCGGCGAGGCCCACGCGGTCACCCATTTGTCAACGGGTGCAGACCTGGTGAAATGGTCTCCGGATGGAAAGACCATTGCGTTTACGTCTTCGGTCTATCCGGACTGCCAAGATGACGACTGCAACAAAACGCGTGACACCGAAAAAGAGAAGAACAAGGTCAAGGCGCACGTCTACGAGCAACTCTTGTATCGCCACTGGACGCACTGGTTCGAAGGCAAACGCAGCCATGTATTCGTGATCGCGACGGATGGCAGCGGCGAGCCGCGCGACCTGAACCCCGAAGCGAATTACGACGTGCCGCCGGATCAGCGCGGCGGCGCCGCCGACATCAACTTTTCGCCGGACTCCAAGGAAATTTGCTTCACCGCGGTGACCGACAAGATGGAGGCTATCAGCACGAACGCCGATTTGTTTGTCGTTCCGCTGGCCGGAGGCGCGCCCAAGCGCATCACCACGAGCCTGGGGTTCGATGGCAATCCCGTATATTCGCCGGACGGGCGCTTCATCGCCTACCACGCGCAGCTCACCGCTGGATACGAAGCGGATCGCTGGCGGGTCATGCTCTACGACCGCCAGAGCGGCAAGAGTGAGAACCTTTCCGAACGCTTTGACCGTAGCGCTAACGAATTAGCTTGGTCCCCGGACAGCAAAACGATTTATTTCGCCGGAGAAAACGAGACCCTGCGACCCATCTACGCCATGGCGGCACACCCCGGCGCGGAGCCAAAGAGAATCGTCACCGAAGGCTTCAATACTGCTCTGACTCTCAGCGGCGACGGTAAAACGCTGGCGTTTGAGCGCACCAGTCTCACCTTGCCCGCGGAGCTTTTCGCCACGAATAGCGACGGCTCTGCAGCGCGCCAACTCACCCACCACAACGAGCCCATTCTGGCGAAGGTGGAAATGAACGCGCCGGAAACCTTTTGGTTCGAAAGCAAAGATGGCGCGCGCGTGCAAGCCATGCTGATTCGCCCACCCACTTACGAAGCCGCCAAGAAATATCCTCTCCTGGTGCTGTTGCACGGTGGACCGCAAACCATGTGGTCCAATGCCTGGGGTTATCGCTGGAACGCACAGATGTTTTCCGCCGCGGGGTACGTCACGCTCATGATCAACCGCCGCGGGTCGACCGGTTACGGACAAGAGTTCACCGACGAAATCACCAACGACTGGGGCGGCAAACCCTACGACGATGTCATGAAAGGAATCGACGTCGCCTTGGCCAAGTACAAATTCATTGACGGCACGCGCATCGCCGCCGCCGGTGGCTCCTACGGAGGATACCTGGCCGACTGGATCGCCACGCACACCGGGCGCTTCAAAGCCATCATCAGTCACGCCGGCATTTTTGACAAAACCTCCATGTACGCGACCGAGGAACTGTGGTTCGAAGAGCACGACATGCAGGGGACGCCGTGGTCGAACCCGGAGAGTTATCGCAAATGGGCGCCGGAAACCTACGCGGCGGAACTTGGCAAATTCAAGACGCCCACGCTGGTGGTATGCGGCGAGCGTGATTATCGCGTTCCGTACACGCAGTCGCTGGAATTTTTCAACTCGTTGCAGCGACAGGGGGTACCATCCAAGCTCGTGGTGTTCCCCGACGAAGGCCATTGGGTGCTGAAGCCCCAAAATGCGCAGTTTTGGTACAAGACATTCTTGGACTGGTTGGCGCAGTGGGTGAAATGACGCCGCGTTCAAGCGAACAATCGCCGCAGCGCTCGGCGAAGAAAACGGAATAGATAAAAAAGCAAGAAGGCCGCGAGCACCAGAAGCAACGCCACGATCACGATCGTCGCGGCGGGATGAACCGTGGCCATCCACGTCAGCCACACCGCCAGCGTATCTTCTCCCAAACTGAGAAGCCCATTGCTGAACGGTTCCGGACTGGTATTGACGGCCGCGCGGGTACTAGCTTTCGTGCTGTGCGATGTCAGCGCTACGCCACCGGCCAGCAGCGCCGCGCCCCACCGCCATTCCGGCGGGGCGGCTACCGTTGCGCCGTACGCGAGCAGTGCCGCTGCGGGCGGGCGAATCAAGGTGTGCACCAGGTCCCAAAGCGAATCCACGTAGGGAATCTTGTCGGCCAGAAATTCGATGGCAAACAGTGCGATGGCGATTCCCAGTACCCATGGATGCGACAACACCTGCAGCGATGCCGGCAAATGAATGATGCTATATCGTTGCAGCAGGCCCAAGGTCGCGATGGTGGCGTACAGATTCAGGCCGGAAGAGAATCCGGCCCCCAGCGCCAACCCGAGGGTCTGCACCAAATCCATTTCTATATACTAGCAGCGCGGGGAAACTCCGGCAGCCCATAACTTCTGCCTACACCCTGCCGGCGTTCTATTTGACGCACTTCCCTTAAAGCTACATTCTATTAGCAGCTGGTCATCTATGTTCGGATTGCGACATCTTTTCTACCCTTGGGGCTTCCTGGTGCAGATTGTCGCGCTGGTGCACTTCGTGCGGCGGCGCCCGGACACTTACTGGCTGTACATCATTTTCTTCGGAGGATTCCTTGGAGCAAGCGCTTATATCGTCGTGGAAGTGCTCCCGGATGCGGGGCTGCTTCGCAGTGTATTCCAGGGATTCGGACGCCGGTCGCGCATCCAGGCGCTAAAAACGCAAATCATCGACAATCCTTCCGCCGGAAACTACGAGGAGCTCGGCGAGCTTTGCCTGGAACAGCAACAGTACGCCAATGCGCGCGACGCGTTCGACAAAGCCATCGCCGCACGGAATGATTCGCCCCACGCTTGCTATCATCGCGCGCAGTGTTACCTGGGACTGGGCGATCTGGCCAGGGCTATTCCGGATCTCGAGCACGTTGTAAGTCGCGACGTGAAATTCGACTATTACCGCGCGGCCGGGCTGTTGGCAGACGGCTACGCGCGCTCCGGCCAACTCGAACGCGCCGCTCCTCTATTTGCGCAGGTCACGCAGTTTTCGACAACCCCGGAAACACTCTACAACTACGCCAACTTCCTGCGCCTGCAGAACCGCGTCGAGGAAGCCCGCGAGTGGACGCAAAAGCTGATGGCGAAGAAACGCACGCTGCCGCGCTACATGCGGCGCGTCGAGCGGCCATGGTTTCGCAAGGGCAGGTTGCTCATGAAGGACTTGTCGGCCGCCTAGCGATCAGGCGAGGTCGCCGGCCTTTTGCAATTGCTGCTTCATCCCTGCCCAGCTTTGCCGCGTGGATTCTTCCGGGGTGGCTGCGCCGCGCCAATGCGTTTCAAGGCTCACCGCATAGCGATATCCGTCGCGCTTGAGCGACGCAAATTGGCCCGCCCAGTCGATGGCGCCCGCGCCCATAGCCATCCAAGCTGGCTCGCTAGCGTCGGCGATCTTGGCGATGTCTTTGCAATGGCAATGGCCAATGCGATTTTTGGGTAACAGATTGTAGCCGTCCGGGTACGGGGTTTCGCCGCGCGCCGCGGCATTACCCGGATCCCAATTGAGCATAAAAGCCGACGACGGCACAGCGGCAAGAGTCTTTGCAGCTTCAGCCGCGGTCGCCGTGTTACAGGCATATTCGTTTTCGAGGATCAGGATAATCCCCTGCTTCGCTGCCGCATTTGCCGCCTCCTGCAATTTTGAATTCATTGCCGAGCGATGTGGAGCGGGATCATCCAAGCGCCAGAAATCGAAGCAGCGCACGCGTTCCGTCTGAAACGCCTTTGCCAATCGGACGCTGCGCTCGAGAACTTCGCCCTGCTGGTCGAACGTGAAGTCGGCGTTGAACGTTCCACCCTTAGGGCTGTATTTCGATTTAGGTGCACCCGGCCAATCAACTTTGAAGAGTGGGCTGGCGATATCGGTCACGCGCAGCTTGTATTTTTCGAGAACGCGCCGCGCCTCCGCGATTTCCTTGGCGTCGAGATTCAGGATGTTCTTGTTCCACATGCCGCGCAGCTCGACCCACTCCATGCCGAATTCGAGTGCGGCCACTTCGCAAGCGCGGCCAAAGTCCTGGCCAATCTCGTCGCTGATCACCGCAATCCGGAATGGCGATTTCATACCGTGAGTTTCAACTTTTCCTGGAGATATTCTTTGTTTGCCGCGGCGGCTTCTTTGGGGCTGCGCGCGTTATCGGGTACCGCATCAAGCTCCACGATCGCCCAGCCGCGGAAACTAATCTTACCCAATGCCTCAAAAACCGCCGGCACATCCACCAATCCCTGCCCCAACTCCACGAAGCGATAGGCATGCTCTGTATCCCTGCTAGGCGCGAACCGCTCGACGTCCTTGATGTGCAGAAACAACAGGCGGTCGCTGTATTTCTCGATGGCCTTCACTGGATCGCCGCCGCCTTGAAAATAGTGCGCGATATCCAATTCCAGCTTGACGTAGCGCGGGTCCGCGTCGCCCAGCACTTGATCGAGCTCTTCGGGTCGCTCACCGAGTGAGCCCATGTGATTGTGATAGCCCAGCGGGATACCGAGATCGGCGGTGCGCTTGCCGAGTTCGGTCAGAGCCCTGCCCAATTGTTTGAAATCCGCCGGAGTAACGATGCGGCCCTTCGGTCGAGTGTCGATGATTTGCAGGTAAAGTCCGCCGGCATCGTGCAGAAACTTGGCGTGCTCCGCGTGTTCGGCGATGCTCTTTTTCGCGGCTGCGGGGTCGCTGAGCAGGTCGCCGCTCGACAGGGCCACGAATTTTAACTCGCGCTGACTCAACAGATCGCGCACCGCGGCCGGACTGCCGAATTCAGCAATGATGTTGGAGCGCAACTGTATACCGTGAAAACCGACGGCGGCGATGTCGTCGATCGCCTGGCGATCCTTCCCGCCCCAGGTAATGGACGCGTACCCGAAGCGAATTTCCGACGGTCCCGGCGGAATCGGAGTATCGAAGTACGAGAGGTCGACCGGTGGGTACAACATCTCGCGCACGTGAAGCGCTTCGAGCGGAAGCGAGGCGGCCATCGCTGCCGCGCCCATCCCACCGAGAAACTCGCGACGCCGGATTCGACTGTGCATCACTTTCTTCCTCCTATCGGACTGGGCGCACTCGATCTCCGCCGGCGATTTATCGCTACGAGTCATACCCGTCCGGATGCGCGCGCCGCCATTCCCATGCGCTGCTCACAATCGATTCCAGACTCGTGAATCGCGGCTGCCAATCTAGCTCGCGCTTGATCTTGTCTGAGCTGGCCACCAGTACTGCCGGATCGCCCGGACGCCGCGACGCTTCGCGTGCCTGAATTGCGTGGCCGGTCACGCGCCGCACCGTCCCGACCACTTCACGCACGCTGAACCCGCGCCCGTTCCCTAGGTTGTAAATCAGCTTGTCCCTTTCGCGCAAGGCCTCCAACACCAGGACGTGGGCGCTCGCCAGATCGCTCACATGAATGTAGTCGCGCACGCACGTCCCGTCCGGAGTGGGATAGTCCGTGCCATATATCGCGACATGCTCGCGTTTCCCCAGCGCCACCTGCAAGGCCAACGGAATCAGGTGGGACTCGGGCACGTGATCTTCGCCTTGCTCCCCCGCCGCGCCCGCCGCATTAAAATACCGCAAACTCGCGTAGCGCAGGCCATGGATGCGATGAAGCCACGCCAGCATCTGTTCCACCAGCAGTTTCGATTCGCCGTAGGCATTCGTGGGATGCAGCGGATCGCTTTCTTCGATCGGCGTGCGTTCCGGGGTGCCGTAAAGCGCCGCAGTCGACGAAAACACCAACCGCCGCACCTGGTGCTCGAGCATCGCTTCCAGCACCGTCAGCGTGTTCGCCGTATTGTTCCGGAAAAATTTTTCGGGCACTTGCATGGATTCACCGGCTTCAATGGAGGCAGCCAGATGCACCACTGCGTCGATGCGCTGCTCGCGGAAAATCCGGTCGAGCGCGATGCGATCGCCAGTGTCTGCGTTGACAAACTTCGCGCCCGAGGGCACCGCGCGCCGGCTACCATTCGAGAGATTGTCGCAAACGACGACTGCGCAACCTTTCGCGAGCAGTTGCGACACAACCACGCATCCAATGTAGCCCGCTCCTCCGGTGACGAGAACGCGATCGGCCATGTAGGGATTGTTCCTTTGAGGGGAGTGGAGTGGAGGTCCGTCCGGCCACCAAGCCCAACCGATTAAAGCAAGAATCAAGCCACAGCGCCAGCGGGAGCAACGCAGGTGCGCTTCTATCCACACCCCACACGCAAGATTCAGTTAGCAATGGCCACGGCTTCGCCCTTCCGCGAAGCTGTCCACAGATCGATGTAGGGCAGGAGGTCACGCATCATTTTCTCGAACTGAAGTAGATCCAGCGACTGAGCGCCGTCGCTGATAGCTTTCTCCGGGGCGGGATGCACCTCGACGATCAGGCCATCGGCGCCGATGGCTACGCCGGCGCGCGCTACCGCCGGCACCAGGCTGCGCTTTCCCGTCGCATGGCTCGGATCCAGAATAACCGGCAAGTGCGTCAGCTCATTGAGCGCTGGGATGGCAGCGATATCGCAAGTGTTCCGCGTGGCCGTTTCGAACGTACGAATTCCCCGCTCGCACAGAATCACGTCGGGATTTCCGTGCGCCACCACGTATTCCGCGGACATCAGCAGCTCCTTCATCGTGCTGCTCATTCCGCGCTTCAACAGAACGGGTCGCCCGCATTTGCCCAGCGCCTTCAGCAGCACGAAATTCTGCATGTTGCGAGCGCCCACCTGCATGATATCCGCATATTGCGCGATCAAATCCACGTCGCGATCGCTCATCACCTCGGTGATGATCGCCAGTCCCGTGGCTTTTTTGGCTTTCTGCAGCAGCTTCAGGCCTTCTTCTTCCATGCCCTGAAAATCGTAAGGTGAAGTACGCGGCTTGAACGCGCCGCCGCGCAACATTTTCGCTCCCGCCCGCGCCACCCCTTCCGCCGCTTGCATGATCTGCTTTTCCGACTCCACGGAGCAGGGCCCAGCCATTACAATGAATTCGTCACCGCCGATCTCGAGGCCGTTCACGCGGATACGCGTGCGCCCGGCGCGAAATTCCTTGCTCACAAATTTATACGGCGCGGAAATCCGCACCACTTTCTCGACCTGCGGCATGGCTTCCACGGACTCAAAGCAAGCGGTCACATCCCCCACCCCTACGACTCCGATCACGACGCGCTCCTCTCCCTCGATCGAATGCACCTTGTAGCCAAAGTGTTCCACCTGCCGCCGTACTTCATCGATCTGCTGCCGCGTGGCATGCAACCGCATCGAAATAATCATGATTCCTTCCTCGTGACCTCTGTGTACTTGTCTTTGTGTCAGGTTTTTTTTCTCGCAAAACAAAAAACCCACTCAACTTGCGAGTGGGTCGAACTCCGCTTTTGCTCCTATGGTTACAAAATCGCCCCTCGCCCCTTATGTGGGTGGAAACCAAAATCGAAACCAGTACGAGTAGGCGGTGCGAATCATGGCCGCTAGTTTATTTCGCCTGCAGCGTGGATACAACGATTATTTTTCGATTTCTACCTTCTGGGCTCCGAAGAGCAGCACTGTAATGCGGAATCGAGCAATCCCCGCGGGGTTCTCCTTGGGGCTGCAGGCTCCGATGGCTGCGCCGGAAGAGTCCAGGGCGAGACAAATAAAAGAATCGTTGCGTGATGCACGGAAGTGCAGCTGGAATCTCGCAGGCGGCCGCTTGTCCAGCTAACCCACCTCGCGCAGGCTAGCGCTTCCTCCGTGCGCCGAAATTAGCCGCGAATGCGCACGGCGCTGAAGCTCAGGATGACGTGCCCGCCCGAGGTGGGCCGGCCAAAACTCATCATCGGCCGGAAACGCGAGAACAGCAGCATCTGATCCAGCTGCCGCCGCAAATCCACGCTCTTCGGCCCTGCCAGAATTTGGTACCCGACCATCTGACCGTGCTGGTCCACGGTCACATCCACCAACAAGCCATGGGGCAGCGAAAGCTCCACGTCATGCTGCTCGGGAGCCCAGGCGGCCGGATAATCCGAAAGGGTAATCAACTCGGCCGGCTGCAGAATATTCAACGGCACATCGTTCGGCACCGCTTGCACGGTAATCCCCGGCGCAATCAGTTGCAGTACCAGCACAAACACGAGGATCGCGGAGAAAAATCCGCCCGTGGCCGGAACGGTCATCGGGCGGAACACGTTGTCCAGTAGCATCTCCGCGCGGTCGCGCATTCTCTTGATGCGGCTAGGCAAATCCCGCGTGGGAATCGACTGCGCCGCGGCCACGCGTATGCGCACCGCCAAATCCGCCGGAGGCAGGTTTCGCGGCACCCGCGACAACAATGCCGAAAGTTTGCGATACCGCTGCAGCTCTTCCCGGCAGAATTCGCAGCCTTCCAGATGCTCGCGCACCTGTGCGCGCTCAGCGGTCTGCGCCACGCCCACGCTCGCATCGTCCAAATATCCGGCCAGCTTGGTACGAACCTTATTGCACTTCATCCGAGTTGCCCACGCGCTGCCCGCCACATCCCGCTGGAATCTTCCGACTCGCTACGTACTCCATGCTCATGAGACGCGTTCGTCTCGCGTGCCGTTTCCCGCTCGCCCAGGCTGAGCAGCGGCTCCAGCAGTTCCCGCAAGGCCCGCCGCCCTCGCAGTATCCGCGACTTGACCGTGCCCACACTGCATTCCAGCACTTCGGCGACTTCCTCGTAGCTCAATCCTTCCAGGTCCCGCAGAATCACGGCGCCGCGAAACACTTCCGGAATCTCCTGCAGCGCCCGGTGCACGGCCACCCGAATCTCGAGCGCCGCCAGTTGCTCGAAAGGAGTGGCGCCCAAATCCTCGATCTCGATAGCCGAATGCCCCTCTTCCGGCTCCGCATCGATCGACACATTTTTCTGGTTATGCCGCTTGAACCAGCGCTTGTGATTCAACGCCTCGCGTATCGCAATGCGATACAGCCAGGTCTTCAGC
>Ga0137398_10000347_pt1 | contig 15865 bp, 19 predicted proteins | sample czorhiz216metaG_FD_106659 | JGI IMG/M metagenome (GOLD analysis project Ga0137398, IMG submission 106659) | Vadose zone soil microbial communities from Angelo Coast Range Reserve, California, USA - czorhiz2.16 metaG | ecosystem: Environmental > Terrestrial > Soil > Vadose zone | place: USA...
CGTCCACCTCGAGGCGCGGCCGCCCCTGGGCGTCCCGCTCTGCCGATACCACCAGGATCAGTCCGCTGTCGAGCTCGACCTTGAGCTGGCGCAGGTCGGACCGCACCGTCGCCTCGCGCACGCCCTCGCCGCGCAGCCGTGCGACCGCCCCGGCCACGCGACGCAGCTGTTGGAGCTCGAGCGAACTCACGCCAGCTTCTCAGCGAGGAGCTGTGAGATGGCCGTGTCGGGAATGCGCTCGGCCTGAATGAAGAGCGACGACTTCGACGTCGCCTCGAGCGGATACAGCGTCCAGAACGAGCGTCCGGCGCGTTCGGACGCCGACCGGAATGACAGTACCAACTGCCATGCTTCGGTATTGGCCGGGCGCTCCGCTAAGGCGTCCACGTGCCAAACTTGATCGCCATGGGCGATCACTCGCCACGGCATGGATCACCTCGCAAACAAGGGCGCGAGAATATGTGGCCTAACCCAAAGTCCTGTCAATAGTTGGGGTCTCAGTCGCCGCGAATCGCGAGCGCCTTGAATCGCTTGGCGAGCTCCTTTGTAACGGGACCGGGTTGGCCGTGACCGATCACCCGGCCATCCAGCTTGGTCACGGACACCACCTCGGCGGCGGTGCCGGTGAGGAACATCTCGTCGGCGGTATAGAGGTCATATCGGTTGAGCGGTATTTCCTCGACCCCGTAGGTCGCTTCGCGCGCCAGCTCGATCACGGCGTCGCGCGTCACGCCGCGCAGAATGCCGGCGTACGCGGGCGGGGTCTTGAGCGTGCTGTTGGTCACGGCAAACAGGTTCATGCCGCTCGCCTCGGCCACGTACCCCTGGGCGTCCAGCATGATCACCTCGTCCACGTTGGCCGCGATGCCTTCGACCTTCGCGAGAATGTGCGACAGGTAGTTGAGCGACTTGATGCGCGGCGAGAGGCTCTCGCGGTGATGGATCGGTGTCGCGGCGGTGAGCGCAACGAGCCCCTTGTCATAGCGGTCCTGCGGCCACAGCTGGATCGTGTCCACGATACAGATGACGGACGGCTTGGGGCATTTCCGCGGGTCGAGCCCCAGGTCGCCGACGCCGCGTGTGACCAGCAGGCGAATGTAGGCCTCGTCGAGCCCGCTCTTGCCGACCGCTTCTTCCACCAGCCGGTGCAACGCCGGCTTGGCGAGCGGCACGTCGAGCCACACTCCCTTGGCCGAGGCGTAGAGGCGGTCCAGATGCTGGCTCAATCGGAACACGCGGCGGTTGTAGACGCGGATTCCCTCGAACACGCCGTCGCCGTACAGCAGGCCGTGGTCGAACACCGAGACCTTGGCGCTGGCGCGATCGTGATATGTCCCGTCGATCCAGATGATGGGCGGCATAGTCCCCTTTAGGTGCGCATGCCTCGTGCCATTGTGAAACGGTTGCTCCGGTCGAGCGTCCACCAGGCTGCGGCGGCGCCGCTTAGGCGAATATACCCGTCCGGCCGAGCCCCCGGCTACCGCGTTCGGGCCCCGGAATTGTTACCCAGATCACGGAACAGCGGGCCGAAAACGACAATCAATAGGTCCATGGAAGATCGACCGCTGGGCTGGGCGCGCGTGTGGTATGCGCTCAAGCGCGAGGAAGATGAAGGACTGCTGCGTCAGGGCGCGTGGTATCCGATCGTGAGCAGCGGCGTCACGCGGGCCGTGCTCGAGGTGTCGGGACAACGGGTGACGGTGCCGCAGGAGGCGCTGGAGGTGCGGGACAAGCGCCCGGACAAGTTCACGGTGGTGTACCGCACGCACGAAGACCCCAACCCCGCGCGCGGCACGCGCGCGGACATGGGGCGCCGCTACGGTGTATGTCCCAGGTGCGCCACCCGCGTGCCGTTCCGCAATAACGTCATTCCCGCGGTGGCGAGCTGCAAGCAGTGCGGGCACCAGGGGGTGGTGGCGTGGTGGGAGACGGGGTGAAGCGTGCAGTGACCCGGCTGGGAATCGAACCCAGGACCTACGGATTAAAAGTCAAGAAGGCTCCGAGCCCGTCCACGGAATCTGGCGGAAAGACAAGGACTTCGCAGCCGACCGAGGGGAACGAGGAGGTCTGAAGCTACCCGATGAAGAACCGAAACTGGTGGGATAGGTGGTGGGACTGGTCGGGGTGCTGACGCGCCAGACGGCGTGATTAAGCCGCCCTCTTGTCTAAGAAACCGGGACCGCTACACGGGAGTGGGGAGGTGGGTCAGCGCCGCGAGCCGGCCAGCACCCGCAGACGCTCAGCCCGGCGCCGCGACGACCTGCGCACGACGATCTCGACCCACCGTGTAGTGGCTCGTCTTCCGCTTGACAAGACTTGTCGCAGTCCAGCGGAGTAGTTTGATCGCAACGAAAGCGTTGGGATCTCAAGTCGTCTCGGTGCTCGGGACGGCTGGATGCACGAGCACACCCGCACGATACCAGGCGGTTAGCGGGGGCGCGAAGTACTGCTCCGCCTCCGGGTCATAAAGCTCATGGTCAGCAGGCACGGCCTCGAGGCCTTCGGGCGTCTCATCGCCGCTCAGCGCCCGGCAAAGCGTGTCCAGGTACGACGAGTGGCCATTGATCAGCAACTCAGCGATTCGCTCAGTGTCGGCGAGCGCACGGGGAGGGAGTACGCCACCCAGGTACGTCTGGATGACCCCGTCTCTGCGCAGGACGCCCGTACCCGGCGTATGAGGAGCCGAGGCCATCGGTAGAACCCTGAGGACCCTCAGGTGGTCATCCATCATGAGAAGGGCCAGACCAGTGGCAACCGACCGACGACACACCTTCGCCGCCGCCGCTACCGGTCGGGCGATGCGCAGCAACCAGAACAACTCGGTGTCGGTGTGCAATCGCGTTACGATGCCGCTCACATCACCCGGTGTTGAGTCGGAGGCGCGGGCGATCACCAAGCGAAAACGTAGGCTGGACTCCGGCATCGCGGTGCTGAAAGTAGACTCATGGCCCCCCGTCGGCGAACTAGTTAGAGAGCACTCTCCTCATTCTGGTTCAGCAACGCCCGATTCCGCATCAACGTGCGGCTGTACTGCAATCCTATCGTCAGCGGCTTGAGTTCAGCCGGTGACCCGTTAGCCGCCCCCTTCGTGTTGTTAGCCACGGGTGAAAATTGCACACAATCTGGAATGAACCACTCGAAGTGGGCAGCTCGGGGGGTGCGAATCGACCGTCGAGGCGGTCGGGTCGAAGGTCGTCATGGGTGTACGTCGCCATCGACGGTACAGCACGCAGTTCAAGCTGCAGCTCGTGCAGGCGCATCCGGTGGGCGAAAGGAGCGCGAAGGGGCTCGCGGCGCGCGAGGCCCGTCGCGACTCTGTGCGCCCAGACTGCATAGTCGGTGTTCACACGAGCAGTATGGCTGACGCGCGAGCACGCGATACTTTCACCGGAGGTCCCATGCGGCGCAGTACGCCGTGTAGAACTCCTGCGCCATGCGGGCGAGGTCGCCCTTTAGTACGTGTTCCTCTGTAAGCTCAACCGAGAAATAGCTGTCGTCGCTCAGGATTCCGCGAAGGTTCAGTCCCGCGCGTTTGGGGTCAAAGACACCGCCAGCGGGGTTTTGACCACCGTTCCAGAACTCCTGCTCTGTTAGCTTGACGAGTTCCTGCCACCGAGCGTCGAATCGGCTGTCCGTCACGGTGTCCTCCCGCCCACGCTCTCGACCTGCGCCCGAAGCGCAGCCACGCGGTCGCGCAACTCGCTCCACCCCGGAGCCGCCGCCGTCCCCATCGCGGTCTGCGACTTGGCTGTGGCGGCGAGGTCGCGCTCCATCTCCGCGAGCGACTCCCAGCGGGACCAATGCAGATCGTCCACGGCACCCTCGACGACGGTGTGCTCATATTCCCGGACCGCGCCGTTCAAGTTCACGTGCACAGTGAACGTGTGCGGGCCGGCGACGACCGGCTCGCCCAGCTGCCACCCTCTGAACGTGCGGGTCAGGGGGACATCCTCCCGTCCCGGCGGCGCGTGGAGCCTATCCCATTGCCGGCGCGCCGGCGTCGGGAACCAGGCGGAGGCGGATGGTGACTTCCGTCCCGCGTCCTGTCCCCTCGCTGGCGACCGTCACGGTGCCGCCATGAAGCTCGGTGAGCTGTTTCACCAGCGCGAGGCCGATGCCGAGTCCCGAATGTCTGCGACCAGGACCTTTGTCCTGCTGACGGAACATCTCGAAGACATGGGGGAGGAAGTCGGCCTCTATCCCTTCGCCGGTATCGCGTACGTGTACTACGCCGGCGTCAGCCTCGTGCCCAACGGTCACTTCGACGCGGCCACCGTCCGGAGTGAATTTGATGGCGTTGGAGAGGACATTCGTCAGGATCTGCTGAAGCCGATCGGCGTCCGCGTTGATCGGCAGCGGCTGGTTTACTGGCGCAAGCAGCAGCTCGAGCCCCTGCTCTTGCGCTGTCTCGACCAGGGCCTCCACCGCGATACGGACTTCGCCGCCCAGGTCTCGCGTCTGGAGATCGAGGGTGATGCTTCCCCTCGTCGCACGACTAAGGTCGAGGAGGTCGTCGACCAGCCTCACCTGGAGCTGCGCATTCCGCTCGATCACCTCCATCGCCCGCTCGATGACGGCCGCATCACTGTTGCGGTTGACCAGGCGGGTCCACAACAGGATGGGGGTGAGGGGGGTTCGCAGCTCGTGTGAGAGCACCGCCAGGAACTCATCCTTGGCGGCTGCCGCCTCCGTCAGCTGTGCCGCGGTGTCCTGGTACTGACGGCGGCTCCGGTACTCCCACAGCGCGTCCCCGAGCACTTGCAACAGCTCGCCGAGGAGGATCAGCCGCCGTTCGGGCACGGGCTGGGTGGCGCGGGCGACGTCCCACACCGTCTGAAACGGCACCCCGCAGTCACGGGCGAGTCGCTCCACAGCGGACGGGTGGCAGAAGTCCACGAACGTGTACCCGGCGACGGCTGCGCCTACGACCTCGCCCTCGAGCACCAGCGACGTGCCCACCACGGCCAAGCCGTACGAGGACACCAGACTGATCGCCGGACGATCCAGCGCCTGCGCCAGGCACCGTCGGCCACACTCCGCGAAGATGCGGGGCTGGTTGCCCGCCTTCTGGAATAACGCGAATAGTGGCGTTGAATGGATGGGACCGGAAACCACGGCCTCGTCGACTCCATACACGACGACGGTCAGCCGAGTCACCGCGGCGAACTTCGCCAGAGCCTGCTGCCATACGACGTCACTGAAGAGGGCGTCATCGATCCCCGCCATGGCGGGACCTACTGCCCCCCGGTTACCTCACCGGGTTCCGTGCCCTGGGTATGCCGCTCTGGCGCCCGAGAAATCAGGCCACCGAAGCTGGAGAAAGGAGCCATCGCCGTCGGAGCAGCGAGCGGCAGGTGGCGCGGCAGCACCCGCATTCCCTGCCCATCCGTGATCTCGCATTCATGGGTCTCCCGGACCGTCGGATTGGCGCGCATCTTGGCCACCGTGAGGCCGAGCCGGAACGTGTCCCCCAGCTCGATCCAGTTCATCAAGATGATGTTATCTACCAGCGAGCTCATCCCGAACGCCCCCATCATGGATGACATGCCGAGCATCTCGGGGTTTTCATGGTTATAGACCGCCGCCACCTGGTATTCCTTCATCAGCGCGACCAGTGCGTGGAAGAAGTCTCGAAAGAGGCGCCCCTGAGTGCCGAGGCTCGACCCATAGGTTGAGATACTGTCGAGCACGGCTCGCCGGGGCCGGAAATCCTTCACGATCTGCTCGATGGTGTGGAAGTGGTGATCCACCTCAATCTCCTGAGGCGGGTCGTAGTAGAGCTGTACCACCCCGCGGTCAATGTGCGCCTGAAGGTCGATCCCGATACTCTTGGCGTTCCGGAGCACCTGGGGAATCTGTTCGTCGAGCGTAAGCATGAGACTCGGCTCACCGAGACGCGCGCCTTCGGCGATGTATTGGAGCGCCATTACGCTCTTGCCCACGCCGGAGATCCCGGCCACGACGGTCGTGCTGCCGAGGAAGTACCCCCCATTCACGACCTCGTCGAGCCCGGGAACTCCCGTCGTTGCGCGACTGCTCGGATCGAAGGCGGCCGCCCGATCGCGGCTCGCGGCTCGCGGCGCCTGGACGCGGCGGTAGACCTCGATGCCCCGACCGGTCACGATGCGGAAGCTGTGTCGGCCCATTTGGTACGAATGGCCGCGCGACTTGATGATCTCGATGGATCGAGTGGTCGCGCGCTGCACTTCCTCCATTCGCAAGCGGATCACGGTATCAGCAATCGACTCTTCCAACACCGGTTGCCGGTCCTGGGTGAGCGCGGTGGCTTCGACCGCCAGCATGGCGGTGAGCCGGTCGCGCTGGAGACCTTCCACCAGGACGTGAAACGCTTCGCGCGGTTCCTGCCCGTCTCCCCCGCCGTCGATCACGCCGGCCACCCCGTCGACGAAGAGGCGGGCAGCGCCCATCGCGGCGGCCTCCTGGAGCAGGAGACTGTCGGCCTGCTGCAATTCCTGGCGGAACACCTGGCGCGTGGTAAAAACGATCTTCACTCGCCCCTGCCGCTCCAGCGCGGTGAGATCCCAGCCCAACTGCGCGGCATCGCGCACCACCTTTTCCGGCGAGACCTCGAAGAGCACGATAATCCCGGGCTCGTTGAACTCGCTTGCCCCGCGATAGACGAACTCGACCCCCATGGTGGTCTTGCCTGTCCCGATGGCCCCTTCGACCAGCGTGACGTTGCTTCGCGGGATGCCCCCTTCCAGGATCGAATCCAGACCGCTGATCCCGGTACGCGCGAAATTGTCGGGCGTCGGCATGAGATTCACCACCTTGGTCTCATTCGCCATGGGGAATTTCGCCATGCTCTTGGGGGAGGCGGGAGCGCGATGCGCCATCTGGTTCCTTCACCTGTCGGCTTTCGAGCGCTCGGATGATCGCGAGTCGTCCCGCTCGGGCGTACGCAGTCCGGAGCAGTGGTGCGAGGGAATTGTCGTTATCTATCGCCTCCAAGGCATACATCCGAGCCGCAGTGGTTTGGTGCTGTGTTCGCGTGACCACTTTCGCCGCGATGAGAGTTTCCAACGACCCCGCGATCTGTTTGAAGTCGTACCCCAAGACAGCGACCAGGCGTTCGCTGGTCAGGAGCACGCGTGGATGGCGGTGAAAAAAAACGAGGAGATCGAGGTCGCACCGATGGCGGAGGTAGGGTAGGCGGGCGAGAACATCTTCGGCGCCTTCGCCCATCATCCACCTGGAGCCGCCGGTCCGCTTCGAAGATGACACTCCATGATCGCATTGTAGCCCCCCGCCCGAAAGAATCAAGCCGTGACCCCCTTGCTCGAGTCTTCACAGTGTCAACGCGTCTTGCCAGCAAGCAATTGGAGCCATTCGTTCGGAGTGGAGCGCACCGGTGGGGTTGCGACGACCGTGGCGGTTGGGACGGCCGGCGAAGTTCAAGTTCACAGCGACCGCAGGGTGTCGCCACAACGACAGAAGGAGTGTCAACGGTGGGTCAAGTGATAGCTGTGGCGCAGCCTCGACATGCCCCGATGCGGGACGTATATTCCCCAAGCGTGCAGAATGTGCAGTTTCGCGTCGTTGGTGCTGGCCGAGGTGCTCTGAATCCAGAACGTGTAGGACCAGAACGATGGGCCCGTGTGGAAGGGAACGCGCCGTACGGGTTGCGGCGCGGTGCGTGGTACCCCGTGCTGAGCGTCGGGCCGGAAGAAGTCGTCCTCGTGGCTCGTCACCGACCGGTGATCGTTGGGCGGTCGTATGTCGTGGACATCGTCGCCACCCAACCGAACAGGTGGTCCGTGGTCGCCCGGGAGTCGGGCACCCCATACGCCGTCTGCCCCAAATGCGCCGAACGCGTGACGCTGGCTCCCACGGCGGAGCGAATGCGGTGTGTCCGTTGCCAGGGCTGGTTTGGGGTGGAACGGAACCCGGCGGACCGCAAAGCCGACTGCCGCCGGGCCGTCCCGTCGGCGGTCGCCGCAGATCCGGATGTGTCGCCACCCTGACCAAAGACGCCCAGCGCTTGGGTTATCGAAGCGGACCGTGAGATGAATAACGGGGCCAGCGACTTTCCGAGTCGACTCCGCGCGCATGTACAGCTGCAAGGCGCGATGCTTACCGAGGCCGAGCTATTCCACGTGGGGGCGTGTTATCCGGGATGCGCGGGGACGGGGCAGTGGGATGTGCGCCAGTACGCCCGCGTCGCCCCCCTGGGGACCCGTGAGTACCGGGTGGTGCGAGGCAGCAGTATCTACGATGTGTACCGCAGCATCGAGCCCGAGCGCGCGGCCGCTGTGCGGACGGCGCTCAACGAGCTGGAGTCTCAAGACGCGTCCTCGCAGGCTCCCCGGCCGCTTTCCATACCGGGGAGGGTCAACCGAAAAAAGTCGGACTCGTGGGAACGTCGCTTGAGCCGGCGACTCACTCTATAGCGACTCCAACCTCTCGGCGGCGGGCCGCCGCCCACGCCTCCCTCGGTGACGAGGTTGGACGGCAAAGTCTTGGCACGGTCGCTCGCGAGGCTGCAGTACCGCATGGGGTGACAACCGCACAGCGGATTGCGAAGCGGCTACGCGCCGGTTCAACCCCCGCAGAGGCGCGGAAGCACTCGCTTATGGTCGTTCGACCTTACCTCCGCCACCCCTAAAGTTGACGGTGTTGCCGTCTAGCGCGCGCGCGCAGGGTCGCGGTCTGTGTCTCGCCTACGCCTCCCACCGCGACGGCGAGCGCCTGGCGGAAGCCGGGCCGGGGTTCGATGTCGCCGACCGGCGGCCCGAACGACAACGCGGCTGTCGAGCGCTTCATCAAGACTCTGAAACACGAAGAGGTCTACCGGCGCGACTACGCGACTGTGCAGGACGCGATCGACCGCCACCCCCACTTCCCCGAGGAGATCTACAGCCGTAGACGCCTACACTCCGCCCTGGGCTACGGGCCCCCAGAGGAGTACGAGGCTGTACAATGAGCAGACTGGAGCGTGGGTCAATTCCGACCGACCCGCCTGTCCACCCTCAGGGGGTCGCGGAGTTCGCGACAGTCCGGTTCGTCACGACGGTGAGCCGCTGCACAAGCACCCGGGGCGAGGGAGGTCCGGACCTCCGTCAGGAAGCTGGCCCCGCCTTCTTCTCGCGCGATGTCACGCGATCGATAGCGAAGCGGAGCTCGTCTAGATCGAAAGGCTTGCGGATGACGGGGATCGCGCCCAGGCCTGCACGCTGGTCGGGGGGAGCCGCGGTGACCGCAATGACTGGAATCGAGGCCAGCGCTGGATCGCTCTGTTGGCGACGATAGAAATCCGCTCCGCTCATCCCCGCTAAATGGAGATCCAGCAAGACCACGCAGGGCCTTGGGACGATCTTCAGACGATCCAGCGCCTCCATGCCATCGGCCGTCGCGAACACGTCGTAGCCTTCACGTTTGAGGGCCTCTGAAAGAGCAGTGCGGGTGTCGGCGTGGTCCTCCAGCACCACGACAACGCCTCGCCGCTCCGTGATGGAACCAGGGGCTCTGCTCACTGCTCACCTCTCCCAAGGCCGGGTTTTGCCGAGTCCACACGCCCTCGCGGATTTGAGTTACCGCGCCGGTTGGAGTGATCTAGGAATGAAAGCCTTCGGGCGGCGACGTGCGACGCCCGGAGACGGAGCGCCGCTGGCTGCGGGAGCGGCGATCCGCAGCGCTGCGGCGCTCGAACGGCACCAGGATCACGTCCCGCCGCCGGTCGCGTACGATCCCGCCGCCGATCCCACCCGCGCCGCCGAGGCCGTTCGCGTCCGATCGTGTCGTTTGGCATGTGACGAGCGATGACGCGGTCCGCCCAGCTGGAAGTGCAAACCCCGTGCCTTCCGCAGGTGGCCGGTTGGAGACGGTCCGCGCTGCAAGCTGCTGGTCCGTGCGGACCGTTAGCTCCGTGGCAGACGCGCCACGTTCCTTGCGCGTCCGCGGCTACAGAGAATTCGCTTAGACGCGCGGAGCCTCTTCGGGCACGCATCATGGTAACATGAATCGAGTACGCGACTCGAGACGAGGGGCGCCGTCAAGCCGCAGGACCTAGCCGCCCCTGCCGTGGCTGGTGCGTGCAACCGGCAGTTCGTCGACGTCGGCCGTCTCTTGGACATTCCAGTCTACGACCATCTCGTCCTCGGAGCGAAGCGTTGCCTGAGCTTCTCGGAAGCCGGGTTGCTCTGGGGCAGCCGCCGGCCAAGGGCAGGCCTGGATCGGCGGGCCTCCGGGAGGCGAGCCCGCGTGTAGTGAAACCATCTGTTGAGCTGGATTTCCACACTTGGAGGCAGATTCCAGGCTGCACTGATTTCCGCAGCGTTTTCCGTCGTGCAAGCTAGTGGCGAGATATCGGTGCGCGTGCTGGTGCACGTGCACATCGATATCTCGCCAGGCCGCCCATTCGCACGCTGACGCGTGCTCAAGGGCAGACGCCTCCTCCTCAGCCGAACTGTCGTCCATTCCCCCGCCCCGGAGCTCAGGCCCGGGCACGCTGACCCCCATCCGGGACTATTCCCTTGTAGAGGGAGTCACCTCGCCTCCCCACGGTGACACGCTCACCCAGGTGAGGGACTACTTCTAGGTAGAAGGGGTCCTCTGAGCGAGCCGCTTCCTTGGAGCATCCATGCCTGCCTCGCGCCGGCGTACCGCAACCAAGCTTCTCCGTCTCCACCCCGACGAGCTCGCCCGCATCACAGCGCGCGCCGAGGCCTGTGGCTTGAACCCGGCGCGTTTCATTCGGGAGACCGCGCTCGGCGCCGTGCGGAAGGCCCGCCATCACGCTGATACCGACCGGTTGCTTCACGCCCTCGCGCGCTTGGGAGGGAGGCTCGAACACGCTTTCCGCCAAGTCCAGTCGGCTGGGAACCCAAACCTTGCGGAGCAGTTCGCAGAGATCCGAAACGAACACCACGCCCTCGTGGCCCAAGCAGTGGCTCTTAGAGGGCTCGAACGTCCCACGACAATCACCAGCCCATCCGAGAGGCCGGGAGCATCGCCCCGGGGGCGTCCCGCTCCCTGCTTACCATGACAGGGCCATGGTCGACCGCCAGACCGCCGAGAAAGTGACCCGCTTCGACCCCGATCAGGGGCTCCTCGCGCTCTCTGACCGTGAACACCGGACCGCAGTGGGCAACGAGCGGGGCCTGAACCCGCCCACCCCCGGGCCGCCGATCGCCTATCCGCCCGACGCGATTCTAACTCAAGAGCAGGTCGCCGCCTGGCTCGGCATCTCAACGCGTACGCTGCGCAAACTGCCGATCAGGCGCTGGGCGTCGAGCCGACGCTTGGTTCGCTACCTCGGTCGGCACGTGTTACAGTACGTTGAGGAGCAAGCCACGTGACTCCGTTCCGCTCACACGGTAAGGGCACCTACGTTCTGAAGGGGACGTTCGGCGGCGTCCGGATCGAACGTGCAACCGGAACGCACGACGCAAAGCGCCTCGAAGATCTGCGATCGATGTGCCGCACCCTCGCTGATGCAGGCCGGCTCGATATCCTCGAACAGCTGCGCGACGGAACGCTGCGGCTCCTCGATTGCTGGCGTCACTACCGCGGCGGCGACTGGTCCCGGATCCCGACGCCTGAGCACGCGCGCCCGCTCGCCGAGGCGTTCGCCGCGTGGCGCCAGACGGTGCCCGGCGATCGCCACCGCCAGGACTTAGGTGTCGCACAACGGCAGATCCTCGCTGCGGCCCGAACTGGCGCGACGGTCGCGGACTTGCCGGCCGCGGTGAGTGCGCTTCGGACCCGCTACGACGCAAAGGGGGCCGGCCGCCAATTCAACAAGCTGCGCGACGCGGCGAGCGCGTTCTTGAAGCAGACGCTCACGCGCCGCCATCCGCTCTACCAGGCCGTGCGGGCGATCGAGCCACTCCCGGTCATTCGGCGGTACGCCAAGCATCCGCAGGCGCCGGCCAGCGCTCGAACCATCGCGGACGTCCTGGGCGGCGAACCAGGGCGTATCTGGTGGCTCCTCTGTTGCACCGGGATGGGGTCCGACGAGTACTTCTCGCTCAAGTGGGCGGTCGAGGACGACTTGCTGCACGTGAAAGGCACGAAGCGTCGCGGTCGCGATCGCCTTGTGCCCCTGCTCGTGGAGATCGAACCACCCCTACTCACGGTCTGGGGGTTCCGGTCGGCGCTCAAACGGTCGGGGCTGGGCGTGAAGCCGTACGACGCGCGGCGGTCGTTTGCGAACTGGCTGGAACAGGCGGGCATCTGGGAAACGCACCAGCAAGCCTACATGGGCCACGGGCCGAGGACCATCACCGACCTGTACCGGCGGCACGAGCTCGTGTTCGAGCACCTCGAGCGCGACCGGGCCACGCTGCTGGCCTTCATCGCCGGTGGGATTTCTGGTGGGACCAAGGAGGGGGTATCCCGAGATCTTCCAGTGACCCGGCTGGGGATCGAACCCAGGACCTACGGATTAAAAGTCCGTTGCTCTACCAACTGAGCTACCGGGTCGAACGTCGGTCCGCGCACGAAGTTAGCCGCTCCCATCATCCCGTTCCAGTGCAGGCCGGGACCTCGGCCCACTCCCTACTGCAGCGTGGAGATCCGCGTCACGGGCCGCGCGCCCCCCAGTGGCTACCTTGTAGCAATGCAATCCGAAGGCGTCACATGAAGTACCTGATCGCGCTCGGGTTCATCGCCTGCCTTGGTTGCGGGAACGCGCTGGGCCCAGACTGTTCACAATCGTCGCCATGCCGACTCACCATCGAGTCGAACACAAGCTGGTCTGGGTCGCTTGGGGGAACGAGCAACAGCCAGTCCTACGATGGGTCGGGCGACGGCTGGATCGAGTATTGGGGCCAAGTCTGCTATACCCTCCAGAAGCAGACTGACGTGGGGTACCTGCGCGCGACGTTCCAGGAGACGTCCACAGGTCACGCCGAAACGACGGCGACTTTCGGCGTCATCTCCGGCTGCAACTGACACACACCCCGCCGCCTTCGTTCTCGCGGATTTTCGCGAGCAATGCCCGCATCAGCGATCGTGTGACCCAGAGCACCGAATCTCCGTCTACTGACGCGGCCTCGACACGAATCTTCCGGTTTCTCGTGTTTCCGGGGTTCGGCGGTCGTGCTGGCGCAAAGTCGACCGTTACGATGCCCTCCGTCGGTGACTCTTTAGCTACGATATGCTCCTGCGCGCCCCACGCACTCGCCCCCACCCCCGCCCCCGCCCGTCGTCCTCGACCGATCGCGGTCTGGTACAGCGCATGACAGTGGGCGACGAGGCCGCGTTTTCCGAACTGCTCGCGCGCTATCGCAGTACCGTGTACGCCACCGCCTACGCCGTGCTGCTCGACCCGGAGCAAGTCGCCGTCGTCGTCGCTGACGCGTTCGCAGAGGCTCGCCGCACCGCCGGCGAGTTCCTGGACACCCAGGGCAGCGTCTCCGGCTGGCTGACCCACCTCACTCGACTCCGCATCGCCGCTCGACACCACGCGGCCTGACCGCTTCCGCGGCACCCCGGGGCGCGTAACTTCCCGGCGTCCGCATGGTCGGTCGCGCCAGCCGTTCGATCCTTGCCCTGTACCTCGCGAGCGCCGTATTCGTCACGGTGCAGCGGGGAGTCTTCAGTCCGTCCAACAACTTCAAGGTGTTCCGCGCCGCGGCGGTGAACCTGCTCGCGCACCGCGACTTATACGCCGCTCACCCCGAGCAGCACTTCGACTTCTACAAGTACAGCCCCACGTTCGCGCTGCTGTTCGCCCCGCTGGCGGCGCTGCCGTTCGCACCGGCCCTGCTGATCTGGAGCCTGCTCAACTCGCTGCTGCTCTGGTATGCCGTGCGACGCCTGCTTCCCGAGCGCCAGGCGACGCTGGCGCTGGCGCTCGTCTATCTCGAAGTGCTGTTCGCGATGCAGTACACTCAGAGCAACGGGCTGGTCACGGCACTCATCCTGCTCGCGTTCCTCGCGCTCGAACAGAGACGCCAGCTGCGGGCGGCCCTGCTCATCGGCGTCGATACGTTCGTGAAGATCTTCCCGCTCGGTGCGGTCGCGCTGGCGCTGTTTCATCCCCGCCGCTGGCGCTTCGCGCTGTGCGGCGTGGCCGTGGCGCTGGGCCTCGGGCTGCTGCCGCTGCTCGTGATTCCACCCCACGAGCTGATCGCCCAGTACCGCTCCTGGTGGACCATCGAAACCGCGGACGCGAGTCGCGTGAACCGCGGCGACTCCGTCATGCAATACCTCTCCCAATGGCTCGGCGCCGACTGGCCCCACTGGCCCGTGCAGCTCGCCGGCACGCTGCTGCTCCTGGCTCCGCTCGCCCTCGAGCGACGGCACTGGACCGACCGGGACTTCCGCCTGCGCTTCCTCTGCTCGCTGCTCATCTACCTCGTCCTCTTCAACCACCAGTCGGAGCGGGCCTCCTTCGTCATCGCGTACACGGGGCTGTCGCTCTGGTACGCGGCGAGCGCACCGGACCCCGTGCGCAACGGGATCGGGCTCCTGGCCGGAGCCGCGCTCGTGCTCCAGGACGTGCAGATCCTGCCGTGGGCGGTCCACGACGCTCTGGGCCTCTACCGCGTCAAGGGAATTCCTTGTCTCATCGCCTGGCTCGTGATGCAGGCGGAGCTGCTGGGGTGGCGACCCTGGTCGCCCCGTTCACACCGCCCCGAAGTGGGTCAAGCGCACATCCCCCCGCCGGAGCCGCTCGCGAGCCGCTGACGACGTGAGCGCCGCCAGCTCGGCGGCCCGCGGCGCCACGTAGCCGTCCCAGCCGGCCAACACGCGATCGGGACGGCCTGGATGGACCATGAGCTCCGTCACTCCGGGGAGGGGCGCGAGCCGATCGATCAGGGCGAGCAACCGATCCAAGAAACGGGCGTCGTCCTGGAGCCCGATGCCGTAGAACCGGTCCGCGTGGCGCGGCGCCGGGACGCCGCGCGCCGCCACGCACCACGCCGCCGCGATAGTCCAGCGCTTGACCAATCCCCGCCCCGTCCCACGCTCCACCGGCGCCCGCACAAACGGGACGCCGTGCGCACGGGCGGTGGCCACAACCGGGGCCCACACGCCGGGCAAGGCGTGCACGTGACGATGGCTATCGATGTGCGTGACCCGCACGCCGGCCGCGCGCAACCGGGCGAGCTGTGCGACGCACTCCTCCGCCACGTGTCCGGCGTCGATGCGGCCGGCGAGCGCGCGCGCCATCAAGCCGGCCAGGCCGTAAAACCGACCGGTGCGCGGGTGGACCAGGCTTCCGCCCCTGCTCACCGGCTCGCCGGCGGTGAGGTTCAGGTGCAGGCCGGTGCCGAGCGTGGACCCCCCCCCGCCGCGCAGCGCCGCGACCGCGTGCGCCCACCCGGGCGCGTTCACGAGCACCGAAACCGACGACACCACGCCGGCGGCGTGCGCCTCCAGGATGCCGTCGGTCACGCCCGGCGACAGCCCGAAATCGTCGGCGTTCACGACCAGGCACCGCGCGCTAGGCGTAGCGCCCCCACCAGTCGTTCCAGCGGATGCGCGCCAAATCGCGCAGCATCGCCGCCGCGTCCGCCGCGAAGCGCACCGTGCTCGGCTCGTCGTCGTAGCGATACTGCACCGCCGCCTGCCGCACCTGCAGCCCGTGCTTGCGCGCGATGTACAACAGCTCGACATCGAAGCCGAACCCGGCCACGGTGAGGCGCGGGAAGATCAGCTGGGCGGCACGGGCCGTGAAGGCTTTCAGCCCGGCCTGCGTGTCCAGGATCCCGGGCAAGAGCGCGATGCGCACCACCCGGTTGAACAACCGGCTCATGACGTGGCGCGTGTACAGGTAATGGAAGAACGACGGGCTCATCAGGTAGCGCGACTCGGGGAGCACGCGGCAGGCGATCGCCACGTCGGCTCCGCTGTCCAGCTCGCGCACCATGGTGTCGATCTCCGCGACGGGGTA
>Ga0137398_10000348_pt1 | contig 15835 bp, 13 predicted proteins | sample czorhiz216metaG_FD_106659 | JGI IMG/M metagenome (GOLD analysis project Ga0137398, IMG submission 106659) | Vadose zone soil microbial communities from Angelo Coast Range Reserve, California, USA - czorhiz2.16 metaG | ecosystem: Environmental > Terrestrial > Soil > Vadose zone | place: USA...
CAATCCCTTCCGCTAAATCCGAATAGATGTTCTCCATAGGCCGATCATCACCGGCAACCCGGCAGTTTGCTCTCGCGATTCTCCAGTTCGAACGCGCCAAGCTTGGCGACCGCCTCCTTGATGTAGCTGGCGTTCACGAGCCGCTCGGCCGGAAGTGCGGTCGTGCTCATCCGGCTCTTGATGTACCAGGCCTGCATGTCGAGCACGCTCGCGACGTTGATCTCGCCGTTCGGGCTGCGCGCCGGCCAGGGATTTTCGTGCAGCAATTGCGGGCGATTTTCCGTGCCGCTCTTGATCAGCATGTCGATCATGGCGGTACGGTCCCGGCCGCCGTGATAGGCGTTGCAATAGGCGCGCACGCTGCGCAAGTAAGCCTGATAATAGGCGCGTACTGCGCGGTCGTTGGCCTTGGCCCAATCCGTATTGACCATGCTGACCGCGATGGTCAGCGGATGCGGCTTGACGAGATCGTCAGGCTCCTTGAAGGCAACCGCATGGCCGCCGTCGAGGAGCTGCGACGTAAAGGGCGGAATGACGAGTGCGGCGTCGATCGCCTTGTTGGCGAACGCAAGCGCCATCTGGGTAAACGGCAAAACCTTGATGTCGACGTCCGCGATGGTGAGCCCTTCGGTCTCCAGCATCTTGCCGATCTCGTAGGTCGAGACCGAGCCCATGCCGTTCGACGCAATGGTCTTTCCCTTGAGCTGACGCAGTTGCGTGATCTGGCCCTTGAGGTCGGGACGCAGCATCAGGTTGTGACCGAGCGGGCTCGTCACGCGATCCATCACGATGCTGATCGGCAGGTTTTTTTCGAGCCCATTGAAATAGCCAGCCGACACGCCGCCTTCGACGATCTGCAACTGGTTCTGTGCGAGCAGCGTCAGCACATTGGCGGAGGTGTCGAGATCATCGATGACCAGCCGGATGCCGGCTTCCTTCATGAAACCCTGCTGGACCCCCCAGAGGTTCGCCGCATTGGAGATCGATTTAACGAGGCCGATCTTGATCGTGACCTCCTGAGCGGAGGCCGCGCCGGCGCTTACCGCAATAGCGAACGCTGCAACGAGGAGGCGGTTGAGAAGCGGCATGGTTTGTCGTCCTTTTTGTAGGGTGGGCAAAGGCGCGCATGCCGTGAACATTCGACATGCTCCATTGTGTCGATGCGCGCCGTGCCCACGCGTTCGCGCAATTGGGGTCCGACGACGCGTGGGCACAGCGCGCTTTCGCAAGATCGAGTTTGTCGTGAGTTCACGGCATGCGCGCCTTTGCCCACCCTACGTACCCTGCAGTTTTGATTTAACAAAGTAACGCCCTTCCGTATCGCGATCGAGCAATGCTTGGCTGTTGAGGGCTTCAAGCGTTCGGACTATTTCGCGGCCATCGCGGCTGCCGACCGCGCTCATGAGGTCTTCGAAGAATTTTGGGCCATCCTGGAGCGCGGCCTCGATCGAGGCAAAGCGCTTGCCTTTGAACTGCGGCGGCTCCGGCACGCGCATTTCAAGACGCGAGGCTGCACCTACCGGCCAGGTCAGGTCGAAGCCCGCTTTGGCCCCGACGCGGCTGCCCATGAGCGAGGGATCAATCGGCACCGTGCGCATTCCATCCATGACGACGAGGTCGCGGTCGGCCTGGAAGCGGGTCGCCAATGCCCAGTCCATCTGCTCGTCGGAGAAGATATCAATGTCGGGATCGACGACGAACACGTTCTTCACGTTGGTAAGCGCGCCAAAGCACGCCATGATGGCGTTGCGGGCCTCGCCCGGCACGCGCTGGCGCAACGCCACTCGCATCGTGTACATGCCGCCGCTCGAGGGCGTGGCATAGACCGCGACCGGTTCGCGCACGGCGGTTTCGAGTGCGCGCCAAACCGTCACTTCGGTGCGCACGCCGTTGAGTTGCGCGGTGTCCGTGCGGCTGAGCCACTTGCCGCCGATGGTGGCGGTCTGGAACAGCGCGTCACGGCGGCGCGTGATGGCGGTGAGGTGAAAGACCGGATTGTGTTTGACGGCACCGTAGTAGCCCAGGAACTCCCCGTAGGGGCCTTCAGGTTCGATATGGCCGCGCTTGTCGATATAGCCTTCGAGGACCCATTCGGCATCCGCCGGCACGCGCACGTCGTTGGTCACGCATTTGACGACGGGGAGGGGCGCTGCACGAAGCAAAGACATCAGCGCCAGATCATCCATGGGTAGCCGCATCACGGCGGCAAGATGATCGATCGGATGCGAACCGACGACGAAACTCACCGCGAGCGGCTTGCCGCCGGCGGCACTTGCTTCGTAGATGGCGCGAAGGTCACTTGGCGAATTGAGGTCGATGCCGGCCTGCCTGCGGCCGCGCAACATCAACCGTCTGACCCCGATATTCGTCCACCCTGTCGCAGCATCGACGGCAAAATCGGTGGAAGCCGAAATGTAGGGGGCGCCATCGGCGCCGTGCTGCAGGTGGATCGGCAGCGCGGTGAGGTCGGCATCCTCGCCCGTGAGCACGACCTCTTGCGCCGGCGCTTCCGTATGCGTGATTTCGACGATCTCGGGCTTGTTGCGCAGGCGCTGCTGGACTTCTTTCAGGAGATCGCCGGGCGCTACCCCAAAGGCCTGTGCGATACGGGCGCGGCTGCCGGTGACGTTGCCGGCAAGCTCGTGGCGTTCCGGACCCACGCCAGAAAACAGGACGGCCCGCTCATTGCCGTCGAGTGCTAACGCCACGTCCGCCAGGTCGACCGGATGGTTACGTCGTTCCAGAGCCTCGCCATCGAGGCTTTCGACATAGCGGCGCAGGCGAAACCGCTCAAAATCCGTCGCCGCGGCTCTTGGCCCAGAATCCGGCTTGTCGATGATGTTCACACGATTCCTCCGAGGCTGGGATTATAGCGCAAAGCGCAGTCTCGCCTACCCGACCGCTGGCGAGTAGCTCCCGGTGAGCCTCTGGAGAGCATTGCCAGCGATGGAGTATTTTGTTTATTCTGCGGTGGGTGCGGCTCGGGTCAATTCAGGAGAGGATAATGCGGCTTAATTTTTTAACCGGTTTGGCTGTAGCCATTGCACTTGTGTCCACGCCGGCACTGGCTTGCAAGGGCAAAAAAACGGCTTTTTCCGACGACTTTGCGCGCCAGGATCCGTCCTGGGTTGCGCTCCTGGGTGAGTTCGGCGTCAGCAATGGGCGCGCCCAACTCAAGTCGGGCGAAGGAAAGTTTGCGGCCGTCGGCAATGACGGCGACTTTTTCGAGAGCGGCGATCTCTGCGTCGATGTCATTGCGCCCGATTATCGCGGCGATGGCACTGAATTCGGCGGAATTTTCTTTGGCTTCTCTGATATGAGCAATTTCCACGCTTTTTGGGTAAGCCCGCCTGAAGGCACGGCCGGCGTAACGGCAAAAAAGAACGGGAAATGGGTCAACCCGGCGTCCGGGCGCAAGTCCGACGCGGTCAATCAACGGTCCGGTGCCGTCAACAACTTGCGTTTGACGTGGAAGGACAAAGACGCCACGCTGTATATAAACGACAAGCAGTTCTTGGTTGTAACCGTGCAGCCGGTACAAAACGCCCGTTTCGGCATTTATGGACAGACCGAGGGGAAGGTCTGGCAGTTCCGCAACTATAAGATCACCGACTAAGTTGTGGGTTTTGTCGTTCGGAGCCGGCCGATCGACTTTGCCCGTCCTGCAAAAGGCCATACTCGTCTGGCGGTCTACATGACTACGGGCGGGTGCAACTCATTCGAAACGAGGTTTGTCATGTGGAAGCTTGCGACGGTCGCGGCATGCAGCATTGCCTGCATAGGGTCCTATGCGGCAGCGCAGTCTGCCAAGCCTGATACGGTCGAAGTGAAGGCGTCAATATTCTCCATGCAGAACGTAGCGCACGGATTGCGCGAGGTGGATTCGGCGGTGTCGCCCCGATCCGGTTCAGGCAGCGCCTTTGCTGTGACGGAAGAATTGTCGGCGGTGCAAAGGGGGCTGCCTGCTTGTGCCTGTGTTCGCGGCATCGCGGAATCCCAAAGTCCCGATGCGGCGGTGGTTGGCGTGACGCGTAACCTGAAACAGGGAGCACCCGACGAGAGCAAGTCGGTGGTGTCGCTCATTTCCTCCTTCATTGCAGGCGCGGAAAGCAACCGTGGCCCGGGGGTTTCGACTGTCAGCGCCTTTGCCAGCGAAACTGTCTCCGCCGAAATGGCGGCCTCAAATCCGAATGTAAACACGCCTTGAACCTGGCGTTCGGCGCAATGCATATTCGGATGGTTGGGCCGGCCCACGGTCAAGTCATGTGCCGGCTTCTTGGGCCGGCTTCTTGCGACGCACATGGGTAAGATTCTTGGGTGAGATTCTGTTTTCAGTCGGAAAATTGGGTGTTCAATGAAATATCGTGTGACCCCGAGCGCAATCATTTGCGCGGCAGTGGCGTTGTTTGTGCAGCCTCACGCGGCTTGCGCGCAACCTCTGCAGAACAGCAAGATCGTGGTCAATTACGAGGAGCCCAAAAAAAGTGACCATCGGGCGCTGTACGAGCGCTATAAGAAGCGCGAAATCCTCGAACAGCTCAGCCAGTTCCTGTCGCCGCTGCGGCTGCCGAAAAAGCTCCCGATGCAGACCACGGAATGCGGCGCCGTCAACGCCTACTATTCCAAGGGCAAGGGGCTGATGTTGTGCTACGAATATTTCCACGATCTCGAAACCCGGATTGCGGCAGAACAGCCGCCGCCCGGGTACAGCCGGGAGGATGCGGTCGTTGGCGGGTTCCTGGTTGTCACGTTCCATGAGCTTGGCCACGCGCTCTTCGATATTCTCGACGTTCCGGTTTATGGCCGGGAAGAGGATGCCTCGGACCAGATCGCCGGCTTCGTCGTGCAGCAATTCGGTCCCGAGATTGCGCGCCGCATGATCAGCGGCGCCGCCTATATGTGGATGGCAAAAGACAAGAAGATGACGCGAACCGCCTACTCTGACGAACACGGCAGCGATCTTCAGCGTCACTACAACTTTCTGTGCCTGGGCTATGGCGGCCAGCCTGGCGTGTTCAAGGAATTCGTCGACAAGGGAGCGCTTCCCGCAGACCGGGCTCGCAATTGCCCGCGCGAATACCAACAGGTCCGCAATGCATTCGCGAAGACGATCCTGCCGTTCGTTGACCAGGCAATGATGAAGCGCGTGCAGGGCATGCAATGGTTGCGTGCGGAGGATTTTCGATGAGACGCAATTTGAGTGTGACTGCGGCGTCATACGCCTTGGTTCTGTCATTGATGTTGTTGCCGATCCTGGTCAATCCCGCTTCGGCCCAGATTGCAATCCCGGCTGATCTTCAGAACGACCAAGTCGAGATCAGCTACGTGGCACCGCGCAACCCGGCCTTCCGGCCACTCTACGACAGATACAAAAATCGCCAGGTGCTCGAACAGCTGCGGGCGTTCATGGCGCCGCTCTCACTGACGCGGAAAGTAACGGTCAAAATTGATCAGTGCGGCCGGATGAACGCAGTGTTCCAGCCCGGCGGAGGCGTCACCATTTGCTACGAGTACCTGGCGCAAATCGACAAGCTCGCGCCGGCGGAGAAGACGGCGCTCGGTGTGACGCGTGAAATAGCTATTGCGGGGGCCTTCATCCAAGTGGCCCTGCACGAAATGTCGCGTGCTGTGTTCGACGTCCTGAAGATCCCGGTTTGGGGCCGCGAAGCTGATGCGGCCGACAAGCTTGCGGGTTTCATCATGCTGCAGTTTGGCCCGGATGTGGCCTTGACCACGCTGCGTGGAACGGCCCATTTCTTCGATGCGTCGGAACGAACCTGGACGGGCAGCGATTTTTCCGATGTGCAGGCGCCGGAGGCCCAGCGCTACTATAACTATCTGTGTATTGCGCACGGCGGACCTTCTTCAGAAGCGTTCCGGCCATTCCTTACGCAAATCAAGTTCCTGGAACTCCCTCGCGCCAAACGCTGCACACAGGAATATGCCGATTTGCGCTGGGCGTTCCAGAAAACGATCCTTCCGCATGTCGACCAGGATCTGATGGAACGTGTCCAGAAGATGCCGATCCTGCTTCCGAACGAGATGAAGTAGGAAGACCATCATAAGCGTTAACTTAAGCGCGGGAATCCGTAGGATGGGTAGAGAAAAAGCGCGTTCTTTACGCGCTTTGTCGAAACCCATCATGGTTCCACGAGCCTGGGGTTGATGGGTTTCGCAAGGGCTCAACCCATCCTACGATCCGCCGATGAGGGGAACCGTCAGTTCCGTGACGTAAACAATTTTTCGATCTCGTCCATCAGCGGGTGAGTCAGGCCGCCTTGGCGCATTTCGGCGAAATCGCCAAGCACCACGGTGTCCCAGGATTTTTCTTCAATCACTCGATTTTGACCGCGATACTGCAGATAGAGTGTTCGTGCCTCATTGATGCGATCAAGAAACATCAGGGCATGGGCACGGTTTCTATGAAGATGAATCATGTCCAACGCGAAGGAAATGACCTCATCGGCGTATTCAAGGGCGGTCGTAAAGTTGCGAGCCAACAGTAATTTGTAGGACGTATCGCTGACGCGATCGACGGCTAACAATAATTCGTCGCGACGGCGCAAATTACCGGGATCGGCCTTTGCGAGCCGCGATACGGCATCGAGGCTCGCCCGATAGGCTTTGAGCCCCTCATCGAACTTGTCTTGTGCGGTCAATACGTCGCCAAGCTTGATGTTCAAAACAAATAGGTCGCGTTGCAATCCTGTGTTGGTGGGGGCGGCGGCAGCCAACCGCTCGGCGATGCCGAGGGCGCTACGGAAAGCCTCCTGGGCCTCGTCAAACCTGCGTTGGGTTACCAGGATGTTGCCAATGTTGCCGTAGCCCACAGCCAGGTCGCGCTGCCAGCCGGTATCGCTGCGATCGGCGGCGGCCAGGCGCTCAGCGATGACGAGGCCGTCGCGAAAGGCCGCGAGGGCTTCGTCGATCCGGCCTTGCGCCACAAGTGTGCCGCCGACATTGTCGTATGATACGGACAAGTCACGTTGAAACTGTGTGCTGCTGGGTTCGCCGGCGGCCAGGCGTTCCCTGATTGCGAGGCCTTCGCGGTATGCCTTGAGCGCGTTGTCAAGCTGGCCTTGCACCTTGAGCACGCCGGCCACCTTATTGTGCGATACGGACAGGTCGCGCTGCCATCGGGTGTTGGTCGGGTTTGTGCTGGCCAGTTTCTCCGCGACGATAAGGCCGTTGAGGTAGGAACCAAGCGCCGCGTCGAATTCGCCCTGGACCACGAGCACGTCTCCGACAGCGTTGTGTGCTACCGACAGGTCGCGTTCCGCATAATTGGGTGCGGCGGCGACCAGATGCACCGCGATGTCCAGGCCACTGCGGTAGGCCTTGAGGGCGTCGTCGAGCCTGCCCTGCGCCGCATCGACGTCGCCAACATTGACGTAAGCTACTGACAGGTCGTGCTGCAGCAGCGTGTTGCGGGGGCTGGCGGCGGCCAGGCTCTCCGCAATGGCAAGACCGTCGCGGAATGCCTTTTGCGCCTGATCCAAATCGCCGAGCGTTCGATACGTCGTCCCAAATTCGGCGAGCATGATGCCGCGGCTACGCTGCAGGGTCGGATCATCAGGTGCTGACGCGGCGAGCTGGTCGAAGGTCCCGCGCGAAGTATCGAGGATCCTGCGCACTGCGTCGGCCCGCATTCCCTGCACATTGCGCAGGCCCTGCGCGATGTCGGAGACGAGACTCTCGGCTGTCGATTGCGCCAGCTTAAAATTACGCGTCGCCCGGTCGCGCTCTTCCTTTGCCAGAGCCTCGTTTTGTTCCGCAAGGGCGCGCTGCTCGACTGCAACGCCCCTTTGCCAATAGGCGAGGCCGGCAAGACCCAGCGAGATGACAAGTCCCGCAGCGAGGCTGCCGGTGAGAATGTTGCGCCTTCGAGTCGCAGCTTGTCGGCTGCCACTGATGAAAACTTGCGTTTCCTGCGTTGGTACCGGTGCGTTCGGCGGCCGGGACGCAATCCAGCGTTCTGCCTGGTCCAAAACCGGGGAGCGCAGGAACAAGCCGGGCGATTCATTGGCGAGCTTCCAGCGGCGGGCGAGTTCGCCGAATTCCGTATGCTGCCTGATCCAGACGATATCTGTATCGAGCGCTTGCGCCAAACGATCGGCGTTTGCCTCGAAACGCGACTCATCGGTGAAGAAAACGAAATTCAGTTTGGCCAGCTCCTGCGGAACGGACTTGTCGTTGACGGTGCGGAATACGATCGGAGCAAAGCGCTTGTTGAGGGAGGCCGCAAACGCGACTTCCTTGCGTGACACTTCGGAGTCGACCGCATCGGGGCTCAGCACAAACACGATGGTGTCGGCGCGGGCGATCAAAGCTTCAATACGCTTCCACCAGTCTTCGAACGCATAGATTTCGGTACGATCGACGAGAGGCTCGAAATTGCGTGCTTTGAGAGCCGCTTCCAGGCGATCTACAAATGCGATGTCACGGCGGGAATAGGAAATGAAAACCCTGGCGCGGGCTTGATGGCTATCGTTCGACACCGCAGTTTCGGCCGTCATGGCGAGCGCGTCCTCTTCAATCCAACCGGGTGCCGGCTTCGCGCACGATCCGCTCATATTTCACGGCATCGGCCTTGACCATGGCGGCGAACTCGCCTTGCGTGAGCGGCAGCGGATCGATGAAGCTTGCCTCGAGGCGCTTCTTGGCCTCGGGATCCTCCTGCACCGCACGCGTATAGGTGTTGAGCCGTTCAACGATGTCGCGGGGCGTACCCTTGGGCGCGAACATCGCAAACCATGTCGACATTTCGAAATTCGGAAATCCAGCCTCAGCGAAGGTCGGCACATCCGGCACATAGGGCCGCCGCTGCGGGATCGCAGCCGCGAGCACGCGCAGTGTGCCATTGCGGATGAATTCGAAATGCGGCCCCATCGACACGAAGGTGAGTTGCACATCGCCGCCGATGACGGCCGCGGTCGCAGGCGCGGTGCCGCGGAACGGCACGAAGACGAGTTTGTCGAGCCCGGCGCGGCGCGCGAATTCGCCGCCCGTGAGATCGGGCGTGGTGCCGGCGCCGGCTGCCGCATAGCTCACCTTGTCGGGATTGGCTTTTGCGTAGGCGATGAACTCGGCCAAGGTCTTCGCCGGTAACCTGCCGTTGATAACGAGGAACAATGGCACGGTGCCGACCGGCCCGACGGGGATCAAATCGTTGAGCGGATCAAACGGCATCGATTTGAAAAGATACGGATTGATCGTGATGTTTCCCGTATTGGCGAAGCCAAGCGTGTAGCCGTCGGGTGCGGCCTTTGCGACCGCCTCCATAGCGATGTTGCCGCTTGCACCCGAACGGTTGTCGATCACATGGGGCTGTCCGGTCCTGGCCGTGATGTAATGGCCCAGAATTCGAGCCATGATGTCGGTGGCGCCGCCCGGCGTGCTGGAAACGATGATTTTGATCGGCTTGGTGGGAAAGGGTTGTGCTGAGGCGGCGATGGTGCCCAGTGCAGTGATCAGCGAGACGACCAACAGCTCAACAAATTTCATTGTGAATGATCCAATTGCGGTCATCGCCGGGCCATCACCGCGTCTGCGCGGCATCACCGCACCTGCGCGGCCTTCATTTCCTTGAGATAGTCCGCGAAGGCGGACGCGATCGTGTACTGCGGCTCCCAGCCAAGGTGGCGCTTGGCGGCGGATATGTCGAGTGGCACGATCTCCGCTTTTGGCGCCTCGCCCGGTTCGATCTTGTAGGTTACGCCCGGGCACAGCGCCTTGACGGCCGAGAGCACCTCCTCGAACGACGTTACGACGCCGTTGCCGATGTTGAAAATGCTCTGCACCGGCATCGGCACGGTTGCGGCAAGGTCGACGGCGCGGCCCATGTCTCTGGCATAGACATATTCGTTTGCAATGGTCTCGGAGGGTGGAATGCTCGCCGTTCCACCGTTGAGGCCGGCCTCCAGCAGGGCCTGCATCTTGCGGCCCCCGCTCGAACCGGACCAGAAATGCCCGAGCCCGAACACATTGGCCGGCCGCAGCATGATGAGTTCAAACCCATAGGCCGCCGCATAGGCTTCCAGGATCAATTCCTTGGCGGCCTTGTAGTTGCCGTAGCCGCGGCCCTGCCCGCGTGGGAAGTCCTCGGTGATCATACCCGTGGCTGGCCGCCGCCGGTCGTAGACGCCGAACGTGCTCAAGTGCACGAGCCGGCGCACGCCGGTGAGCCGCACGGCTTCGGCGACATTGCGCGTGCCGCCGAGGTTGATGTCGAAGGCCTGGCTCAGCGCTGCCTGCACGCGCGGGCCGATAAGGCCCGCGGTATGCACTATCGTTTCGATCTTGTGGGTCTTGATGGTCTCGATGATGGCCGGCAGGTCGCGCACATCCTGCCGCGCCAGCCGATAGCCCTGTTCGCCGAGCTTCATGCGCAGGAAATCGGCACGCGGTTCCGGATCGAGGAAGACGATCGTTTCGCCGCGCGCGATGGCGAACTGGGCGAAGGAAGCACCGATCAATCCGGCGCCGGTCACCAATGTTGGCATAATCTACTCCCGTGTGTCGTCTCCGAATGACGTGTCGATGGGTCCGGTTCGGAGGCAGAAGGCAAGCCATAATGGCGTTCCCTGCATCGGCTATACTTGCAAATCCTTCGCTGTCGGCAATCGACCAACGTGTAACCGCCGGAACAGCGCGCTCCAAGGGACACGGTTATGCTCCTGACCATGAAAGAGCAATCAAGCTCTTCACAACTCCAGGAGACGACAATGACTATCAATGTGAAACTTCGTTCCGCTCTCGCCCCCGCTGTTGTGGCTTTGGCGGTAACATCCCTCGACCTCCGTGACGCCAATGCGGAGCACGTCACGCTGGTTCGTGCGGTCAAAGCCCCTTCTTTGGTTGACAACGTCAGGAAGACCCGCGTCATCGACGAACGGAAGGGCCTGTCCTTCGTCGAAAGGAAGGTTCTGCGCCTTGCCGAAATCAAGGCCCTGTCCTTCGTGGAGCGGGCGAGCCTGATTGGCCGCGAAGATATTTTACGGAACTTCAAGCGCGAGGATATTCTGCGAAATTTGAAGCGCGAGAAAATTCTGCGAAACTCCAAGCGCGAAGCGTTGATCAACGAACCCACCTAAATGGCGTCAAGATGGTGTCGCAGCTCAGGGGCACCAATCTTGTCGACGATTAGAGGGTCGCTTAACGTGTTGAAGCCAAGGCCGCCGAAGGGCGGCCTTGTACTTTTGCTTCTCGACGTTCGCAGCGTGACATTTGCTGCGTGACGCATTCTCGCGGCCGCCGGCATAGCTGCAAATTCATAGTGACGCGGCCGCCCAAATGGTATCGCCCAATCGATGCGTCATTCGCGAGGCCGTCGATACGCCGACTGACGTGGTTGCGCATGTGCGTGAACTGTTGAAAGCCGTAAACTGAAATCCGGGCATTCAACATTCGACCTCAACGGCGGACACGATCCGAGTATCTCGCAGCGATAGCAAGTCGAGAATAAACAAGTGTCGAATCCAGCCAAGTCCGCCGTCAGTGGCCAGCGTCTCAATTTCCTGTCCCAACTCTTCGACAATCTCCGAAGTCGTTCGCGTCCCATCGCTGAGGCGCAAAATCCGCGCCGTCACCTCATCGATGAAGAGCGGATCCCGCCGCTCGCCATTGGATCGTCCAAACGCCGCGATATGGCTCCGACGCGGCGTTGCAACAGCGGGAAGCGCCGCAATGGTTTGCGCGCCGAGGAACGCCGAGACATCGAAATCGAATTCTACAATATGCAGTTGGGGGTGCGTGACGGCCACCAAGTCAGGCAGAGTGTCCTCACGCATTGCCCAACGATTCAGGCGCAATCGGAAAAGCGGGTCAAAACCTTCCGGAACGGGAGTTTTGTCGGCCTCATCTTCCGTCGTTGCAATGGCAATCTCGATTTGGACTGCTTGGGTCAGCCGTTTGAGACTTGTGTCAACACCCGTCGTACAAGATTCAATCGCGTCCAACACTTGGCGCGCCCAAATGAGATCGGCTGTTTGTTCGGCGCAAGTCAACTGCGCGTGTTCAGGCCGATTGCTGATTTCAGCAAGCTCGATCGCCGCCAGATAAGTAAGCGGAAATCGAGCGCTCTGGCCGTTTGACAGCGCTCCTTCAGTTTGGCGGGTCTTGTTGGGCGGTCGCACACGCGCGACTGCGGATTCGAGGATGCGCTCCAGCCTAAGGGCAAAGGACATGTTGCTCTGCACATCGCATGCGAAGGCGCGGCCTCGCGCTCCGATCTCAGCAGCCGTCGTTGGGTCCTGCACGATTGCGGCCAACTGCTCGCTCAACGTTTCGACGTCGTTCACGTCTTCAATTGCGACACATCCATAGCCGTGCGGCAGTTGCCAATACGAAGGAAGCTTTCGAATGACTTCCGTCGAACCGACCAGGCAGGTTCCGGACATCAGCACCTCTCGCGGGATGATCGGAGCGTGAACTCCGATCGGAAAGTCCTGCTCGAGGCAGCACACCGCCAGGCAGCCGCGCAAGAATTCCGGCACTCGCCAGTGGGGTAGAAATGGAAGTTGGAGAATGCGGTCGCCGAGACCCAATTCGATTGCCTGCGAGCGAAATGCCTGTTCAACCGAAAACGGCCCATGCGCCAGTGCCACAAGACCGACTTCAGACCCGCGGCGCTTGAGCTGGTGCAATGCGGCGAGAAGCGTGAACGATCCCTTCCTTTCGCCGAGCTTGCCATACACGCCGAAATAAGGTCGGTTTGCATCAAACTCCCCCCACAGCAAATCGCGAGTCTCCGGGTCCTGCGCGATTTCGTCTCGTAATGTGGCAATGTCGAGCTTGGGCCCTTCGGGAGTAAACAAATCGGCCGACACTTCGAATCCGCCGCCCGGGACAATGTGCTTTGCCGCAACGCCACGTGCCATGGCGCGTTCCGCCACCGAACCGATGGTGACGACGAGTTCGGCCGAACGAAGCACGTGATCGTAGAGTTCCTCGAATTGCGGATGGTGCCAGAGGCGTCCGGCATCGCTTCCTGCCATGCGCGCGACGTGCGGCAGGCCAGTCATTTGCGCAACGAGGTGACCGGCCACGCCATAGGGCTCCAGGTAGTGCGAATAGATGACGTCAAACGGGCGCTCGCGATGTGCTCGCGCCGCAGTGGCTGCGAGCTTGGTCACGAACGGGCTGGCCATTGGGATGTGGGTCTGCGAGCGGTCCACGGGATCGGTCCAATGCAGCACCACCGAACCCGATTCATATGTCTCCTCGCAGCGCTTCCAATCTTCCGCGCGCATGTGCATCCGGTACGGCGCCCGCACCTCCTTCGCATTGGTGAAGACATGAACCTCATGGCCGCGCGCCGCGAGGCCATGCGCGCTCCAATAAGTTCGCATGCTGACGCCGCCCTGGATGGGCGGAAACTTCCCGATGACACAAACTCTCACAGGCGCACCTCGATCAGTGCGCTGTCTGCAAGTTCGCGAATAAGCTCATCGGATTCGGGCCCCAGGACGAACTCGGAGGGGACTGTCCAATCTTCAAGAACCGCAAGCAGATCGAAAACGACGGGAAGGATTTCGAACGTCTGCGGATGCTGTTCACCCGGCGGCAGGAAAATTGCGAGCAGTGTCTCACGCCTGATCGAGAGAGCGGCTCGCGCTGGATCTCGGCTTTGATCTTGGCTTTGATCCTGGCCTTGTGCTTCAAACACCGGCCGCACATCGTATTCGCAACTCAAGAGGATGATGCCGGGATGCCGCCGGATGGCGCCGCGCGCCGGACGCCCTGCCGGCGGTAATTCTTCGTCGACAGGTGATGGGGCGCGGGCCATGGCAAATGCAAACTCGCAGGCTGCGACATCTCGGAGATGCGGCGGCTCCGGGAGGCTTTCCTGCCAACGGGCGCGGAGGAATTCGTGGAACTGACGGGCGTTGGCGAGGCGACTGATATCGACCGGCGGAAAAGTCGCAGCAAAATCACGGACGATCCCGGCCCGGGCGTCCCCCAGCAACCGGAATGTCTGGGGAAATACCGATTGGATCTTGTCCATGCGCTTTTCGTGCGAAAAGCATGCCTCGAGGCGTAGCATCCCGGGATCAAATCCCGGTGGGGCCTGATCCGCAACCGCGGCACCGCTTGCGCCGTAGATGGCGCCGCCGCCCGTGGGATATTCGAGCGGGCTAACTTGCCGATCCAACAGCCGTTCGACCATGGGCATTTCCGATATGTTGACCGGCAATCCGGTTGCGGATGCGCTTAAGATCATCAAGGATTTCGTCGCCGGCATGCAGGCGGTCGTCGCGCTCAAGCACGATGGCATCGGGTGTCTGCCGGGCGAGCGTATTGTCGAGTAGATCGAGGGCGCCGTCCGGCACCGGATGGGAGTGGCTGTCGGCGAGGACGGGACGGTCCAGATAATTCTGGCTTACCGTGACGCCGCCCGCCAAGTGGACTTCCTTCACCAGGCCGGCCGGCAGGGCGTCCAGGAATTTGCAGGGATCGAAGCGATGATTCTGCGCATTCACATACAGGTTTTCAATGTCAAGCAGCAGTCCCGCGCCGGTCTCGCCGCAGATCAGATTGAGAAACGCGGCGTCCGACATTTCGGAATCCGGCCATTCGAACAGATAGGTGATATTCTCCAACAGGAATGGAACGGAAATCCGCGACTGGACTGTTCGGACTTTTGCAATGATCGATTCGGCTACCGCTTCCGTTTTGGGTACGGGCAGCAGGTTGGCAAGATCGCGGCCGGGCGCGCGCGTGAAGGCAAGATGCTCGCTATAGGCCGGAGCCTGGAGCCGCTCGACGATTGTCGCGACCTTGTCCAGATAGGCCAGGTCGAGCGGCACGTCGGTTCCGATCGACAGTCCGATGCCATGCGCCGTCATGGGTATCCGGCCGACCAGGTCGTAGATCGCCGAGGCCGTGAATTGGCCGCTGCTTAGGCAGTGATCGACGGTGATCTCGAGGACATCGAAATGCTGCAGGTTCTTGAGCGTCCACTCACCGATGGCCGCGCGATAACCGATGCCGACCGCAGGGCCGGGGTTCAGATTTGTGATGTCGATCATGCCCAGTGTCCCCGAATCTGAATATCCTTCGTCCTGTGTACTAAATTATTTCAATTGAAAAATATACTAGCGACTTGTTATGCGCAATCAGGACGTGGCTTCCTCCCGATTTACCGATCGTCATGACGCAAGGCTTATCGGCCGCATTGGGGATCAGGGTCCAGATCCCGTCCATATCCGGTTTTGACGCGTTCTAGAAGATGGGTGATTCAATCACCCCGGCCATGAGTTTCCGGAGAGGTCAGCCAAAGAAACAACCGGGTGACCCAATTGTAGAAACTGCAGTTGCCGGTGGGAGCGCGAAAATCACTCGATGATCTCGGTGGCGCCTGCGAGCACAATCTTTGGTATCGTAAGGCCCAGGGTTTTTGCGGTTTTAAGGTTGACGAGAAAATCAAACTTCATTGGCTCCTGGACAGGCAGTTCGCTCGGCTGCGCGCCCTTGAGGATGCGGCTCGCATAATTGCCGAGCTGCCTATAGGCCCAGGAGAGGCTGGGGCCATAACTCATCAGGCCGCCATCCTCGACATATTCACGCCATGGATAAATAGTGGGGAGACGGTGGCGCGCTGCGAGCGCGATGATTTGGGCGCGCCGAGGTGTAAAAAAAGGGTCGCCGTTGATCGAAAGTGCGCCTGCTCCCGCCTGAACTGCGGCGGCAAACACCTTTTCAAGATCGCTTTCAGTGCTGGCTTCAAGCCCAATCAGTTTGATGCCTAAACCGCGGCCCGCCTCAACCATGCCGTCCAGTTCAATTTTGGATATCATTCCCGAAGTCGACTTGTGATTGACAACTGCGGCAACTG
>Ga0137398_10000349_pt1 | contig 15800 bp, 14 predicted proteins | sample czorhiz216metaG_FD_106659 | JGI IMG/M metagenome (GOLD analysis project Ga0137398, IMG submission 106659) | Vadose zone soil microbial communities from Angelo Coast Range Reserve, California, USA - czorhiz2.16 metaG | ecosystem: Environmental > Terrestrial > Soil > Vadose zone | place: USA...
GAAAAATTAACGCTTCGTGAACTGGAAGCGCTTGCGCGCGCCCTTCTGTCCGTACTTCTTGCGTTCCTTCATTCGCGAATCGCGCGTCAAAAATCCGTTCTTCCGCAGCGCCGGCCGCAGCTCCGGATTGAATCGCGAAATCGCCCGCGACAGTCCCATGCGCACCGCTCCCGCTTGTCCGCCCACGCCGCCGCCATGCGCCGTCACGACCACGTCCACCTGGTCGGCGATATTCGTGAACTTCAGCGGCTCGACCGCGTCATGCTTCCACGCGTGATTCGGAAAATACTGTTCGACCGTGCGGCCGTTGACCGTGAACTTGCCGGCCCCCGGACGCAGGAACACGCGCGCCACCGACTCCTTGCGCCGTCCCGTTCCTAGAAACCAAGTTTGTGTGCCCGCAATGGGCGTACCCGTAGAACTCAACGTTCCTCCTCAAAGACTCCACACTCGGCTTGCTCCCTGCGATGGGTGACCGCTAGACGGTCAGACACAACGGAGAACCGCAACGTGCGGAAAAAATCTGGAACTCGCTTACAGCGAAACGGCCTGCGGCTTCTGCCCCGCGTGCCGCGCCAATCCCGCCGCATCCCGGTACACGCGCAACTTCTTCGCGCGCCGCGCGCGCAACTTGTTCTTCGGCAGCATCCCCAGAACCGCCTCGCGTATCATCCAGTCCGACTTCGACTCGCGCAACCTCTTCGCCGGCACTTCCTTCAACCCACCCGGATATCCGCTGTGGGAATAATAAATCTTCTGTTCGACCTTATTCCCGGTCATACGAACCTTGTCCGCATTAATCACCACCACGTGGTCGCCCGAATCCAGGTAGGGCGTAAAGCTCGGCTTGTCTTTGCCGATGAGCATGCGCGCGACCTTGGTCGCCAGACGCCCCAGCACCACGTTCGTCGCGTCCACCACAAACCAGTTCGCGCCCACCTTCAGCGCTTCGGCTTCTTCACCTTTGGCTACGTACGTCCTCATTGCGCTCAGTCACACCTTTCCCTGTAGGGATAAACTCAAATCATAAAGTACCGCACCATTATTGTCAACGAACTTGAATCATTACTTGAATCAGGGCTGATGCATCAGTTTGGAACGAACCGGGCCTCTCACACAAGCAGACTTCCGGGGAGTCAGACGTCACTCATCAACGAGCAGCGCGTCTTACGAAGTCAATTGGATTGCCTCCGAGTACCCCGTCACCGGATAGAAACTGCGATTACTATTGATAGGGGATAAGGACCTCCTCGGAGCGTTTCAAAGAAGGTGAGGAAGCTGTCACCGGTCGAACGGCATTATAGGAACCCGGGTTCGGCTCCTTATTTTCATCGGCGCCGATCTCGGATAGCAGTTGTAGCGTCGCTAAATATCACTCCCTGCAGGGTCAAGAGCAAAAATCGCCTGATTTATAGTACCAACCTGTTCCTGCCAGCGGTAAACTGTGATTTTGAGATCGAGGATTCCGGCCCAGAGGAGCATGCAGATTATGAAACTCATGCGATGCCTTCATCGGCCATCGTCGAGGACAGTGATGAATCGTAAGGTGGGCGCCGTTCTGCTGGTGACAGGACTTTTGTTGGGGGCGGCTTCGCTTTGGGCGCACCATGGAAACGCACCGTTTGATATGACGAATACAGTGAGGATGCAAGGGACGGTTACGGATTTCCAGTGGATCAACCCACATGCCTTAATACATGCGGATCTGAGAGACGAGAAGGGTAAGGTTGCGAACTGGAAGCTGGAGTTAGGGAGTCTGGGGATGCTAAGTCGGTTTGGATGGAGCCGGAATACGGTGAAGCGCGGGGACCAGGTGACTGCTGAGGGCTTTCGGGCTAAGGACGGATCGGCTTATATGTGTTTGGTGAGCATCGATCTTCCTAACGGTCAGTCAATGCGGGGGTCTCCATAGAACCGCCCGACATGCTGCCATTCTGTAGATGGCTGGAACAGACTTCGGTGGGCGCCAGTGTACGGGAATCGCTGTGGCTGTTTCCGGCGATTGAGACCCTGCATTTGCTTGGGATGGCGGCGCTGGTGGGGACTACGGCAGTTTTTGATTTGCGCCTACTGGGGTGGATGTTGCGTCGGGAGCGGGTTTCGGTGCTGGCGGGGCGGCTGCTTCCCTGGTCTTGGGTAGGATTTGCGGTGCAGGTGGTCACGGGAGCTCTGCTGTTTATGTCGGAAGCGGTTAAGGTATATACGAATCCCGCGTTTCGAGTGAAGATGTTATTGATATTTTTGGCTGGCGTACATGCGCTGATTTTCCATTGGAGCGTCTATCGGGATGTGGCGTCGTGGGATGACAGCGGGGTTTTGCCTGCGGGGGCGAAGGTTGCGGGTTTCGTTTCGATCCTGTTATGGATTGGGATTGTTGCGGCAGGACGGTTTATCGGATTCGTGTAACTTTGAACTGGCCTCTGCCAATCGTCCGTGTTGTGAACTCCGCACTCCTAAGCCCACGGCCTTGCCCTCGCATGAAAAGGATAGCTGGTAACCATCCCCAAATGAGTGAAATCGCCTGATCTCGTCAACCATCTCCGCTAGCATCTGCGCTGGCTCAAGTTCGTCACTCAGGCACCTGATTTAAACATGATATCTTCTGGATGTCAGCTGCTCGGAAACGATCCACAAACGGGTTCTGGGAAACGAAGGACCTTCGACGCCGCTTTATGCCGACCTTTTACCGGCTCAGGAAATATGCTGCAGCTCAGGGTTTACGTCTTCCATATGGGCGTCCAAACCTGCATGGGGGTCGCGGTGCGATTGGCCCAGGCGTAATAGGGAATGAAAGTTAGAGAGAGAGGCTTGGATCTTCGAGCCTCGTTCGAATGGCGGAAGTACAGGAGGCTGCGCTCCGCAGACTCTCCATAATCCGCGCCGGCATGGCGCAGCACGATGATTCCACCAAGCAGGTCCTTCTGAAATTCCTCCTGGAACTGCGCGCTCGATTTCGGGCCCAGGTTCAACGCCACGTCTTTCAGAGCCACTCCGTCCGGCTGGTCGATTTGCTCCAAACAGTACACGAGCGGTCCGCGCTGGACCGCCACGCGGCCGTTGTTCTCGGCGATTTGCGCGTTGGCCTCGAGAAGCTGGGGCGTCATATTAAATTGCACGCGGATGACGTCGCCGGCGGACCAGCGGCGCCGTATCGGAAGATACTGGCCGGGAGTGGCGCCTGCGACCGCCTTTCCGTTGACGCCGACTTGCGCGCTGTCCGTCCATCCCGGGATACGCATTAAAAATGTGAACTCGGTGGGTTCGGCGGGAGTGAGGATAATTTCCACGCTACCATCCCAGGGATAATTTGTTTTCTGGCGGACTCTCAAGCCGACCCCGCTCTCGAGATGCCAGTCGAGTTCAGAATTGTCGTAGAGGTGGAGATAAATGCCGTCGCCGGTGGTGCTGTAAAAATATCCTGGCAGCGAGGCCAAGGTACGTTCCAGATTCGGCGGACAGCAGGTCGTGTCGTACCAATCGTTGCGAATTTTGTCGCCATGGGAAGGATCAAACGCCAGCGGATTGCGATAGCAGTAGAGTGTGCCGTCCAGGGACATGCCGGAATTGATGCCGTTATAGAGCGCGCGTTCTATCACATCCGCGAATTTGGCTTCGCCCGTGGCGGCGAGCATGCGCCAATTCCACATCATGTTTCCAATGGCCGCGCAACTTTCCCCGTAGGCCCGGGCATTGGGCAATTCGAAAGGATCGCCGAAAGCTTCGCCGTCGCTGCGTGCCCCGACTCCACCGGTGACGTACATTTGCGATGTGACGAGATCCTTCCACAAAACGTCGAGTGTCTTCCGATACGCGGGATCTCCGGTTTCCAGATAATAGTCGGCGGCGCCGCAGCAAGCATACATGGCGCGCACGGCGTGACCCTCGAGATGCGTTCGCGAAGTGAAAGGGGTCCCGCAAAAATGGTAAACGTCATCCCATGGAGACCGCGCATGAATCCGCGAGTCACCAGCGAGAAGGTAGCCAGAAAGGTCGAGATGCCGTTTGTCGCCGGTCATTCGATATAGCTCGACCAAGGCCAATTCCATTTCTGGATGGCCTGAGTACAGTGGTTTCTTATCCGGGCCCGGACCGAAATCGGGTAGCAGGAAATCATTTACAAAGCGGATTCCCGCGTTGAGTAAAGTCCGGTCGCCTGTAGCTCGGTAGAAGGCCGTGGCGCCCTGCAGGAAATGTCCCATGCTGTAAAGCTCGTGGCCCCACTCCTGGGTCTTCGGCTCCATTCGTTCAGACGCATGGTCGCGGACGAAATAGGTGTTCAAGTATCCGTTCGGCTCCTGCGCGGCTACGACGTCCTTCGAGATTTTGTCGACCGCGGCGCGGAGCTCGGCACGCTCGCCAGATTGCAAAACAAAACCGGCGGCCTCCGTCCACTTGTAAACGTCGGAATCGGAGTATACCGGCCCGCGTTGCGCCGCAGTGCTCTTGCCGATAAGGCGGCGGAAATTGTCCATCCGCCCGTTGGCTTCCAGTAATTTGCCCATGGAAGGAATGCTCTTGCTGACGTTGACTTCGCGGCGCTGCGCCCAAAAACCATTCTCGATCGTGACGGCATGCACCGGTACGTTCCTCAGCTTGGCGTACGGCGACTTTGTGAGGTTGAGAATGCCCTGATCCCGCCAAGATGGAGTAGTCGTCAGAACGACTGAGGACTCTTGAGCGATTTCACGTGTTCCACTGTTGGGAGTTGCAAGATCTGTAAAGAGGTCCCGTCCGACCGGCAAGCAAGAAGCCGCGGCGGTAGAGATCGCCGAAGAAACGAACTGTCGGCGTGAAAAGCCTTGCGTGCTTCTCATTGTTCCTTTACCCCTTGCCGCGCCCAGCAGTAAGTAAAAAGAGCGCCGGGCACTGCGGAAACGCAGCTGACCGCCGCGCGGAATCTCCCGGGTGCAAATCATAACGCAACGGATGTCCGTCAGTCCTCAAATGAAATTAATGAAATAAAGAAAGAATGCAGACTCCCTAGAGAATGTTTCGCAGGGTCTGCTGAACAAGTTCTTCAAAGTGACGGAGAACTGTCAGGCGGTGCAGGGAAAATCGGAGCGTTCTTCTCAGGCAACACTAAGAGCAACTACCAAATAATTCGGTGCCCAAATGCGGCCTCTTTCTGTATAATTCTTCTTAAGCGGTGTTCCCCCGTGGTCGGTTTGACATGCTACGAACTGATCTCGACGCTCCTCTCGTGACTGGCCCCTCGACAGCCGCAAGGCTCTCGCGCCGGTACCTTAACTTGTGCTTACCCGGAATTGTATTTGTATCCTGCGCCGTTTTTGGCACCACGCACTGCTCCGCTCAGGACGTCGCCGAAGCGGCCCGTCAGGAGCGCGCCCAGAAGGAAAGTAAGCAGAAGAAATCCAAGCACGTGTACACCGAGCAGGATCTAAAGCGCGATCGGATCCTCACGCCGGAAGATCGCACCCAGGTGGAGGCGAAGAAAAATCTGTTGGCTCCTCCATCGGGGGAAAAATCCCAGGAAGCTGTCGACGCGCAGTCACTTTCCCCTGACGCTCCCCTCGGTGACGTGGCGCGCCGTTTCCGCAAACAGAAGCGGTCGCAGAAACTTCAGCAGTCCGCGGAGTTCCACCTTCCCTTTGCCGATGCACCGGTGCTCGCTTCGCCAAAGCCGCCGGTGATGCCCCCGCGTCCGCCGGTTTCCAAGCCTGCTCCGCCGCGCTTCGCTCCTTACCAACGACCGGTGAAGCGCTCGCCCTTCGAGCGCCCAAAGGTTTTCTTCTCGGCTCCGGCGCTTGTCATGCCTTCGCGTCCACCGGCCATTCGAGTAACGCCTTCGAAGCCGCCACCGTCTATCGTTCCCGCGGCTCCAGCAAGATTAAATGTCGTGACGATAAAGCACGGGGACTCACTCTGGAAACTCGCGCAGCAGAACCTCGGCAAAGGTCTCCGCTGGCGCGACCTGCTCGCCGTCAATCCGGGCATCGTTGACGGCAATCACATCGTGGCCGGTTCCCAAATTTACCTACCGGCAGCGGTTTCACCTCTCCGGACGGCGACAAAATTCACGGTACGCAGGGGCGACACACTCTCAAAGATCGCGCAAACTCAGTTCGGTCACGCTTCGCTCTGGTCCTGCATCGCTCACGCGAACCCGGCGATCTACGATGCAAACATTATTCATGAAGGCCAGTTGTTGTTTCTCCCCGCCAGCTGCAAACCATAGAATTTCTTCGCCACATGTACCGCTTTTTCTTGTACATAACTTGAAAATCATCTTCTGAAATCAGTAGCCATTTCAGTTTTTGGGAGATTGTTCCCGTTTATTCCTTTCGGAGAGCGTGCTCTCATAAGTTATTGAAGTGCCTGCTTTTCCGTAGAAATGTACTTTAGACAATTCTGGCATTGAGATTGCGAAAACAGCTAAGGGGCCTCATACTCTTCGCCATCGCTGCTCCCATCAATTGCGAACAATCACCTGGAAACCTAGCTGCTTCGCGATGGTTAGGTCCGAGGTCAACGCCCCAAAATCGGTTCACAGAATTTAATTAGCGCCTGAGAAAGTATTTCCACCTGGAGGAACATAATGATGGCTGTAGATTTGAAAGGATCTATGCAGGCGCGGAACGTTTTCTCCTTTTTCCTATTGTTGGTCGTGCTTTTCACGTGCTTTACCCCTGCTGCGCTGGCGCAATCCACTGCGTCGCTAAATGGCACGATTACGGACGCTACTGGCGCGGTGGTTCCCAATGCCAAGGTAGTCGCAACAAACCAGGCAACCGGAGTCGAATCGGCCACGCAAACGGACACCGAGGGCGCGTATCTTTTTCCATCCTTGCCGATTGGCGTTTACCGCATCCAGGTCACAGCTTCCAGTTTTCAGACTGCGGTGGTCTCGAACCTCAAACTTGATGTCGCAACCTCCGTCACCCAGAACATTCAACTGAAGGTTGGCGAGGCTACGGAAAAAATTGAGATCTTTGCGGGAGCCGCGCTGGTGGACACTACGACGACCGGCATGGGTCAGGTCATCAACGACAAAACCGTACAGGAAATTCCGCTGAATGGCCGCCACTTCACGGATCTCAGCCTGCTTACAACGGGCACGGTTACGCCGCCCGCGAACGGTTTCCTGTCCGCTCCGCTGCGTGGCCAGGGATCGTTTGGGATCAACACGGCGGGCCAGCGTGAAGACACCACCAACTGGCTTGTCAATGGCATAAACCTGAACGACAACGTACAGAACCAGATCACCTTCCAGCCGCCGATTGACACCCTGGCAGAGTACAAGATCGACAACTCAACTTTTCCGGCGCAGTACGGACGGAATGCAGGCGCGATCGTCAACCTCGCTACGCGCTCCGGCACCAACGACTATCACGGCGAACTGTTTGAGTTTTTCCGGAACAGTGCTCTTGATGCGAGGAACTTTTTCAATCCCGTTCTGAACTCGCAGGGAGCGTTCAACCCACAGGCGCCGTTTAAGCGCAACGATTTTGGCGCGAGCTTCGGCGGGCCCATCAAGAAAAACAAGATCTTTCTCTTTCTCGCTTACGAAGGACTCCGCCAGCATCAGAGTCTCACGGTCACATCCACCAGGGTTCCCAGCCAGAATGAAAGAGCAACAGTAACTTCAACTTCGCCAGCTATTCAGAAGCTTCTCGTTCTTATTCCTGCTGCCAACCTCGTGGGAACGGGCTCCCCGGGAGACCCAGCTACCTTCAACAGTTTTACCGGTGGAGCGTTAGCCAACGTGGCTCTCAACCAGGGGTCGGCCGATCTTGACGTGGAACTGTCCGACAAAGATCGCATCCACGCTTACTACGTCCTGCAGAAGGATCTCCGCCAAGAGCCGACGGCAGGGGGCGCAATCAATACGAACCTTCCGGGCTTCGGGGATACCCGCGACGGTTTCCGGCACCTGATGACGTTCAGCGAAGATCACGTTTTTGGCCCTTCGCTTACCAACACGGTCCGCTTGGGTTTCAACCGCATCCATCTGACCTTTACGCCGAACGCCCTGCTGGACCCGGCAGCTTTCAATATCGCTATGCCGGCGGGCGCCCCAGCGGCATCGGGATTGCCGTTCATCAACATAGGGAATGCTTTAGGCTTTGGCGGGCCGACGGGCGAGCCCCAGGGTCGCGGCGACACAACCGTTGTTCTGAATGACGGTCTGAGTTGGCTCAGGGGCCGCCATACCTTCGTCTTCGGCGGGGAAATTCGGCGCGCTTACAACAACAATATCGCGTTCAACATCGGGAGCTTCACGTTCAATGCGACGACTGGTCCCGGCGGCCAAAGCGCGATGGGAAATTTCCTCAACGACGCGGCTTCTGCTTTCACCGTCCAACTCGGCTCCGGGAACGACCGCGTTCTCCAGCCGTCTTATGATGTCTTTGCGCAGGACAGCTTCAAATGGAAACCAAACTTCTCGATTAACCTCGGCTTGAGGTACGCATGGAACTCTTCGCCGTCCGAGGCCGCCAATCACTTCACCCAATTTGATCCTACGACCGGCACCCTGGTCTCGGCAAACCAGCCGTATCACACGAACAACAAGAATTTCCAACCCCGCGTCGGCTTCGCTTGGGATCCCTTCAAGAATGGCAAAACTTCGTTGCGGGCCGCTTACGCCATTCTGACCCAGGACCCGACTACAAACATCGTGGTCGGTTTGAGCGGCAACCCGCCCTTCGCCATACCCATTTCAGTCAGTTCAGGTGTGATTACGGCCGAGAGTCCTGGGTCCTCGCTCGCAGGAACGAGCCTGGGTCCGGCGGCGATCAATCCCAGTTTCAATGACATGTATGCGCAGGACTGGAACGTTACCATCGACCGGCAGCTGACTCCCAGCGTGGGCCTGACCGTTGCTTACGTTGGAATGAAGGGCACGCACCTCCAGTTGAATCAGAATATCAATCAACCGCTCGTTACCAATGGCGTTTACGGTTCTACGCGGCCCTTCCCAACCCTTCCGGCCACGAGTCCCATTTTGCCGTCTCAGTGCACCGCACCAAAGCCGGCTTGCACGTTCGGCAACATCAACCAGGTGAACAGCAACGGAAACTCGAACTACAACGCCCTTTGGGTTACGCTGAACAAGCACTTCTCCCATGGGTTTCAGTTCCTAAGCTCCTACACCTACTCCAAGTCGCTGGACTACAATTCGCTTTCCACAGGCGAGACGTACATCCTTCAAAACGCGTATAACCCCCGCGGGGATTACGGTCCGTCGGAGTTCGACGTTCGTCATCGTTTCGTTCTTAGCGGGTTTTACCAGTTGCCGTTCACGGCGAACCGCCTCGTGGCTGGATGGGAGGTCGGCACCGTCATTCAGGCACAGACTGGCAATCCTTTGAATCCCACTACATCAATCACCACGCCGATCAGCCTCACGGTTCGCCCCGATGTCACCGGGCCGATCCGAGTAACGGGAGATCCCTCTGCATGGTTTGGAACCAGCGCGGTGTTCGCAACGGAGTTCGCATCCCCTTGCGTCAACACGACTTGCCATCCCGGCAATCTCAGCCGCAATGCGGTCACTGGACCAGATTTTGTCAACGCGGACTTCTCTGTCATCAAGAACACGAAGGTGTCAGAGAGGTTTAATTTGCAATTCCGAGGGGAGTTGTTCGACATCTTCAATCATCCTAACTTGGGGAACCCGGGGCTCACCTTCAGTCCCACCAGCACAACGTTCGGTAAGATTACCAGTACGCGATTCCCGACCGGGGACTTCGGTTCCGCGCGACAGATCCAGTTTTCGCTCAAGCTGAAGTTCTAGCGACCTGTCAAACGTGCCCTCGGTGGGGGCGGACTCTCGTCCGCCCCCTGTTTTTTTCTACACTTGAAACTTCAGCGGGCATTTTTCGCTCGGCCCTCTTTTCTCCGGTTTCAAGCGCTGTGCCAATCGTGTCTCGGCCGTACGCCTGAAGCATAGGTTTTCGGCTACAATAGAAGAGAGTTTCGCTCTCTTTTCATGAGGCTTAGGTGATTCACTCGAACGTCTTTCACAACGAAAGCCTGCTGCCCATCGAGAAAGTTCGCCTTTCTCCCGGACAGGCCGGTCTCATCTGCGGCTGGGGCATCTTCACGACGCTGCGCATCTCCCGCGGCGAAGCCTTCGCCTACGAGCGCCACTGGCGCCGCCTGGAAAAAGACGCCAACCTCACCCGTCTCCCCATGCCCTACACCGCGGCTAAAGTGCGCGTCCATCTCCACGAGGTCATTCGCGCCAACAAAGTAACCGAAGGTTGCGCGCGCATCTATTTCGTCTATAACACCGTCGGCTACTGGCAGAGCGACGAAAAGCGTCCGCAGGTCGACCTCATCATTTACACCGCCGGCCTCCCCGAACATCGCGAAACCGTGCGCCTCGCCCTCCGCGAAAACAGCCGCCACGCCGCGTCTCCTCTCGCCGGCGTTAAGAGCATTTCCTGGCTCAACAATGTCTGGGCCGTTGCGGAAGCAGCGAAGGAAGGTTTCGACGAAGTCGTTATGCTCAACGAGCGCGGCGAAGTTGCCGAATGCACTTCCGCAAATATCTTCGCCGTCAAAGACAGCAAGGTCCTTACGCCCCCGCTCAACTCCGGCTGCCTCGAAGGCGTCACCCGCGGCATCCTCATGGAAATTGCGCCGGAAGCCGGCGTTTCCGTCCTGGAGCAGGCGCTTCGTCCCGAAGACCTGTACTCCGCCAACGAAGTCTTCATCTCTTCCACAAACCGCAATCTCATCAGCGTCGGCGAAATCGCCGGCAACAAAATCCCCACTCCCGGCCCCGTCTGCGATCGCCTCAACGATCTTTTCGATGCCTACGTCGTCGACTACGTCTCGCGCCGACTGACCTCGGCAGCCAGATAAAAACTATGCGGCCCTTCACCACTGCTTCAGGGACACCGGCTTTAGATGGCTAGCGACGCAAACTTGACTGCAATTCGGGCAGCCGCTCCGGGAGACACTGGCGAGAAAACCGTCTTCAAAATTCTTCTCACCATCAGCTTCTGCCACCTCCTGAACGACACGCTGCAATCACTGATCCCCGCGATCTATCCGCTCCTGAAGAACTCCTTTCATCTCGATTTCGGCCAGGTGGGCCTGATCGCCCTCACGTTGCAGTTGACGGCCTCCATCCTCCAGCCGCTCGTCGGTCTTTATACCGACCGTCGCCCTCAACCCTATTCCCTCGCTGTAGGCATGGGTATCAGCCTGGCTGGCCTGCTCGCTTTGGCGCTGGCCCCCAGCTACGCCACCGTCCTCGCTGCGGCTGCGCTCATGGGTATCGGCTCCGCCGTGTTCCATCCGGAATCTTCGCGCGTCGCGCGCATGGCTTCCGGCGGGCAGCACGGCATGGCGCAATCGCTTTTCCAGGTTGGCGGCAATGCGGGCTCCGCGCTCGGCCCGCTTCTCGCCGCCTTCGTGCTCACGAAGGGACAATCGAGTCTCGCGTGGTTTTCGTTTCTGGCTTTCTTCGGGATTGTCCTGCTCGCGAACATCGGCACCTGGACGAAACATCACAAATCGTATTCGGCAAAATCCTTCACCGCCGATCCCGCGAGCCTCGCCGCAATGCCCCCAGCGCACGCGCACGCTCCCTTGCCCACCGGCAAAATCGCGCTCTCTCTTGCCATCCTGGTGGCGCTCATGTTTTCGAAGTTTTTCTACCTGGCCAGCCTGATGAGCTATTACACGTTTTATCTGATGGGGAAATTTCACGTGTCCCTGCAGAGCGCTCAGCTCCACCTTTTCATTTTTCTTGGCGCCGTCGCCGCCGGCACCATCATCGGCGGCCCCGTGGGCGACAAGATCGGCCGCAAATACGTCATCTGGGTTTCCATACTCGGCGTTCTGCCTTTCACTTTGCTCCTGCCCTACTCCAATCTTTTCTGGACCAGCGTCCTCAGCGTCATCATCGGCCTGATCCTGGCGTCCGCCTTTTCCGCCATCCTCGTCTACGCACAGGAACTCATGCCCGGGCGAATCGGCGCCGTCTCCGGCCTATTCTTCGGGTTTGCCTTTGGCATGGGCGGCATCGGCGCAGCGCTCCTTGGCAAGCTTGTCGATCTCACCAGCCTCAATTTTGTTTATCACCTCTGCTCGTTTCTCCCCGCCATTGGCATCCTCACCGCCTTCCTCCCCAACCTTGAGCCCGCCAATGCTATAAGCCCTTCTCCACAGAAACCTACCGCCTGACATTGGGGATGCAACACTCCCACGCCGTTCTCCCTCGGTCCCCGGCTACCGCGACGTGGTAGGGGCGCCGTTTTTCTTCCTACAACAGCTGCGCCGCCCCCACGATCAGGTAAATCGTGTATAGCAATTAGGGTATTCCCCTGATTGCCTGCTCCCGACGATCTGGCTATTGTCCGCAATAACCTTGGGTTGGGTCGTTCGTTCTCTCAATTACCCGCCCAAATCTGCAGGGCCTGAGGAGATCCGCGTGGCAACCGCGCTGGCAAAAATCAGCTATTCCAGAAGAATGGTTTCTCGTATCGAGACAGGCGACGATGTGTGGGTCTATTGGAGCTGTGGTGGAATGGATGATGTTTCCCGTGTTTGCGACCTGAGCGTGGGGGGGCTATTCCTCTCGACGCCAACTCGGCGGCTCGTGGGCGAGAAAGTCAAGCTTGATTTTCTCGTTCGGGAAGGGCAGATCAGGATCGAAGCCGTCGTGCAACATCAGATTCCCAACGGCGGAGTGGGTTTGAAATTCACGGCAATAACCGACCGGGACTGCCCGAACCTGGTAGCACTAATGAACCGGATGCGCGCTTTGGCGTGCACTCAGACTCCGAGGGCGCCTCTTTTCGTAGCATCGTCCCGTTAGGGCGGCTTCTTTCTTCTCCGCAATCCAGCGGCCCCGCCTCCAGGCCGCCCTACCTATCGCGAAGGGAGCTGGATTACTCCTGGAAAACAGTCAGGCAGCAATCGGGCCATGAAACTTATGCGCGGCGGCGCTGCCTCATTTAGGCTTTTGCCATATTGGCTCTGGGATGTTCAGCGCAAACATGGGCGACAAATTCTTTATCGCGCAGCCGCTCATGCTCCTCCTTTATTTCCTCGAACGACTTGCCGTCGGGTGACCCCGAAGGACTGAACACCCATGCGTATCCGGAGCAGCCCCAGCCCTGAAAACGCGGCTCTTCAATCCATATCAGCGTGCGTGAGGTGGCCACTCTTGGACGCCTCGCGAGGTATGTGTAGGTTGGAGTCTCGATCATTCGTTGTCCTTGCCGGCCGGGTTGCCTTAGATTCGCTTCGAATGGACCAGCAGAATACGGCTCCGCGCAGGTGCAAACGATCTGGGAACTCCACCCCGCGATCGTGACAATACCTTGAAGGTGAATCATCTGTGGTGCTTGCTCTGAATCTCGGAGGCAGGTGGAATCCGCCTTAATTGAGTCAGTTGGCACGCGCCGCGAGCCGGCGCTCCATGTTCATGGAGAGACTTTGGTCAAGAACCACTGCCGCATAGCGCGAGCAAGTCTGCATTTCGCCCTTCGCCCATGAGGAAATGGAGGGAACCTTCACTCTGAAAGATTGCTCGAATGTCCTCATAGCACGATAGTAGACCGACACTTCTCTAAGCCATGGGCTTGCCTTTTTCAAATCAGGAGACACCTCGTTGCAGAGTTGCAAGAGTGTGCTGAAATCACCGGCGCCGATGGTCGCGCCGTCAATTCCCGCGGTTAGCTGCAACGAGTCAGACAGCTGCTGATTGGCGGCCGATATCCAAATCGCGCGCCATTGCGAGATTCCGAATCTCACCAGGGCGGTTACGGCGAACACTAGGATGAAGATCGAGACCATTTTTGTTCAACTGAATTTTGCCAGGATGCTCCAGCCTGGCCAATGGGACAGGAGTACTAACCAGATGGGACTCTTGGCGGAAGCGTAGCGGCTCCCCGTAACTGCTTCGCAGATGGCTTTTTAGTGAAACATCCGCCGAGCAGATAGGCCTCAACTTGGCCTAAGTCCTGGAAGTACCTAATATAGTAAATCACGCCGAATTAGCCTTGACCGGTGTTTCCAAAGGGCTTAACTTGAATGAACCGTGAATTTTTTGGCCTCTCCCTCCATCCCATGAGTGACCCCTACATCCAACCCATCCCGCCTTCTCTAAAGGCGCGCGATCGAGAGCTTGCAAACGAATTTCGCCGAATCGAGAAGCGCGACTGGTGGGTGTGGGGCTATTCTATCTTTGTCATATTCCTTCTCGCGTTTGCGGTCATCGCGCTCGCTCTTCCCGCAGTGCGTCAAGGAGCGGACACCATTTTCAAGATCAAGATGGTCGAAGCTGTTTTTGGTTTGATTGCTTTAGTCATCATTTTTAACATCTATACGATCTCCCAACAAATTCTCATCAAGCGGCTTCGCCGTCAGCTCGCCGAGAAACAAGGTCATTCCGAGCTTCTCCGCAATCTAGCGATGGTTGATCCACTGACCGGTCTGTACAACCGCCGTTTTGCCGAGCAACGCCTGGCCGCCGAAGTGGCTCGCTCGGAACGCAAGGGGCATCCCCTGACCGTCCTCACGTTGGACTTGAACAATTTCAAGCAAATCAACGACACGCATGGCCATCCGGCTGGTGATCAAGTATTGCTGGAATTTGCCGCCCGTTTGAACAAGGTCGTCCGGGGGGCCGACCTGGCTGTTCGGTTGGGGGGCGATGAGTTTCTGGTTCTGCTTCCGGAGTGCACCTTGGAGCAGCTGCAACTTGTGTTAGTACGACTCGGTTCGTTGGAAGTGAACTGGCATGGCCAGAAGATTCCCGTTACCTTCTCGGCGGGATGGAAACAGTACGAAATGGGCGAGCGTCCGGAGGAATTGCTTGCGCGCGCCGATGAAGCTCTGTACGCCAGCAAGCGGGCCGGCAGGAAAACCCAATCGCTGCCAAAGGAGAACCGTCAGGCCCCGGAAAAAGCCCTTCAAATGGCGACAACAATCACGCCCCTCCACGTTATGGTCGATGTCATTTGCCCTTACTGCGATAAGAAAAACTCGTTTGCAGTCACCCAAGACTCAGGGCCCAGTGACCCCGGCCACCCGCAAGTGCAGTGTGCTCATTGCAAGAAAGCCTGGGAGCCCCTATTGCCCGGGCCGATCATGGCCGGCCCGTTTCCAAAATGATGTCACTTTTCTGAGCGCCGCCAGCCCGGAAACGAGTGACGCGCCCTCCGCTATCAAGCCAGGTGCGCCTCGATAAGAGCGAAGGGTGGAAAATTCCTCGTCTTGGGTTCCGCTACTTTTTCACGGCTTATTCGATTTACAACTCAATACACACTTGACCGATCTATGACGCGCGCTGACGTGAGTTTTGAAACTCTCCCCCTCCATCCCGCTGCTCCGCTCCGGAATTCGCAGTCCCAAGGATGCCGTGTTCCTGTGTCAGCCGCGCCTTCAATCCTCTCTGGTTACTCGTTCATAAACCGCGCTCTGCTAAGTCTTTTGGGATCCGCACTTCCGAAGAACGCCCGCGCAACCCCTTTAGAATCCGCGGTTCCATACTAAAGAGGGGTGGCGTTATTCTTGTCAACCAGGAAGCCGATGGTGATCCTTGCCCCGGGCCGCCATTTCTGCCTCCCCACCTCCATGCCTCCTCGCGCATGCTACAATTCCCGCAATGGGGTTCGCCCATGCCTGACACCGTTCCCCTAGCCGGTGAAGCAGTGCTCGAAGTCGTCTCCCCCGACGGCGCGCGCCGCTACGCCCGCATCACCCAAACGCCGTTTATGATCGGCCGCGGCGTCGAAACCGGCAACCACTTGCAGCTCTCCGACCGCCGCATTTCCCGCAACTGCGCCGCCGTCGTGATCGAAGCTAATCGTTTC
>Ga0137398_10000350_pt1 | contig 15777 bp, 13 predicted proteins | sample czorhiz216metaG_FD_106659 | JGI IMG/M metagenome (GOLD analysis project Ga0137398, IMG submission 106659) | Vadose zone soil microbial communities from Angelo Coast Range Reserve, California, USA - czorhiz2.16 metaG | ecosystem: Environmental > Terrestrial > Soil > Vadose zone | place: USA...
ACCGTAATGTGAGAAATTTAGCCAGAGACCTTTAGCCACTCTTCAACCAACCGAACCCACATCGACCCTCCGATGGGAATCAGTTCATCATTGAAGTCATAGCTGGGGTTGTGCAGCATGCACGGTCCCGCCCCGTGGTCGCTGACACGGTGACTACCATCACCGTTACCGATCAGAAAATAACACCCCGGTTTCTCCAATAGGTAGAAGCTGAAATCCTCGGACCCCATGGTGGGCTCGAATTCCAGCACGTTGTTCTCGCCTACCAAGGTAACCAGGGCCTTACGAGCAAACGCCGTTTCCTTCGGATGATTGATGGTCGGAGGGTAGTAGCGATTGAATTCAAATTCGCAGCCAGCGTCAAAGGCCTGGCACGTCGCCTCAGCGATCGTCCGCATGCGCCGTTCAATCATATCCAGCACTTCCAGCGTAAAAGTCCTCACTGTGCCTTGAATCTCGCAAGACTCAGGAATGACGTTAGTGGCTTCTCCTGCGTGGATCATCGTGACCGAGATCACTGCCGGATCGATCGGGCGTTTGTTACGTGTGATGATGCTCTGAAATGACTGCACCATTTGTAGCGCGACCTGCACAGGATCGATGCCGTTGTGCGGCATCGCTGCGTGCGCGCCCTTGCCGCAAATGATAATTTTGAACTTGTTTCCAGATGCAAAAACCGGTCCCGACTTGATGGCAAACTGCCCCACCTCGAGTCCCGGCCAATTATGCGTACCAAATATCGCCTCCATCGGGAAACGCTCAAATAATCCATCCTTGATCATTTCGCGTGCACCGCCCCCACCTTCTTCAGCGGGCTGAAATATCAAATAAACTGTGCCATCAAAATCACGATGACGAACCAAGTGCTTGGCGGCAGCAAGCAGCATGGTCGTGTGACCGTCGTGGCCGCAGGCATGCATCTTCCCTGGATATACGCTGGCGTGCGCGAAAGCATTGTGCTCTGTCATGGGTAATGCATCGATGTCAGCGCGGAGGCCGACTGCGCGCGAGCTGCTGCCATTTTTTAGGATGCCGACGACCCCGGTTTTTCCAAGCCCTCTGTGGATTGGAATACCCCATTCGGTCAAGACTTTTGCAATCAAATCGGACGTGCGTTCCTCTTGAAAGGCGAGCTCCGGGTGAGCATGGATGTCGCGTCGCAGGGCTCCAAGAGCCTCCTGATCCGCTCGGATTGTTTCCAGCAGTTTCACGTTGAACCTCTTGCGTTTCGCGGCCTTAACAGGCTCAGGAACACCGTAACTATAAAGTTGAGGCACAGAGCAAGGAATCCGGCACTCCAGCCGAATGACGGGTCACGATTGCTGAGCATGAGAAACAGGGCCATGCCGATTCCGACAATTAGGCCGGTAAAAACCGCCCTCATGGTGACGCGTTTCCAATAAAGACCCAGCACCACGCCCGGGAAAAACTGCGTCACGCCAGCATAGCCCGTCAAAAGAAGGGACACCAGAGTTGTAGAACTGTAAATGGCCAAACACAAGCTGATGAGCCCGAGAACAACCACCATGATTCGTGCAAGGAGTTCGACCTGGTCGTCCGACATTGCCGGCGCGAAGAGGGGGCGGTAAAGATTCTTTGCAAAAAGGGTGGCCGCAGTCAGAATGAAAATGGCCGCGGGTACCATGGCGGTCAAAGCGCCGGCGCCCCCGACCACGCCGAGAAACCACGGCGAAAAGCTCTTGCGGACAACGGTTAGAAGTGCGAAATCGCCATTGGCCAATCCAGGCACTACCAGGACAGCGGCAAACCCAGCGAAAAATATCAAGGCGAGCGTCAGCGTATAAAGTGGCATCACTACGGCGTTGCGTCGCAAGGTGTCGCCACTTTTGGCCGTGAAAGTCGCCCCAAAAGCATGCGGCCACATGAAATAACCCATCGAGGTCATGAGCACCGTCGAGATGTACCATGTATGCCCCAGATTGGTAGTGGCACCCGGCATGGTGAGGTGCGCCGGCCGAGCGTGCGCCAACGTGACAAACATTGGACCGATGCCGCCGAAGTAAATATAAGGAACCCCAAAGCCGATGACCAGAGCTGTGAAGACTATCAACACATCCTTTAGAACACTGACCCAAGCCACCGCTCGAACGCCGCTGGCCAATACAAACCCGACCAGCAGAATCACGGAGATCGCCATGGCTGGAATACGACCGATGGCATTGAAGCTGGCGGTCGAGACAATAATACCCAGCCCGGTGATCTGTAGCTGCAAATAGGGAATAAAGGAGGCGATCCCAACGACGCACACCAATCCGGCCAGATATTTGTTGCCGTAGCGACGGCCGAAGAAGTCGGCCTGGGTCTGTAGCCCGTACTTGCGGCCCACCTCCCAGAGCGGCGGCAACAAAAAGAACGAGATAACGTAGGCCAACGTTATATAAGCAAAAACGTAGAGAGTCGGGCCTCCGCGAGAATAAGCCCAGCCGCTCGCACCTAAAAATGCAAACGTGGTGTATGTCTCCCCGGCCATGAGCAGGAACATCAACACGGTGCCAAAGCCACGACCGCCAACGGTCCATTGCTCGAGGTCCATTTTCCTTCGAGCCCCGGCCACCATGCCAATCGTTGCACCCACCGCGACGATCGTGACGATCGTGACCATGGAAACGGCACCAGGACTCATGGTGGTAAACCTTCCCTACGCCTCGTTTCGATGCGGTACGCCGCCCACAGGCATAATGTGCTCAGGACAATCCAGGAAATGAGCCAAAACATATTAAACGGGAGACCAATAACCATCGGCTCAATTCGATCCCAGAACGAGACTGAGAAACACATCCCGGCAAACGGAATCAATCCGAGGAGAAGAGCGCCAACCGATGGACGATTTACAGGTATCATTGCCCGCGGCTATGGCTAATGGGGGCGATATGAAAGATCTCGTGCAGATGATTGTTCTGCCCAGCGAAGCCATGCAACCGTCGCGCAAGGACGGAGGAAATTCGGGTATGGCAACTGCCATTCCGCTGCGGACCACCCTCCGCGCTAATCAAGGCGCCACCGGCGAGAAGTTTGCTATATCTTTGGGATCGCCGCGACCGCGATACTTAGTCTGAATTGGGTACGGGTAAACTGGCCGAGAGAACTGCACAATTGCCGGATCCAACGGAAACTGTTGTAATTTCTCGAGTTGTCGCTTAGCGACCTGATCGCCCTGCAAGGCTTTGTCCCATAGATCACCGAACGTGATATGTGATCCGACTAGTTCGTCAGGCGCTTTATCCTTTTCTACCCAGTTTTCAAGATAACTCAAATAGTCGATTGCGAAAGGCCCTTCGCCGCCTCTGCAATGATTCATTCCAGGGACGACAAATAGGCGAAAGAAATTCTGAGTGGCTGCTCGTCCTCCCAGGAGTTTCTCCGCGTTTTCGTAATAGTCGACAGTGCGCCCAACACTCGCGGCCGTGTCATTCCATCCGGAATACATGAGCAATTTCCCTTGTCTATTCCTAAATCGGCGCAAATCCGCATTGAGCGGCTCTGTCAGCTCTGCGACACCGAAGCGCTGGTAGTCGCGGTCCAAATCAAAGTCCTTTGTTGTCCAAGAAGGACCAGGGTTCGGTTGAAAAAGGTAGTAGCGAAACCATTCCGAAAGGTAAGAATCCTCTCCTACTGGATTACTTGTCGAGCCAATCCAAGTTGATTCCCAAGTTAGTTCCGACCCCTTAAAAGCAAATGGAATGCCTATCGGGGTACCGTTCTTGGTAGTCGGGCCGGCATACATCCTGCGGACGGCATCGACCTGCGATGATGAAAAACAACCGTCTGCCTTATGTTTTGCACAAGACAACTCCTCCGGGTCAAACGAGCAGCCCCGCGGATCACCGATTAGGCCATCCTTGATCCCGTCGTTCAAATCGCATTTCGTCACAACTGCCTTGTGAAGGCTCTCAATATCTCGTTGCGACAAAATGCGTTCGCCGCGTTCGTCAACCATCGTGCGCTTCGTCCAGAGATGGTTCATCCAGTCTTGGCTAACGCTCATGCTCGGATTCCCGGCGATGATTCCATCAAAATCCCATGGAAATCGCTGCACCTCGGACAGGGCCTGCAGACCGCCGGCAGAACATCCCATGAAGTACGACTTTTTCGGGGGCGTGCCGTAGTAGCGTTCGGCGAGCACTTTGCCCGCGAGCGCCGTCACATGACTGGCTCGGACCACATAGTCGACCACCGCTTGCGGGCTGTTGTAGGCCCACTTCATATCTCCCCCGTTTGAGCTGTGGCCGCCATCGGAGACAATGCAGGCGTATCCCCGACGAAGTGGGTCAGCACATTTCGTTATGTGCTCTGTTGTCCCGCAGCTGCCCCCACATCCGAGCTCGATAAACTTCCCGTTCCAACCATCACTTGGAAGTCGAAGGAGAAATCGAATGCTCGGCGTTACGTACCCACTGACTTCGCAATACTCCGGGACATCATCGACGCGCTGTTCTATATGAGTTTTTAGGACCTGTGTTACCGCATCCGGTATCCGAGAGAAGTCCATAGTCGCCAGTGCGTTACAACGTGCGTAGCTATCGGCAACCTGCGCCTCGAGAGAATAGGTGCGCGTTTCGGTTAAGCACGCGGACACTGCATAGAGCAGAGCGAAGAGCGTGTGTCCTTTCATTTATATATCCCAACAGTAGTGTCCGCCCGACCTTGATTCAGAAGCAGAAACTTCGCGATACAATCACTCGCCCGATCGAGATCCACGCCATCGTCAAAGACAATATGGGGCGATTTTCCGCCCCATTGAGCTACCGCGCTGTCCGCATCCATCTCGCAACCCGCGGAACTTGTTGAAAGATGACATCATCTTTCATTGAAGCAGCTCAGCGCTAGTAAGATGCTCTAAATGTCACACCCACCGTGCGCGGCCGCAACCTATAGGCATAGTTATAAGGGGGAAATTTCGGACGGGTGACCGCCGCATCATTGTTCGTCAGGTTATCGACATAGGCAACAAACTCATAGCGGCCGTGACTGATCCCGGCACGCAGATCAAATTTGTTATAGGTATCGGTCTCGACCGTCGGTGTATTGACAATATAATCGTAGACCTTCCCTACATATTGATGGCTCAACCGGATATAGCCGCTAACATCGTCCCCAAAACGGGCCGTCGCTTGCGCATAATTTGACGCGCTCCATCGGGACGATCCCGGCAATATCGCGCCTGGCGTAAGCCCTGTCCCTGGCAAAACCGATGTCAAAGTAGCGTCAGTAAAAGTGATGGATGAACCGAGATTTATTGCCTCTATCGGTTGCGCTACAAATTCCGCCTCCACGCCGTTACTTTTGGCTTTGCCCCCATTGTCGGTGTAGTAGTAAATACCAACTGATCGTCCAAGCTGAATATTGGTCCAATCAATATGGTAGGCCGAGACATTGGTTATAAGGCGATTGTCAAACCAATTCGCTTTGATGCCAACCTCGTAGTTCCACAGCGAGTCGGGGCCAAAACCATTTGGTACCACGGGGTTGACGCCAGCATTAAAATTGACTTGACCCACACGATAACCCTTGGATGCCGTGACGTATAGATTAACGTTTTCCGTTGGATGATAGGAGGCTGAGAATTTGGGCGTCGTAGCTCTCGAGTGGATTGTGACTGGCGCATGGGCCCCCTGGTAGAATGAACCTGGCGTATACTCGGTCCCCTGCTCGAAGGTGTTGTCAAACCACCTGGCGCCTGCGGTAACGCTTACCTTAGGGGTGATATGGTAGGTCGCTTCGCCGAAGCCTGCCCCTTCACGGGTTGTAGTAGGGATATACAAGGTCTCCAAATCAAAATTGCCGTAATACCAAATCTGATTTAGCTCTTGGTGGGTATGCAGGAAAAAACCGCCGATCGTCCATTCAAGGTTCGTATGACCGTTGGACGAGAGCCGCAGCTCCTGAGACGATTTAGTTGAGTCATGAGTTATGTAAAAGCTGTCGGTGTTCGGGTCTAGAACGATCCCCGCGGGGGGTGGCCTGGTAAAATCCGTAGCGAGATAACTTTTTCTTTGCTCGTAGGTCGAAATCGATGTCACTGTTGCGAATCCTGCGTCGTACTCGCCTGTAAAGTTATAGATACTGAGTTTCGAAAGAGAGCTTTCTGGGATGACGCCATCCCACTGATTTGGCGGGCCCTCATTGCTGTATGCAAAGGTTTTACCGCTATCGTCGAGGGAATCTCTTTCGTTCAACACAGTGGCACGCAATTTGAGTGCATCGGTAGGCGTATACTGCAATATTGCTCGGCCACCTTCGTCATAGCCGCCATTGACATCGTGTTGGTTTCGACGCACGTTATCGACCCAGCCGCCTTGATCGGTGCGGAAGCCGACGACACGTAAAGCTAGTTGGTCGTCGATTAGGGGTATATTGACCATAGCCTTAAACTCATCGCTGCCTGCGCCATTGGTGGTGGCGCCTCCCACTTCGACTTTAGCGTGAAAGGCGGTCGCATCAGGCTGGCTCGTGATGAGACGCAGCGCGCCTCCGATCGCGCCGGATCCAAACAGCGTACCCTGCGGCCCGCGCAACACTTCAACGCGCTCAATATCAAAAGTGCTGATGTCGGGCGAAGTCCACGCACTAAATCGATCTGTCAGTGGAAACTCATCGACATAAATTTCCACCGTCTGTTGCAAGTTACCAGGGAGCCCGACCGTGGAAATACCCCGGAAAGTAAGCAAACTGCGTCCGCGCCCCGCGTCCGTATAGTTGACACCGGGAACTGTCGCCAGATAATCCTGCTCACTCTCGGCCCCCGATCGCTCCAAATCCTTCGTGCTCAGCGCGGATATTCCAAACGGAACATCTTGTAAGTTTTCCCGGCGCTTGGTGGCGGTGACGGTGATTTCTTCAAGACCCGTCACTGGGCTATTAGAAGCCTCACTCTCTGCGGGAAGACCTGTCGAACTTCTTCCTTGATCAACCCCATCATCCGCTGAAGAGACTCCGATCAGACAGAGTGATAGACACACTGCGGCGACATTCAGACGCATAAGACATCCCCCGCCCTTCAAGAGGGCCTGTTAGGGTCGCCGTCACACATTGCGACGACCTCATGGGACAGAAGAGCGTTTTGTCGGCGATTGGTAACCCCCCAAACAAAAATAAATTCATAACAAGACTCTGCTAGGGGCATTCGCGAGAGAATTCTGTTGCGCGACCTTTCCTTCTTCGGAAGAACCCCCTCCACGGCGATTGCTCGCAGCTGATTTCCGCCTTCGGCTGAAGCCCGAACTTTATTTTCCCCGCGGGGGTTACCAATCCGCCTCAATTCGCTCTTTATATAGAGTAGTAACTGGGTCGAGCCGAGGTTTACCGTCCCGGACATCACTCAGGAGGTTTATTTGCGCATGCTGCGGGTGTCGACGAATATTTTGCACATTAGGGTAACCAAACCAACTCTCAAGAAATCGCTCTTATGTCGCAGGTGCTGGTATCGCGCCATTAGAGTTTCGGGACAAGGATCGCGTCTGAAGCACGCCTGCGCGCATCAATGTCCTCTACCCTCATCTGTCTGCAGCGTACTCCCTCGGCTGCAGGTAGTTTTTTGTTTAAATAAAGGAGCGAATCGACGGTCTTCGTCACGACAGTACAACCTCACTTCCAAAGAGTTGAAGACAGGGCAGATGGACATTCGCGAGCGCGCGAATAGACAAACCAGAACAGCAGCGAGCTGTCACGCAGGAGAACGAGCTATGGTTCGGCCATTACATCTGGGGCGATCCGCTTCCGTCCGACTTGACGCCGCCCCCCCACCAATAGCGACGCGTCGACCGTCAATTGAGAGCGAGATTAGCCCGTGAATGAGTCCAAAAGTATCCTCGTGCTCACCACGGGCGGTACCATAGACAAGCTATACTTCGATGCGGTGAGCCAGTATCAAATCGCCGAGTCCACAGTCACGAAGTTGCTCGCCGTAGCGCGCGTCACTCATGGTCATCAAGTTGAAGAAGTGCTGCGTAAGGACAGCCTCGATCTCACCGAGGAAGATCGAGCGCGAGTCGTCGAGCACGTCAGTCGGGCCAGCAACTCCCGCATCGTCATCACTCATGGTACCGACACCATGACCCTCACCGCCCGTGCGTTGTCCGTGATTCCCGATAAGACGATTGTGCTCACCGGCGCGCTGGCGCCGGCCCGATTCAGTGAAAGCGATGCGGCATTCAACCTGGGCATGGCGTTTGCAATCGCGCAGACGGCCTCACCGGGGATCTACATCACGATGAATGGATCTGTCTTTCGGGGCGATGAGGTCGAGAAGGATCGCGAGCGGGGTGCCTTCGTACTGACGCCTCGTAAGCAAGAGTTATAGGCGTCTTGCGGCGTGGCGGTGTTAGTGGGCTTTATTCGGATTTGGCATACCTTCGGGCGACGAGCGTGCCGGCGATTTCCCACACGTCCTCGGCGACACGCCGGGTTCGGTGCGCTGCCCGACAGAGGCGAATCTCAAGGGAAATCTCAAACCCGCTTTGTACCAGTGAATTACTTTGCAGCTTGCGAGCGACGAGGCTGCGCGGGAGCCAAGCGAGCCCGTGCTCCTCGTGGAGCCATGCATTTGACGCCTTCCGCCATTGCATTCTCGTTCGTGCGCGTCACGCGCATTTCGGGTGCTCCAGCCTGGGTCTGCGCAAAGCTTGCGACGCGACCGAGGAAGGAGTCGGAGGAATAGCTGAGCAAATGGGGAGCAAGAACGGACGTCGCGCGCCATGCGGCCGCCCTCGTTTTCAACGACGCGTGGATCATCTGCATCGGGTCTGAAAATATGAAGGATGTATCAGTGACCGATCTCCCTCGCACCGAGCACGACCTGCTCGGCGAGCTCGCCGTGCCGGAACATGCCTACTACGGTATACACACTCTGCGTGCTGTCGAGAACTTCCCAATTTCCGGGATCAGAATCAGCAGCTATCCGGAGCTGGTGAGGGCACTGGCGGCCATAAAGCAAGCGGCAGCCCTGGCCAACCGCGACCTGGAGTTACTGGAAGAGGAGCGGGCCACCGCAATAATCGCCGCCTGCGAAGCGATCCGGTCGGGAGAGTTGCACGATCAGTTCGTCGTCGACGTAATCCAGGGGGGCGCGGGCACGTCGACTAATATGAACGCGAACGAGGTCATCGCGAATCGTGCGTTGGAAATCCTCGGCGCCAAGCGTGGCGAATATCATAAGCTCCATCCGAACGAACACGTCAACATGAGCCAGAGCACCAACGACGTGTATCCGACCGCTTTGAAAATCGCGACGATTCATGGTGTCAACCGTCTCATCGATGCGATGTCGGTATTACGCTCCGCATTCGCTGCAAAGGCGGACGAGTTCAAAGACATTTTGAAAATGGGGCGGACCCAGCTGCAAGACGCCGTACCCATGACACTGGGGCAGGAGTTTCGGACCTACGCCGTCATGGTCGGTGAAGACCAGGACCGCCTGCGTGAAGCAATCCTGCTCGTGTCGGAGATCAACATGGGCGGCACCGCGATCGGGACGGGAATAGCATCCCATCCCGACTACGCTGCGCTAGTCTGCAAGCATCTCAAGGCGATCACCGGGATCGCGCTTCTCACGGCACCTGACCTCATCGAAGCCACGCAGGATTGCGGTGCCTTTGTGCAACTTTCGGGAGTTTTGAAGCGAGTGGCGGTCAAGCTCTCCAAGATCTGCAATGATCTGCGCCTGCTCTCGAGCGGGCCGCGCGCCGGATTCAACGAAATCAATCTGCCGGCGGTTCAGGCCGGCTCGTCGATCATGCCCGGAAAGGTCAACCCAGTCATTCCCGAGGTCGTCAATCAAGTCGCCTTTGAGGTGATCGGCAACGACCTAACGGTGACGATGGCGGCGGAGGCAGGACAACTGCAGTTGAACGCGTTCGAGCCAATCATCGCCCACAGCTTGTTCAAGAGTATTAATCACCTCCGGGCGGCCTGTCTCACGCTGGAAGAGCGCTGTGTGAGAGGTGTGACGGCCAATGCCGAGCGACTCCGGTCATCGGTCGAGAACTCAATAGGTCTGATTACCGCGCTCAATCCCTACATCGGTTATGAGAAGGCGACCGCTCTGGCAGTGGAGGCACATCGTACCGGTCGTGGCGTGGCGGAACTCGTGCTCGAGCGCAGATTGCTGCCGCCGGCCACCCTCTCTGCGATATTGGCGCCGGAAGTCTTGACCAAGCCCCATCATCGTAAGCGGTAGCTGATCCACCTCATTCCGTTCCCGCGAGAATGGCATCGAGCCACATGCCTACCTCTCGCGGCTCCTCGCCGAACTCCCAAAGGCCGCCAGCGCCGATCACTTGGAATCCCTCCTGCCCTGGAGCACTCTCGCCGCCGCGGGCACTTAAATAACTCCCCATCGCCTTGCCATCGGTAGCCGCTACGCAACCATGGTTTAGCCTTGCGCTTGCAAACGCCTACACCCGTACTTCGATCGCTCACTTCATCCTAAAATCCGTAGATCCGTAGTCCATCGGCACGATGACGCTCGAGGCGATGGATCGGTACTACGTCGAATTGGCGGGACACCTATCGGTCGAGGAACTGAGAGAGACGATCCGGTTCGAATTCGTGGGCGGCGCCAAATTGCGCCACGACATCATCTTTCATTGAAGCAGCTCACCGCTAGAAGGATGCTCTGAGTGTCAAACCCACCGTGCGCGGCCGCAACCTATAGGCAAAGTCAATAGGGGGAAGTGCCGGACGGTAGATCGCCGCATCATTGTTCGTCAGGTTATCGACATAGGCAACAAGCTCATAGTGGCCGTGAATAACCCCGGCACGCAGATCCAATTTGTTATAGGGATCGCTCGCGACGAGCGGTGAATTGATAATATAACCGTAGACTTTCGATACATATTGGTGGCTCAACCGGATATACCCACTAACATCGTCCTTAAAATGGGTCGTCGCTTGCGCATAATTTGACGCGCTCCATCGGGGCGATCCCGGCAATATCGAGCCTGGAGTAAGCGCTACTCCTGGCAAAACCGATGTCAGCACAGCGTCATTAAAAGTGATGGCTGAACCGAGACTTATTGCCTGTACCGGGCACGCTATAAATTCCGCCTCCACGCCGTTACTTTTGGCTTTGCCCGCATTGTCGAGGTATACATAAGGCCCAACTTGTCGTGTTAGCTGAATATTGCTCCAATCTATATGGTAGGCCGAAACATTGGTTTGAAGGCGATTGTCAAACCAATTCGCCTTGATGCCAACCTCGTAGTTCCAAAGCGAGTCGGGGTTAACACCAGGTGGTACTACAGGTGAGACGCCGGCATTAAAATTGACTTGACCGACACGATAACCCTTGGCTGCCGTGAGGTATAGATGAACGTTTCCCTTTGGATAATATGAGGCCGACAATTTGGGTGTCGTAGCACTTGAGTGGATTTCGGTTAGTGGAAGGGACCCTTGAAAGACTGAACCTGGCGCATAGAAACTCGATTGCCCTTCGTCGTTGTTAAACCACCTGGCGCCCGCGGTAACGCTTAGCTTAGAGGTAATGTGGTAGGTCGCTTCACCGAAGACCGCCGCTTCACGGGTTGTAGTAGGAATAAACAAGGTCTCCAAATCCTCGGCGCCTAATAACCAAATCTGATTTAGATTTTGGTGGGTACGCAGATAAAAACTGCCAATCGTCCATTCAAGGTTCGTCTCACCGTTGGACGATAGCCGCACCTCCTGAGCAAACTTATTCGTGTCATGAGTGATGTAAAAGTGATCGTTGTTCGGATCCGGAGTGGCGGTGAAGAGCCTGACTAGATCTGTAGCGAGATAGCTTTTTCTCGTTCCGTAGGTCGAAACCGATGTCAATGTCGCGAATCCTGCGTCGTACTCTGCTGTAAAGTTATAGATACTTAGTTTCGAAAGAGAGCTTTCTGGGATGATGCCGTTCCACTTATTTGTCGGACCCTCACTGCTGAATGAAAAGGTTTTACTGCTATCGTCAAGGGAATCTCTTTCGTTCAGCACAGTGGCACGCAATTTCAATGCATCGGTAGGGGTATACTCCAACATTGCTCGGCCACCTTCGCTCGTGCCGCCATCGACATTGCGTTGGTTTCGAATCACGTTATCGACATAGCCGCCGTCATGGGTGCGGAAGGCGATGAAACGCAGAGCTAGCTTGTCTTCGATTAAGGGCGCATTGACCATAGCCTTAAAACTATGGCTGCCTGCGCGACCATCGGTGGTAGCGCCTCCCACTTCGATTTTCGCGTGAAAGGTGGTCGCATCAGGCTTATTCGTGATGATACGCACCGCGCCTCCGAGCGCGCCAGATCCAAACAGCGTACCCTGCGGCCCGCGCAACACTTCAACGCGCTCAATATCAAAAGTGCTGATGTCGGGCGAAGTCCAGGCACTAAATCGATCTGTCAGTGGAAGCTCATCGACATAAACTTCCACCGTTTTTTGCAAGTTGGACAAATTGCCCCCGTCTGTGGCAATACCCCGGATAACAATCAAACTGCGGCCACGCCCAGTCGCCGAATAGTGGACACCGGGAACTTCCGCCAAATAATCCTGCTCACTTTCGGCCCCCGATCGCTCCAAATCTTTCGTGCTCAGCGCGGATATTCCGAACGGAACATCTTGTAAGTTTTCCCGGCGCTTGGTGGCGGTGACGATGATTTCTGCAAGACCCGTCGCTGGGTTATTAGAATTCTCGTTAGAATTCGAAGCCTGACTCTCTACGGGAAGAGCTCTCGAACTTCTTCCTTGAGCACCGGAAGAGCTTTTCTTGCCCTCCCGATTGGTATTCGCATCGTCTGACGATCCAGACGATACGGCCTTAGAGGCACGATCGACGCGCCCCTGCGGAATGACCGCGGACCCTATCGTAACGGTCTTGTCATCGAGATAGCGGTAGGTCAAACCCGTTCCGGCGAGCAGTCGCTTAAGCGCTTCTTCAGTTGTGAATTCCCCGACGGCGCCCTCAGTGCGAACGTTGGCGATCTCTTCCGTGACATATACGATCTGAAAGTGGCGGTCCTTGGCCAGGGCGATTAAAGCCGGGCCCAATTCTCCGGCAGGAATGTTGGTTTCTTTGCGGATCGAGGTGCGCGCATCATCCGCTGAAGAGACTCCGATCAGACAAAGTGATAGACACACTGCGGCGACGCTCAGACGCATAAGACATCCCCCGCCCCTTAAGAGGCTTGTTAGAGTCGCCTCCACACATTGCGACCTCATGGGAGAGAAGAGCGTTTTGTCAGCGATTGGCAAATCCCAAACAAAAAATAAATTCGTAACAAGACTCTGCTACGGGCCTTCGCAAGAAAATTCTGTTGCGCGGCCTTTCCTTCTTCGGAAGAACCCCCTCCACGGCGATTGCTCGCCCGGTGAGGCACCGCCCGCACCAGGTGGGTATCGCGGCATATTTTGCGAAGAATAGTCGTTGTGCGGCCTAAGAAACCCGTGGTTGCTACATGCGAGAGAAGCCGTCGCCTTCATGGCGTCATTCGTTCGATACGAATCTCGCGACTCGTCTCGGTCACTTTCACACCCGGACGTTGACGCAAAAAGTTGATGAGCGAGTCGGGATCGGTCAAGGAGAAGACGCCGCTGATGTGGAATCCATAGAGCTGCGGATCTTCGATGACTAGCTGCCGCGGGTTGTAGCGATTGAATTCCTCCGCCACATCCGAGAGCGTCGCCGACTCAAACACGATTTCACGCTCTCTCCACGCCGTCGCGCCCGCGATGTTGGGATTTACGGTCTTCTGCGCGGCTTCTGCTGTCACGGTCAACTGCTCACCGGCTGCCAACAGGAACGAGGAACTGCTCGTGAGACCCAGGGTTACGGGATTCTGCTGCGCAATCGACCCGTCGGGAAGCGAAGAACGGCGGGCCGGAGGAAGCTGCGCAGCATCGCGGCCACTACGCGGGAGCAGCCCTTGGGGGGCCGAATACACAGCGACTCGGCCTTCAACGACGGTAACAACGGTGCCGTTTGATCTCTTGTACACATCGAACTCCGTGCCCACCGCGCGCACGCGCGTGGCGCCGACGGCGACGATAAAGGGGCGGCTCGTATCGTGCGCGACATGAAAGAGCGCCTGGCCTTCGATCAGCTCAACATCACGCTCTTGCTTCGAATACTTCACGCGGATCTTGGAGCGAGAATTGAGTTCGACTGTTGAGCCGTCTTCAAACTGGACCGAGCGCTGTTCGCCCAGCGCGGTCGCGTAAATGGGTGAGGGGAACTTCAACAAGCCTAGCGCCCCGCCAAGAATCGTCAGTACGGCGATGGAGGCGGCAATCGCGAGGCGGCGCCTGCCCGCGAACCATCCCTTGCGGGCGGCAGCCTCTTGCGCGCGTACTGAGGAAATGCATGATTGGGGTGGCGCCATCCTTGATGTCTCCTCGGCGGAAACCACGTTCGTCATGACTGCGCCCGATGTGTGGGTCGACTCAAGGGCGGTACTGGACAGCGGCACGACATTGTCGTCACCGGCGCTGAGTGCATGTTGGATCAACTTGTCCGCGGACCACTTACCCCCGGGATCGAGCGACGGCCCATCGTTCCAGATCGCGGCGATCTCGAGATAGGAACTCAAGTGTTCGGGTGACTTGCGCAGCCAGCGATCGAACTCGCGCCGACCGGCATCGTCCAAGTCGCCCGCGCGGCATTCGCTAAACCAGGCGCAGGCTTCCTCGTAAATCTGGGTGTTCATCTTCGAACGAACTTGATGGTCCATAAAACCTCTACTCCGCTGCTTCCAGGCGTTGACGGAACTGAAGCAGCGCTTTCATCAAATACTTCTTCACCATGGGCCGGGAGCACCCGAGGCGCACGGCGATCTCATCAAAAGACAGGCCATCTCGCCGGGACAACATGAAGACGGCGCGCGTTTTGGGTGAGAGCTTCTCGAGCGTCTCCTGGAGCCGATCGAGGCACTGTGCGGCAACCACCTCCAGCGCAGGATCGGAGTGCGCGGCGGACGCTTGCGTGTGCAGCACTTTCTCCAGTTCCGCGGACGGGAGCGCCGCGATTTCAAGCGTGTGCTGCTGCAGGACGTGCTGAGCTACGGTGAAGAGATACGCCTCCGGCGAGCGGATCGACTCGACATTCGGCACCCGCAACAAGCGCAAGTAAACCTCCTGAGTAATGTCCGGGACATCGGCAATGTTTCGTACTCGTGCGAGCAAAAAACGCCGCAGCTGATCGCCATGACTGGCAACCAGTCCTTCGATCAGCGCTTGTGCATCTTGGGCGGGCAACGGTAAACCTCGGCTCGACCGGTTACTACTCTATAGAAAGAGCGAATTGAGGCGGATTGGTAACCCCTGCGCGGGAAATAAAGTTCGGGTGCAGCCGAAGGCGGAAATCAGGTGGTACATCAACCAGTTACACGAACCCCAATGCACAACGCGCGCGACGAGGAGGTCGCCAGACCTCAAGGGAAGCCTCGGAAGGCCAATGGGATGCATTATGTTAAGTAGAAGCTCGCCCACGCGATTGCGAAGTCTCGCGCGACCGCCCTCTTTGGGACAAATATTTTGCACATTAGGGTAACCAACTCTCAAGAAATCGCTCTTATGTCGCGGGTGATGGTATCGCGCCATTAGAGTTTCGGAACAAGGATCGCCTGAAGCACGCCTGCGGATGCTCAGCGGAACCGCCGCTGGCGCGGTGAAGCCGTACGCCCGCGCTCACCTTCGAGGTATCGGTGCCGATTGGCTCCGCGTCAGCGACCCTCATGTATGCGGGAGATGGGCGGTTTGCTTTGCGCGGAGAGTGGGGGGTTGGGGGCGGAGGCGTAGTTTGTGTTGGAG
>Ga0137398_10000351_pt1 | contig 15768 bp, 17 predicted proteins | sample czorhiz216metaG_FD_106659 | JGI IMG/M metagenome (GOLD analysis project Ga0137398, IMG submission 106659) | Vadose zone soil microbial communities from Angelo Coast Range Reserve, California, USA - czorhiz2.16 metaG | ecosystem: Environmental > Terrestrial > Soil > Vadose zone | place: USA...
ACCAGTCCGGACTTCCGCTGCGGATCGAACAGGCGTGGGTGCGGAATCTGATGCGCGTGTTCGATGCCCTGCCGTTCGCATATCTGGTTGGAGGACTTTCCGTGCTGAGCAATCCGCTGATGCAGCGCTTTGGCGACCGCGTGGCAGGGACTCTCGTTATACGCCAATCGCCGCTGGTTGCGCCAGGAGAGGAATTCTGGACACGGCAGAAGTACAATTCGTTCATGGACTATCCCACAATCGCGATAAAGCTCCGCCGAGCGGCGGCGCCGGAACTGGCCAGCCTGATTCAAGATGCGCTGCGGCGGCGCAACGAACTGGCTTCTTACGCGCGGCGGGAAATCTATCGCGAACTCGCCGCGTATTTGCAAACCGAAATCTCGCCTTTCCCCGATGAACTGGTGGAGATGCTTAGCGATGAGCAGTATTTGATTAATGCGGCCGGCGTGCTGTTCGGGGATCAACGACAGTCGAAAGCTTACCGCTGACAATGGAGAGTCAACGCTTGGGGCCCCATCAAACACCTTCACGAAACCCATTGTTCTCTTTGTCCTGACTGTCGGCGACGGGGCGGGCTCTACGGATCACTGACCGCGCGCCCATCTCATGCAAATTCGGCCAGAGCGCAATGCGACCTGCCTGACAGTCCGCGCATTGCCGAGAAGTGGAAAGAGATGGCACTATCACGGTCAAAACCTGCCGAGAGTACTTATTTCGGTCATGCCGCGAAGTCGATTTCGAATTGCGTCCTGGGACTGCTATGTACAAGTCTGGCCCCCGGCACCATCCGAACATCCGCCGGGTAGGTTCCAATCTGATCCGATGCGCGTCCAAAGGGAAACGGAATCTGTTTCGGTTTGACTTCTTGACATGCGTTACGTAACGCATTACGCTAAGATGTGATCCGGTCGATCCGCCACAAAGGCCTCAAACGCCTTTACGAAGACGACGACCATCGCGGCGTTGTGAGCCAGCACGCCGACAGGCTCCGCGATATTCTCGTTCGTTTGGACGCGTCGGCTACCGTCGACGACATGGATCTACCTGGTTTCCGGCTACATTCTCTCAAGGGTGAAATGAAAGGCTCTTGGGCGGTCACTGTCCGGGCTAACTGGCGAGTGATCTTTCGTTTCGCTGACGGCGATGCGTTCGAGGTAGATTATCTCGACTATCATTGAGGCATTGCCACGGAAGGATTGTCTTGGAAGTATTGCCGCTGAAGGAGAACCAACCATGCCGATGAAGAATCCACCCCATCCAGGCGGCTTTGTCCTGCGCCAGTGTATCGAACCGCTAGGCTTGACCATCACTCAAGCCGCCGCTGCCCTTGGTGTCACTCGCACCACTCTCTCCGAGCTCGTCAACGGAAAACGCGGCATCTCTCCTGAAATGGCCGTCCGCCTCTCCAAAGTTTTCGGCGGCAGCCCCGAATCCTGGCTCACCCAGCAGGCCCACTACGACCTCGCCCACCTCCGCACCACCCACATCAAACTCAAACGCCTTCAATTCGCCTGATCGCCCCCGTAAACGCGCTCGTCCCAATCCTCAATTCCGGCTAGCCGCACGACTCTACACCCGCCCAAGGCTCGGCGTCTGCGAAACGTCCCGAGATCCAGTCCATACAGGTTCGCTTCGGACTCATGCCGCGGCATCGAAACGAACCGGCAGACGTTCGGTCCAAGCCGGGCCCCCGGCACCATTCAACGCACGATCGCCCTCTTAGCCCAAGCAATCCACTTCGCTTTGAGCGAGATAGCGCTGCTCACCGCTCTACGCATGAGACTCTTCAGTGTCTGGCAATGCGCTAAGGGTTGAACCAAACGGGTGAGAGCTCATTCGATTTTGCCGCTTCCGCTCGGACGTATGTTCAGTGAGATGGGAGAGGCGGAGGCAGCGCGAAGGCGGGTGCCACAGCGCATCTACGTCGTTACCTATCGTGCCCCTTGCCGATTGCCTCCGAGGTCCAGTTGATCACATGATACGTCGCTGGCGCTGTGCCAACGTTTCTGAGCCCGTGCAGCTGATTCGATGCGTTGAAGATTACGGACCCGGGCCCAACCCTTTTCCACGCGCCGTTTACCAGTGCTTCGACCATACCCTCCTTCACGATAACCAACTCTTCGTTTGGGTGTTGGTGCGGTGGATGCGAAGCTTCGCCAGGATTCAAGGTGGTCACGTGAAGCTCCAGAAGTTGCAAGGTCGCCGTCGGAGCTTTGAAAAACTGGCGCACCGACCCAACATTGGTTGGATTTACGGGAATTGCGTTCCAGTCGAAGACCGAGGATTGCATTAGAGGCGCCTGATCGTTAGCGACAGCGGCTACACAAAGGGTCGCGCTCACCGCGATGATGGCCACAAATATGTCTCGACGTGTGATCATTTCTCTCCTCCGCCTCCGATAGGCGCTGAAGGTGCATCTGAATCAGCTCTATAACCGTCCAGCGTGTAGGGCTGGCGCTGCGAGCGAGACAGCATAGCGTTGGCCTCATCGTCGTTCTTGAAGCGCTCTTTAATTGGATCCCAGTCTAGCTTCCGTTTCAACTTCATGACGATGTGATGGAGCAGGCAGGTCGAACAGGACCTGTGTGCAACTTCCACCGGCGCAATAGGTTGCTGCCGCGTCCTTATGCACTCTAGCCAGTTGCCGTGGTGGTCTGCACTCACATAAAGATGTATCTCGTCAGGCCCGATGACGGAGGTGATGATCTTCGGATCACTGGCGGACAACGCTTGAGCATCCTTCAACTTGGCCACCGGATCGCTGGAGGTGACAGACTCATTGCCGCGGGAAACGAACACCCATCCCTGGGTTCCTTCGAACCGGATACCGTTGGGGAAGTCGCCACTGATGATCATTCTTACGCCGTTGGCGTATAGCCCTTCTGTTCTGAACCTGCCATGTACGTTCCACAAGCCCTTAGCAGGAAACTCTCCCCAACCGGACACTTCGATCGGCCCGGTGTACTCCGTTCCCATCGCCCAGTGCGCGCTGTCCACGTGATGAGCGCCCCAGCCCGTGATCATCCCGGCGCCAAACTGCTCGCACCGCAGCCAGCCTGGACGATCGTAGCCAATCTGCGGGTGGACCCGCTTCTCGGTGTAGTAAACGTAAGGCGTTGAGCCCAGCCACATCTCGTAGTTCAGATTCTTGGGAGTTGGCATTTCCGGCTGTTCATCGCCGGCCGGATCGCCGGGAAGGCCCACTTGCACAGTTTTCAACTGGCCAATGTGTCCGTTGCGTATCAGTTCAGCAGCGTAACGGAACTGCGGTGATGAGCGTTGCTGACTTCCGATCTGGAAGATACGCCCGCTGCGGTGGACTGTGTCACTTAGGGCTCTGCCTTCCGCAATCGTAAGTGATGCAGGTTTCTGTAGGTAAACGTCCTTACCCGCCTCAACAGCATGAATGGCGATGAGAGCGTGCCAATGATCGGGGGTACTTACCACTACAGCATCCACATCCTTGTTCTTGAGAAGTTCGCGGTAGTCAAGGTATCCGGTGACGCCGTCGTAGGTCTTCCCTGTTTTCTTGGCGTAGTAACGGTTCACCAGACTCTTGGCGTCTTCCATCCTGTTGCTGTCAAGGTCGCAGACAGCCATGATCTGGGCGTGGTCATATTTCCACACCCCCGGCAAATCATGAATCCGCGAGATGCGCCCGTTGCCGATGGCGCCGATGTTAATTCGGTTGCTGGGGGAGGTCTTCCCGAAGACTGCCGTTGGAACGATAGCAGGAAAACCCGAAACGAGGATGGAAGAGGACACAACTCCTTTGCCGAACGTTTTGATGAATCCCCGCCGGGACACTGCGTTTCTGCTCTTGTTTGTCATGGCACTACCCCCTTGCAAGCGGCGCTTTGAGAAAATCCACTGGCCGGTCAGCATTCACGCCTTGAAGGTTACTCGTTGAGCTTCCTTCTGAGCCTTCAACACCAACTCCGTTGCAAGGAAGCAGTGCTCCTGCGGCATCGCCGTCTCCGTCCGGTTAACGACGTCGGACACGAGCTGCTCGCCGTAAGGCAGCGGCTGATTGGCGCAGTCTATGTACCGAGTTTCTTTCTGATCAACCAGAAAGAGGTGGTTGCTACCCATTCTCCCGGCGATATCAATATTTTTGCGAACCTCAATAAATCCGTCTGTTCCAAGAATGGTCAGGCGTCCGTCGCCCCAAGTCGCCAGGCCATCCGGTGTGAACCAGTCGACCCGGATGTAACCGGCGCCGCCGTCACCGCGCAGCACAAGATCTCCGAAGTCCTCGAACAAGGGGTACTGCTGGTTATGGACGTTGGCGACTTGAGATGCGATCAACTCGGCCCGCGTCGAGCTGGTAAAGAACAGGAATTGGTCTGCCTGGTGTGAACCGATGTCGCAGAGGATGCCACCGTATCTTTTTCGGTCGAAAAACCACTCCGGACGCTGCTTGGGATTCATGCGGTGGGGCCCCAGTCCGATGGTCTGGACGACGCGACCAATCGCCCCCGCTTTGACGAGTTCGCCAGCTCGAACGGTTGCGCGGTTCTCAAACCGTTCGCTATACATGATCGAGTAGATGCGACGTGTCTGCGCCTGCACACGGCGCACCTCTGCGAGTTGTTCGAGCGAAGTGATGCCGGGCTTGTCGGACATGTAGTCCTTACCGTGTTGCATCACGCGGATACCTAGCGGCGCACGTTCTTCGGGGATTGCTGCGCTCAACACCAGGTGTATCGAGGCATCTTCAAGAATCTCCTTTACGCTCTCGGCTAGCTTAGCCTGCGGGTAGCGCTTGCTGAACCGGCTGGCCAGGTCCGGCTCCTTTGCATAAAAAGAAAGTAGCTCACCTCCTCCTCGCAGCACGGCATCCACCTGGCTGTAAATGTGGTCGTGGTTCACACCAATTACAGCAAACTTGATTTTGTGCGGTGCGTTCTGAGGCACTTCTGCTTTCCCCTCGCTTTCCATAAGACGCTTGTGCCCGTGCGCGTCCAATGCGAAAGCCCCTTGGGGAAGCGCGGAGATTACCGCCACTGAGCCACTAACCGCCTTGAGGAATTCACGCCGATCCACACGCTCTTTCTCCATGAGTTTCACCTTGTGTTCGCGTCGGTTGAGGAATGCTGCGTAGTTCAGTGACCCGCCAGGAATTCAGCGGGACACCCGACTCAGTCCGGCAGCGCAGCCTCATCGCTCATCGTGAAATGCACATGCGTGCCCCGACTTCGTCCCCGGTCGTGGGACCGGAGTTCGCGAGGTCCACGGAAACGGTCGCGGTTCCGCTCGCGGATATCTTCGGGCACCTGCGCGTGCCCGTCTGGGACGCTTTTCGAACACGGCTGCCCCTCTTTATCCGCCTAGAAAAACACTTTCAATGCCAACTGAATAATCCGCGGATCATAAGCGGCGCGAATGCTGCCAAAGTTACCGCTGCTTTTGGTCACGGTGTTCGCGCTGGCGGTGTCGCTAAGCTGTGTGTGGTTAAAAACGTTGAAGAATTCTCCCCGCAACTGAACGCTAAGGTTTTCATGGGCGCTCATGGGATAGAAGGTTTTATGAAGCCCCATATCCATGTTCCAATTCGTGGGGCCGCGGAAGGCTCCTTTTCCGATATTTCCGAACGTTCCTATGGCGGGCTGGGCAAACAACGCGGTGTCGAGCCAAGGCACGCAGATATCCCCTGGCGTGCCAGGACATCCGGATCGACTACTCGAAGGCGCCACGCCGCCGTATTGGCTTGGGGTTCCGATGAACTGTGCCCGATCCCCACCCAGATTGGTTTTTGACTGGTCTGATCCTGCAAGAATCGTCAAAGCGTCGCCGGAGGTAACGGTATAGACGCCTGACACTTGCCAGCCGCCGAGGGTCCAGCGTTCCAATGAACTCCTGCCAGTCATCCGAGAAAGGTCCCAAACGTAGGAGGCCACCAGGCGGTGAGTGTGGTCAAAATCCGCGGGGCCGGTATCGAAGGCACCCTGCAGAGGATCACCGAATGGGCGACCAGAGCCTTTGCTCGAGCCCACGTCAGTGGTGCCGCCATTGGAGGCCAGGGCTATGTCCATTGCCTTGGAGTACGTGTAGTTGGCAAGAAGTGTCACGTTCCTGAAGATGCTGTTGCTCCCGCCACTTGGCCGCTTCTCGATGCCAACCTGAAGAGCGTTGTAGTTGGACATCCCATTGTTGCGGTTTTCAAGGATGTCGGTGAATCCCTGGAAGGGACGACTAGCCTCGGTTCCGACTCCGACGGCCCGTGGGTTCAGGTCAACGTCCTCGCGGAGGTGCGTCCCGCGGAGCCCCACGTAAGACACATGGAACACGGCGTCAGGCCGCAACTGTTGTTCGATCGTCAAGTTCCAGTCATAGATCGTAGGAGTTACCCATGGCCTGCCCGGTTCCAAACCAAATACAGCCACCGGCGGATGAAATGTCACGCCTGGGGGAACTTTGGCAAGGGTAAAGCGCTGAGGGAAACCCGCTGCAAATCCAGTTGTATCGGATGCCAGCGGATTGTCCAAAGGGATGAAACTGTTTGGTGAACTAGGTTCGGTGAGGTCAATCCTAAGGCTAAAGGGTTGGCTGATCGAAGCGTCATTCAGGAAGAGGCCTGGCAGTCGGGAGGAATAGAATATGCCTCCTCCTGATCTGACGACGGTCTTCCCGGTCCCGAAGAGATCGTAGGCAAACCCCACGCGGGGAGCAAAGTTTTTGAGGTCGGCCGTCTCCCCAGTAGGAGGAAAGCCGATGCCATTATATGAATCGCCCACAAAAAACAGGCCTGCGGGGGCGCCGGGGATGATTTTCGACTTCACTCCGGCAGCGTAGGCATCCGGCCGGAACTGCTCGGTGCGCCCATAGATTTCCTTCATTACACCTTGCGGTTCCCAGCGAAGCCCCACGGTCAGGGACAAGCGGGGCCGAAACTTCCACTCGTCTTGAAAATAAAGGCCAATGACGTTTTGCCTTGAGTCGGAGAAGTCGCCGGAAGTCTGGCTGTAGGAGCGCATGTGCCCCAGAACGAAATTCGCAGCGGATTGCGCCGAGCTGACAACACTCGTGGCGGGATGTGAGGTATCCGTGGTGAACGACCAGCTCCCGTTCTCCAAGTCAGTATTTCGAATGTTGGACTGGTCGCGTTCGAAATCACCGCCGAAGCTGAAGGTGTGTTTTCCGTGAGTCCACGTAGCCTGGTCCCGGATGTCGCCGGTATTGCGAACGAACTTGGCATCCGTAAAGTTTCCGATGGAAAAGAAATTGCTCACGCTGAAGCTGCGGATGCCGCCCGACGACTTGGGAAGCTGGAAGATGGTCGAGCCGAAGTCGGTCATCTGAGGAACCTGCCCGCCCTGGCCACGATCGGATGCCGTTCGCACAACATCCACAACCACGTTGTTGACGAGAGTGGGTTTTGCAACCCAAGTGTACCCCGCAGCGTAGTTCTGGCTTTGCACCGTGGAACCCGCCGCGACTGTCAGCAAATCTTTCCCATCGTAAGGCGGAGCATGCTGGAACCTGTCGAGATAAAACCGCGCAAAGAGGCGGTCCTTTCCTCGAACCACTTGGTCGAATTTAGCAACGTACTCGTTGAGGTTTTGAACAAGCGGAGTTTGAAACGTCACGTTTCCATTGACGTCGGCGCTGGAGACAGGAAGAAGCTTGGCGAAGTTCTGAGCCACGGGATCTATCGGAAGACCCTTATTGCCAGCAAAGGCCGCTCCAGTGGCGGGGTTATAGATCTGGTCGATGACATTACCTTTTGCATCCCGGTCCAGACACACCCCCGCGCCATCGAAACCGGACTTACAGAGTGCCGAAAAGTCTCCAGTCATGTTGGCGGCCGTTGGGACCTTGGCGTTGGAAGCGTTATTCACGGTGCGAATCCGCGTCCCCTGGTAGCCGAAGAAAATGAAACTCTCGTTCCTCCTGATCGGTCCACCGACGGTTCCACCGAATTGGTTTTGCTTCAGCCGGTCTCTCGCGTCGGTGGATCCCGCCGGCGGTTTGGCAAAAAAGTTTTTAGCGTTAAAGACTTTGTTGCGCACGAATTCGAATGCATCACCGTGCCAATCGTTGGTACCGGATTTCGTGACCACGTTCACAACCGCGCCAGCATTCGTCCCGTAACGCGAGTCGAAGCTGTTTGTCTGGACGCTGAATTCCTGCAGCGCGTCGGGAAAGGGAAAAGGGTCGTTGGTATTACTCATCAAGTCTTCGTTGTTGGCCCCGTCGAGGTTGTAGCTGATTTGGTCCGGGCGCGCGCCGTTTACCGAAATGGATTCGGCGACGGACTGAGTCCCGACGGCAATCTGCTTGGTGTCACCTTGCTGGACACCGTGACCGTTGGCCGTCGTCGTGCCAGGCACCAAGAGCGTCAAGTCGGCAGCGTTGCGTGTCTCCAAGGGAATACTGACGACGCGGGTCTGCTCGATCACCTGGCTCAAGACCGGAGTTACCGTGTTTACCATCACTGCGGCCGCTTCCACAGTGACTTGTTGGCTCGTTTGGCCTATCTCCAGCCGCACATCGAGTGCGCGAACCTGGTCCGCCAACAGGGTGATGTCTTGTACGAGGGTTTTGAAGCCTGGAGCTGCTATCGTGACGCTGTAGCTCGCAGGCGGGAGAGAAGGAACCGTAAAGGCGCCGCTCGCGTTCGTTGTCGTTGCACGTTGCACGGAAGTCGCCTGTTGGATCACCGTCACCTGTGCACCCGCCATGACCGCCCCGGTTGGATCGGCAACAGTACCGGTGATCGCACTGTTTCCGCCTCCCTGAGCAAACACTCGCGCAGAAAACATCACAATTACCACCGCGAACAAAAAATAGTTTCGTCCGATTCTTGATTGAAACATGACATCCCTCACCCAAGTGATCTAAGCAATGCAAGCTCGGTGGCACCCCGCCACTTTGCTTGCGAGAACTCTTCACAACGCGATAGCCCTACCCTGCAGGAAACGTTCGTCTTCTTCCCACCGTGTCCCTGCCGCAGGCCCAAAATGTTTTTGAAGCACCAGCGCCACGGCACCGCGGAGGCGTGCCATTTCCCCTTCGGCCGGCCGGACACGAGGTGGCCGCCCTGCTAGAAAACCGGTCCCGGCTTCCTTTTCAACCAGCGAACCGAACTGCTGCCATTGACGCGTCAGTTCCCCAACAACCAAAATCTCTTCCGGTGCCAAACCTGTGACGATCATCCGAATGCCTCTGCCAACCGCCTGAAACATCGTTTCCAATGCTTTGAGCGCCAGCGCATCTCCTGATTCGGCCAATCCCATCAAATCCTGAAAACTCAACGTATCCCGCGTTTTGCTCGATTCGCGGTAGTAACGCAACGCTGCTCGATTCGAGCCGTATACCTCCCAGCATCCCAGGCGGCCACAAGCACAGGGCGGTCCGCTGGGATCAAGCTGAACGTGTCCAAATTCTCCCGCCATGCCCGTACCTCCGCGGGCAAGCTGTCCGTTCATAAAAACTCCCGTACCGATCCCCTCCGACACGGTTACCACCACAAAGTCACGAATCTTCTCGGTGTGGCCGAACCAGACCTCCGCAAGCGCGCAGGCATTCGCGGCGTTCTCCAGTTCCACGCGCATGCTCGTGGCCCGTTCGATTGTGCTTTTCAAATCGAAATCCGGCCACCCCAGATTCGGGGCGAAAATGACGCGCTGAGTCTCCTCGTTGATGCGCCCAGGCAAGCTGATTCCCACTCCTTCAAAAACCAGCTCGGAATGAACCTGCATCAAGTGACGCATTCTTGCGGCGAGACCGTCCGCAGTGGCGCGGGGGTCGTTCATCGTGGGCATCGTCTCCTTGGAGAGAAAATTGCCATTGACATCGGCTACTCCTACCGTGGTTTGATTCGGTCGAAGGTCCGCCACCAGGATCGCTCTCCGGTCATTCAACTTAAGGAAGGTAGGTCTTCGACCTCGGGGCAGCCCGCCTATCGGCCCGTGCACTACCCATCGCTCTTGCATCAGTTGTTCGGTTATAAGTGAAACGGTGCTCCTTTGAAGCCCCGAAACTCGGGCCAGATCGGCGCGCGAGATTGGCTGCCGCCGCCGGACGAGGTTGAGGAGTACACCCCTGTTGATGTCTCGGGCCGTTTGGCTCGAGGCCACGTGCGTGTTGGTAAAGTCAATTCGAATCATGGAGTTCTAGTCTCGCCTTATACTGTCGGCAGGTTCCTGCATCTTAGAATGAACTTTCAAAACCAAAGAGCCTAAAGGTGGGTATTAAATTCGTGTCGCGAACTATATGCGCGGCTTTTTTGCTGATGTCAAGCGAAAGTTTTGATACCAAGCAAGCTCTCTGGAGCTTCCTTACAGCGACGGCCGGCCCGTACCACTATTTCTTCGGCACAGGCGCGTTCCTCCTTTGGGCCCTTCTCAACGTCGGTATAGATATCGACAATTCCTAGAGCAACCCGCCGCGTTTTTCCGTCTTTTTCACCAGCGCGATTCTCCTTTTGCTCGGCTGGCTCATACGCCGCCTCACTTCGTCACTAAGCGGCCAACGATAGACCAGAGTGGTATACACGCGTCGTGCGATCCGGTCCCCCGGCACCAGATTTTCCTTTTTCTTCACCGAGATCTTTTGAAAACACGCTTCAAGCGGGTTCCCTTTCCCAGACGACCTTCAAGTCTTTTGTCGCGTTGCCCCAAGCAGTGAAGTCTCAGGCCAGCAGCGCAGATGTTCCGATGCCATCACAGCTAGGAGCGCGGCTGCGCAGTTACCTTCAGACCCATGAAGGGAAAACTGACCTGCTGTTCGTCAACCGTCGCGGGCGTCCATTCTCAGCAAACAAGCTGCGTGAAAAGCAACTTCACCCGCTGTTGGTGAAGTTGGGCATTCCACGCGGCGGGTTCCATGCGGCGCCACGGTGCAACCAGTGCCCTGCTCGCAGACGGTGCAACACCGGCTGTTGTGCGGAAACAACTGCGGCACAGTGACCCACGCATCACGCTGGGAATTTACGGTCACGTCATCGGCAATCAGCAGCGTGACGCTGTTGAGAACCGGTCAGCACGTATCGAACAGTTCGCGGTGAATTGAAATGCCATTCGGATACCTCGTCTTGGGCATGGGCATTTGGTGCCTTTATTACGCTTGGCGCGGAATAGTCCCTCCGTCCGGAGCGAAGCATGAGGTTGGCAAACCAATGCGAATCAGCACACGCCTAATTTTTTGGATAGGTGGCGCGTTGCTGACAGCCGTAGGGGTATTTCTCTGGCACCATGACTGGGGAAAGTAGTTCAATTGTTGTTAAACGGCTTATTGTTGTTAAACGCGACAGTAAGCCGTGCGGAATGAAGTAGATTGGTAGGGGCGGTGGGGATCGAACCAATCACCCAAACCAATAGTGCGGCTCCGGAACATCGGAGAGCGGCGCTGCTGCGCCGGTGTGCAAGGGACGCCCCCCAGTCCGTGACGTACACCGTGGTGGTAGTGTCGGTATCGGGGGTCGAAGCCGGGTGATCGCCGATCGTGCAAGCTAGGACGCCCGGCGGATCTCTTCCCGGATAACGCGGCGGAGCGTTTTTTCTAATGGTTCTTGGGCGCGTTGGATGTGTTGGCGCAGGACTTCGTTGATGACGGTTTGATAGTTGCCGCCACCGGCAAGTTCGACTTGGTCGCGGAACCAGGCAAGGATTTCGTCATCGAGACGGATTGTGATTCGCGTTTTCCCTTTGGGAACGGAAACGACAGCTCCACGCTTTGCCTTACGGAAATCGTATTCACGCTTCATGATGTTCCTCGTACTGAGTAGTCTCTCGGGCTGTGGCCAGGCGTGCCGAGATCAGGCGCACACTTTCTCCACGCCAGGTGTAAACCACGACGAGGAGGCGGCCAAGTGCATCCCTGCCTAGAGTGATCCACCGCTCCTCTTCTTCTGAAAATGGATCGCGTATCGTCAAAGCAAGGTCGTCCTCGAGCACGGTCATGGCATCAGCAAAACGAACTCTATGCTTGGCGAAGTTCGTTTTGGCTTTGGCCGGGTCCCATTCGTAGCTCACAGCTCTTAGTATATGCACAAGTGTGCATACATGTCTACTCTATGCATTAGGACGCAGGTGGCCTGCCCCCCCGCTCCGCGGGAATTACCCCGGGCTTCTGCGTTTGCTGGTGTCCATCTTGTGAGGCTTTGGGATACAGGAGTGATCCGCAATGTAGGCAGAGCGGCGGCCGTAGTTGGTTGTTCGTCCGCAAGAGGAGACCATGAATCGTCCGCGAGCCACTTCCCTGTGAGCGCCAGTGTCACCGACAGGAGCGGAAATGTGTGGCACTCTGCACTCGATGCTTCCACCCGCCGGCTCAGCGAAAATTGGCCGGCCTTGCTGGTTCGATGAAGGCTTACACAGTGCAAGCGCACATCTCATAGCACCCGAAGGATTTATGCCGCGACCTTGATGGTGAAACGGATGTCGCGATCCGTTCGTGCCATCGCTTCCTCTCCGAAGAAATCCCGTTTCAATTTGTAAGTCGCAGCACAGATGCTACGTGGAGTTCTAGCACGCTATTGGAGTTGGAGGATCGCTTCTCGTCAGCTCCAATCTTTCGGACGTGTGACCGAGCCGGAAAAACTGCTTTCTGAGATTACCTTTACGTTTCCGGGTGCCTATCACATCAATATCTACAGCAACTAATTCGCCCATGGCGTCGACGGGTCATTAGCCATCATTGGAACTGCTGACACGAATGACGCGGGGGGAATACGGTTTCTAGCGTGCGTCTCCCGGATGGCCAACAAACAATCGTGCGCCTTTCTGACTTTTTTCCATATGAGGCAACAATAGCCACGGATGGAACGATTTGGGTGGCAGGCGCAAATAGCTCGGCGCAACACGGACAGCTACAGAACCTTATCCGGCGCTATGACAAAACGGGGGCGTTGCTCGGGTCGTTCATTCCCTGGTCAACTCCTCAAAAAACCTTGCCTCCGCCTGTCAGTTCGAGTGCTTGTGTCCTCTAAAGGCAGCGTCGGTTGGTATTCGCCAGTCTCCCCATGAATATGTCGAGTTTTCACTAGATGGCACGGCAATGAGCCGATTCACGACGCCGTCCACGCAGAGTGACGCTATCTTCGGCGCAGCTCTGTGCGATGATGGCACGGTGTTTGCGGCCACCCCCCGGCCCTTCAGCGATGGTAAGCCGGCAAGTTGGGGAATTCTTGCCTTAGCCCGAAACAGCGGACAATGGAGTTTCATTTCAACGAACGAGGCACAGGCGCAGGGCCAACTGTTCGGCTGTGATGGGACGAGTCTTGCGGTCACAACCGACGACAGGACCATCTCGTGGGCTGAACCCCGTTCTAGTCTTGCCAGCTGATCGGCACTTGTGTCGCGAATGTTTAATTTGATTCTGCGATTGAAGTTCTGTGCTCTTGCGGCCATCGTGTTACTCACGCCTGAACAGCCGCTGGCAATAGCACGGTTCACAGAAATGAACTGGCGTAGGTGGCCAAGGCCTCCAGGCCGGTGGCTGCTGCCAGGACGATGAACAAGATCGCGATTGCGATCGTCCAGGATCTTGCAACCCGCCCGAACAGAAGCCGGCGACGCAGGAAGAGCGTGAACGAATAAAGAACAATAAGCAGTGATCCGAACATCAACCAGGGCGTATGAATTTCGGCGGTATGGCGCATTCCATAGAACTCGTGCATCGCTTCCGTCCATGGCGCGCGGTCTGGCCCAAAAAGAAAGATCCAAAAGCTGGCCAGCACGAGGAACCAGGGGGCGAAGACGAACCAATCCGCGCGCCCCCACCAGATGCTTCGCGGAGCAGGATTTTCGTCCATCGGAACCGGGATCTCCTTTTGCCTTCAAAAAACGAGCGCATTGTACACCCTTCTCTTGCCGCATCCCGCCTTGCCCGAGGCCAAAATGAAGCGGCTTGCAAATCACGTCGATTCGTTTGGGGGTAGTATGCTAGTGAAAAAATAATCCCATGGAATCGCCCGAGTTAATACCCCCGCGGGAGGAAACTGCAAAGCGCTTCGCGCAGGTCCGCACGCTGTTCATCGGTTTGCTTACGACTTGGAAGACGACGCTGCTCTTAATCTTCTTGGTGTCCTATTGCTGGCTTGAACGCTTCTGGAGAGATCCCGTCATGCGGTTCACGTGTCCGCTGCTGTTCTTTGCCTTGAGCTTGCCGATTCTGGGCTATTACAACTTTTCCTTCACTCAGCTTTTTCGCAAACGCAAGGAATCTCTCCGACACTAGCCTGCGCGGCCCGGTAAACAGGAGAAGTGGCTCACACGATCCACTTCTCAAATTACCGCCTTAATTAGCGGCCTGACCAGACAATCTGACCTCGGCTCTCGGTCTAACTCAGAAGGGTTTTCAACTCTTCCAGAACTGCTTGGGGTCACTCTTCTGGCATGCCCAGCGGTGAGTGGCTTCCCCTTTACAAAACTCATCCGCTTGGTGCGAATTGAGTACATCTTGGAGCACCGTGGAGTAGTATGTGGTTGCTGAACCAGGTTCCCCTTAGAATGGCGAGGCTTGAGTGGTTTTACAAACTAGACAAGAAAATCATAAGTGGTGACATGCAAATTCGAATGAGGCGGAGAGCCGTTCTGATTCTGGCTGCGGGTTGCGCACTTCTGGCTGCGGGAATCCCTGCTCAGGAAATTCGCGATGGCGAGACACTCTTGCGCGCGATGCATGGTCGTTACCAAAACAATTGGTACGAGACCCTGACCTTCACACAAAAAAGCACGACCCACAACGACAACGGCCCAGATACGAGTGAAATCTGGCACGAGGCGATGCTTCTGCCCGGAAAGCTGCGTATCGACATTGGCCCACCTGCTGACGGCAATGGCATGCTGGTAGCGAACGGAGCCCTGACTTCGTTCCAGAATGGCAAGGCGTCGGACCCACATCCCTTCGTGCACATGCTCTTAGTCCTGGGCTTTGACGTGTATCGCCAGCCGACACAAGCCACGGTCGACCAGGTAAAAGGCCAAGGGTTCGACTTGACCAAGCTCCGCGAGGACTCTTGGGATGGGGAGTCCGTATACGTCGTTGGCGGGGATAAGGGTGACCTGAATTCGAAGCAATTCTGGGTGGAGAAAAAGCGCCTCCTGTTTGTCCGCATGATTGCGCCGGACCGGCGGGACGCGGCAAAAACGGCCGACTCGCGGTTTGCCGATTACCGCCAGCTTCCGGTTGGCTGGGTAGCTGCGCGCGTCGAGTTCTTTGTGGCCGGGAAGAATGTGTTCAGCGAGGAATATTCCGAAATCCAGACGAATCCGAAGCTGGACCGCGCCATATTCGACCCCAGACAATTCAACTCCCAACATTGGGAGAAGTGAACAGGCTGCTTGGCCGGCGCTGCCGACCGCCGGCTGACACTCCGGCTGCATGCCTGACCACGGTCACGGTCACCTGGGAAGGATACTGCTTCGAGTGATGAACGGAATTATGTGCGATGACGCCTTTTTCCTCGTCATAATTTTTCCCGCCGGTATTTAGGTTGCGGTCGAAGCGTGGAAAATTGCTGCTTGAGATCTCGATGCGCAACTGGTGACCAACATCGAAGTAGTTGCTAGTGTTAAGGGGCTGAAGCGCGACCTTGTACACCTTCCCCGGCTCCATCCAGACCATCGGCTTATCGTAACCGTCTCGATAGCGCAGGCGCTGAATCGATTCGTCGAGGTTGTAAGCGCGCCCGTCAGAGTAAACATCCAGCACTTTGACCGTAAAGTCCGTGTCCTTCGCGTCCGATGAAACATACAGCATGGGCTCGATAGGTCCACTCAGTTCTGTTCCTTCCTTGAAGGGCTCCGATGTGTAGACGAG
>Ga0137398_10000353_pt1 | contig 15742 bp, 8 predicted proteins | sample czorhiz216metaG_FD_106659 | JGI IMG/M metagenome (GOLD analysis project Ga0137398, IMG submission 106659) | Vadose zone soil microbial communities from Angelo Coast Range Reserve, California, USA - czorhiz2.16 metaG | ecosystem: Environmental > Terrestrial > Soil > Vadose zone | place: USA...
CAGGACGGCTTGCTCGAGAACCTTGCGGACGGAGTTTGGATGGAGGAAATGAAAGACGTCGGCTAGGGGGAAACTGTGCTGCTCGCTCAGAGAAATGTTGAGGCCGTTGTCGGTGGCCGCGGCTTGCAGCTCGAAATTGAAGGAGCGGCAGAAGCGTTTGCGGAGAGCGAGGCCCCAGGCTTTGTTGATGCGCGCGCCGAAAGGAGCGTGAATAACCAGCTGCATGCCGCCGCTTTCGTCGAAGAAACGCTCGGCGATCACCGTGGTTTGCGTGGGAACGGCGCCGAGGACGGTGCGGCCGGCTAGAACGTATTCTAGGATTTGTTCGGCTCCCGGTTGATCGACGCCGCATTCTGACTGCAGCCATTGCCCTGCGCTGACGAATTCGGGGGCTTCGCGCTTGTTTGGACCGGTCGCGGCGTTTTGCGCTACGCGGGCGCTGAGCTCTTCGCGCAGTGCGGCGACATGTTGCGAGAGTTCGTCGGTGCGCGCCGGGGCTTCGCCGCGCCAGAAGGGCACGCTGGGGGCGGCGCCTTGCGCGTCTTCCACAAGGACGCTGCCGGATTGCACGCGGCGAATGCGCCAGGAGGTATTGCCGAGGAGGATGACATCGCCGGCGAGACTTTCGACGGCGAAATCTTCGTCGACGGTGCCTACGGTGACGCCTTCGGGCTGGGCGACGACGGTATAGAGAGAATTTTCCGGAATGGCGCCGCCGCTGGTGATGGCGGCCAAGCGTGCGCCGCGGCGGGCGCGGACGATTCCGTTGACGCGATCGCGATGAAGATATGCGGCGTAGCGGCCCCGAGCGCTGGCGATGCCTTCGGAGAGCATCTCCATGATTTCGTCGAAGTGCTCCCTGGTCAGATGGCGATAGGGATACGCGCGGCGGAGAAGGTGAAAGAGTTCGGTTTCGTTCCAATCCTCGGCGGCGCACATGGCCACGATTTGCTGTGCGAGGATGTCCATGGGCGCTTCGGGAATGGCGAGGCGATCGAGATCGCCTTGGTGAATGGCGCGCACGAGCGCGGCGCACTCGAGCAAATCATCGCGCGTGGTGGCGAAGAGGCGGCCCTTGGGGATTGCGCCGCGCCAATGTCCGGCGCGGCCGATGCGTTGCAGGCCTACGGAAATGGAACGAGGCGAACTGATTTGGCAGACGAGTCCGACGCTGCCAATGTCGATGCCGAGCTCGAGGGAGGCGGTGGCGACCAGGGCGCGGATTTCTCCCGCTTTGAGTTTTTTTTCTGCGGCGAGGCGGAGTTTGCGGGACAGACTGCCATGATGGGCGGCCACAGCGTCGCGGCCCAGGCGCTCGGCGAGGTGATGCGCTACGCGCTCGGCTAGGCGCCGCGTGTTGACGAAGACTAGCGTGGACGAATGCTGCTTTGCGAGGTCGGCGATGCGGTCGTAAATTTCACCCCACATTTCGTTGGAGGCTACTGGGCCGAGCTCGCTCGCGGGAACCTCGATGGCAATGTCCATCTGGCGGCGGTGGCCAATGTTTACGATAGCGGGCGCCGGGCGTTCGGAGCCGGTGAGGAAGTCGGCGACGACTTCGATGGGCTTTTGCGTGGCAGACAGGCCTACGCGCGCGAGAGATTTGCCGGTCAGATGATCGAGGCGCTCGAGGGACAGGGCTAGATGCGCGCCGCGCTTGTCGTCGGCCACAGCGTGGATTTCGTCGACGATGACGGTTTCGACGGTTCTGAGGATTTCGCGGCTCTTCGCGGCGGTCAAGAGGATGTACAGAGATTCCGGCGTGGTGACCAGGATGTGCGGAGGACGCGCGAGCATGGCGCGGCGTTCATGGGCCAGGGTGTCGCCGGTGCGCACGGCGATACGGATTTCCGGCATGAGGATTCCGCGCTGGCCGGCCAACTGGAAGATTTCGCCGAGGGGGATTTCGAGGTTTTTCTGGATGTCGTTGCTCAGGGCCTTCAGCGGAGAGACGTACACTGCTCGGGTACTGTCGCTCAGTTCGCCGGACAGCGCTTTGCGCACCAGGGAATCGATGCAGATCAGGAACGCCGCCAGGGTTTTCCCGGAGCCGGTGGGCGCGGAGATGAGCGTGGTTTTGCCGGCGAGAATGTGTGGCCAGCCTTGCTCTTGCGGCTCGGTGGGCGTGCCGAAGCGGCTCGTGAACCAGTCGCGGACTAACGGGTGGGCCCACTCGAGTCCGGAAGCAACCACTTGTGGATTTGCTGCGCTCATGACCAACGATCAAGTATAAACCAACGGCGAAGCCCTGGCGCTTGGCGGGCACCGGGCGCTTTGGTTCTAGCGCGGTGAAGAATACAATTTCGCGAACGATGCTTGGGCGGCAAAGAGCGGGAGTATGACGGCGAAACTTCTTGGAGTCGACGTGGGGACAAGCGGCACGCGCGCAGTGTTGCTGGATGAAACGCGCCGGGTGCTGGGCGCTGCTACCGCCGAGCATGCGCCAATGGCGTCACCCGAAGTGGGCTGGGCGGAGCAGCAACCGCAGGATTGGTGGCGGGCGGTCTGTTCCGCGATTCGGGAGTGCATGACCCAAGCCTGCGTGCGTGGGGGAGAGGTCACCGGCATTGGCGTCACCGGGCAGATGCACGGCTTGGTGTTGCTCGATGCGCGGGGTGAAGTGTTACGGCCGTCGATAATTTGGTGCGATCAACGAACGGATGCGCAGTGCCGGGCCATCACGGAACGAGTGGGGGTGCAGCGGCTGATTGCGCTGACCGCGAATCCGGCGTTGACGGGGTTTACGCTGCCAAAGATCTTGTGGGTGCGTGAGCATGAACCGGAAATCTGGTCGCGGACTCGCGCGGTGCTCTTGCCGAAGGATTATGTTCGGTTTCAGATGACGGGAGCGTTGGCTACCGACGTGGCGGATGCTTCCGGAACACTTTTGTTTGATGTGGTGAAGCGGCGGTGGTCGGAAGCGATGCTCGAGGCATTCGATGTACGCCCGGAGCTGTTGCCCAAAGTATTTGAGTCGCCCGAGATCGCGAGCAGGGTATCGAAGGATGGCGCAAGCGCTACCGGTTTGCAGGAGGGCACGCCCGTCGCGGCAGGTGGAGGCGACCAATCGGCTGGGGCTGTGGCGATGGGCATTGTGCGCCCTGGAGATGTCAGCGCGACGATTGGCAGTTCGGGCGTCGTGTTCGCCGCGACAAGTGCTCCGAAACTCGAGCCTCAGGGGCGAGTGCACACGTTTTGTCATGCGGTGCCGGACCGCTGGCAGGTCATGGGGGTGACCCAGGGGGCGGGACTCTCGCTGCGCTGGTTTCGCGAGCAATTCGGAACGGCGAAGAACGGCAGAACGCAATCCTACGACGAGATGACCGCGGAAGCTGCGACCGTGCCTGCTGGCGCTGACGGATTACTGTGGACGCCGTATTTGATGGGCGAACGGACGCCGCACCTCGATCCGCACGCCCGGGGCGCGTTGGTCGGATTGACAGCGCAACACACGCGCGCGCACGTCATTCGCGCGATTCTGGAGGGTGTGGCGTTTAGCTTGCGGGATACGCTCACGATCTTTCGCGAGCTGAATGTGCCGGTAAACTCGATCCGGTTGGGTGGGGGCGGCGCGCGGAGTTCCCTGTGGCAGCAGATTCAGGCGGATATTTATGGAATGCCGGTGGATTTGATTGGCGTGGATGAAGGACCGGCGTATGGCGCAGTATTGCTCGCGGGCGTTGGCACCGGCGTTTGGCCGTCGGTCGCTGCTGCGTGCGAGACGGCGGTACATGTCGCTAAGCGGGTCCAACCGATTCCGGCAAATGTGCAGTTAATGAGTCTCCGGTATGAGGAGTATCGGAAGATCTATCCGGCGCTGCGAACCGTCAGCCACTCAGCCGGCGGCGGGCAGTAAGGGTCCGTCTAGATTTTACCGGATCAATTACTTCTTGAGCGCTCGAGCGATCACGAACGAGCCACCAGACAATGCCAGGGCCACGAAGAGACTCGCCCACTCGTCTCCATTGCGCAGGGCGAGGGCCACTCGAGGTGCGTGAAGAAGGATGGTCCACAACAAGAACATCGTCCCCAGCAGGGTTGCGGCCAACCAGGCGTACATTCTGAAGGCGATGGACACCGCGGCCGCGATGAAACCGACACCGGTAAAATAGACCCAGAACAGATGAGCTGGAATCCACGACGGGATTAAGGTCGCGATGAAAGCGGCATACATGAAGTGTTGAACGCCGAAGACGGCCATCGCAAACGCAAATAGAAGGCGGCCTGACACCATCAGGCCATTTGTGCCGGCGCTCGAGGCTTGGGCGTCGGAACCGCGTGTGGGCAAAGTCCCGGCCAGGAGCAAAGCCGCGGCACCCAAGGCTAGTGGCTCAAAGGCGCGGGTTCGCGCGACGCCATCGTGCAGAATCGCCATGGGTTGGAGTCCGTGAAGGAAGACTACGCAAAACAGAAACAGGATGCCCAGCAGGATGGCCCACGAGCGGACCTTCCAGTTGATCGCCGTGCTCACGCCCGCTGCGATAAGCGCTGCGCCCGTCAAATAAGCTAAAGGCGGTCCACCGGGAGTCCAAGGCGGCGCCGGTGGCAGGCCACCGACGAAGCGGCCGTACAGGAGGTACTGAATGCCGAAGGCTGCCATGCTGATCGCAAAGCAGATGCGGCCAAGTTTTGCCAAGCTTTCCATAAGGATCAGGCAGCATTGTCACAAAGGTTGCGCAGGAATGACAATACGCTGTAGTTGCGCCCCGGGTGCGAACCCGAAGCAAGCAGCGAACGCATCGCAAATGGATTCCGAGGTCGCCGATTCTGTGGTGTTTCATCTGGTTTCTGTTCTAACGTACAATTGCTCAATCTAGAGTGTCCTCGGCAAACAAGGGTCATGCGGCTTTGAGGGTGCGCTATGGCGGTGAGACACAGCCGGCGGTACGGCACTGCGGAGAGCCAGGAAGGCAGTTCTATGGAAATTCGCCTGTCTTCTCCGAGCCATGTTTTGGCCACCCTGGGCGGACAGGAGCTGCAAACCAATCGCGGGATTCCTCTCAACTTGGATTGGATTGAAGAAGTGCGCGTGAACACTAGCGCGGCAGAACGGCGCGTGCAAACCTTGGTGACGCGACGCACGGTGAAAAAAGAATGGCAGGTTGCATGGCTTCTGCGCGCGATCTCCGTCATGGATCTGACTACGCTCTCTGGCGACGACACGGACGAACGGGTGCGGCGACTGTGTGCCAAAGGACGCCAGCCGGTGCAGCGCGAGCTTGTGAAGCTCCTGGGCATCGAAGAGCTGAACATAAAAGTGGCGGCGATTTGCGTTTATCACGCGTTCGTCGAGACCGCGCTTCGTGCGCTCGAAGGAAGCGGGATCAAAGTGGCCGCGGTTTCCACGGGATTTCCGGCGGGTCTTTCGCCGCTCGGTGAGCGTGTGGCGGAAATTCGCCGCTCGGTCGAAGCAGGAGCGCATGAGATTGACGTGGTCATCACGCGCGCGCATGTGTTTGGCGGGCGCTGGGAAGCGCTTTACGACGAGGTCGCGACGTTTAAAGCAGCCTGCGGGACTGCGCACATGAAGGTGATTCTGGGGACCGGTGACTTGCTTACGTTGCGCAATGTCGCACGGGCTAGCGTGGTGGCCATGATGGCCGGCGCCGATTTCATTAAGACTTCGACTGGAAAAGAAACGGTCAATGCCACGCTGCCCGTGGGTTTGGTTATGACGCGCGCAATTCGTGAATACGCGCAGGAAACCGGGATGGCAGTGGGTTTCAAGCCGGCGGGCGGCATCCGCACGGCGAAGCAGTCGCTCGAGTGGCTGGCGTTGATGAAGGAAGAACTGGGCACGGCGTGGCAGAAAGCTGAGCTGTTTCGAATTGGCGCGAGCGGGATGTTGTCGGACATCGAGCGGCAACTGGAATTTCACGCGACGGGAAGATACTCTGCGGAATACCGGCACGCGATCGCGTAGAGGGTTTGTCGTGACAATGAAAATTGAGCGGATCGCATGAGCATCGCTGAAAAATTCATTTCCATGGAGTACGGGCCGGCGCCCGAAGATCCAAAAGAGGCGCTCGGTTGGCTCGACGCGCACAGCCGTCGCCTGGGCCACTTCATCGATGGCGCGTTTCGGCCACCCGCGGAAGGACAGTATTTCGATACCGCCGATCCCTCGACAGGCGAAGCCTTGGCAAGCGTGGCGCAGGGCTCGGCGATGGACATCGATAGGGCGGTGGCTGCGGCGCGCGCGGCGCTGCCGGTGTGGCAGTCGCTGACGCCCCACACGCGCGCGCGCTATTTGTACGCCCTGGCGCGGCAGGTGCAGAAGCATTCACGGCGGCTTGCGGTTCTCGAGACCATGGACAATGGCAAGCCCATCCGGGAGAGCCGCGACCTGGACATTCCCTTGGTGGCGCGTCACTTTTATCACCACGCTGGCTGGGCGCAACTTCTCGCACAAGAATTCCCCGGGCACACGGCTTGCGGAGTCGTTGGTCAGATCATTCCTTGGAATTTTCCCCTGCTGATGCTGGCATGGAAGATTGCGCCGGCGCTGGCGACGGGCAACACGGTGGTGTTGAAGCCTGCCGAATTTACGCCGCTCACGGCGTTGGCATTTGCTGACATCTGCCGCGAAGTCGAGTTGCCTCCCGGGGTGGTCAACATTGTGACTGGCGATGGAGCGACCGGGGAGTTGCTGGTCAAGCATCCGGATGTGGACAAGATCGCGTTTACGGGTTCAACCGAAGTGGGTCGGGCGATTCGCAGCGCGACGGCGCAGAGCCACAAACGGATCTCGCTGGAACTGGGCGGCAAATCGCCGTTCATCATTTTCGAGGATGCCGATCTGGACAGCGCGGTGGAAGGCCTTGTCGATGGCATCTGGCTGAACCAGGGACAAGTGTGCTGCGCGGGTTCGCGGCTCCTGATGCAGGAAAGCGTTGCGGAAGTGTTGTTGGGCAAAGTACAGCAACGCATGAGCACTCTGCGCATCGGCCCTCCGCTGGACAAGGCGATCGACATCGGCGCGATTGTGGCGCGCGTGCAATTGGAGCGGATTCAGCGGCTGGTGGATCAAGGCGTCGCGGAAGGCGCGACCTGCTGGCAACCGCCGGGATTGGCGTTGCCGACGCGCGGGCTCTATTTTCCGCCGACGCTGCTGAGCAACGTGCACCCGACTTCGGTGGTGGCGCAGCAGGAAATCTTTGGGCCGGTGCTGGCGGCGATGACGTTCCGCACGCCGCGCGAAGCGGTGGAGTTGGCAAATAATACATTATATGGACTGGCCGCGAGTGTTTGGAGCGAGAGCATTAATCTGGCGCTGCACGTGGCCGCGCAGTTGAAGGCCGGGGTGGTGTGGGTCAACAGCACGAACCTGTTTGACGCCGCTTGCGGTTTCGGCGGATACCGCGAAAGCGGCTTCGGACGCGAAGGCGGGAGGGAAGGGCTTCTGGAATACCTCGAGCCGATATGGTTTAAGAACGCGCCTAAGTTGCAGCAAGAGCCAGCTGCAATCGGTCAGCTGCCGGATAAGGAAGATGACGCCGCCAGGCCATCGATCGATCGCACCGTAAAACTTTTTATCGGCGGGAAGCAAGTGCGGCCCGATTCGGGATACAGCACGGAAGTACGCGGAGCGGACGGACGGCTGCTCGGGGAAGCTCCGCTCGGAAATCGCAAAGACATACGCAATGCCGTGGAAGCGGCGCGCAAGGCAGAAGCATGGGGAAAGGCGACCGCCCACACCCGCGCGCAAGTTCTGTATTACCTGGCCGAAAATCTTTCGCAGCGGGCGGGAGAAATTGGCGGCCGATTAGCCGCCGTGGTCGGGAAAAAACAAGCGCAAGCAGAGGTACAGCAAGGCGTTGAGCGCACGTTTTCCTATGCGGCCTGGGCTGATAAATTTGAAGGGGCGATACACAACCCACCGTTCCGAAATATAACGTTAGCCATGCTCGAGCCGGTGGGGACGATCGGGATTATTTGTCCCGCTGCCAGGCCTTTGCTGGGATTTTTGTCACTGGTATTGCCGGCGCTTGCTGTTGGCAATACCGTGGTGGCGATCCCGTCGGAGACATATTCGTTGATAGCCGGAGACTTATACTCGGTGTTTGAAACCAGCGATTTGCCCGGAGGCGCGGTAAATATGGTGACCGGGCGCTCGGCGGAGTTGATGAAGGTGCTCGCGGAGCATGCGGACGTGGATGCGGTGTGGTATTTTGGAGACGAAGCCGCCGGCAGTACGGTCAAGGCGCTTTCCATCGGCAATCTGAAGCAAGTCTTTACGAATGAAGGCCGTGCCATCGACTGGTATAACGCGGAGCAAGGCGAAGGCCGGTGGTACCTCGAGCACGCCACGCAGGTCAAGAATATCTGGGTGCCCTACGGCGAGTAGGCGGACAAGCCACTACAGGTTTCTTCGTAATGGGCGGTTCCCGCACTCACATATATAATTAAGACTCTGAAGGAAGTCCTCGAAACTCAGCCGGCGGGGATGGCCTAATCTCAGCTCCCAGCATCTGCATTTGCGGAGGCGAAAGCGTTGGATGCCCCTGCCACATTGTTGCGGCAATCGGTGAGCACGCTCGGTCGCGTGGTGATTGCGCGCGTCGAGCCGGAGGTCGACGGCGGGCGGTTTCCGATCAAGCGCACGGTTGGGGAGCGCGTGCGCGTGAGCGCGGAGATTTTTGCTGACGGGCACGACAAGCTCGGCGCTGTGCTGCTGTACCGCGCAGCGGAGGAAAGCGTGTGGCGTGAGGAAGAGATGCGCTTACTCGACAACGACCGTTGGGAAGCGCAATTTCGAGTCGAGCTCCTGGGGCGATACCGATACACGATTGGGGGTTGGGTGGACGCTTTCGGTACCTGGAGCGCGGGGCTCGAGAAGAATTTCGCGGCCGGCCAGGATGTTGCGATCGATATTGCGATTGGAGCGGAGTTGGTTCAGGGCGCGGCGGATCGTGCTCGAGCTGGGGATTCGCAAAAGCTTGCAGAGTTTGCGCGAAAGCTGAAACGGCTGGGGGTCGAGGAAGCGAATGCCGCGGTGAAGCTGGCGCTCAGCAGCGAATTGGCGCTACTGATGAAGCGGAATCGCGACGAGAGCGCATCGACGCGGTACGAAAAAGAGCTGGAGGCGGTTGTCGATCCTGAGAAGGCGCGATTCAGCGCGTGGTACGAGATGTTTCCGCGCTCCTGTACTTCGGATGCGTCGAGGCATGGCACGTTTCGTTCTTGCATCGAACGGCTTTCTTATGTCGCTGAAATGGGATTTGACGTTTTATACTTGCCGCCGATTCATCCGATTGGGCGTACCGAGCGAAAGGGCAAAAACAATACTCTGAACGCGGCGCCGGGAGATCCGGGAAGTCCGTGGGCCATCGGCGGAGACGAGGGCGGGCACAAAGATATTCACCCGGAGCTCGGGACGCTTGCGGATTTGAAAGAGCTGCAGCGGCGGGCGCGCGAGTTGGACATGGACCTTGCGCTGGACTTGGCGTATCAATGCTCGCCGGACCATCCGTATGTCCGCGAACATCGCGAATGGTTTCGAGCGCGGCCTGACGGCACCGTGCAGTACGCGGAGAATCCTCCCAAAAAGTATCAGGATATTTATCCGTTTGATTTCGAGAACGAGCACGCGCCGGAGCTTTGGGAAGAGCTCAAAAGCGTGGTTGCGTATTGGGCGGAGCAGGGGATCCGCATTTTTCGCGTGGATAACCCGCACACCAAGCCGTTTGCTTTTTGGGAATGGCTCATTGGCAGGGTCAAGCAGGAGTATCCCGACGTTATTTTTCTCTCCGAAGCGTTCACGAGGCCGGCGGTCATGTATCGTTTGGCGAAGCTGGGCTTCACGCAGTCGTACACCTATTTCGCGTGGAAGAATACCAGCAGCGAATTGACCCAGTACTTCACCGAGCTGACGCAGACGGGAGTGCGCGAATATTTCCGGGCGAATGTGTGGCCGAATACCCCGGATATCCTGAACGCGTACCTGCAGAACGGAGGTCGCGCGGCGTTTATGTCGCGATTGATTCTGGCGGCCACCCTGGGTGCGAATTACGGAATATACGGCCCGGCCTTTGAACTGGGCGAGAATCTCCCGATGAGGCAGGGAAGCGAGGAGTATCTCCATTCGGAGAAGTACGAGATTCGCGTGTGGGATCTTCGAAATCCGCAGAGTTTAAAAGATCTGATTGCTTCGGTGAACGCGATCCGTCGCGCCCATCCCGCGCTGCAGCGGGATGGGACCCTAAAGTTTCATCCCACCGACAATCAGCAACTGATTGCGTACAGCAAGGTTTCCAAGGAAGCAGCGGACATGCTGCTGATGGTGGTCAATCTCGATCCGCACAATGCTCAGTCAGGCTGGGTGAGCGTAACGACCGAGGAATTTGGAATAGGCGCGGAGGAGTCCTATCAGGTGCAGGACTTACTGACCGAAGCCCAGTATGTTTGGCACGGTCCGCGAAACTTCGTGCAGTTGAATCCATCGATGCCGGCGCATATCTTCCGTGTGCGGCCGACTGGTTGAGCTTCGCGGGGTAGCCAAGCTGAGTGAATTCTTTCATGCTTACCAAGACACAACAAGAGAGCCAAGCGTTGGCCCAGCAAGCTGAAAATCTCTGGTACAAGGACGCGGTGATTTATCAGCTGCACGTGCGCACCTTTTGCGACAGCAATGGCGACGGCATCGGAGATTTTCGCGGGCTAACCCTTAAGCTTGATTACTTGCAGGAGTTGGGCATTAACGCGATTTGGCTCTTGCCTTTTTATCCGTCGCCGCTGCGGGACGATGGCTACGACATCGCGGATTACATTTCGGTACATCCGAGCTACGGATCGCTAGCGGACTTTAAGGATTTTCTGGCCGCGGCCCATAACCGGCACATTCGCGTGATAACCGAGATGGTCGTGAACCACACTTCTGACCAGCACCCGTGGTTTCAGGAGGCGCGCAGCTCGCGCGAGAACCCGAAGCGCGACTGGTATGTGTGGAGTGAAACAGACACGCGCTACCAGGGCGTGCGCATTATTTTTGTCGACACGGAAATGTCCAATTGGGCCTGGGATCCGATTTCGAAATCGTATTATTGGCACCGCTTTTTCAACCATCAGCCGGATTTGAACTACGACAATCCCGCGGTGCGCGAAGCGATGTGGGAGGTGATGAAGTTTTGGCTGGATATCGGCGTGGACGGCTTCCGGCTGGACGCCGTCCCATATCTGATCGAGCGCGACGGCACGTCTTGTGAAAACCTACCGGAAACGCATGAGATTGTCCGCGATCTGCGCAGCCGCGTAGACTCGACCTATCCCGGCAAAATGCTGTTGGCGGAGGCCAATCAGTGGCCGGCGGACGTGCGCTCATATTTCGGTAACGGCGACGAATTCCACATGGCCTTCCATTTTCCGCTGATGCCACGCATGTTCATGGCCGTGAAGCTCGAGGACCGCAAGCCGATCATCGAGATTCTTGAGCAGACCCCGCAGATTCCCGACAATTGCCAGTGGTGTATTTTTCTTCGCAATCACGACGAGCTGACCCTGGAGATGGTCACCGACGTCGAACGCGACTACATGTATGACGAGTACGCGGTCGACAAGGCCATGCGCATTAACCTCGGAATCCGCCGGCGGCTTGCGCCCATGATGGAGAACGATCGGCGTCGCGTGGAACTGCTGACCGGCCTGCTGCTGTCCATGCCCGGAACTCCGATCATTTACTACGGGGACGAAATCGGCATGGGCGACAACGTTTATCTGGGTGACCGCAATGGGGTGCGCACTCCGATGCAGTGGAACGGCGGATGGAATGCCGGCTTTTCTTCCGCGGACCCGGAACGCTTATACTCTCCGCTGATCTCCAATCCGGTGTACGGGTATCAGGCGATTAATGTGGATTCGCAGAGGCGATCGGCGCACTCGCTGTTGTCCTGGACCAGAAGCGTGATCCAGACTCGGAACGCTTTTCGAGCCTTTAGCCGAGGATCGATCGAGTTTCTGAATCCGTCCAATCATCGAGTGTTGGCGTACGTGCGACGCCTGGGCGAAGAGAAGATTCTGGTGGTCAATAATCTGTCGAATTCGGCACAAGCCGTGGAATTGAATCTGCAACAATACAAAGGTCACATTCCCATCGAAATGTTTGGGCGGAATCTGTTTCCGCGCATCGGGGACCTGCCGTATTTGTTGACCCTGGGCCCGTATCAATTTTTCTGGTTCCGGCTGCGCCGCATTTAGCGTTTCACTTCCAACGGAAGACGAGTCCCAGTCCGCGCCTAACTTTTTACTTGGAGCATGGAGCTACTTGGCTGAGGAAACTTTTCTTGAAGACGGCTTTCTTCGCCAATTGATGAGTGTCGGCGAAGTGGATCTGCTCGTCGGCATACCCTCATACAACAATGCCGCCACCATGGGGCAAACTATCGCGACCATTGAGGAGAGCTTTCAGCAGAATTTCGTGCGGGACCGTGTGGTCATTCTCAATGTCGATGGAGGATCAAGCGATGACACCCGGAACATCCTGCTCCAGCGAAACGAGCGACGGAACGGGGGCCACCGGGGCCTGACTTCACTTCGCACGGTGCACCGTGTTTCTTGGGCCTACGGGAGCGCGCCCTCTTCGGGCCTTGCGGTGCGCACCATTTTGGCTGCGGCGGACTTGCTGCGCGCGAAGTCGTGCGCGATTGTCTCCCCCACGACGACAAATCTGACGTCCTCTTGGGTCGCCAACCTGCTCCGGCCGATTTATCGTGAGCGCTTCGATTTTCTTGCACCCCTTTATACTCGAAATAAATTTCAAGGCTTGCTGGCGCGGAGTCTGCTCTATCCCATGAGCCGTGCCGTCTTCGGCTACCGCATTCGTGAATTGTACTCCGACGAGTGGGGGTTCTCGGGCCGGCTCGCGTCGCAGTGTCTTGACCAAGACGTATGGCATGAAGAGGCGGTGCGAACGCGGCCGGAAGCATGGATGGCCGTTACGGCGATATCTGCCGAGCTGAATTGCTGCCAATATTTTCTCGGGCAGAAAGCCGCGCCAGCGTCAGGCACAGGTCCCGATATCGTCGAAGCCATCCGGCAGGCGGTGGGCAGTCTATTTTGGTGTCTTGAAAAATACGAATCGCGGTGGCTCAACCGCACCGGTTCGCAGACGGTTCCTACGTTCGGACCGGATCACGAACTCTCCGAAGAGAGCCCTCCGGCCAATCCGGAGAAGATTTTTGAAATGTTTCGCAGCGGCGTCAATGAATTGGAGCCCCTGCTCGCTTCCATCCTCGCCAGCGAGACGCACGCGCAAGTCAAGGCCATTGCGCTGCTCGATGCCGAGAGATTCCGTTTCGCCAACGAGCTGTGGGTGAGGACGCTCTATGACTTTGCCGCTTCCTACCATCACGCAGTGCTGAACCGGGATCACCTGGTGCAGTCGGTCGTGCCCCTCTATCGCGGAATGCTTTATTCCTTTCTTGTGCAGCACGCCAACTCCTCGGCGGATGAGATGGAAGCGGGGGCCGAGCAGCTAGGCCTGGAATTCGAACGCCAGAAGCCATATTTAGTCGAGCGATGGAAGGGCGAAAAGTTGAGGTGAAGTCATGAAGGAAGTCATCATTCAGGGACTCGCACAAGCGTATACAAATCTTGTCCACATGCTCGCGGAATTCTTACCGCGGCTCTTAGTGATGCTGGTGATTGTGGTTGTCGGCTTGCTCGTGGCGTATCTGCTGAAGACGCTTCTGCGGGCCGTGCTGCACGTAACCCGGCTGGATCGCTTGTCGGAGGAAGCGGGCGCTTCGCGCTTTTTGCGGATGGCGGCGCTGCCCTCGATGACCGAACTTCTGAGCCGTTCTCTTTTTTGGGTGACTTGGTCGGGATTCATCTTAATCGGAATCAGCGTGCTGGGGGTCGCGGGTCTGCAAGAGCAAATCTCGCGATTGTTTCTGTTACTGCCGGCCATCTTCGTGGCCATTCTCATTTTGTTTTTGGGCCTGGTCACGGCGAATTTCCTGTCTCGCGCGGCGCTGTTGGCTGCGGTCAATGCCGGCTATCCGTCGCCGAAAATTGTGAGTTGGTCGATTCGCTTTGTGATTTGGGCTCTGGCGATCGCGATGGCTTTGGAAGTGGTGGGAGTTGCGAGGCAGACGGTAATCGCGGCGTTCTCGATTATTTTCGGTGCGTTCATGCTCGGTTTGGCGATTGCGTTCGGGTTCGGGGGGCAGGATCTGGCGCGCGAGTTTCTCGAGCGCAATTTGAAAGAGAAAAAGCGGGAAAAGAGGGAAGAGCCTCTGCCGCTGTGAACCGAGCCTGCGCCTGTTCTCCGTCCGAGTTGCGTTGCAGCTAGGCCGGAAGAGAGATCATGCTGAACCCTGCAATCAAGCGAGAGACCTACTCGGAGCTGCGCATGCAGCTGCCGGCACAACTCCCTGCTTTTCTGCTGAAGCAACGCTGGTTCGGAGCCAAGGCCCGTCAGATTTCTTCGACGGAGATCGCCGACATCATCGGCATAAAGAGCAGGCATCTAGAATCGCTTGTGGTTCTGGTGGGCGTAAAGTTTGCGGAAGGTGCCGAGGAGCGCTACGTGCTGCCGCTTGTGGCCGTAGCTGCGCTCGAGGCGCAGGACAGCAACCCGGCATTGCTGAGGATTAACGATGCCAACTCTAAGGGGACCCTCGTTCTCGGCAACGCACTTGAAAGCGATGCTTTCCTTGAAAACCTGCTGGAGCTAATCCATAGCGATAGAGTGCTCGGCGGCGAAAGGGGCGAACTGCGCGGCTGCCGCAGCGACGCGTTTGCGCAGCTTCGCCCTCCCTCCCGTGGACCTCTCAAAGCGAAACTGTTAAGGGGCGAGCAGAGCAACAGCTCCGTCGTTTATGACGATCGGCTGATTCTCAAGTTCTTCCGGCGTATTGAGGAGGGCGTAAATCCGGATCTCGAAATGACCGCGTTTCTTACCGAACGCGCGCACTACCAGCACGCCCCGGCGCTCGCCGGTTTCCTCGAATACCGCACGCGCAATGGAAAAAGCAGCACGCAGGCGATCCTGCAGGCGTTTGTGCCGAACCAAGGCGATGCCTGGAAATACACACTAAGATCGCTCGAACAGTTTTATGAGGTCGTGGAGAGCGCTTCCCGGGGCGGTGCCAGCCTCGCTTCTGATCAGGTGCATCAGTTCACGCGAGAAACGATCGGAGGGTATCTGAATTCGGTCGCGCTTTTGGGCCGAAGGACCGCCGAGCTACATCTGGCGTTGGCGTCCGATTCTGATGATCCGGCCTTCGCACCAGAGCCATTTTCCATCGACTTTCAGAAATCGTTTGAGACGGCACTGCTGCGGATGAGCAGCCAGGTCCTGCGCTTGCTGCGGGAAAAGATCCCGCTCCTGCCCCCGCTGTGGCAGGCGAAGGCTCAGGCAGTGGCGCACCGCGAAGGCGAAATCGCGAACAGGTTTCGCGCCGGCTTGAGCGCGCCGATCAAAGGTACGCGCATCCGCACGCATGGCGACTTCCATCTCGGCCAGGTGCTGTACACCGGTTCCGATTTTGTGATCATTGATTTCGAAGGCGAGCCCGCGCGACCACTGAGCGAAAGACGGATCAAGCGATCACCGCTGCAAGACGTTGCGGGAATGTTGCGGTCGTTTCACTACGCGGCATTTGCCCCGCTGCTGGGGACTTCCGGCAATGAACCGGTGGACGCAACGCGATTCGAGCGGATGCACGCTTGGGCGGAATCGTGGAACGCGCAAGTGAAAGACGCCTTTCTTACGGAGTACTTCACAACGTCGGGCGCCGCGCCG
>Ga0137398_10000354_pt1 | contig 15740 bp, 21 predicted proteins | sample czorhiz216metaG_FD_106659 | JGI IMG/M metagenome (GOLD analysis project Ga0137398, IMG submission 106659) | Vadose zone soil microbial communities from Angelo Coast Range Reserve, California, USA - czorhiz2.16 metaG | ecosystem: Environmental > Terrestrial > Soil > Vadose zone | place: USA...
ACGGGCGAATTGTCTCACTCGCTCTGATATACTTTTCATGCGTCGGGGCGTAGCGCAGCCTGGTAGCGTACCTGCATGGGGTGCAGGTGGTCGCGAGTTCGAATCTCGCCGCCCCGACCAACTTTCAAGGACTTAGCGAAGTGCGCTCGGTCTCCGCTTAGAAGGTCTTCTAAGTTTTTCGCGGTGGAAGGGGTAGCCGGGCATCGCTCAGGCGGTCGCGGTGCTGGTCGAGGTAGCCCTCGGTCGTGGTGATCGAGGCGTGAGCCGCGGCCTTCTGAATCTCCCGCACGTTGTAGCCGAGGCGTTCCATCTCGTGGAGCGCAAACGGCCGGACATGCCTCGTGGTAACCCCGCGTGCCCCCGCAGCGACGCACGCGTCCCTCCAGACCTCGTAGAGCCCGTTCTTGGTGTATTTGTCGCCGTCGCGCGCTTGGATGATGAACGGATCCCGGTGTCGGTCGAGCTCCTCGACCTTGCGCCCGGTCGCAAACTGCGAGCCCGGTCGAGCGCGGCTTGAATCTCTGGGGTGATTAGGACGTCCACTTCCTCACCACTCGACTCCTCGGTCTTTGTCGGCCGGAAGTGGATGCGCTCGGCGCCGATCTGCGACTCCCGAAGCAGTCGAATCTCCGTCGGGCGTTGGCGGGTCAAGTACATCAGCTCGATGAAGCACTGCCCCATCGGCGAGAGTGCGTCGTAGATGCGCCAGTAGACTGCGGCGTTCATCTTGCCCCGGGATTTCGGTGGCGCCTTAAGCTTGATCTCGCGGCATGGGTTGATTCGAACTCCGGTGCGCTCTTGGTTCAGTACGCACCACGAGAAAAACGTCGATAGCCGTGCCTTGTAGTGCCCCTTTGCCGTGTGTTTGCCGGCGAAGTTGTCGTTCAGGAATTTAATGACGTCCCCCGGGCCCACCTGGTGTACGTCGAACTCGGCGAACGCTTTGCCGATGACGCCGAACATCCGCTCGTATTCCTTCTTGACGTCGAAGGTAAGCGTCTTGAAGTGGACCGCCCGGAACTCGGCGATCAGGGGCACCATGTTTCCGTGCCGCTTCGGTGTCTCGCCTATCAGCTCTGCGACCTTCTTGAGGAGCGCAGCGTCCCCCTCGTCAACCCGAGTGAGTGCATACCACTTCTGCTTCCGCCGACCGGTGCGCGAATTCCGTTGCGCTAGGTCGGCTACGTAGTACCAGCGATTACCCTTCCGATAGACCCGGGTTGTTTTCACGCTGCTTCGAGGACTGGGCGCAGTTGGGGACGTCCAGTATCCGCCGGAACGGCACCAGGCGGCAAGGCGCCTGCACAGACGGCCTCGTAATGGGCACGCTCCAGGATGACGTGGTTGTCTCGGGCAAGCCGAGCACGCCAAAAACCCTGACGCCTGAGCTCCTCGACTTGCCGGCGCTGTTGCGTGAGCCCGCCAGCAAGGGTAGTGAGCTCGTCTTGTGTGAGCGTCAGGCTCATCGTTAACAGATCACCCTTCTTTCACTTGCTTGCTGTTGTCCTGGATTCAACGAGAGCGCGACCGTTCGCACGGCCTAGCGCATTCCCTTTCTCGCTAAGCGAAACAAATTCTAGCTTGCGGATCAAACATCCGACGCATGTTTGAAAATTCGCAGGCAATTCCATGGATTGGTTGGTCCTAGGTGAGCTACTGGGGTGCAAATTTTACGGTGCGGACAGACTGCTCACGCCGCATATTTGAAAATTCGAACTTACTTCCCTTTTGTTTCAGACCGTTACGCGACAAACACGACATCGCGCGCCAGGCGATTCAGTTCGCTGGCGATCCGGTCACGAGGCGCGATAATACTCGTCTGATTCGTTTCCGGGAGGTCCCAAATGACTGTCGCTCGGTGTCCGAGGTTGTTCGCGCTTGCCGTCCTGCTCCTCATGTTGGCTGAGAGCTCGGTTACGGCCCTCGCGGACGGGAAATCGCCTGAGCAGCGTAGTCGAGGAACATCCCCATGTTGCCCTGGAGACGCGCAGGCTGAGTCGGAAAGTCAAAAAGCCGTATTGGACGCAACTCAGAAGAGCGCGCAAATGGCTATAGAGTCCACCAAGGGTGCAGCTGAAGCATCCATCAAGGCTTCGGATCGTGCAACCGAAGCGCTGAAAACAGCGTTTCAATGGGGTTCGGGGCTCGTCACCGCTATCGTCGCCGTTGCTGCCTTCCTTGGTTACAAAAGTGTCAGCGATGCACGAGCCGACCAACGAAGAGCCCTGGACGAGATGAAAACGGAAATGCGCGATCGCGCCGGAAAGGAAATCGTTTCGGTGAATACCCAGGTCGAAACAGCCGTTCAGAATTCCACGAAGGATCTCGAAGCGCACATAAAACAAGCAAAAGAACTCTCACAACAAACACAGGAACGCGGGGACCTTGCGTTCCAAATCGCTCAGGCGCTTGCTCGCTGGAATACAAATCGAACCAGGGTGCCACCTACGCTTAGCCCAGCCAGGGCAGAACGGCTAAAGAGGGATCTGTACAAGCTCGTCGAACTAAGTGAGAAATTGGGTGACTCACACTCCTTGAGTTACGCTCACGCGGAACTTGCGCACCTATGCTATCGGGCAAGCCAGTTGCGCGATGCAATTGGACACGAAAGAATTGCCGTCCGCATAAACCCCGGGCACTGGCCGGATCGGTACTACAACCTTGGGTGTTTCTTGGAGTTGGAGTTTCATAGGACCGGAGGACGGGATCAGCAACTGCGCAATGACGTGAAGGAAATGCTCTCCGAGTTTTTGCGGCTAGGTGGGGATCCACTTATCGTACTGAAAGACAAGGATTTTAGGGTCCTTCTCGACGAGGAAACAGCCCTCTTCGCTGAAATACTGGTATCGGCAAAGAGGGAGATAACTGAACTCTGCGCGGAGGACCCGGAGATCGCCGCCACGCTCCTCGCGGATCAGGAGTTGACGTGGCTGTACGCGAAAGAGCCCACCTTCGAGCAATGGCTTAGGGCGAAAGCGGGCGCCCGCCCATCGCTGGGGAAGACTTCCTAGAAGTTGGGGGCAATAGGACCAGTCAGGATCATTTTGCAGTACCTCCGAATACGAAGACTAACATAACCTACCAAGGTTGCGAAGCGTACACCAATAATTGGGACGCACCACTCACATATCAATGCTAAGTGCACACTGACTTCTGAGAAAGTTGGACCCAGTTTCCCGCTGAAAGTGCCCCAGAAGGGCCGGGAGATCGCTTCTCGCGAACCGCCAAAACGTTCCGGATGGGGATACCAGAAAGCTCACTTGCGTGACTCTCCTTCACCAGTCGAGGCCGCTTGGTTATCCTGTTCGGACATGACTATGTCCTCATGCTGTTCTGTCGGCGCGCCATCACGGCGACGCCCAGACACTCAAGGTTTGGCACGCTCGGATCGCCTTCCAGTGAACGGCTGAAACTTCACAGTCTTCGTCCCGCGAACCACCAGTTTGCCGTTGTACATCATGGTTCGAATCGGGAACGTGGGTGCGCCCCCGTGGTCGGCCTTCACCCGAGCGAAGTATGTCGCTTCTAATTCTCCGGGGAGGCGCGGAAAGTGTTTATTTTCCGGCTCGCAATTTACACGAACGCCGAGTAGCTCCCCGTCCTTCAGGTCCTTCCTCGAGTTGACGAGGTCGGTGAAGTAAATCGTGTCCACGGGCCCGCGCTCAGAAGCTCCCGTCCGCTCTTCCATTCGCTTCACTCTGGACTCAAGGTTTGACATTTTGAGAGGCCTGGCTGGAAGGTCCATGATGCCGCCCAGATTCCTGGCCGGACCGAATCGCTAACATCCCGACGGCCAGATGTTGTGGGTCGTTCTCTGCTTTGAGACCCTCGAGCTGCTCGACCTCGAGACGCTTCAGGAACTTTTCCTCTGATTCCCCAGCTGGTCGCAGCACAATCTTGTCTCGTATCTTGACGCCGAGCAACGCTCCGGGTGGCTTGCGCGGGACGACAAAATCGACGAACCATACGAGGAACTGCAACGCGCCCGACATGCCAACGCGTTCTTCAACGCGTCGTACCCGATTCTCAAGATTTCCCATTCGTGCGTTCCTCTAAAAGTTTGATACGGCGCTCGAGGTCTTCGGATTCGACCACGCGCGCCTGAGCGACGATCGACGACATGACACTGGCGCACTGTTCAGGCGAGATAGCGCCCTCGCACATCTTGCCGAGTACGACCTTTCCTTGCTCAGCGATCGTGCCTGTCAGCGGCCCGATGTTGATGGGCGAGCCAGGCGGGACGAGCCGGACCGCGAGCTTATAGAAGTCGGTTGTGTTTTCTTTTGCCCAGGCGAGCAAGTGGGTTGTCCCGCCGAGCTCGTCGAACGCTACTGAGATCGCCTCGCGAAAGGCCCGCGTGGTCTTGTTTGGTGTACCTCTGGACCGACCTCCGCTCTTCGGCGCGCCCTTCGCTTTGCCCATTCTATTTCGCTCTACTTTAGATTCTGCGACGGCAGGCGCACGGGGAGCGGAGCCGCTTTCTCGTAGCCGGCGCGGAAAGCGTGCTCAGCGGCCGCCTTTCTGCGCAAAAGGTAGGCGACCTTGGCGTGTTCATTAAGCATCATGTACCTGATGTAGTCGGCTTCACCAGGATCGCCCCTTTGCTCATCCGGAGCGCGGGGCGCGTACTCCTGCAGTGCCTCCAGCTGGCCAAAGACGTCGCTCATGAAAGTTGTTCTACAACGTCGACGTGCGTGCGGCCGGCCCAGGACTCAACGGCATCCCTGAATGCCTGAACGCAACCTGCTTTAACAGAGAGCGCCCTGAGGGACGCGGCCCTAGATGAAAGACCTTGACGGCCTAGCGCGTTCCAATCGCGTTCGAGAGCTGTCTTTGCCGCGTCATACGCTTCCCGGGCCTGCGCTTCGGCTGCGATCCGCTCGGGGTTGCCAGCCCTCTGCGCTACCTGCATTTCCTGGCGGGCGTCTTCAAGCATGGCGGGAAGCGCGCTCGCGATCAGCAGGATATCGTCATGGGCCTCCATGGCGTCGGCAACGGCTTTACGCGCGGCGACGATATCCTTAGCCTTGATCGTTTTTCCCAAGGCTTTCTGTGCAAGAAGCGTAGCTAGGCGGCTAGATGCTTGGACCGCGGCGCCATCGGCTACGCGGATGTGATCGGTGATGTCGCGCTGAAGCGCAGTGATCTTCGTGGGGTCAGCTGAGTTCATGAAGGTCCTCGTCTCTTTGGTTTTAAACGAAATGGCCGGTCGCCACGACGGCGACGCCGTTGCCGGTGATGATGTTCCAGGCCCCGTTCCAGGATTCGATCTCAAGAGGCAGCATCACAGTCCCGTTCGCCGTGGCGATAGAACCGTTCTGGAGCACCTTGACGGCGGCCTGTGCGCCGTCCTGAACGTCGACAGTCATCGCGGCGTTGTTGGTGATGGTGGCAACGAGTTTGTCGAGATAGCTGCCCGCGCCGCCTCCAAGGCCAGTGGTCGCGCCAGCTGGGCAGTTCCGGCGCTGAACTGTGCCTTTGCTGATGCGGTTGAAGTCTCTGGTTGCGTGTGGCATTGCTTCTCCGCTGTTACATTGAAAGTGGACGCTTCGGCCGCGTCCTAAACTGATTCAGTTGAATGTCCATCGTCTGCCGTAGGATCGTGTTGGCAAGTTCAGGGTTGGTCTTCATAAGTTCGCTGATGCGAGCGTCGAAGTCGGGCTCGTCATCTTGTTTCAGTTCTTGCCAGCCGTTAACGACTGGCCCGACTTCCTCCGGGTTGACCGTGCGTCTGAAGTAGTCGAGATCGCTGGTGACGCCGTGGCCTGGCGTGTCGGAGAAAATCATGTTTCGATTAATGATGCCGTCAGCCATCATGTCACCCGATCCGCACGGCCGTGAGGGTGGAGTCTTTTGCGGTTCCTGAAACAGAATTGAAGACCATGTTTCCATTCGTTGCTGACGAAGGTCTAGCAGATATCCTGATGTTTCCATTAGGAGAGGTAATGAAACCAGACAAACTTGCGGAGGCTGGCTGACCACTTACTACCGTTGGTACTGTAGCGTGTGCTATAACAGTGGTTCCGTCCCAGAGCTTTACAGCATAGCTATCTGTTCCGCCAACAAGCTTGAAAGTCACAACTCCACTCGCAAACCACGTTCCGTTGTTTCCCTGAGCGACACTCGGCCCATCAAAGAACACTGACGTATTGTTCAAGTTCACATCCGCCGCCAGCGAGTTGTTCAACGGCGAGAGCATGGAGGAGGTGCCGGTGAGCTTGCCGGCGATGTTCACGTTGTTTAAGGCCGTGTTTCCAAATTCGTCGATAGTCAACGGAATGAGGGCGTTGCTGCCATCGCTTCCTGCAATGGTTACCTGGAATTTACCCCTGTTCGCCGGGCTGTTTCCAAAAGCAATCACGCGAGCCGCAGGGGGCTGGAAGTCAAAACCAGAAGTCGATGTTGCCGCAACAACAAGCGCTCCAGATGCCCTGAACCCAGCTACTGCAGAGGCCTCGGCCGCAAAAGCAATATTCCCCCCTGTCAAAGTAACGGCGGTTCCGTTCCTTGACCCAATGCGTAGGACATTGGATGGATCTTGCCAAAGGAAGGCGCAGTTCGCGGTTCCACCAGCAGCGTCGGAGAACACCAATATCCTGTCATTTTTTATTGTCGCAGCTGGGAATGCCACCAGACCGCCGCCGCTACCTCCGTTAAAGTCCGCCTGACCAGTAGAGGCTATTCCCCCGGGAGTCACTATATTGGACGGCAGCGACAACGTCATGTTCCCCGCGTTGCCGTTGCCGTTGGTGACCGTGACTTGATTTGCCGTTCCGGTCAGCGTGCGCGACGCATAGGCCCCGTTCCCGGTGCGCGCGATGATGCCAACCGCGTTAAGGTTCGCCAGGCCGTCCAGTTCGTTGCTGACGACGATACCGAGGCGAGTCTGCGCTGTGGCGATGTTCGCGGCTTCTAGGGCTGTGCCGCCCGCGTTGACGAAGGCTGGCAGGCCGCCGTTGCCGGCGAGGCCGGGGAGTTTTTCCATGGCTGCGCGGATTGCATCGAATTCCGCACGAATGACGGCCGACGAACCGGACGAACCGGTGGCTGGGCTTCCGGTGGGTGTGTAATATTCGCTCATGATGCTTTCTCCATTGTTCTAGGATCGCGGTGCGCCTCATCTAGGACAAACTTCATTACTGCCTCAAGCCTCATTTCAACGTCCCGCAGCGACTCGCACAGACTTTCCTTCTTCAGCGCGTCGATACCGCCAGTCGGGGCGAGGGTCGCAAGAATGTCGACCTGCGCACGAATTGGCACGAGCATATTGAACAGCTCGTCAATTTGTCCGACATCGAGACTGCCGGGTGTGTAGAACTGATTCATTACCCTAGCCTCATTTCGAACGGAGTAGGGGGGCGGCTCTCTGAAACCCCTGCTGCATCCCCCATGTGTCAAGGGCCTCGGCCTCGGCGTTCTTCGCCAGGTCGAGTTCTTCTTTGGCCGCTTGGAAGCCCTCTGGATCTCGCTTCCGTTGAAGGGAGCCATAGGATTGAAATTTCGCGAGAGCGTCGCGATGACGCGCACGGGCGTTGTCGAGATCGAATCCAGCGCTAGAATTCTCTTCAGGTGCGGTGGCTCTCTGCGGCATACCAGCGGGTGCCGCGGGCTGCGCTGAGATAGGTTTCTGACCGCCGAGGAAATTGGAGAGCGGCGGCCGCCCTCCATTCGGCAACGACGCGCGGAGGCCCAGGGGATCTGGAGCACCGCCTGCGTTCGTGCTCGCCGAGCGCTTGGCGATGTCTGGGTAAACGGGACTCAGATCGGGGGAAACGGTACCGTTCGGCAGTCGCCACAGAGTCTTGTGAGCTTCAGCCGGCCGCGCCGCTTCGTCGGGGCTGAACCAATGCGACTTGCCTTCCTGCGCGGGAGCGCCGGGAACGAGAGTCCCAATGGAACCAGAGTTTTCATCGAAGAGAAAGGTGTTGCCGGCCTCGTCGGTCTTGACTATTACCTTCGGCAGCGTCGGCTTTTGCTCCTTGTTCCGATACTTTTCTCCGTTGCGGATAGCATCGGCCTCCGCGTTCAAGCGATTGGTCTCCGCTTTCAGCTTGTCGAGCAGTTCCGGCGGATGCCGTGTATCGGGCGCCGTGAAGTCCGGCTGGCCTTCGCGCCTGAGCGTCGAGCCAGGCGCAACGACGGTGCCTTTTTGACGCTCGAGGTCCTGGGCGGCTTGCGACTGAAGCTGAATGTTTCGTTCCTCGCGTATGCTGCGATGGTGTTCTTTGAAGGCCTCGAAATCCTGCTGCCAGTTCAACTTAGCGGCTTCGGCCATACCTTCGCCAGTGCCGGCGATGCCACCGAGTGCTGCAGAACCGAAATATCCTCCCATGATCTTTCTCCTTTTCTTCGAAAATTAGTGAAGCAAACCGACAGTCATCTGAAGCGCGGCCAGCGCCTCGCGGTCTTTGGTCTCGGTCAAGCTCTTGGCCAGCGACGAAACGTCTAGCAATGCGATTTCGCAACTACAGGTGTGGCTCCCCAGCGCTTGAGTCTGAATGCTGGAAAGACCAGCTGTTTCCAAGGTGCGCGTGACCTGGTCGACCAACATCCTCAACTGGACGATCGCTACCGACAGGTTAGCGATGGCAACGTCGAGGCGATGCGCGCGATCGTCGGCCGTGGGTTTGGTAGCTTGCGGTCCGGTGGTCATGTCGTGGTGCCCTTGGCTAGAATCTATAAAGGTGTCCGTCAGGCGGGCCAATCAGAGCGTGCTAAAGCGGCGTTTTCGACCCGCCTGACGGGCTGATCGCCCCTAAGTGAAGCAATGTTCAGCCCGTACGACGGGCCGATATAGCCCGCAATACGGGCCAGTCTTTTGACGACTCGGCGCTTGTTACCCGAGCGGATCGTCGGCCCCTGCGATGCCTTCCAGAGAAGGAGCGGTCGAGGATCAATCACGATGCCCGCATCAAGTTTGCCGCCGCAATAGTCGATGCCCCAAATCGTTACTGCGTACAGCGTAGGCTGCGTCCGATCGCGACCTCCTCGCCTCGTGCAAACGATCCATCCGAGGTTCAGGAGCTCTTGGAGGGCCTTGTAAAGCTGGTCTTTCGAAGTCCAGCCGCGGCGTCGCATAACACTCCACGTTGCGGCCAGATCTCCGTTGTTCTTCCCGCGGTATTGACTCGCAAGGTCGAGGAGAGCCTTGACGCCTCTAGGCGAGAGGTGAGCGTATTGCTCGCTCTCCAAATACGCATGCGGTAGCATGAGAAAGCTGCCTCGCTCTCGTCGGCCCTTAATTCGCTCACGTCGGCTCGTCATTTGGTGCGCGCTGAAGTGCCAGCGGCAGACTTCAAGCCGTCTACGCCGCCATCTGAGCGGGCGCGCGCTCGTGGTTCTCGCGCTGAACAGTCGTCGCTTCCATACGCTGCCGCCACTCGGCGGCGGCCTCCTTGGTTATGAGCAGTCGCCTGCCGACGCACATCAAGTCAGGCGCTTGGCCACGCGTTCGCAAGAGGTGGAAGAAGCTGCGGCTGATGTCGTGGGCGTCGCAGAACTGCGCAATCGAATAGACTTGGTTTTCGGTGTCCACTGAAGTACTCCTGTGTGTGTTCAACCTATAGACGCGCCAATTCGCCCGATTTACGAGTTCTCATGGACGCGAAGGGCACGGCTGGCGCGTCTTAGATAGCGCCAAAGTCGAATGGAAGTCGTCCTGCTGACGACGTGACGCGCTACGTGGCTGCTTTGTGGGTTCCCAGCACCATGTCGGCCGTGAGACCACCCTTGGGGTGGCGGCCCTTCGGGCGTGGCAACAGCGCGGTGAGCATTCCGGTCAAATACAGCGCCTGACCCGCGGGCGTCTTGGAGGCGTACATTGCGGTCAGCATGAAGTAGCCGCGCATCGTTCGTTTCGAATGTGTTGGGTGGCGCCCTCTCCCTGGTAGAAGGTCGGCCAGCACGTCCGCGAGAGAGACCGTCAAGTCCAGCCACCTCTCCTGAGTCTTCGGCGTCTCTCCGCTCCGCAAACCAGCCAGGATATTTCGAACTGATTCCGGATCGACGCCGCGCTCTTTCCAGCGTTTCCGCTGCAGCGGACCACGAATCAAAACGGGCTTTATCCCCATCCAAGAGGTTATCAATCCGCGCGCGCGTGGAATTCTTTTCGGGGGATTGTCGTTGTCCTCTTCGACAACCTCGTACTCTTCGATTGAATCGACAACCCGCTGCTTGGTCTGAGTGTCGAAGTAGTCCTTAGTCACGTTGCATGCGATATGCCACAACCAGGTATAGAAAGCGCCATCACCGCGAAACGAGTGGAGTGCGCGATAGGCTTTTAAGAAAGTCTCCTGGGCAATTTCCTCTGTCTCGTGTGAAACCAGAGTGTTGAACTTCTTGCCCAGCCATCCCCGAAGCTTTTCCTGGTTCCTCAATACAAGCTGCGCGAAGGCCTGCTGATCACCCTGCTGAGCTCGCTCGACGAGCGGCCGGTCGGGATCAGCTCGCCGCAGTGCCTGTGAAGGTGAGTGCAACATTCGGAAGGACGCGAATGCTAACAGCCGCTACGGAAAGAATCTAGGCCCCTTTACGTTTCAATGTCTTACGCGCATCGGCGGTAGATCGCTGGAGTTCGGACAAACGTGGCCGACGACTTACCTTGTCAGGAACGTGGGGGTAGGATGCGCCTTACATGAGGGTAGCGACCCGAAGCGGGGCGCCGCTCAACGCGAACTTTAGGTGACCGGTGATGCAAGAGATCGCAGTCCTCGACCTGAATGCAGTGAAACGTACTGACCCGTTCGACCCGGAGCTGCTAGTCGAATACACCTTGCAAAAACTAGGGGAAGACGTAGCCGCCGCACGCACGCGAAGTGGAGAGGCGTTTACCGCTGGCGGTGCGGTTCTCAGGCAGCTCTATGCTGACTTCAAAGCTGCGAAGGATGCGGACGCTGCCTGTGATCTTGCCGAAGAGGAGGCGTTCCAGCAACTCAAGCTCCTTGTGCAACCGGATTTCTTGGTCGACGAGCAGGCCGTGTCGCAACGTGTGAAAGAGCTGATCGACGGATCCGAGCGGCTCAAGGAATGGGCGCGGCAGCTGCTCGAGTACCATCTTTCGCAGCGGCATCGTTACAACGAACTAGGCGAGTGCCTTAGGAAGTATATTGCTATTCTGCCGGGCGTGACGCACGAAGTGCGCCGCGCCAAGATACTGTCCTCCATTCTTCGTGCCATCGTCCTCGGGTTAGCGCTAGGTGGCACCGTACTCTTAGAAATGGCGTTAGCCCATACTGCTGAGGAACTGTTCAAGGTTCTATTCCCTAGCTACGCTAAAGTAATCGTTGTAGTCTTGCTCTACCTGCTGGGTCTAGCCTTTTTTGAAAAGCCATTGGATCGGTGGCTTGGGGAAATCCATTGGCGATTGTTCGAACGAATTAGAAAAACCCGTGCTCGCGACTTGACGCATATTCAGGAGATCGAGTCCTCGCTTGCGGCGTTAGTGGCCGCCTCACCGGGCATCCAGCGTTAGCGTCGTCGAGGACCGACAAACTTTGCAGCACTAGTCACTCTCGGTATTTCCTTTACCGCCCTCTATCCATTCGCTCTAAGGCCACGCCTGCTTCCTGCGCTTTCGCTGTTTCGGCAGTCCAAGCCGAGCGTCGAATTCTCTCTGGCGCTTGCTCTCACGCCTCGTCGGCAGACCCAGTAGAGCGGCGTACCCTTCCTTTGTCGTCGGCGCACTCAACGCGCTAGGTTTCATCAACGGTCCGCGATATGTCGAAATGGAGAGCAGGTATTCCCGCAGCCCGTCTTCGATAAAGACCCAACACTTTCCGGGCTTGCATGCGCCTGGAATGACTCCGCGGCGCGCCCGGGCGAGCAACGTCTGTTCGTGCAGTCCGACGATTTTCGCAGCGGCCTTAAGGCCGTAGGTAACCAGTTGGCGTTCCTGTGGGTCAGCCAATGGCACGGATCGCTTCATTCGGTCAAACCCGGTTCACTTTCTCGCTCAGCATGTCATCAAGAGCGCGCAGCGCGCCTCGTACAAACGTCGGGTTCCGTTTGGCCTCACCGCAGGTATGCACTGTGTACGCGCGACCCTGGTGACCTCGATAGATGGCGACGCAGGCAATTCCCACGAGTTGACCGTCTCGGGCCTTACAATAAAGATTCAGGAGCGACCCGACCGTTTCTTCGGATACCCTGTTGGGAACGAGCTTTAGAATCGTCCGGCTTTGCTTTTCAGGGAGCTTCGCACTCTGCTCGTTGTCGGGATCACGGCGTAACCCATGATCTATTTGCTTCAAGGCCCTCATTGCGCGCAAGAGTTCGACCTGCTCTAAAGGATCGAGCATGCGCATGCGTTCGACCATCTGCTCGTAGCGCTTCGATTGATCCTTTGCCTCCTTCACCACCCGCGCGCCCCCGTTCACTCGTTTCCCTGTGCTACCCTTGGTTGCAGCCATGTTGCGCCTCCTATCTAGGTGCTTCGTTGGTCAGGGCGCGGCTCAGTTGGCGCTGGGCCGTTGCCCGCCTTCCCGGGTCCCGCCGGGACGGTCTTTCAATCGGCTAGGAAGACCAAAGCGGCCTACCTCCTGATGCCGGTTGAGGTTGCGCGGTCAGCCAGTTCACGAAGTCGTAGCAATTCAGTCCGAGAAGCCTGTAAGGCCGCGGGTTCCTCTCGATCCAGTAGACGCGCTGCATGACAGCCTCGTAGAGTTCTGGAGGAATTTCGCGCCCAACCTTCACGTCGAACCCTTGGGCGAATTCGTCGACGGTTGAGCGGTGCGTTCCTCGCTCTGGCGTGCAGTGCATGACGGTATCGTCTGGGAGAAGTAAGCCCACATGGGGGAGTCCGGGAAGCTTTGGTCGACTCACCACGAAAATCTGTCCCTGAAAACGATTCATGAACATAGTTCTGGTCCTTTACCGAGCCACCAGGAGCCAGATCAGCGCTGCAATCACGCCAGCACCTACAAGGATTTTCCCGAGTTCTTCTCGTTCCTTGACCTTCTTTTGATCCGCCGTTTGCCTAAACTGGTCAAGCAGAGCTTGCTGGTAGTCGTTTGGTACCAACAGGCCTCTCTCCCAGCGGCTGACCGTCATGAAATGCGTCCCGAATAGCTGAGCGAACTGCACTTGAGACAGGCCAAGATCCGTCCTGAGTTGGGCGATTGCGCGTGGATCCATATGAGCCGTTACATGAGTCAATAAGTAATCCTATGCTTATACGCCTGTCTAGAGGAGGGTGTCAAGCGGCGGGTTATGTAACAGCTGCGGCTGTCACTGCCACTTGAATATCTAAGGTTTTCCGGCACTGGTTTAGGAATTGATGTGCATTCCGGCCACGTAAAAGGTTTATGCGTTTGTCATGATGGCGCCATTGATTGTCACGCCATAGCTACAAAACAAAGAACCCGGCCGCGAAGGTCGGGTTCGTTGCGGTGGGTGACGGCTAGCTCATGGAGCCCATAGGGTCTTTGAGAGCGCCGGGGTGTTACTGATACGGAGGTGGGGTTCGAATCCCTACCGTCGCCTTTGTGGGGCGAATCTGCGCATAACAGGTTCGCCCTCTTTTTTTTCACACTCGGGACGAGCATACCGTAGGCACACATTCCGTACGCGATAACTCTTTCACGTTCCTGATACGTGTCCCTCCGGTCCTGCTGACCCGCTACCCGAGACAATCCTCGGCCAGCACGGCCGCGCACCAGCGTACTCAGCCGGCGGAGGCACGGTCACCACGTACACCCTCTGCTCCGCGAACACGGTAGCCAAAGCACCTTGCATGTACTGGCCGGGCTTCATGGGAATCCACCTCTCGAGGCCGAGGTACACGCCGAAGGCGATCACTGCGATCCTCACCGGACGTGGCTTGTACCGCCACCAGGCGCCTTCACGCAGGGTGTCGAGATCGACCTCGCCGAGATCCTGGCGGAGCTACCGGCGGATCACCCGGCGCGCCTGGCGTTCGCCATGGGGAAAGACACCATTGCGCTCACGCATCCACTCGCCGACCGCAAGGATCTGAACGCGCGGCTGATGGGTCCCCTCGTAGCTGGGAATTGGGTACGGGGAGAAAACTTCGTAGCATCCAGAGGTACCGCTCGGCGTGGCCGGAACCTAGACTTATACTGCGTCATGCGCCAAACGAAAAACGAGCGCCGACAGTTTCCGTCGTTCCCGACACCGGATTGGCGTTTGTTCGCGATGGTTTCGGTCTCTGTCGCGATCGTGGTGCTGCTCGCCGCCCAAAGCTATTTCGCTATCGATCGCGAGCTCACCGACTTTGCGCTGTCACGGAGAGCGGCCATCGCGCGGCTTGCTACCGTTACCCTGCAGGAGAAATTCGACCGCCTAGTCGACATCGCCTCGGCGTTGTCCACGCGTGTCCGGTTTCGCGAGCTGGTGAACCAGGGAAGGTGGGCCGAAGCAATCCAGATCTTTGCGATCGCTCGCAAAGACCTGCCCTACATCGATCGCATTATCTTGAGCGATGCCCGCGGAGTTGTGCGGGCGGGTATTCCGGAAGACCCCAGCGTGATCGGCAGGAGTTTCGCCGACCGCGACTGGTACAAGGGCGTAAGCAAGGAATGGAAGCCCTATGTATCCGACGTCTACCAGAGGGCCGCCGCGCCGCAGGCTAATGTCTTCGCCGTCGCCACACCCCTTCGGAAGGACGAAGGAGGGATCGTCGGCACGCTCGTGCTGCAGGTGCGGCTCGACAATTTCTTCGGCTGGACCAAGGACGTCGATCTCGGTAGCGGCGGCTACCTGTTCGTCGTCGACCGCAAGGGAAAGGTCGCCTTCCACCCCCAAATATCCCCGCAGGATGCAATCGCCGATTTCTCCGCTCGGCCAGGAGTGCAGCGGGCGCTGAAGGGAGAGCACGGCATCGACACCACCCCTGCCGACGCGGCCACGGGAGCGCGCGTGGTCGCCTACGAGCCGATGCAGAACTACGGCTGGGCAGTGATCGCGGAGCAGCCAGCGCGCGACGCGTTCAAGTCGCGCGACAACCAGTTGCGGCGCCTGCTGATCGCCTACGTGCTGGTCGTCCTGTTGTGCGTCTTCGTAGCGGCGCTCGCTACAAGGATGACGATTCAGCGCCGCCGCATTGTGGAACGCACCGCGCAACTGGAAGCAGCGAACAAGGAAATGGCCGAGTTTTCCTACTCGGTGTCGCACGACCTGCGTGCGCCGGTGCGCGCGGTGGACGCCTTCGCTAACATGCTGGAGCAAGACAGTGCGCAGCAACTCGATGCGGAAGGCAGGCGCCGGCTGGCGATAATCCGCGACAACAGCCGCCGCATGGGCGCGCTGATCGACAACCTGCTCGCCTTCGCGAGCCTGAGCCGCCAGAGTCTCCACCTGGTTCGGCTCGACATGGAAGCGATCATCGGCGAGGTCTGGACGGAGCTCGGTGCCGGCGCACCCGCCCGGCTCAAGACGGGGCCGCTTCCCGCGGCGCGCGGCGACCGGGCGCTACTGCGGCAGGTCTGGTCCAATCTACTCGGCAACGCACTAAAGTTCAGCGGCAAACGCGGAGCGCCCGAGATCGAGATAAGTGCGCGCAGCGAGACGGGTGAAGTCGTGTACTGTGTCCGCGACAATGGCGCCGGCTTCGACATGCGCTACTACGATAAGTTGTTCGGCGTCTTTCAGCGGCTGCACCGCGAAGACGAGTTTCCGGGTACTGGAGTAGGGCTGGCGATCGTGCAACGCATCGTCTCGCTCCACGGCGGACGCGTGTGGGCCGAAAGCAAAGTGGACGAAGGCGCGAAATTCTGTTTCAGCCT
>Ga0137398_10000355_pt1 | contig 15739 bp, 11 predicted proteins | sample czorhiz216metaG_FD_106659 | JGI IMG/M metagenome (GOLD analysis project Ga0137398, IMG submission 106659) | Vadose zone soil microbial communities from Angelo Coast Range Reserve, California, USA - czorhiz2.16 metaG | ecosystem: Environmental > Terrestrial > Soil > Vadose zone | place: USA...
GGACCGTTTGAACTCGCTTGTGTTCGGCGTGTTCGCGGCTGTCGCGTTGGCGATTGCGTTGGTTGGCGTCGCAGGCGTGCTGGCGTTTTCGGTCAGCGCGCGGACGCGCGAATTCGGCATCCGGCTGGCGCTTGGATCGCAGCCGCGGCATCTCTTGCGAGGTGTCATTGGCGAAGGCGCGGTGATGGCCGCGGCGGGCGTCCTCGCAGGCGCGGCATTCGGGTTCGTGATGGCGCGTTTGGCAGGCAGCTATTTCCTGGACGTGAAGATGCCTGGCGCCTTGCCCGTGGTCCTCTCTGCGTTCGTGCTGCTGGTCGCCGCGATCGTAGCATCGTGGCTGCCGGCCGCCCGCGCGGCGCGAATCGACGTGATGCAGGCTCTTCGCGCCGAGTGAAATGCGCAGGTCCATCCGCCGTCAGTGCAAAACGGATCAAAGCTGCTTCGCTCCAGTTCCTGAGAAGAATCAGCGACTTCGATCGGCCGTGTGGTTCTGTCCGCCCGAGATGCCGACGTAGAGAACCTTGGCTTGGCGAACGATGTCGTCCAGCCATCGGCTGCTTGAAGCAGATTTTCAAGGTGCAAGCCCGTCTCGAGGCAGCCCTAGAATTAGTCAGCCAGCATTCCTCCATCCACTGGGATGGAGGCACCAGTCATGTACGACGCATTTGCCGAAGCGACAAAGGCGATCACATGAGCGATCTCCTCCGGTGTTGCCAGCCGCTTGATTGGCACGGTCGAGACCAGCGCCGCTTTATTTTCAGCTGTGTTGGTGAATCGTGTGAGCATGCCCGTATCCGTAGTGCCCGGAGCAACTACGTTTACCCGAACTCCGGTCCCGGCGACTTCCAGTGCTGCGGATTTTGTCATTCCTTCCACCGCATGTTTGCTGGCTACATAAACGGATGCTCCGGCAGCACCGACGCGGCCATAGGCCGAGGAGACATTGACGATGCTCCCGCTCCCCTGTGGCAGCATCACCCGCAGTTCGTGCTTCATGCTTAACAGCACGCCCAGTACGTTGCTATCAAACGTAGCCGCGTAACTCTCCGCGGTCTGTTCTGTTACAAGACCGCGCAATCCTTCGGTCGCAGCAGTATTGATTGCAATATCGAGGCGTCCGAAACGCTTGACTGTTTGATCCATAAGGTCACGCACGTCCTCATCCTTGCGGACATCAGCACGGACAAAAATGGCCTCTGCTCCGAGCGCTTGTAACTCGGCAACTAGCTCTTGCCCTTGTTTATCTCGACGACCGGACACAACCACACGTGCTCCTTCTTGCGCAAAGATTGCTGCGGCAGCGCGACCGATTCCTGTCAGTGCGCCGGTAATTAAAACAACTGGGGAACTCATGGCTCCACCTCCGTTGATCCGGACCCATGCAGGCTGAGCATGACTGAGCCCGCCTAGCCGCTCTCGGATAACTCAGATCACCTCGTTAGATTGCTCCGGTGGCCTGTTGTAGCGCCCTTTAACATACTTTGTTAAGCTGGGAGCAATGCCTAGCAAGCATGGGGCGGAAAATGGAACTACGACACCTTCGCTATTCGTCGCGGTCGCCGAGGCGGGGGGGCTGAGCGTGGCGGCAGAAGGAAAACAAGCACACGTCACAGCCTTCGCTGAGTCGACCAATTCGAGACCTTGAGGACGAGGTAGTTGCGCAACTCCTGACGCGCCGCGCTCGCGGTATCGAACTGACACCGGCAGGTCGAGCCTTTCTCGAACACGAGCGCACGGCAATTGCGGCACGCGTAGAAACATCTCTCGGTGTGTTCGCCCTCTTGCTGATCCTCATCTTCTCGCGCTATGCGCTAATGACACAGCACGGCACGCCATCAGTTGCGTGGGGGAGACGGTGCACGGATGTTGGAGAACCTGTAAGGCTACCAGAGCCGATCCGCAGGAAGTAGGCAACGGCCTCACCATAATTCTCCCGACGGTCGACTCCTCGGGCGAGGAACTCTGTTGGCTATGCAGGCCCACGCGGCGGATCACAGCAGCCAAGTGGAAATCTATCTGCGCACAAAGGAATCAAGCCGCCTTCTTACAGAAGTTGAATTACAGAAGTTGAACATATCGGCCGTGCCGCTTCCGTCGCGCGTGCGACCAGGATTCGCGCCACCGCATCAAGAAACGCTTCCGTCAGTCTTATCCACCTTTGCCCTCAGCAACTTGCGAGGGCAACTGGACCTCCACACTCTCCGCTGCGGGCTACGCGCGGCAGGCGCGGAGTCTAGGAAGCAGGGGGGCGTACATTAAAAGGAAAAAGGGTTTACCAGATTCTTCGTATGGATGACATTCCTGGCCTCTGCGAGTATGCCTGTGCGGGCTAACAAGTTCCGCGAAGTCGAAGGAGAAGGGGCGACGTGGTACGCTTCGAGAACCGAAGCGGTAGGGCTGGGACGCGTCGTTCCTTCTTCCTTCTACTGATTCCCTCCTGAAGTTTTCTTCCCCTCGATTTTCTTCGCGTGCGTTGTCTGCTCCATGGCCGCGTCGATTGCCATCTTTTCCGCGGAGGTTAACGCCCGCGAATTCTCTTTCGCCAAGTCGCCGAGCTGCACGGGGCCAATCGCAACCCGCACCAAGCGGATGGTCGCAACGCCAAGCGCCTGAAGGAGGCGCCGAATCTGCCGGTTCTTGCCTTCGTCGAGGACGATTTCGAGCCAACTATTGCGCTCGCCTCGCCGCAAGATACTCGCCCGCGAGACGCGGAGAAAGTCACCACCTGCCGAAACACCGCGCCGCATCCTTTCTAGCAGGTGCTCATCGGCAATGGTTCTGACCTGCACATGATAGATCTTCTCGAGGTGCGTCTCCGGCGCCAGGATTCTCGCGGCCCATTCCGAGTCATTGGTCAGCAGCAATAGTCCCTCGCTGGCCTTGTCCAGCCTGCCTACCGGCGCAAGCCAAGCCAGGTCCACCGGGAAATGATCATAGACAGTTTGCCGGCCCTTTTCATCTGCCGCCGTGGTCACCGTTCCGCGCGGTTTGTTCAGCATCCGATAGACTTTTTGCGCGGCGCGAACAGCCTGGCCATCGACCTCGATCTTGTCGAAGCTTAGTTGTACCGGGGTCTGCGGATTCCTGCGGACCGCGCCATTCAGTCGCACACGTCCGGCCGCGACCAGAGCAGCAGCTTGGGTACGCGAACAAAAACCGAGCTTTGAAATCGCTCGCGCCAAGCCCACATTCCGTTCCGATCCCGGAACATTTGGACTTTCCCCACGCTGGCGAGCTGACTGGGGCGGGCGCCGCACGCGCAAATTATAAGCGCATTTTCTGGAATACTTCGCTGGGCGGCAACAGCAAGCGGACAGGCGTTCCCGGTTCCGGGCCAATCATTGTCCGCTACCGTTTCGCCCGCTCAGTTGCAAATGCTTGCCGGAAGCTCTACGCTCGAAGTTCTCATGCCTAATCTTACGCCGCAACTTTTGGCCTTCGGATTTGTGTGGTACGTGGCCTTCCTGTTTTCGACCACTTGCCACGAGGCGGCGCACGCCCTGGTGGCCAAACTTGGCGGCGACGAGACCGCCGCGCTAGGCGGACAGGTCAGCCTTAACCCCGTGCCACACATCCAGCGCGAACCATGGGGCATGGTGTTAATTCCCATCCTTTCCTTTCTTTTTACGCGGGGAATGATCGGCTGGGCCAGCGCGCCGTTCGACCCCACGTGGGAGCGCCGGCATCCACGACGGGCTGCGTGGATGGCCTTGGCAGGACCTGGCGCGAACTATTCGTTGATGCTGCTCGCGGCGCTCGGCCTGCGCGCGGGTACCGCGTTCGGTTGGCTGCATCGCGACGCCACGGGTCAGCTGGGGTTCGCCACGGTTGCGCTGCTGGCGTTCTTCTCCCTGAACTTGCTGTTGGGAACGTTCAACCTTCTGCCCGTTCCGCCCCTCGATGGAAGCACCGCGATCATGCTGTTTATGAGCGCAGAGCGCGCGCAACGCTACCTCGCGTGGCTGCGCGGCAACAGCTTCGCGATGCTTGGTTTACTCGTGGGACTGCTTCTTTTCCGTTATTTTTATGGTCCGGTGGAGTATTTCGCAAGCAATTTGTTGCTGCCCAACCAATACTGAGTATTTCCTAGAGTGTTTCAATTGCGCACGTTTTCGCGATTTTGTGTCTACCGTGCACACCAATCGACCCTTGAATTTCCCGTAATCTATTCATTTCGCGCGACATGCCTGGAACACCGTTGGCCTTTTGTCTGCAATCCTAGGGTGCGGAGGCGCGCATGATTCTGACGGCGAATCAGGGTGCAAACCTGTATCGTGTGGAAGTCTCCGGCTGGGACCACGATAAGGCGTTTTTCGTGGAAAATTCCGATCTGGAATGGTGCGAAGACTGCAAGCGCGTAACCCTGACCCGCACGCTGAACACCGGTGCGGTGGTCTTCTTGCGCCTGCTGCAGCCGATCAGCACCGACCGCTCGAACCCGGTTCCTTACGAGGCAGAACTGGTTTCCTCCACCGAGCGCGGCCAGCAGCAATTCCGCCTGCGTCCTGTGGTATCCCGGCCAAACCGCCGACGAGTCGAGTCACTCCCAAAATAGAGATCAGCGGGAACAGCGGCGAGATTTCCAAAACGGAACAACGCACCGCAATGGGATAGGTTCCAGGCCTGGCGCGAAGGGGTGCGTGTGCCGTTATCCCATCGCCTTGGCGGAAAGGCACTGAAAAACCTGGGTTTAGCGAAATCGTCAAAGGTAAGCCAACCTACCGAAAGAATACGTGGTGGCAGGGCGGAGATGGAACGTGATGTGCGATGTCTTGCTGCGTGGCACGTGCGTATCCCAAAGCGGTGGAACCAGCGGCGACAAAAACCTCACTGATACCGTGCATCCTCGATGATGATCCGGCGCAACTTGAAATGCTTGCCGCCCTGGTTTCGGACATGGGTTACGAACCAATTTGCACTACGGACCCGGAAGAAGCGCTAAGGCTGGTGCAGTACGGGCGGTGCCGGCTGGTCATGGCCGATGTGCACATGCCCGGAATGGATGGCTACGAGTTCCTCGACCAGGCGCTCAAGAACGATCCGGGCCTGCACGTGATTATTATGACCGGGGAATATACGCTGGAGTCCGCGCTCGAGGCCGTGCGCCGCGGAGCGACAGACTTTCTGCCGAAGCCCATCGACCGCGTGCGGCTCAAGCGCACGCTCGATGAAGTGGCGGCGCTGTACGACCAGCGACGAAGGGTGCGGGAACTCGAGGAGCAGCTCCTGAAGGACCTGGAGTTTCACGGAATTGTCGGGAAGAGCCCGGCGATGTTGGAGGTTTTCGATTTTGCACGCAAGGTGGCGCGCCATTACACCAATGTATTGATTGTGGGGCCCACGGGGACAGGTAAGGAATTGGTGGCGCGGGCCATCCACCAGATCAGCCCGGCCAACCTTCAGAAGCTGGCCGTCTGCAATTGTTCGGCGATGGTGGACACTCTCCTTGAAAGCCAGCTTTTCGGGCATATGCGCGGGTCGTTCACCGGAGCGACGGAAACTCGGGCGGGACTTTTTGAGTATGCCAACAATGGTACGGTTTTTTTGGATGAGGTGGGTGAGACGTCATTAGCCATGCAGGCCAAGCTGTTGCGGGTGATTCAAAACCGCGAGATTCAGCGGGTAGGCTCCCCGGAAGTGCGGCAGATCAATGTACGGCTGATCGCGGCGACCAACCGCGATCTGCGCACCGAGGTTCTTGCGGGACGCTTCCGCGAGGATCTTTTTTACCGCCTAAGCTCCATCCAGATTCGCATTCCATCCCTCAAAGAGCGGCTCGAGGACATTCCTTTGCTGGTGCAGTTCTTCTTGAAAAAATACAACGCCGCGTATGCGAAACAAATCTCCGGGCTGACGCGCCGGGCGCAAGCGGTATTGCTGCAACATTCCTGGCCGGGAAACGTGCGGGAACTGGAAAACGTAATTTCCAGCGCGAGCATTACGGCCACTGGGGATTTTATCGACTTGCCGGATTTGCCGGAAGGCTTGCAGCAGCGCCCGCGCACCGCCGAGGGCGAAGAGTGGCGGCCGCTGGCCCTCGAAGAGGTGCGGAAGGTGCACATCCGCCGAGTGCTGGACATGTGCCAGGGCAACCGCTTGCGCGCGGCGCAGGTTCTGGGCATTGGCCGGACGAGTTTGTACCGATACTTGAAACATGACACTCCTCCGGCGATACCTGCACGCGCGAAATCACGCACGGCATGAAGCTCCTGTTGGTTTTCTTTCCGGGGTTGAATCTTGCTCCCGCGATAAGCCTAGGACGGCCCTGGCGGCGTTCCGCTGCGGAACAGCATCCCGTCTTGATGCAATGCGGGAAAGTGCGGCGGTCTTGCAAGCGCAACGGAATCAGGTAAATGCGCGTGTAAGGATTTGGCATGCACCCTGCACTTAGAAAATTTGACGCCCCTGTGAAAGCGGCACAGGGAAGACGAGGCCCTTTGGAACATGAACGTGCGGAGAAATCTCGAACGTCATTTTGCGCGACACGCTGCGCGCGGCGTAACGGCGCCGGCGCTCCGCGCACAAGCTCCTGCCAGTAGTCGTTATCCACAACTAACCTGCCACCGTCGGCCAGCCAAGACCCCCTGAGCGCCGTGTGCTCCATTGGCGGATGCGCGGCGCTCTTTCCTCCCATAAATGAGGCATTGGATGTAAGAGAGTCCGGGCAAGCGGTCCGCCGGCGGTACATCGGGCGAGGTGGCGAAATGAACTCGCCGCTACAAAGGCCGGGGATTGCGTTTGTGCCATTGACCGAGGGCTAGGAGGTCGGTTTCGCAGGGACAAATGGCAAACAATTTCACACTAACGGATCGTGGCGCGGCTTCGGCGGAAACGGTATTCGGTAAGTCGCCCTTTTGCAATAGGTTGCCCTGGCGGGCGGATTGCTCTTCTGGCTGCTATGTTTCGGGGACATGACACTCACGTCCCGGCTGTCCGCGCTTTGGACACCGCGGTTGCCACCGGTTTCTTGGACCGGCTGGCGAGCCAGCTAAAGATTGGCCGGGACTCCGCTTACCGCCGAGCAGTTCAGCGAACGTTGGAGACGGTCAGAAAGAACTACGAATCCGGCGAATATCGCTCCACCACTGAAGCTGAGCATGTGTTCCGGAAATTGGTAGAACAAGGAGACAAGTCGTTGCCCGCTCTCCCGGACACTCGTTAACATTTCCGGATGCCGCCATATCGAATATGTAAAAAGAGAGACCTCAAGCCCGAACAAGTCTCCTCCGTCCGACGTGCGGAGCCCTGCAGGAAGGTGTTGTGAGCGGATTTCCGGTGCTCGGCGCAGGGAGCCACATGTCAACCGGAAGTTTTCGGCTATGGAAGTGTTGGCGGGAGCAGGATCCGTTCACGCCGGACCGTCCGCCGCAAGGAACTCGAAACACTCCTGACCAAGGGGCATCCGACTCGATCTCGATGACCCGCGCGAAAGGCCCAACCTTGGATGGGCTAGTCCTGTTTGCCGTGGTGCAAGACGTGCCCACCCAAAGATTGGTTTAGCAGCTCGGAATTGAGCATCTAGCGTTCGTGCTAGTCGTGCTTCCCTGTCCTCATCTCTCGTCTTTGTCTTTGTCTTTGCCCCTGTTCTGCATCTTGTGCTCCGTGCGGAGGCGGCTGGGCGCCACAACTTGTGTCGAAGCGCCCACTCGGACCTTTGCTGACGCGGTGGTGGTGTTACCCGAGGCGTCTTTGGCTGTGTAAGTGACTGTGTAGATGCGCACAGGGTTGGATTTGGAGCGGTCCGCGCGCAGCAGGAAAGAGCGCACGTCCGTTCCAAACGGCACCGATCCGCCGCCGACGGCTTGGACATCATCTGGGCTAAGCGGATCGCTGCTGGTGATGGACACCAGTTGAACCGCGGGGTGCGCATCGCAAGTGTCGCTTACGACGACCGTGGCGGCGATTTGAACCAGTTTATGGTTCGGGGGCCAGAGGTCATTGGGAGACAGGCTAACGCTCAGCGTAGGCGCCATGGTATCCCGCACGGTAACGTGGGTCGTAGCGGTGGAAGTGAGACCCGCCGCATTGGTCACCGTCAACGTGAACGCGTGCATGCCCAATGTTACGCTGACCTGGGCAACAGCCGAAGTGCCCATAGGATTGCCGGCTTCGTCTGTCCACGCATAGCTAAGCGCGGTTCCATCGGGATCGGCGGACGCCGAGCCATTTAACGTTGCCGGAGTACCGCCGTTTCCCGCGCACGCGCACTCCAGGATCTGGTCCGGGCCGGCGTTTGCTACTGGGGGATGTTTCACTGCTTGCGGGCTCGTGAACCGACTGAACAGTATCTGGTTTACGCCAGGGACATCGTCGGACCAAACCACATTGAGGTCGCCGTTCTTGTCAGCGGCGATTTGCCCATCCGTTGAGGAGCCCGAGTCATTGGAGAGGTTTTGCGAAGTCGAAAAAGTTGCCCCGGCGTCCTCGGAGCGGGTAAAAAAGATATTCGTGAGGCCGGGCGTGTCGTCTCTCCAAGTCAGATTGATCGCGCCGGTAGCATCCACAATAAGGCACGCTTTGCTGGAATTTCCGAAGGTATTGGAGAGATTGGTGGGCGCAGAGAAGTTGGCGCCGCTATCGCTCGAGCGGGCGAAGAATATGTCTTTCTTACCCGCGTCGGCGGCTACGTTCTCCTCCCAAACCGCATAGGCTCCGCCGGTGGCATCGACGCCGAGGTGCGCATGTAGCGAGTTGGTAAGGCTGTTCGAGAGATTTTTAGGGCTTGAGAAGGTCGCGCCTTGGTCGGTCGAGCGGCTAAAGAAGATATCGAAATTGCCTGGAGTGCTGTCCGCCCAAAGCACATCAATATTGCCGCCAGCGTCAACTGCTATTTGGGATTCGAAGGAATTGCCGAGATTGCTCGAAAGGTTCTTGGGAGCTGAGAATGTGGCGCCATTATCGATCGAGCGGCTGTAGGAGATAGTAGATCCAGAATTGGAATCGTCTTCCCAGACCACGCTTATACTCCCGTCCGGGGCCAGCGCCAATTGCGCGCCAAATGATCCCCCGGTGTTCGTGGCCAAGTCCACCGGAGCGGAGAACGTGGCGCCTCCGTCCGTGGAATGGCTGAACAGAATACCAAACGTGATGTCGTCGCTTTCCCAAACAACGTTGATGTTCCCACTGCCATCCACCGCCAATTGCGGGCTCAGGGAGTCGGCACGATCATTGGAGAGATTCAGCGGCGCGGAGAAGGTGGCACCGCCGTCGGTGGAACGGCTAAAAAAGACATCGTTATTGCCTGGAGCATCGCTTATCCAAACTACGTTGATACCCCCCTGACGATCCACTGAAATAAGCGGATTGAAAGACGACCCTGAACTCTTCGAGACATTTAGCGGCGCTGAAAACGTCGCTCCACTTTCGTTGGAGCGGCTGAACAGAATATTGGAGTTGGTGGCCGTGTCGTCCTGCCAGACGGCATAGATGTTTCCGGCGCCATCCACGGCGACTTGCGGGGTAAATGAATAGTCGGTGTTGTTGGAAATGTTTTTGGGCGGCGAGAATGCCTGGCCCTGCGCCGTAGCACATACAGATGACAAAACTAGAATAGCAACCGCGGTGATTTTACCTAAACGGCTGGGGTGCACCATGTCACGCCTCCTTGTGTTGACGCAACGCCGTGAAGAACGGGAATCTTTCGTCGGCGGTTCGATATCAAAAATGTATTGAACTGCCTCCGGCCAGTCTGCGGGGACTAAAAGCTAGCCGTTGCGAGGCTACTTCGGATACGCCGGCCCTCGGGGACAAGTGAGGACGCGAGCAAAACTTACTCCGCTTAGTCTAAGGAACCTGGCCGAAAGAAAAGGGAAACCAAAGTACTAATGTGCCTAAAAACTAACGGTTAGGGCCAATGGTACTTCCGGTCCGCGCATCGTCTCTAAGTGCTTGAATCAACAGGTTTTAATGCGCACGGCGCTCGAGTGGAGCACCGGACCGTCTCAGAAAGGGCGCCCACCACAGTCCGCGGCCGCTGCATTAGACAGGCCGGAGCCCTCTCCAGGAAGCGGGCGCTACATGCTACATACGGCCAAGGCGGGGCCTCAGGGGCGGGACCGCCAAAGCGGAAATTGGCGTTCCCGGGGGACGATGCGAACAGCTTGAAATGGCGGCGCCACAGTTTATTTGGATTTGCGGATGTAGATTTGGCCTTGGAAGTTGGTGAACTGGATTTCGGGGCCGCCGCCGTTGATGGTGCCATGGACGGTTTTGTCAATCTTAACGCGGTACTTGCCGCCCTTACCGCGGCTGTCTTCGACGACGGGGGAAGTAGCGGTGGCGCGGAGCTGTACATCGAAATCGCTGAAGACGTCTCCGCGGTCCGAGCGAATGCTGACGTTGGCTTTGAGGTCGGCCGGGAAGGTGACGTCGATATCGCCGTTGAGGGAGCTGAAGGCCATGGCCTTTTGCGGGTTGACGCGGACGAAGGTGGCGTGGACGTGGCCGTTGAGGGCGTGGGCGACGGCGCCGCCGGAAATGTTGTTGAGGGTGACGGAGCCGTTGATGTCGTCGACGTCGAGCTCGCCATCGACGCCGGTGACCACGATGTCGCCGTCATTGACGGCGCGGAGCTTGAGCGAGGTGTGCGTGGGGACGGAGATGGTGACATCGATGGGATGCATGTAGGAATCGGTGTTGATGCTGACTTCGTTGTTCTCTTCCTCGACGGAGAGGCCGGTGCTCGAGATGGCCAGGCGCTTGGGGCCGCCCTCGTCGCGTTCTCGGTCGCGATTGCGCACGTGGGCTTCGACAACGACTTCCTTGCCGTCATAGGCTTTCACGGTGATGCCGCCGTTGACCAGGCTGACCTTGACGCTGGCGGGGCGCGCGGGATCGCTGAGCGTGACCGGAATGCGGTCGCCGCCGGATTGCGCTTGGCCCTGGGCGCGGGCGGGCTGGGCGCTTAGCGTTAGAGCGAGCGCGAATGCCGCTGCCGCTGCGCTTGCTGTGGCGATGAATGAGAACGGACTGGATTGGTTATTCATGATTTTCAAGGATGCGAATGTCTCCATTTAGATTTTCGACCTTGATCTGCGGACCGCCGGTCGCGATGCGCGCTCCGGTGTAGCGGTCCGCACGAAAAATGACTTTGCTGCCGCGGCGTTCTTGCTGCATGGCGGCAACGGGCGTGGCGGTGACGGGGAAATCGCTATAGATGCCGCCGTTGAAGGTTTTGAAGCGGAAATCGGCGGAGAGATCGCGAGCGAATTGCAGCTCGATACTGCCGTTGACGGTCTGGAAGTCGGAGGCTTCGCGGGGATTCTGGCGGAAGGAAACTTTTACCGGGCCGTTGACGGTGCGCGCGGTGCCGGAGCCGGCGATGTTGTGGATCTGGATGTCGCCGTTGACATTGCGCACGAGGAAGCTGCCGTTGATGTCGCGCACGGACACGCGACCTTCGTTGACGGTTTTGATTTTGATGTCGATGTCGCGCGGAACCTGAAGCTGGAAATCCATTTTGACGATGTAACCTTCCCCGCCGCGGCGGTTGCAGTCGTGGCAATCGCAGCGGAAGGGGCCGTTGACGTAGAGCTTGAGGGTGTCGGGCTGCTGGGTGATGTCGAGGGTGACGTCTTTGCGGGCTTGCTCGAGTTTTTCCTTGGATTCGGCGCGAATGGATTTGTTGATGGTGAGCTTGGCTTGGTCGGAGGACGTGCCTACGACTTCGATGGAGCCCCAGATGTTGTCGATTTCTAGAGTGCGATGCACGGATGGCAGGGAGAACGATTTCTCGATTTTTTCTTCGGCGCGCACGTTGAGCGCGGGATCGTCGTGGTCGATGTCGCCGTGATCGATGTCGTCGTGGTTGGCATCATCATGTCCGATGTCCTGCTCAATGTCATGCTCGATTTCCTGAGGATCGATATTTACCCCGACGGGATCTATTTCTGGAGCATCAATTTCTGGGGCATCGACGTGGATATCGATCGCGGGAATAGGCGGCTCGGGCGGAACTGACAGCGATGCCTCGACCGACGGATCCTGCGCTGCTGGCCGAAGCGAACCGATAACATCGCGGGTGGACTGCGAGAGCGGCGCGGTGTTGGCGGGAGCGAGCGGCAAGAGCAGCAACGCGGCGGCGCTGAGGACTGGAACGTGAAAGAATGTTTTGCGCATGTTTTGCTCCTCAATTCAGCTTGCTGATGGCCCAGTCGGCACGCTGTCGCACGGCGGGATTGAGATTGGGGGACTGCCGGAGTTTCTCGAGATGCTGCGCGGCTTGCGGGTCGCGCCACTCAACCAATTGATCGATCAGCGCGACTTGCACCAGCGGAGATTGCTGCTCTTGCAAGGCGTCGAACACGCTGCTGCGCACTTGCGGCTGCGCGGCGTGGCGGCTGAGGGCGTCGAGCGCGGCCAGGCGAACGTCGACGCTGGGGTCGTAGCGCAGGGTGTGCTTCAGCGCGGAGAGAACTTGGGGATCGAGACGATCTTCGCGGCGAGTCCAGGAGACTCCTTCAAGGCGCTGGCTGGCGGACTCTTGCTGCAGCATGGAGAGCGCGACGAGCTGGCGCATGCCGGCTAGCTCCGTGTGCATGGCGGCGAGGTCTTGCGAGCTGGCTTTTGTGCCGCCGAGTTGCAGGCCGATGTAGGCGCCGAGGGCAAGGAGCGCAATGCTCCAGGCGACGGCGCCGACCGGAGAGCGCAGCCAGTCGAAGATGCTGCCGAGCGACGGACGCTTTCCGGCTGCGAGATTTTCGGCGCGGCCGCTTTGCCAGGCGTGCAGCATGGCGTCGAAGCGCTCGCGCGAGGCCGTGCTGGGCTGCTCGTCGGGTAGCGTGGCGAGTTTTTTCCAAAGCGCGACGACTTCGGTGCAGTCGGCGCACGCGGCGAGATGCTGCTCGACGAGCTTGTTTTGGTCGGGGCGCAGAGCTTGTTGCAAGTAGTCGGGCAAGAGTTCCGCGATTTGTTCACACTTCATGGCCAAGCCTCCGAGGAGGAAAATTTTGTGGGCCGCCGCGCTGCGGGAAATCCGCAGGCGCGGCCTGCAGCTGATGAAAGGCTTCGCGCAGTTCGCGCAGGGCGCGATGAATACGGACTTTTACGGTGGAGACGCCGCAGCCGACCAGGCGGGCGACTTCGTCGTAGCGAAGTTCCTGGAAGCGGCAGAGGATCAGCAGCTCGCGTTTTTCTTCGGGGAGCTGCATCAAGGCGCGATGCAAGAGCTCGGATTCCTGTTGTTGCTGAGCGGGGTCAGCCTCGTGAACGGTTGGCGCCATCTCGGGCTCGAAGGGGAGGTGCGGGCGGGTCTTGCGAAAATGGTCGATGCGGGCGTTGCGCGCTATCTGGTAGATCCACGCGCGGAACGGGGTGCCGGCGCGATAGGTCTGACGATGGCGCAGGATGCGCAGGAAAACTTCCTGGACGAGATCTTCGCTGAGGCCGCGGTCGCCGGTCAGCTTGCAATAAAAGTTGAGTAGCGGCGCCTGATAGCGATCGAACAACACGCCTAGCGTTTCACCCGCGCCGTCGCGCACCTGGAGCATCAAGTCCTCGTCAGTAACCGAGTGCATTCTCGGGTCGTTTTCTCGAACGACGGTGTTCCGCCGTTGCATAGGTGAATACTGAGAAGCAGGGGAAAGGTTACACCCGGAGGGGGGCGCGAGGGAGTCGACGAGACATCCTCATCCAGGCGGATATTGTGCGTCGCGCCTGCGGCGTTTTTGCGTTTGGCAATCCCGTACCCAGCCCTTACGGGTGGGCTAACTTGTGCCGCACCTCCAGCGCTCTGGAAAAGAGGAAGGCCCGGGAGATTACTCCTACGAAAATACCTTCAGGCGGTCTGAGCGAGCGGCTGCAAGATCACTTTGTGGCCCAGGCGTTCCAGCCGCCTGACCAAGGATCGGCGGATTCGGTTCACGTCGATCCGGTCAAAGTGGTCCGCACCGAGTTCCCGGTAGTCTTCCTTACGCTTCAGCATGTGATAGGCAATCTCCAGCAGTGCATGAGCTACCGCCATGACCGCGCGCTTGGCTCCGCGCCGAGCAGCAATGCGCCGATACAGCGCCGAGAGGTAGTTGTTCTCGTATGCGGGCTTAACTTGCGCCAGAGTAACTCGGCCTCTGTCGCCACGTGGCTGCACAAACGCTACGCCATCTCAGGCCCATTTTCATCCTTCGTTGACCATGATTTACTCGTAGCGCAGGGCGATGATGGGGTCTACGCGCATGGCGCGGCGCGCGGGAATGTAGCAGGCGACGAGGGCGACACTGCTGAGCAGCACCGCTACGCCGATGAAGGTGATGGGGTCGTTGGCGCCGACGCCGAAAATCAGCTTGGTGATCAGGCGCGTGAGGCCGAGAGCGGCGGCGATTCCGATTCCGACACCGATCAGGGCAATGCGCATGCCTTCGCCGACGATCATGCGCAGCACGTCCGAAGCGGACGCGCCCAGCGCCACACGGATGCCGATTTCGTGCGTGCGCTGGCCGGTGACGTAGGAGATTACGCCGTAGATGCCGACGGCGGAGAGCACCAGGGCCAGCGTCGAAAATACGGAGAGCAGGATCATGGCCAGGCGTTGCTTGGCGATGGAATTGGCAACGATCTCCTGCAGCGGCCGTGCGTTGTAAATCACCGCGCTGCTGTCCACTCGTCTTTCGGCTTCGCGCACGGCGCTTACGATGCCGGCCGGCGCGCCGGCGGTTTCTACCACGTAGCCTGCGCCGTTAGCGAGAAGCGGCCAGAAACGGTCGGGGACTTGCCACACCAGGAGATAAATCTGGGCTTGCAAATTCTCGTGTCCACGCGAGCCCAGCCCCCAGTGCTCTACGTGCCCGCTGACGCCGACGATTTCCGGCTGAATGTCCAGCAGACCGACATTCAGATGTCTGCCGACGGGATCCTGACCCGGAAAATACTTATGCGCGAAACTGGAATCGATGACTGCTACGACGGGTGTGTGTTCGTCGTCGCGCGCGTTGAAGAAGCGCCCGCGCTCGAGCGGAATGCGCATCACCGGCTGGTAGGCCGGACTTACCAGATAAAAAAGCGCGAAAGGCATTTCGTTTTCATTGGCCGGTTTAGGCTGGCCTTCGATCCAGAAGGGCACTTCGGAATCGCCAGTCATGGGGAGCGAGCCACCGATAACGGAAACTCCTTTGACGCCGGGAACGCGTTCAAATTGCCGCAAGGTTTCGCGATATTTGGCGCGAAGCTGGCCGGCGGTGATGCCCGCGTCGGAGGTCAGGGAGACGTTGAAGGAGAGGACGTTGCGCGGGTCAAAGCCGGGATTGACGTCCCAGAGAGCGGCGAGGCTGCGGATCATCAGGCCCGCGCCGATGAGCAGCACCAGGGCCATGGCCATTTCCACGATGACGAAGGCGCTCTGCGTGCGATGGCGCGCGCCGCTGGAGCCGCGGCCGCCTTCCTTTAGCGTCTTGTGCATGTCGGGGCGCAATGTCTTAAGGGCCGGAACAAGGCCGAAGAGAATACCGGTAAGAACGGAGACACCGACGGTGAACAGAAGCACGTGCGAATCCATTCCGATTTCTTCAGAGCGCGGCAAGGCGTCCGGCAGCGCGCCTAGAATCGCATGCGTGCCCCACTTGGCGAGAAGGAGTCCAATGGCGCCGCCGCCGATGCCGAGCATCACGCTTTCGGTCAGAAGCTGCCGGATCACGCGAGCGGGACTAGCGCCGAGCGCCGAACGAATGGCGAACTCTCGGGCGCGCCCCGTGGAGCGCGCCAGAAGCAGGTTGGCGACATTGGCGCAAGCGATGAGCAGCACGAAACCTAC
>Ga0137398_10000356_pt1 | contig 15717 bp, 12 predicted proteins | sample czorhiz216metaG_FD_106659 | JGI IMG/M metagenome (GOLD analysis project Ga0137398, IMG submission 106659) | Vadose zone soil microbial communities from Angelo Coast Range Reserve, California, USA - czorhiz2.16 metaG | ecosystem: Environmental > Terrestrial > Soil > Vadose zone | place: USA...
CTGGTGCAGGGCAAGCGCTTCGATGTCATTACATCTATCGCCATGTTCTATGACCTGGAGGATCCGGCGTCCTTCGTCAAGGAACTGGGTTCAATTCTCAGCGAGCAGGGAGTCTGGGTATTCGAAATGTCCTATATGCCCGCCATGCTGGAAATGAATTCCTACGACACAATTTGCCACGAGCACCTGGAGTACTACAGTTTCGCGGTGCTCGAAAACATGCTGAAAGAATGCGGCATAAAGGTACTCAAGGTGGAGTTCAATGACATCAACGGTGGGAGCATTCGCTGCTATGCAGTCCACGCGTCAAATTTCGAGTTCAAGAACCCCGAGGATCACCGAACGCTCGTTCAGGTCCGGCAGCGGGAATTTGATCTGGCGCTGGACACCGACAAACCGTATCAGAATTTTCAGGACAGGATCAATCGCCATAAAGACGACCTGTGCGGTTTGCTAAAAGATCTGCGAAGACAAGGCAAAAGGATTCACGTCTACGGCGCTTCCACCAAGGGGAACACGATATTGCAGTGGTGCGGCATAGATAAAACGATCGTTGACTGCGCGGCGGACAGAAACCCGGAAAAAGACGGGGCAAAAACCATAGGCACGGAGATTCCCATTGTCAGCGAGGAAAAATCGAGAGCCATGAAACCGGATTATTATCTGGTTCTTCCATGGCACTTCAAGAAGGAATTTCTTGCGCGCGAAGAAGCGCTTCTGGCACAAGGGGTGGGATTCATTTTTCCGCTGCCGACCATCGAAATCGTGCAACGCAGGGCATAGCCATCCAACCCTCCGCCGGTTCGCTCCGCCCCCGCTTCGGTTACGCTCGGTGCGGGTGATTCGAAAGCGCTCAGCGCAAGCTTTGACAGGGGGCTTTCAACATTGGACTCTTGCTGGAAGTCGGTATAGGATTCAACGCCCTGCCGGTCACACCTAACCCCCGAAGCCCAGCACTCGCCAGCGGGCGTCATTCACTGGGTACCGACGCAATCGCCATGCCCGAGCAAGCGCGCTCCGAAAGCTCCAGAGACAATCCTTCGGCGGAAAGTCCACCTGCCGACGACGAAGTCAGCCTGCTCGACCTGCTGATCGTTCTCGCCAAGCACAAGCGGCTGGTGTTCGGCATCCCGTTCGCCGCAGCGATCGCCGCGGCAATCGTCAGCCTGCTCCTGCCCAACGTCTACACGGGAACGGCGCGCATGCTTCCGCCGCAGCAGAGCGCATCGGCCTCATCCGCTTTGCTGACCCAGCTCGGCGCATTGGGGGGCCTCGCGGGCGCAGCTGGCGGCGCGCTGGGAAGAAACCCCAGCGATCTGTACATCGGAATGCTGAAGAGCCGCACCGTCGCGGACAATCTTATCTCCCGCTTCGAGCTGAAAAAGGTCTACGAGCAGAGCCTGCAAAGTAGCGCGCGCAGCACTCTGCAAGGCAACACCACGATCGTGGCCGGCAGGGACGCCATCATCGTCATCGAGGTCGACGACAAGGATCCCCGGCGCGCCGCCGAGCTCGCCAACGCCTACGTGGACGAGCTTGTGAAGCTCACCAAGGATTTGGCCGTGACCGAGGCGTCTCAGCGCCGTTTGTTTTTCGAGCGGCAGCTCCTCCAGGCGAAGGATAATTTGACAGCGGCGGAAGTCGCCGCAAGGCAGGGCCTGCAAAAGGGCGGCCTCGCCCAAGCGGATGCGCAGGGGCGCAGCATGATCGCGGTGACGGCCCGCCTGCGCGCAGAAATCTCCGCCAAGGAAGTCCAGCTCGGCGGCATGCGCACCTTTGCCGCCGAGGGTAATCCGGAATTGCAGAGAACGCAGCAGGAGCTCGAGTCGCTCAGGCGCGAACTTGCACGCGTCGAAGGTTCCTCGCCGATCGCCGCCGCCGGAAAAGGGGACGCAAAGGGAAACACCGGCCTGGACAATCTCGGCCGCCTGCGCGACGTGAAGTACTACGAATTCCTCTACGAGCTGCTCGCCAAGCAGTTCGAGCTGGCCAAGATAGACGAGGCGAAGGACGCCATGGTGATTCAGGTCATGGACAAGGCGATCGAGCCGGACCGGAAGTCAAAACCCAAGCGGAGCCAGATCGTCCTGCTCTGGACGTTCGGGGCCCTGTTCGCCGCGATCGTGTGGGTGTTTGTTCGCGAAGCGGCGGCGAGGGCGAAGGCAGTTCCGGAGCGCGCTTCCAGAATCCGGGCTCTTCTCGAGCAACTACGCTGGAAATAGCCGATTGTAGAATCAGGTTTTAAAGCACGGGGCCCTGGCCGCTCCGTCTCGCTTTGCATCTTTTCGCAAGTGCGGTCCGAAGGCCGCTTCAGGACATGAATGTCATTCGTAAGGCGCTGAAGAGGGTACTGCGAACTTTTGGCTACGAGGTAGTGAAGAGCCAACCGATTCCATTGCTGCACGCTTTCCCCGCAGATTTTGACAAGGTCACGGTCGAGACCATCAAGACAGTCGCTCCTTACACCATGACCTCCGCAGAGCGGCTGTTTGCGCTTTGCGAAGCCGTGCGCTACGTGGTTCAGCACCGCATTCCGGGTGACATCGTCGAGTGCGGTGTGTGGAAGGGCGGAAGCATGATGGCTATTGCTCGCACCTTGCTCGAGAACAGTGACAAGAGCCGGTCGCTCTACCTGTTCGACACGTTCACGGGAATGGCGCCTCCACAGGACATCGACGTCACGGTTGACGGCGTCGCCGCGGCCGACATCGGCGCCACACTGGAGCGCCAAGGCGATAAATGGTGTCTCGCCGGTGTCGAAGAGGTACGAGCTGGGATGCGGAGCACGGGTTACGATCCTTCCCTGCTGCATTACGTCGAGGGCCGTGTGGAGGATACGATTCCAGCGCACGCCCCAGGATTAATTTCGCTCCTGCGGCTTGATACCGACTGGTATGAGTCAACTCGTCACGAATTGATTCACCTGTTTCCGCGCCTGAGCAATGGTGCTGTGCTAATTATCGACGACTACGGGTTTTGGAAAGGATGTCGTAAGGCGGTCGACGAATATTTTTCCGAACACCGCATACCGTTGCTGCTCAATCGAATTGACAACGCGGGACGCATTGCGGTAATCCACCGAGTTGATTCCATGAACCATTCGCGTAGCCGCCCTTCGCTGACCTAAAGATGTGAATCGCAAGGGGTTGGACGCGTTCGCGCAGCGGCGCTGTGCCACAATGCAGGATCGAGTTTCGAAGCGGATAGACCTTATGAAATGCCCGATCTGCCTAGGCTTATGTCGCCCGACCGGTGAAAACTATTCGTTGAGGGAGGTTTTCGAGAGTTGGCTGGCGCTCGGGTACCCCTTTTCAGAGAATGTCATGAAGGAATACGCTGGAGCCACGATCTTGCGTCTGCATCAGTGTGGACAATGCGGCTTCGGCTTCTTCGATCCCACGATCCTTGGGACGCGTGAATTCTACGACGAGCTGAGTCGAACGGGCTCTAGTTGGTACTACCTGGAAGACAAGTGGGAGTATCAATGCGCCTTGGACGATCTCCCGCTTGGTGAACGCGTTATTGATATCGGCTGCGGTCCTGGTTTTTTTCTTGAGCGCTGCCGCAAGCGCGGGCTGATTGCTGAAGGCGTCGAACTCAACCCGACCGCGGCAGCAATCGCTCGCGCAAAGGGTTTCGTCGTGCACGAGGTGTTGCTCGGTGCGTTGTCGCGGACGCATCGCGATGCCTACGATGTCGTCAGCATGTTTCAAGTTCTCGAACATGTTGAGGATCCCGCGTCGACGGTCGCGGATGCACTGGCGTGTCTTCGTCCGGGCGGGCTTCTCATAATAGGTGTGCCAAACGCGGAGGGTATTCTCGGGCGCATGTCTCAGCTGCCTGCAAATGTGCCGCCGCACCATGTGACGCGATGGACGCCAAAGTCTCTTGCCGAGCTCGCGCGCCGCTTTGGCCTGGAATTCCTGTCCATGAAATTTGAACCTTGCTATCGCATGTTGCCCGCGTATTTCCATGAGCGGGTTTTTGCTTGGCTGCCGGGGTCGATTCGCCGCAATCGGCTCTGGAGATTCGTCCTGTATCTCCCTTCCAGAATTCTCAGCGTTCTTCGTCCGAGGGGACTGGACAGCCTGACGGGGCATACGGTTTATTGCGCCCTCAGGAAGGGCCACGCGGCATGAAAACCCGAAAAAGTTTCGACTTTCTGCTTCAACAGCCCTGCGAATGCCGTCGGCCTCACTGCCATTGATTGCTGCTTTCCGAAAGAGTGCCTACAAGTGGCGGTTAAACTTGGGCGGGTACCGCTTCCTCCTACTGTTCCCTCGAATCGATGAGACAGGACATACCGCAGCGGTCCACCGGGTCGATGCCAGATGAGCCGATCCCGCCGTGCCCTGGCCGGCGGGGCGGTGCTTGCGCTGCAGGCCATGGTCCGCATCGGCACCACGATCCTGGTGGCGCCGCTGCTGGTACGCTTCGAGGGTCAGGAGACGTTGGGCGCCTATTCGGTAGTCCTGCAACTGATCAGCTACCTCTTACTCCTTGAGCTCGGACTGAGTCGGGCACTGGGCCGGGAAATTGCGCAACTATCCGGTGGGGCGGATGGTGGCGAAACTCTGGCTAGGGTGATTGGAACATCTGCACTGTTCCTGCTTGGGATCGGCGCGGTAGTGGCGATGCTGACCTTAATGCTGGCGCAATTCCTCCCCCTGTGGTTTGCGGCAAAGGCCGATGTCATTTCTTCGGCCCGCTCGGCCCTGCTGATCATCGCCGCATGGATGTTTTTCAAGTTTCCGCTGTCATTGTTCAACCTGTTTCTGTTTGCAAGGCAGAACATCGCGCTCTACGGCGCGATCGCGTTGTCCGGCGACCTGCTCAGGGCTTTCCTGTCTGTTGGACTGATATGGAGCGGCTACGGCTTGCTTGGTCTGGCAACGGCCATGGTGGTCTGCGAGGCACTGATGTCTATCGCGAGCTGGTACCTTAGTCGCCGTGAGTGGCGCGGGCTCTTGAAGGCTTCCTTTGACGCCAACGTGTTGCGGCGTCTGCTGGCCATCGGCGTCCCCCTCAGTCTCATGAGTCTGGGCGATCAGCTGACCTTCTATTCGCAGGACCTAATGGCTGGATTACTGATGGGTGCCGGCGGTGCCGCCACCATCTATGCAATGCGAATGCCGGGTTTTACAGCCGCGTCGCTAGTCTGGCGAATGATAGAAAGCGCGGTTCCGGGCCTCAATGATCTGCGTGGCAGAGGCGCGACGGAGGCGCTCAGATCAGCACACCATCGGCTCACCAGTTATGTACTGGGTGCTGGGGTGTGGCTTGCGTCGGGAATCTGCGCCTTCAACCGCCCTCTGGTCGAAACATGGGTCGGAGCGGACCTGTATCAGACCGGCGGGGTCACAGCCGGGATTGCGTTCTTCATGCTTGTCGGTACATTCAACGCGGTACTGACCCATTTCCTTACTGTGGAGGGAAATTTGACGCACTATCCGCTCGTCGTGGTATTTGCCGGCTTGGTGACCTTGGTTTTGGGTTTGGGATTCGGGCAATACTTCGGATTGTCGGGAGTTGTCTGGGGTGCTGCCCTAGGGGTCCTGGTTACCACGCCCTTTCTCGTGCGGCGCAACGCGTTATTGCTTGGAGCCAAAACATGGCCAATGATTGCCGGCATCGTGTCACGGAGTTTCCGCTGCGCAGGCTTGGGTGTAGCCGCTTGCGCCGGGTATGGCCTAGCCCGTGAGCTCGGTATGACGGTTCCGTGGACCATCGGCTTGGGCCTCTCTATGATAGTCGGCGCTTTCGGATATATCGCCTTCGGGCTGTTGCCACAAGACCGGTCGACGCTGATCCGGTGGTTGACCGGCACATCGCACGCAGTCAGATAATACTCCATGGGTATTACTATCGCGTCCGCGCGCTTCCTCGCACAGTCCAAGGCCGCCGGCACGCGCTTCGGAAGGGTGCTAACACTGGGTCGGCAGACCACGGCGGTCACTCCCGCGCGGCTCCTGGCGATCCTCGAAGACTGCGGCGTATCCTTGGGGACCAGCAACGGCGCCGATTGCGAACGTCGGCTCGCCGACGCAAGGTGGCCGTTCGAAGAGTTTCTGCAATTGCTGGAAGCAGACGAAGTTCTCGCTTGCGACGCGTCGAGCTACGAGGGGGCAGCAATCGTACACGACTTGAACGAGCCGGTTCCAGCGCACCTTCATGAACGTTTCGAAACGGTGATCGATGGAGGTACTCTCGAGCACGTATTCAATTTTCCCGTCGCGATCAAAAGCGCAATGCAAATGGTCAAGGCCGGCGGTCGTCTGTTCATTATCACGCCGGCCAACAACTACTTTGGCCACGGCTTCTACCAGTTCAGCCCGGAGCTTTTCTACCGCATGCTGTCGGCGGAAAACGGGTTCCGCGTCGAGCGCATGATCGCCCTTGTCGACGATGGCGGATTTTCCAGGTTATTCGGCAAACCGTATTTCTTCAGGCTGACGGGTTCATGGTACGCGGTGCAAGATCCCGAATTGATCCAAAAGCGTGTCACTCTCCTGAATAACCTCCCCGTCATGCTGTTCGTTGAGGCAACGCGCACGTCCGTCCAGCCGATTTTCCTGAGGCAACCTCAGCAGTCGGACTACTCGGCGCAATGGGCGGCGGGCAAGGCATCCAACAGCGCTCAACTCGACCGAGCCTATCGCGGGCGTGGCTGGGCATTCCCGATCTATCGACTGCCAAACTGGGTGCGCTGGCATGTCCTCCCGGCGCTACTTTGGCTGGCCGATCCGTTCCGGCTCATCCGATGGAAACGCCGCAATTCTTTCTTCAACCGGGAGTTTTTCCGCAAGGTAGCCGGCAAGACCGGACGGCGGGTATGAGCGATCCCATACTGATCGTCGGCAGCTACGCCGAGTCCGAGCCGATTGGCGGAAATCGCACCCTCGCCACGCAGGCCTTCTCGTTGAGCCGGCTCGGCGAGCGGATTGAGGTGCTGACCTGGCCGCACAACGACACCTGGCGCGGAGCTCGTCCGGACGGCGCGTCGAAGCTGGCCGGCCTGCCCTATGTGTGTGTCGAACGCGCGAACGTACCCTTTCACGTCGTGGAATGTCCGCCGATCTGGGCTGAGCGTAGTCTGACGGAAATGGAATGGGAAACGGCCGTAGCGTGGGCAATGCGCGCGCTAGAGCAACTGCAGCCGCGTCTGGTTCACCATCAGTTCTGGCAGAACCTCTGGTGGTTCCTGGAGGCGGCACAGCGGCTCGGCATTCCGACCGTTTATTCGGCGCACGACTACGGCATGGCTTGCCTCCGTACGATCTTAGTCAACGGCTGGGACGAGTTGTGCACGGTGAAAGCCTCGGTCGACGTCTGCTCCCGCTGCATTGTGGCCGGACGCAACCCTCTCGGTAAGGCGAACGAGTTGGTTGCTAGACTGCCGTTTACGCGGACGCTTCTCGCTGCGGCCTTCGGTACCGACGGAAAGGGACCCCTCGGCCGTGCCGGTGGAGTCCGGCTGCCGGTACGCGAGCGTGTGGGGCTGGCGCTCACGCGCTGTCGTCGGGTACTCGGCAAAGCGCGGGCAATCATCGTCGCCAGTCCATTCGCGCGCGAATTCTTCTTTAGCCAGTTCGTCGACGACGCGGACCGCATCCACGTGTTGCCGTGGTTCCATGGCCAATCGCGAGTTCTCGAGACACTGCCGCGGGGCGATGGCATACTGCGGCTGGCGATAGCGACACGTATTTCGCCCGACAAGGGGATGCACGTGCTGCTTGAGGGGCTATCGCGCGTCAAGTCGCGTCGGTCAGTCACGCTCAAGATCGCCGGTACTTATGACTCCGACTATGCCGCCGCTCTTGTACGCCGGTACGAAACCCGAGCCGGGGACCACACGGTCACTTGGGCCGGCTGGCAATCAAACGACAGCATGTACGACTTCTATTCCGACGTCGACGCTGCGGTGATTCCGTCGCTCTGGTACGACAACACGCCGCTTGCTTTGGTCGAAGCGCTCGCTCACGGGCGGCCGGTGGTTTGTACCGACGTGCCGTCCATGACGCACCTCGTGCATCACGAAGTGAATGGGCTCGTCTTTCCGATGGGCGACGCAGGTGCACTCGCGCGGCAGATCGAGCGGCTCGCGGATACGCCGGGGCTGGTCGTTCGCCTCGCGCGAGCGACGCGCAACGTGAAGGATGCCACCGAGTATGCGCAGGAGCTGAGAGCGATCTATACGGGCATTGTCGGAGTATCGGCCCCCGCAGTAGCCGCTTAAGCGGAGGTGAGGCTCGTAAGCAAGCAGGGATTTTCGATGGTCGTGAATTTACATGAATTGGGTTAGGCATATTGCTCTTCGTGTTGTCTGGGTGCTGAATCAATTTGGCATCGACCCCGGAAGAACCCTTCGTTCCCTGCGAGGCCTGCCGCGCTATGTGGGTGACTTCTTGCGTTACCGCGCTCGGTACACGGGCCGCTTTGAACTGCTGCCCTGCCTCCATGATTGGTACGAGGAAGGGGGCACGACTAAAAGCGAATACTTCTGGCAGGATTTGCTGGTAGCAAGAATGATCTTCGATTCGCGGCCGGAAAGGCACGTGGATATAGGATCGCGTGTTGATGGGTTTGTCGCCCATGTCGCCAGCTTCCGTGAAATCGAAGTATTCGATATACGACCTACTACGACGAAAGTGCCTGGAGTGACGTTTAAGCAAGCGGATCTGATGAACCCGGTGTCGGGAATGGACGGCTATTGCGATTCCCTCTCCTGTTTGCACGCGCTCGAACATTTTGGATTGGGGCGGTACGGCGATCCAATCGACCCTCTGGGTTTTGAGCGCGGCCTTGAAAACCTGGCAGCGCTCTTGAAGAGCAATGGTGTGTTTTACTTGTCTGTTCCCATAGGGACCGATCGGGTGGAGTTCAATGCGCATCGAGTTTTTGACCCTCGCTTGATTGCTGATTTGGCTACACGGCATTCGCTCAGACTTTCTGCCTTGACCGTAATCCAGTCCGACGGGAAGGTCGAGGCCGTTACGCTTGACAGGGCGCAACTATCCGGTCTCGCTGGTCAGAGATACGCGTTGGGCATTTTCGTATTTCGTAAGCACCTGGAATCACGGGAAACGATGACCTAGATGCTCTTCAGAAATATCAACGAGGAAAATCGGCAAATCTGGCTGAGAAAGACGCTCGCTGGCTTGCCCTCGGGTTTGCGAATTCTAGACGCCGGGGCAGGCGAATTACACAATCGGCCCATGTGCGGCCACCTAGCCTACGTCTCACAGGACTTCTGCCAGTATCACGGGGGTGGAGACGGGCGGGGTCTGCAAACAGGGAGCTGGGACACCAGCCGGATCGATCTGGTGTGCGACATCATCGCCATCCCAGAGCAAGATGCCGCCTTCGACGCCATCCTCTGCAGCGAGGTGCTGGAGCATGTGCCCGACCCGACCAAGGCACTCGACGAATTTGCGCGCTTGCTCAAACCCGGAGGGAAGTTGATCCTGACCGCCCCTTTTGCATCGTTGGTGCATTTGGCGCCCTATCACTATTGCAGCGGTTTCAGCCGCTACTGGTACGAACATCATCTCCCTCTGCGTGGTTTTCAGATTGAGGAGCTCACTCCCAACGGCGACTGGTTCGCCTACTGTGAGCAGGAACTGACGCGTCTGGGCAGCACGGCGCGGCGTTATGGCAGTTGGAGCTGGCCGTTCGCATATGCGCTCAGCATCCTTGGTGTGCTGTATTTCAAGGCAAGGCGCGGCCGGCGGGCAGAGGATCTGGCTTGCTTTGGGTGGCAATGTCTGGCAATCAGATGCAGGTGAATTCGGTTGCTAGAAGTGCCTACCACTCCGGGAAGGCATCGCTTGGCAAACCAGATCCGCCCGCCGAGATGAAGTGCTAAACAGCCGGAAAACCAGTGCGCGATCGATACCTTGACATCATTCGAGGATTGGCTGCTCTTTCGGTTTTTCTGGCGCACGCCGCGTATGCTTATTTCTCCGACGATGCATGGATTTCCAGGGCCGTTAGCGCCTATTCCAAAATATTTCAAGCGACCTTTTGGGCAAATGGGGGGCTTCATCCAGGCGTAATAGTATTTATCGTATTGAGCGGCTTCTGCATACATATGCCTCTGGCAAGACAACCCACGCTGCGCTATGGAAAAGGATTTTGGTACGTCTACGCAAAACGCCGAATTATTCGAATCCTTCCAACTTTTTCTTTAGGGTGTGCGCTCGGGATTTTTGCGGTCAAACTCACTGGACAAAGCATTCCAAGCACAAATGGAATAGCCGAGTATTTTCTCTACCTTGGCATGATTTCGTTTGGCGCTTTCCTGCCTGTCGGCGGCGGCCCACCGGGAAACGAGATTCTACAAACTGTAATAGTCGAATGCTGGCTGTACGTCACGTATCCCTTGACACTTTTTGCCATGCGAAGATTCGGAGTTGTCGCGCTGCTTGTTGTCGCGGTACTGCTTAGCGTCGTTCCCGTACTATTTGTTCTTTCCGGCGCGGAGCCAGCTTGGGCTGGCAGTAGCTGGTATACCTTTTATCCCTATTGGGTGTTCGGTGTTTTGGCTGCAAATGTTTCCCAAAATAAGGAAGAGCATGGAAGGATCTCACTATGGCTCGTCGCGTTGGCATTTGTCGTTTACGTGCTTGTATTTCATCTGCTCCAGTTCAAGGGTGCGCATTACCCGAAGAGCATCCTTCTGGCACTCTGGGCAGCGCTCCTGCTGCGTACCTTGGCCGGGCGCAAGCACAGGGCAGACTCGCAACTGAAGCGGGTGGCAGGTAAATTCGGAGAAATGAGCTATTCGTTTTACGCTATTCATTTGCCTTTGATCACACTCTTGCCGTTGATGATTGAGAACAAGAGCTTTGCAACGCCGGTATTGGTGCAAGTTGGACTTCTCGGCTTTACTCTTTTGATTAGCGTCCTGTGTTTTTGCGCCGTAGAATTGCCATCACATAAACTGGCACAAAGTCTTCGCTTTCGGAGCGAATGCGTAAGCTCTCCTCAGGTAGATAGTTCGGAGTTGGGGTTTGCCTTCGGCAACCACGACCGTAGGTGTACCGACGCGTTCGATTGCGCGGAATGCCTCACCGTCAACGTTGGGGCGCCAACTTGGCAGATGAACTCGCTTGTTTTGGACGACGTGTGGCGCTGAAACGTAAATGAGTTCGATTGTTGCAGGGAGCGCCTATTACCCGCAAAGGCGCGGGTTCGACTTGCCCGCTAGGCAAGAGAACATTCAGATACAGTTCCAGAAGTTTGGGTTGATACAAGCTCGTCTGGAGAATTTAGTGCGCAGTGACGTCTAAGTTATCAGGCGATATAAGAAAGTCACCAAACAGGTACTCAGATACTAGCCGAATCGATTCGCTATGCGACATCACCGCCATTCCAGATTCGGATGCAGCTTTTCGATGCAATATCCCGGCTGCTAGAGCATTATTGGCCTGAGCACGATGGTTCAACTAATACGCGGTTGGGAAAGGATTGTCGTACTGGCGATCTATCTCGGCATACTGGCTTACCTAACTGTTACCGACTGGCAGGCGTCAGTGCTGTGGGCGTTGGCTCCGCCGCTCGCTTTCCTTCTATTGCGGGAGTCCTATCGGCGCGGGCTGGTTGCGACGACCGCGTTCTGTGCATTATTCCTGATTTCGCATGGACTCGGACCGTCGCTTTTCTTTCTCAATCGAGATGTTTACGCGTTTCAGGGGTGGGGTGCGGTTGGGAATTTCTCCTTTACCCTGACCGAGATGCTGCCACAGTATGCTTTCGTCTTTCTGCTGATGGCGGTTATTGTCGGTGGCGTTATCCTGCTGCAGTTTGTTACGGGCTTGCGCCTAAGGTCGATCCAAAGCGGCATCATAGTATTCCCACCGGTCCCGACAGCCCGACGCTGGCAAATGGTTACCGCCGCAGTCGCCGGGGCAGCATCACTACTGAGTGCGTTCATGTTTGACAGCCGGATTGGTATGACGGGCATTGAACCGCCCGCACTTCCATTTCATCTATCTGGTGGACTTTTCTATCTCCGCTTTGCTGTGGTGCCAGTGATGCTCTTCATTTGCTATAGATATTCGCACCGATCACCACCGTTTGCGGCGCTCATCCTTGCTTATGCGGCAATTGCCGGCCTAGCCAGCGTCAGCAAGTCCACGTTAGTAGTTTCTGCAGCGCCAGTGCTGTTCTTCGCACTCAATGATCGCCAATACCTGCGTCTCGCGATAAGTATCGCTTGGCTGATGATTCTTTATAGCGTCATCAGTTTTTCGCGTGACCTCGTGTATTTTGCCGACGCGGGAAACTTCCTCTTTTATGTGATCAACCTCGATCTGCTGCGTGGGATGTCGGGAAGTGTTGCCCTAGCGTTTCTCGATGGCGCTGCGAATCGACTCTACGGCTCCCAGGATGTCGTACTGGCCCATCAGTATAATGTCGGTGACCAGATGCAGGCGATGGTCAATCTGTTCTCTGCACGTCCCGTCGTCGAGGATGTGGCCGGCGAAATATTCGGGCTCAATCTATACGAGACGTCGTTCGGTGTGGGTATGGGGTTGTTTGCCTGGCTAATTGTCGCCGCTAAGGGGGAATTTTTTGTCGGTATCGTTGAGGCCTGTCTTGTTGCCTTTCTATTGTTTATCAGCGAGGTACTGGTGAGGAAACTGGCGAATTCGCGTCGCTTCTCCGGCGTCGTTGCGCTCCCATTTGGTTTCGCCGTAGCTTTCGAACTGTATATCGCGAACCTGTTGTTGTTTTACTGGCTTTTGGCGGGCGTAGCTGTATTCATCTTGATCAACTCGGTCGTACGCGAGGCGCTTTTGTCGGTGCGTGAGGAATACTCGAAGGTACTCACCAATGCACCCGACAATGCCGCTGCGGCTGAACAACCCCATTGATGATTTACAGGTCCGCTGGTTCGCTGGGTTTGATGTCAACGCGGCGCAGGGTAATTGCCCGGATTAAAGGTGGCCTCGGTAATCAGCTTTTCTGCTATGCGGCTGCGCGCCGTCTTGCACTAGTCAATAACGCCGAACTAGTCATCGACGATATCACCGGCTTTGTGCGAGACCACCAATACCAACGCCGGTACGCGCTGGATCATTTCCATATTCCGGTGCGCAAGGCAACGCCCGCTGAGCGACTGGAGCCCTTTGACCGCTACAGGCGAGGGGTGAAGAAATGGTTGTCCAGCAGGAAGCCGTTCGTGGAACGTTACTATGTGGAGCAGGAGGGTACCGATTTTGATGGGCGGCTTCTGGCATTGAAGGTGACAGGGACGGTCTATCTGGATGGCCTGTGGCAAGGCGAAGGCTACTTCAAGGATGTCGAAGGAATTATCCGTGAAGATCTTCGGATCATCCCGCCGACAGATGTGCAAAACCAGCGTAGTGCCGAGGAAATTCGCAATAGCAATGCCGTGGCCTTGCATGTGCGTTGGTTCAATGAGCCCGATAGTACGGGTACTCACAATGTTTCGGCCGACTACTACAATCGTGCCATTGCCTTGATAGATGACAAGGTCGAATCGCCACGTTACTTCCTGTTCTCTGATCATCCGGACGTTGCCCGCTCGGAGCTCAACCTGGCTGATGGACGGGTGACCTATGTTTCCCACAACCGGGGAGATGGAAGCGCCTTCGCCGATCTATGGCTGATGACCCAGTGCCGGCACTTCATTACCGCCAATAGTTCATTCAGTTGGTGGGGGGCGTGGCTCGCCGCGCCGAGATCCAAGATTATTATCGCGCCGGGATTCAAGCTGGCTGGGGTTACGGCCTGGGGCCTTGAAGGCCAGATCCCCGCCAGTTGGATCAAGATGTAGAGAGAGGGCATCTCAATTCGCATTCTGATCGCCGGCAATTTCCGCTATCCATGGTACGAAAAGGCCTGTGCCGATGCGCTCGAGCGTCTGGGGAACGAAGTTATCCGATTTTCCTGGCGCGGTTACTTTGCGAGCGCGCTCGGAAGGGTCGAAGAGTACCTCGCCTGGAGCGGTTCCGTTACGTGGCGAGCGAATCGCGCGTTGACCCGGGCCGTCGCAGAAAACGAGACCGATGTGCTCCTCGTCTGGCGCGGCGTCCACGTTGCGCGGGACACCTTGCGGTTGATTCGCCGGCAAAACCCCCGCTGCATTCTGGTCTCGTACAACAATGACGACCCTTTTGGGCCGAGCTACAGTTCGGGTGCTTCGATTCACCAGCGCCGGCTGTGGAGACGATTCCTGCGGGCCATCCCGGAATATGATCTGAGTTTCGTGTATCGCTCCGTCAACGTGCCGGAATACCAGGCTGCCGGTGCACGGGGTGTGCATGTGCTCATGCCCTACTTCGTGCCGGAACTGCATCACCCCCAGGAGCTTACTGTCGAGGAGAAGAGGCTCTATGAATGCGATGCAGTCTTTGTCGGTCACTATGAAGCGGATGGACGAGAGCGATATTTGAGGGCTCTTGCGCGCGCGGGACTGAAGGTTCGCATATTCGGGACGGGCTGGCCCAACGAGGTCTTGGTGGGAATCTCTCGCGGATTACGGCGAGCGGTGCCGGTATACGGAGCCGACTATGCCAAGGCATTAAGCGGGGCCAAAATGTGCCTGTGTTTCTTTTCGAGGTTAAACCGGGACAGCTATACGAGGCGAACTTTCGAAATACCCGCGTGCGGACGCCTGATGCTGAGCGAGCGGACGGAAGAGCTAACGAGGCTCTTCGCGGAGGATCGCGAGGCGGTACTTTTCGGCAATGAGGAGGATCTCGTGGGAAAGGCGATGTCCTGCGCCAAAGATGACGTTCGTCGCGAAGGAATCGCAAAAGCCGGACTGGAGCGCGTTTGGAGCGGCGGGCACGACGTGGTAAGCCGGATGGCCGATATGACGAGATTGTTTTCCTGACCATGAGCCAGGCACCCGCGGCCCGTCGCATTCATTGGCTCAGTTGGCAACCAACCCCGTACAACGACTACCTGTTTCAACACTTGGCAGAGGATAGTGCGATCGACCTCACCGTCCATTACAGGAGCCGCGTCTTATCTTCACACCCCTGGCAATCTGATTTGGCGCAAGGCTACCGGGCGCGTTTTTACAACCTGGTCTTGGGGCTGGACTGGCACCTGTTATCGTTGGCTTTTCGGGATCGCCATGCTTTTTTTTTAGTGGCTGGGTGGGATCATCCCACTAGTCAAACCCTCCTCACGTTGCTGCGTCTCTTTGGCCTTTCCTATGGCTTGTGGACTGACGCCCCTGATCTCAATAAAAAGCGTTCCCCGCTGTTTGCTCGCGCGAGAGCCAACTGGCTGCGCTGGATCTTCTCTGGGGCGGTGCGGATCCTGGGGACAGGACTACCCGCCCTTCAGGGCCTGAAGCGAATGGGGGCGTCCGACGGGCGGTTGATTAACTTTCCATATTGGGTTGATCTTGCCGCTTACGCGCGAGCCACTAAGCCTCATGGGTACGACGCGGGGCGTCCTCTACGGTTCGTCTCGTCGGGTCGCATCAAGAATCGCCTCAAGGGTCACGATATCGCGGTTCGCGCTCTAGCCCAGGCTGCAAAAAAAGGTGGAAGACGATTTGAATACTGTATTGCCGGTACCGGCCCGGATGAGACTGAAATCAAGGAGCTCGTTGATTCACTCGGTTTGAAAGACAGAGTCAAGTGTTTGGGTTGGCTAGAACCCGACAATTTGCGAGACCTCTATCAGAACTCAGACGCGCTTATCCATCCCTCGCCAGTCCACGAGCCATAC
>Ga0137398_10000357_pt1 | contig 15711 bp, 14 predicted proteins | sample czorhiz216metaG_FD_106659 | JGI IMG/M metagenome (GOLD analysis project Ga0137398, IMG submission 106659) | Vadose zone soil microbial communities from Angelo Coast Range Reserve, California, USA - czorhiz2.16 metaG | ecosystem: Environmental > Terrestrial > Soil > Vadose zone | place: USA...
CCTCTTCGTTCTCTTCCTCGGGCTGATCGTCGACGCCATCTGGCGCATCCCGATCCTCTAAGGCGGCTTTCCATGAAGAAGATCAGCAACGGCCTCCTCGGGGGCGGAATGGCGCTCCTGGTGGTCCTCATGTTCGCTTTCGCCTACGCGAACGTGCCGCTCTTCAAGCTCTTCTGCGCGCGGTTCGGGCTCGGGGGGGCGGCGAAGGCGAGGGTCAAGGGCGGCGAGGCGCCGCCGATGTCGAGCAGCAACGGCCCGGTGGAGCTTCGCGACATCACGGTGGACCTGATGGGGGTCACCGCGAGCGGGCTCCCGGTCCGGTTCAAGCCCTCGGTGCCGTCCGTCACGACCATCCCCGGGCGACCGGTCCACCTCTCCTACGACTTCATCAACATGAGCGACGACTCGGTCTTCTTCCGAGCGGTCCACTCCATCGCACCCGTGGCCGCCGCCCGCGAGTTCCAGCTCATCCAGTGCTTCTGCTTCGAGGACCAGACCCTAGGGCCCCGGGAGTCGCGGACCATGCCGGTCTATTTCGCGCTCTCGCCGCGCGTGCCGGCGGGGATCAACGAGCTGACGCTCTCGTACACGCTCTTCCCGCGCGATCCCAAGGTGAAATTGCCGGTGCCCGCGGAGGGGGCGAACTGAGGTCGGAGCGGGGGACTACCGGGCGGCGCCGGAGTAGATCGCGATGATGTTGCGGAGAAGCTTCAGGGCCTCGGGCTTCTTCCTCTGGAAGGAATTGCGCCCGATGATGGAGCCGAACCCGCCGCCGTCCCGGATGGCGCGGGCCTCGTTCAAGAGTTCCTCATCGTTGTCCTTCTTGGCGCCCCCCGAGAAAATCACGATCCGGCGTCCGTCGAACGAGGACTGCACGACGTGGCGCACCCGCTCGGCCAGGGTTCCGATCGGGATCGCGCACTTTTCGTAGACCCTCCTCGCCTCGTCCTGCTCGATGTGGTCGGTGGGGAGCTTGACTTTCAAGACGTGCGCGCCCAGCTGGGCCGCGATCTGCGAGGCGTACGCGATCACGTCGATCGCGGTCTCGCCCGCCTTGCTGAGACTCGAACCGCGCGGGTAGCTCCAGACCACGACCGCGAGGCCGTTTCGCTTCGCCTCCTCGGCGATGACCTGGACCTGCTCGTACATCCGGGTGGAGTGGGCGGAGCCGGGGTAGATCGTGAACCCGATCGCCGCGCACCCGAGCCGCAGCGCTTCGTGGACGCTCCCGGTGACCGCCGAGAGCGGGTCCTTCTCGTCGTGGAGCACGTCGTGGTTGTTCGCCTTCAAGATCAGAGGGATCTCGCCGGCGAACTCGGACGCTCCGGCTTCGAGGAAACCCAGCGGCGCGGCGTAGGCGTTGCAGCCCGCCTCGATCGCCAGCTCGAAGTGAAAGCGCGGATCGTACGCGGCCGGGTTCGGCGCGAAGGAGCGGGCCGGGCCGTGCTCGAAGCCCTGGTCCACGGGAAGGATGACGAGCTTCCCGGTGCCGGCGAGCGTGCCGTGGTTCAGGAGCCGCGCGATGTTCGCCTTGGTGCCCGGATTGTCCGAGGAGTACCAGGAGAGGATCTCGCGAACGCGCTCGGAAGCGCGATGGGTGCCGTCGGCTGAGGGCCGGGATGCCTTCGGAGCCAGGGTGGTCTCGGGATTCATGGCCGCAGTATAGGGCCAGCGGCCGACGGCATCAACCCTCGGCCATGGCCGCGTGACGCGCCGCGCCGAGAAGCCCGGCTCTTGGATTCAGGATGACCCAGACCGGGATCGACGAGAGGAGTGGCCTCAGGTGGTCCTTGTCCCGGAACGCCTCGAGGAAGACGTCCCATTTCAGGGCCGGCAGGATCTTGGGCGCGATCCCCCCGCCGAGGTAGATTCCCCCGCGCGCGACCGCGCGCAGCGCCATGTTGCCCGCCTCGGCGCCGTACACCCCCACGAACAGGCGGAGCGCCGCTTCGCACGCGGGGCAGGAGCCCGCCATCCCCAGCGTGCTGACGACCTCGGCGGCGCCCTCCTCGCCGGCCGCCTCGAGGTGCCGCGCCCAGTCCGCCTGGGCGGAGCGCTCCTCGTGGAAGAACGCCCCGAGCGCCACGAGCCCCGGCCCCGAGAGCACCCGCTCGTAGCTCACCCGGCCATGGCGGGCCCGGAGCGCGCGAAACACGCGCAGATCCTCGTCGGTGCGCGGGGCGAAGTCGGCATGCCCCGCCTCGGACGCCACCGGCAGGTAGTCGCGCCCCACGCGCACCAGAATCGATTCGCCCAGCCCCGTTCCGGCCGCGAGCAGGCCTGCGTTGGAATCGGACGCGGGATCCCCGGGCTGGAGCGGCGTGAGCTCGCCGGGGCGCAGGGCCGCGATCCCGTACCCGGCCGCGACCAGGTCATTGATGAGGCGGACGTGTTTCAGCTTTAGCTCTTGGGCGAGCGAGGCGCCCTCCACGATCCAGGGCAGGTTGGTGACCCGCACGGCGTTTTCCACCACGGCGCCCGCCACGCCGAAGCAGGCGGCCTCGACGGGGCCGGGGTGCTTGGACCGGTACGCTCGAACGAGGGCCTCGAACGAGGGGTAGTCCGCGCTCGGGAGGAGCTCGGGGTCCACGGGAGGGCCGGGCAGGCCCCGTTCGATCTCGAAGCGCGCGAGGTAGGTTTTCGTCCCGCCGAGATCGCCGGCCAGGATCAACGGCGCTCCACGGCCTTGGGGAGGCTGCTCGCGGCCCCCCGGTCCAGGATCCAGATCACCTCGCCGTGACGGGGCGCGACGCGCGACGCCGGGGTGGGCCGGCCGGATCCATCGGGCGCCAGGGTTCTCTGGGCCGCGTCCGCCTTGTCCTCTCCGGAGACGAGGAAGACCACGCGGCGCGCGGCGTTCAGCACCCGGTAGGTCACCGTGGCCCGCATGGAGTGCACCGCCTCGATCCAGGCGGAGACGACCAGGCGAGGCGGGGTCTCGGGGATCTCGAGGCCGGGGAAGAGGGAGGCGGTGTGACCCTCGGCGCCCAGGCCCAGGAAGACGAGGTCGAACGACGGATCCTCCGGAGGATACTTTGCAAAACGGCTCCGGAGGAGGGCCTCGTAGCGGACCGCCGCCAGCTCGAGATCGGAGGACTCGCCTCGAATCCGGTACGTGCGCGGCGCCAGCAGCCCCAGCGGCTCGAGGAGGGTCCGCCTCAACAGACCGTAGTTGGAGTCCGGATGGTCGGGGGGCACGGGCCGTTCGTCTCCGAAGTAGCACTCGACCGAATTCCAATCGATCCTGCTTCGCGTCGGCTCGGAGGCGAGGAGCCGGTACATGGGCTCGGGCGTTCTACCTCCGGAGAGAAGGACGCGGCACGGGCCGTAGGGTCCTCCACGGGTGACGGAGGCCAGGAATTCCTCGGCGCCGGCGCGCGCGACATCCTCGAGGCCGGCGACCACGCGCACGTGTGGAGAGGGCGCGCTCACGTCTTGCTCCAGTGCTTCATCATGTCCTCGGCGGCGCGGGCCGCGTCCTCCATCGGCTTGTTGGCGGCGTGGCGGTGGATCTCGCCCACGATGCAGGCCGCGAATTCGGAGTATCCGAACGGTGATTCCAGAGTGGCGGCGCGCGGGGCCCGGAGGGTGACGCGCGCGCTGGTCTCGCGTCCCCGGTGGTGGATCTCGACGTCGAACGGATGCGGCTCGGCGGCCCGGATGTGGATCCGCTCGAGCACGCGGCCCTCGCCCGATCCCGTGCCCCGCATCGCGAGCGTCACGGGCCCCGTCTCGGATCGCAGCATCAGGCCATGGGGGTCGCGCCCCACCGTCTTCCATCCGAGGCGCGAGCTGAGCCAGCCCGCGAGGAGCCACACGGGAGGAGGCGGAAACGCCGCCGCTCCGGTGAAGGTCATCTCCACGGCGCGGATGGTCCCGAGTGCCAGAAGATGCTCCTTCCCGTCGAAGACCTCCGCCAGAATCGCCCGCCACGGGATGAGCCGCGCCCACGCGAGGTCGTGCACCCGGCGTGAGCCCTCGCGCTCGAGGAAGCGCCACATCTCGGGCTCTCGGCCGGGCTCCAGGAGACAGCTGTCCACGAGGACGAGATCGGCCATCTCCATTAGCTCGTCGATCCAGGGGGGCCCCAGTCCCGGAAGAAAATTCAGGAGCACGGTGGGAAGGTCTCCAATGAGGAGGGAGCGGATCGCGCTCGGGATCAGGTCGGCCGACGCTCCGTCCGACTCCAGCACCACCTGCTCCGAGCAGACCAGGCCGCCCCCGCTCTCGCGCCGGTGGCAGATCGCGCCGGTCCGCGCCCGAAGCTTGGCCCCGCGCGGCGCCGGGCCCGCCGCGATCGAGAAGAGTCGCGAGGGATGGCGCCGCGTCACGTCCACGAGCACGGGCGCGAGCTTCGGCGCGAGCGGGGGATCCAGGGGAACCACGAGGTTCGCCAGCGCGGCCCGATAGATCGCCCCGTTCCGCGCGCCGCCGTCGGCGCCCGCGGGGGAATGGCCCGCGCGCTTCCACATGTTCTTGAGGTCGCCCTCGATCGCCACCGCGTCGAACGGGCGGCTCCCGTCGGGAGCGTCGAGGACATAGTTCTCCTGGACGGTCATAGCCGGTGCCAATGGGACCCATGCCCGTGGAGAAGCTCGTCCGCCTCGGGAGGTCCCCAGGTGCCGGCCGGGTAGGCCGCCATCGGCGAGCGGGGGGAAGCGCTCCACGCGTCCAGGATGCGGTCCATGAACTCCCAGGCCAGCTCCACTTCGTCGCGCCGCGCGAAGAGCGTCGAGTCTCCCAGGTTGCAATCCAGGAGCAACCGCTCGTAGGCGTCGGGGGGATCCTGCCCGAACGAGGTGAGGTAATAGAAGTCCATCTGCACCGGATCGATGTGGAGCTCCTGGCCGGGGGACTTGGACCCGAACGAGAGCGAGATCCCCTCGTCGGGCTGGATCCGCAGGCGCAGGATGTTCGCCTCGGGTATCTCGCAGCCCGCCGAGCGGAAGAGCGAGAAGGGAGGCTGGCGAAACTGGATCGCGATCTCGGTCGCGCGCTTGGCGAGCCGCTTCCCGGTGCGCAGGAAAAAGGGCACCCCGGACCACCGCCAGTTGTCCACGTGGATGCGGGCCGCCATGTAGGTCTCGGTCTCTGAACCGGGATTCACGCCGGGCTCCTGCCGGTAGCCCGGCGCCGGCGTTCCACCCAGGGCGCCCGGGGAGTACTGGGCGCGCACCGTGTCCCGCGCCACCTCCTCGGGGGACATGGGGTGCAGGGTGCGGAGCACCTTCGCCTTCTCGTCGCGAACGGAATCCGCCTCGAACCGCGCCGGCGGCTCCATGGCCGTCAGCGTGAGGAGCTGCATCATGTGGCTCTGGAAGATATCGCGCGAAACGCCTGCGGTTTCGAAATATGCGGCGCGGCCTTCGACCCCGACCGTCTCGGCCACGGTGATCTGGACCTGCTCGATGTAGCGGTTGTTCCAGAGCGGCTCGAAGATCCCGTTCCCCAGCCGGAAGACCAGGATGTTCTGGACGGTCTCCTTGCCCAGGTAGTGGTCGATGCGGAAGATCTGCCGCTCGGCGAAGACCAGGTGGACGAGGGCGTTCAGGTCCCGCGCCGATTGGAGATCGCGGCCGAACGGCTTCTCGATGATGACCCGCGACCAGGGGGCCGAGCGCTCGTCCCGGAGGGCGCGCTTCGCGAGCCCCGCCGCGCCGATGTTCCGCGTGAGCGGCGCGTACTCGGAGGGCGGCGTCGCGAAGTAGAAGATCCGGTTTCCGGGAATCCCGCGCTTCGCCTCGATCTCCCCCAGGAGGCGTCCCAGGGAGCGGAAGGCTAAGTGGTCCTCGAAGACGCCGGGATGATAGTGGAGCCGCTCCGCGAAGCGCTCCCAGTCGGGGGAGGGCGGACCCGACTCCACGCTCGCCCGCATCTCCTCCCGGAACGCCTCGTCCGTGTATTCCCGCCGGGCGAAGCCGACGATCGCGGTGCGCGGGTGCAGGAGCTTCCTCTTCGAGAGGCGGAAGAGCGCCGGGATGAGCTTCCGATGCGTGAGGTCTCCGGACGCGCCGAAGACGATGAAGGTGCAGGGGTCCGCGGCTCTCAGCGTGACGCTCTCCTCGCGGAGGGGATTCGCCCGTGCCTCGGGCTCGGCCGTCACGGCGCCCCGGGGGCTCACGCGGTCTTCACCGGATGACCGCCGAACTTGTGGCGCAGGGCCGCGAGCACCTTGGCCTGGAAGGAATCGCTCTGCCGCGAGCGGAAGCGGGATTGGAGCGCCAGGGTCAGGACGGGGGCCGGGACCGCGCGGTCGATCGATTCCATCACGGTCCAGCGGCCCTCGCCGGAGTCCTCCACGTACCCTTTCACGTGGTCCAGGTTGGGATCGTCGGCGAGCGCGCTCTCCGCCAGCTCGAGGAGCCAGGAGCGCACCACGCTCCCGTGATTCCAGAGCGAGGCGACCGAGCGGAGGTCCAGCCCGTAGGGTGAGGCCTTCATGATCTCGAAGCCCTCGGCGTAGGCCTGCATGAGACCGTACTCGATCCCGTTGTGCACCATCTTGGTGAAGTGCCCGGCCCCGTTCTCCCCGACGCGGGCGTAGCCGTCCTTCGGGGCCAACGTCAGGAACAGGGGCGCGAGGCGTCGGCACGCCGCTTCGGGTCCGCCCACCATGAGGCAATATCCCGCCGTGAGGCCCCAGATGCCGCCCGACGTGCCGGCGTCGATGAAGTCGATCTTCCGCTCCGCGAGCCACGCGGCCCGGCGGAGCGAGTCCTTGTAGTAGGAATTGCCCCCGTCGATGATCGTGTCGCCGGGCTGGAGCAGGGGAGCGAGGTCGCGGATGACCTGCTCGGTCGGATCCCCCGAGGGAACCATCACCCAGATCGCGCGGGGCTTGTCCTGGAGCTTCGAGACCAGGTCGGCCGGGCTCGACGCGCCGGTCGCGCCCTTCTGCACGAGCTCGGAAACGGGATCCGGGGAGCGGTCCCAGGCCACGATCCGGTGCTTTCCATCGAGCAGGCGGAGGACCATGTTCTTCCCCATCCGCCCGAGCCCAATGAACCCGAGTTCCATCCGTGCCTCCCTTGGGGTTTGGATCAGCGGCGCTGGAGCAGGGCGACCGAGCGTTCGCGGATGGCCGCCATCATCTCGTCGAAGGCGGTGGCGAACGACTGGACCCCCTCCGCGAGCAGCCGCTCGCAGTGCGCCTGGAGCGAGATCCCCGCGTCCGCGAACGCCTGCCGGGTGCGGCGGGCGTTTTCGATCTCGGGGTCGAGCCGGTCGCCCAGGACCCGCCCGTGATCCAGGAATGCGTCGAGGGTCTCGCGGGGCATGGTGTTGATGGAGTCGGGGCCCTCCAGCTCCTCGACGTACTTCACGTCCGAGTAGGCCTTGTTCTTGGTCCCGGTGCTGGCCCAGAGGATCCACTGCGGCCTGGCTCCCGCGCGCCGCCGGTCCTCGAACGCCGGGCCGAAGAACTGGCCGCGGTATTCCTCCCAGACGTGAAGGGCGTTCGCGATCGCGGCCCGCCCGCGGAGGGAGAGGTAGCGGTCCTTGTCGGCGGGTGGCGCCGCCTTGGCCTTCTCCTCCAGCTCCTTGTCCACCGACGTGTCGAGCCGGCTCACGAAGAGGCTCGCGACCGAGTGCAGCCCCTCCAGCGAGAGCCCGGCCCCGATGCGCCGGTCGATGCCGCGCTTGAAGGCCTCCGCGACCGTGGCGTACTGCGGCGCCGAGAAGATGAGGGTGACGTTGATGCTGATGCCCTCCGCGATCAGGGCCTCGATGGCGGGGATGCACGGGGGCGTGGCCGGCACCTTCACGAACAGGTTCGGACGCCGGACCTTGTTCCAGAGCCGCCTCGCCTCCGCGATCGTGCCCTCGGTGTCGTAGGCCAAGGCCGGCGGCACTTCGAGGCTCACGAAGCCGTCCCGGCCCGTCCCCTTCCGATGCGTTTCGAGGAGAAGATCCGCGGTGCGCGCGATGTCGCGGGCCGAGAGCTCGTCGAAGATCTCCTCGGCGGACTTGCCGGCGCCCGCCAGACGAGTGATCTCGGCGGGGTAGGAGTCCTTGTCGCCCGCGATCGCGTTCTTGAAGATCGTGGGATTCGACGTGACACCGTAGATCGAGCCCGCGTCGATGAGCCTCTTCAGCTCGCCCGACTGGATGAGCCCGTCGCTGATGAAGTCCAGCCAGAAGCTCTGGCCGAGATCGTGGAGCGCGACCGCGTGGCTCTTCACTTGGATCTCCTCACGCCCGCCGCTTGGCGGTGGCGAGCATCACCGTACGGCCTTCGGGATCGATGGTGCGCACAACGCGATGGCCCCACGGCATGTCCGCGGGCGGCCCCTCGAACTGCACGCCCTTGGCCGAGAGATCGGTGTACGCGCGGTCCACGTCCTTCACCATGAAGTAGAGCGTGGGCTCCTTCGCCGGGCTGGGCTCACCCATGCCCTGCATCGGGGGCATGAACCCGACGCTGGACGAATGGCCGGTCTGGACATAGAGGTAGTTCATCTGAGGGTCCTGCTCGAAGCGGCGGAATCCGAGCAGGTCCGTGTAGAAGCGCTTCACGTCGGCAAGACGGTGCGTCGTGTAGTCCATGTGCTGGCTCAGGAGGCCGATTCCGCTCGGCGGGCTCGGGGGAGCGGCGGGCTGCGAGGTGCGGGCCGGGCTCTTGGCCGGGCGCTTCGCGACCTTCTTCGCGGCCTTCTTCGCGGCCGGACGGTTGCGCGCGGGGGCCCTCTTCTTCACCCCGGTCTTCTTGGATGCCTTCTTCCGTGCGGGCATGGATAAATCCTCCTTCAATGAGAGAGAGACACCTGCCGATGAAAATGATGACGCATGGCGGACCCGCGGGCAAGAGCGTCTGATCCACCCGCGAAAGGCACCATAAGCCTTTTTCCGAGCCTGATGCATGTAACAAACAAAGGGAGGCCTGGTGATCACGAGACGAATGGGGTGGGCCTTGGCGGTCGTGCTGGGACTCCTCGTCGTGGGCAGCGCGAGCGCGGGACATGGCCTGAAGAAGAGCGACATCGTGATCGGGGACGCGGAGGAGCGCGATATCGGCGCGAAAATGGCCGCCCAGCTACGCGCCGAGAAACGGATCCTCGCCGATCGCGCCGTCACGGACTACGTGAGTCGAACAGGGCAAAACATTGTGAGATTGTCGGATCGCCCTGAGATTTCCTACCACTTCCTGGTGGTCCAGGACAGCGCCCCGATGGCGTTCGCGATCCCGGGCGGGTATGTCTACGTAAATACGGGGCTTCTGAAAACCCTGGATACCCAGTCGCAGCTCGCGGGGGTGCTGGGACACGAGATCGGGCACATCGTCGCCAAGCACGGCGTGAAGCAATTACAAGATGGTCTCAGCGCCGAGCGGTTGAACAGCCTCGTGAACGGATCCCCCGGCGACTCCACCAAGGCCGCGGTGAGCGCCGCCGTCGCGTTCATCATGTTGGGGTACAGCCGGAGCATGGAGGCCGAGGCCGACTCTTACGGCGCGATGTACATGGCGCGGATCGGGCTCAACCCTGAAGGAATGGCTCAGGCGATGGATAAGGTTGCGAAGCTAAGCGACGGGGGAGAGGGTTTTTGGGAGAACCTGGACAAGAAGCACGCGCCCGCCGCCAAGCGCGCGGCCGGGCTGCGGGGCGAGATCAAGGACAAGGGGCTGGACGCGGGGCTGCCCTCCGACCCCCAGCCTTACCGCGTCGTGAAGGGCCGGGTCCCCTAGAGGGGAGCGATCGCCACCAGCGCCCGCTCGACCGCCTGGCCGATCGTGGCCAGTCCCTGCGTGACGCTCCCCTGGATGTGGAGGCGGAGGGTGGGCTTCCCGCGAGACTCGAGGGCGCGCAGATCCCCGAGCGCCTGGGCCAGCTCCAGCTTGCCGAACGTGACACCGCTTTCCGGTATCGGCATGTCCTGGCCGGCCGCGGCTGTGATCTCGAGAAACATTCCGGCGGGTGGCCCGCCCTTGTAGAGCTGGCCGATGGAATGGAGGTAGCGCGGTCCGTAGCCCTGCAGCACCGGGATCCGCACCGCGTCGCGGATCTCCCGCCTCAGGTGCGCGAAGGCGCTCTCGGTCGCCGCGGTTCGCTCCAGGAAGGCCAGAAGTGCCAAGTAGTCGCCCGGCTTCTTGAGCGCCAAGAAGCGGCCGAGGAGCATCTCGAGGCTCGGATGGCCGGGCGTGTTCGCGGTGAGGCTCCGCCAGAGCTCGTCCGAGGCATAGGCCTCCACCCCTTCGTCCCGCGCGCGGGGGTTGCCCTGGGGGACGGAGCCCGTCTTCTCGATCTCGGCCAGGATCTCGGCCGTCAGGTCCTTGCTCTCCTGCACATTCGGCTCGTCGAAGGGATCGATCCCGAGCACGGCCCCCGCGATCGCGGTCGCGACCTCCCAGCGAACGAACTCTCCGGCGAGGTCCGCGCGATCGGAGAGGGTGATCTCGATCCACGGCGCACCCGTCTGGCGCAGCTCCGCGCCCAGCCCCGCGAGCTCCGGGACGGGCTCGGACGCGAGGGTGATCGAGACGAAGCAGCGGTCGGGCGAGTAGTAGCGCGCGAAGCCCAGCGGCTCTCCCTCGACCGGGACGATGCCGTTCCCCTCCTTGCCCGTGGATTCCGCGACGAGCTGCTCGATCCAGTAGCCCAGGGGTCTCAAGGACGGGGCGGTCAGGAGGGTGAGCTTGTCCCGGCCCGAGCGGGCGGCGGCGCCGATCAGGGCCCCCAGGCGAAGCGCCTCGTTTCGCGCCGCATCCGGCGCCAGGCAGGACTCCACCGCGCGCGCGGCGCGCGCCGCGAACGCCTCCAAGTCCAGCCCGAGGAGCGCCGCGGGCACCATGCCGAAGTAGGAGAGCGCCGAATAGCGCCCACCGATGTCGGGCGGATTCAGGAACACGCGCCGCATGCCCTCCTCGCGCGCGAGGCGCTCCAGCGCCGAGCCGGGGTCGGTGACGGCCGCGAACCGGCTCGCGACGCGCTCCACCCGCATCTCCTCGAGGCGCGTGCGGAAGTAGCGATACTGCGAGAGGGTTTCGATCGTGCGGCCCGACTTGCTCGAGACGAGGAAGAGCGTGCGATCGAGCCGGTGCGAGGCCTCGGCGTTCCGGATCGCGGCGGGATCGGTGGAGTCCAGCACCTCCAGCGTGGGCGCGCCGGGTCCCAACGTCATGACCTCCGCGAGCACCTCGGGCGCGAGGCTGGATCCCCCCATGCCGAGGAGAAGGACCCGCGTGAACCCCTCGGCGCGCACCTCGGCGGCGAAGGCATGAAGCTCCGCGGCCTTGCCCGTGAGCCAGGCCGGGCCATCCAGCCACCCCAGGCGGTTCTGGATCGTCTTCTGGTGCCCTGGGTCCGCTTTCCAGAGGGAGGCGTCGCGGCGGCTCAGCCGGCCCACCGCGTCCTCGCGGATCAAGGCGGCGAGCGCGGCACGATAGGGCTCCTCCACGGAGCCCGCGAGCTCATTGATGCTGATGGGTCCGCTCATATTCGGTGATCTGGGCCACCCGCCGCGCGTGGCGCCCGCCGTCGAACGGGGCATCGAGCCAGGTGTTCAGGATCGGCTGGAGCGCTTCGGGCGCCGTGAACGCCGCGGCCAGGACCAGGACGTTGGAGTCGTTGTGGCGGCGGGCCAGCTCCGCCATCGCGACGTTGAGGCAGATGGTGGCGCGGATGCTCCCGACCTTGTTCGCGGCGATGGCGATCCCGTTTCCCGAATCGCAGAGGAGAATGCCGCGTTCCACCTTCGCGTCACGCACCGCTTCGGCGACGCGGAAGGCGTAGGCCGGGTAGTCGGTCGACTCGGTGGAGTGGGTGCCGAAATCCTGAACGTCGTGGCCCAGGCTGACGAGGTACGTCTTCACGCGTTCCTTCATTTCGAAACCGGCGTGATCGGCCCCGAGCGCGATCTTCATGGGTCGAGGCTAGAGCATGCCGGCGAATCGGCGCAAGAGCCGAGTTGACATGCTGGTTCGTAACCGTGAAACTCCGCGATCATGTCGACCGCCCCGACCCCGCCACGGAGCACGCAACCGCTGCGCGCGGAACACGAAAAAATCCTGGCCAGCCTTCATGCGATCGCGGAGCGGGTCGAGACGCTCGGGGAGCAGACGACGCCCCAGCAGATGGGGCTCGCGCGCGAGGTGCTGGATTTCGTGCGGAAGCAGTTCGTGCCCCACGCCCGGGCGGAGGAGTACACCCTGTATCCCGCCACCGATTGGGCCGCGGGGGAGGGGTCCCACATCACCGAGGTGCCCCGGTTCGAGCACCAGCTCGTGCTCCGGCGATGCGACGCGCTCGACAAGGCCATCCAGGCGGGGAGCACGCCGGGGAGGCTCATGCACCTCTGCTACTCGATCTTGGGCCTCGTCGCCGCGCACCTGGTCACGACCGAGGAGGTCGTGTTTCCCTACCTCGACAAAGCGTTCGATCCCGCCCGCTTCGAGAAAGAGGTCCTGACCCCGCTCCGGGTCGAGCGCGGCGCCAAGCGGTAACGCCCGGCGCCGCCCTCCCGTCCTCGTCAGCGCGGCGCCGAAGCCCCTGCGCCCGCGCCCTTGCCGCCCTGCGGGACCTGGCTCTCGCCCGCGAGCCACTCGTCGAACGAGCGGAAATCGTAGTCGCGCCCCAGGAAGTTGTGCACCAGCTTCGCGGCCGGCGCGGACCCGCCCTGGGACAGCACGGTGTCGCGGTACCGCCTGGCGATCGTCGGATCCAGCAGGTTCGATTTGTCGAACTTGCTGAACATGTCCTTCGAGATCACGAGCGACCACATGTACGTGTAGTAGATCGCCGAGTAGCCGTCCAGGTGGCCGAAGGCCGACTGGAAGTGCGTCCCCGCCATCGGCGGATACGGCGTGTACTTGGGCTCCAGCGCCTGGAGGATCGTGTCGGTATTCACTTCCTTCGCGGGCCGGTTGTAATAGTTGAGCGAGATCGCCGAGTAGAGGTTCTGGTAGGCGATCGACGTGGCGCGCCCGAACCAGTCGGCGCGGCGCATGCGCTCCACCATGTCCGCCGGGATCGGCTCGCCCGTCTGGTAGTTCTTCGCGAACGTCCGGAGCACGCCCGGATTCCAGCACCACTCCTCGAGCATCTGCGACGGGGCCTCCACGAAATCCCACTCGGTGGAGATGCCCGAGATGTTCTCCCAGCTCTGATGCCCGCCGAGCACCGCGTGGAGCAGGTGGCCGAACTCGTGGAAGAAGGTCACCACGTCCCCGTGCTCCATGAGCCCGGGATCGCCGGGCTTCCCGCCCGCGAAATTGCACACCAGCGCGGCCTCGGGGATCTGGATCCCCTCGACGCCGTTCCGGATCCCGAAATTCGCCGCATGGTTGAACTTCCCGGGCCGCGGATGGAGGTCGAGGAAGAAGCGGCCGATCATCTTGTCGCCTTCCCACACTTCATAGGCTTCGACGCTCGGATCCCAGACGGCGGCGTTCGCGATGCGCTTGTAGGTCAAGCCGAACATCTTCGCCGTGGAGCTCAGGACGCCCTCCTTCACCTCGTCGAAGGGGAAGTAGGGGCGCGCCTGCTGCCCGTCGAAATTGTAATCGCGTTTCCGGATCAGCTCGCCGTAGTAGCGGCGGTCCCACTGATTCACCGCGGTGGCCGCCGGGTCATCGGCGCGCTTCGCCTTCAGGTACGTCGCGTACTCCTCCGTCGCCCGCTTCAGGGTCAGGCCGCGGAGGCGCTCGATGAAGGAGGAGACGTTCTTGTCGTTCTCGATCATCTTGTCGCGCGTGGAATACTCCGCCCAGGTCTTGAAGCCCAGGAGCCGCGCCAGCTCGTAGCGCTTCGCGATCATCTTGTCCAGGACCGGGATGTTGGCGGGGTAGGCGCGGTTCAAGAATTCCTTCATGAGGCGCTGGCGGACGTCCGAGCTCTTGGCGTAGCTCATCACGGGGAAGAAGTCGGGGTACTCGATGCTGATCGAGATCTTCCCGTCGGCGCCCGCGGGATGCGACTTGATGTAGTCCTCGGGGAGGCCGTCCAGGTCGGCGGCGCTGTCGAGCTTGATGGTGCGGGAGTCGTTCCGGATGTTCTTGTCGAAGTCCTGGCCGATAACCACCAGCTCCTCGCGGAGGGCCGCGATCTTCTTGCGCGTCGCCTCGTCCTTGTCCACGCCCGAGAGGCGGAAGTCGCGGAGCGTCTTCTCGACGGCGTAGCGCGCGCTCGGATCCACTCCCTTGAGGTCCAGCCCGCTCAGCGCGTCGTACACGCCGCGGTTCAGCCCGAGGTCGTTCAGGAACTTGCTCGCGGCGCGGGTTTCCTCTTCGGCGACGCCCCGCACGGTGGAGTCGGGATGGACCGACTCGATGAGACCCGCCGCGTAGGAGGCGTTGTCGGCATGGAGCAGGGCTTCGTTGTATGGTGCGAAGGTGTTCTCGATCGTCCGCGGACCCTTCACTTGGAGCAGGCGGTCCAGCGCCATCCCGGCCGTCTTGAGCTCGCCCTCGGCGAGGGCGCGGAAGCCGGCGGAGTCGGGATTCCCGGACCAGAAGGGCGGCGCCACCGGCGTCTCCACGGCGGCCGGGGTCGTCGCGTCCATCGCGAGGAGCGCTTTGGGTGTGGCGCCTGTCAGCGAGAGCGTGAGGAATGCGGTGAGGATCACGGGGCCGAATGCCAGCGTACGAGCTCGAACCAAGCGCACAAACCCTCCCTTGCGAACCGGACTTTTGAGGTGATGAAGCGGTGGGGCGCTCTAAGCGCGCCCATGCTACCACAGCGATGAACCGGGACCGGAGCCTCCTTTACCTGGCCGCGTTCGCCCGGGCCACGGGCGTGGGGATGTCGGGCGTCCTCGTCGGCCTCTATGCCGCCGGGGTCGGCCTGCCGGCCGCGGGGGTGGGGGTGGTGATCTCGGCGGGGCTCCTGGGCGTGGCCCTGGGAACCCTCGTCGTGACCCTGTACGCCGAGCGCCTGGGGCGGACCCGCTGCCTGATCGCCCTGGCGCTCCTGTCGGCCGCCGGCACCGTGGGGTTCGCCCTGGCCCCCCTTGCTTGGATGCTCGCGCCGGCCGCGGCGTTGGGAATGGTGAACGGGATGGGGCGGGACCGGGGGGCGGCGTTCTCGCTCGAGCAGGCCCTTCTCCCGGACCTCTCGGACGAGCGGGGCCGCACCCGGACCTTCGCCTGGTACAACGTCGTGCTGGACGCGGGCCATGCCCTGGGCGCACTCGCGGGCCTCCTGCCGAGCCTCTTTCGCCGGGGCGGCCTTGCGCCCCTGGCCTCCTACCGGGCGGGGTTCCTGGTGGTGGCGGGGCTCAGCGCCGTCGGCGCCCTGTCGTACGCGGCGCTGAGCGCCCGGGTTCGCTCGCGGCCCGCCACGGGCACGGGGGCGCTCGCGCCGGTGAGCCCGGAGTCCAGGCGCAGGATCGGGGGGCTGGCGGCGCTCTTCGCGATGGACAGCATCGGGGGCGGGTTTCTGACCACGGCGCTCCTTTCCTACTGGTTCTTCCGGCGCTTCGGGGTCGGGGAAGAGACCCTGGCGCCACTCTTCCTCATGGCCCGCGTCGCCAACGGCGCCTCGCATCTCGCCGCGGCCTGGCTGGCCCAGCGGATCGGCCTCTTGCGCACCATGGTACTCACCCACCTGCCCTCGAGCCTGCTCCTCCTGACGGTGCCCATCGCCCCGACTTTCCTGGTGGCCGCGCTTCTCTTTCTGTTGCGGGAGTGCCTGGTGGAGATGGACGTGCCCACGCGCCAGTCGTACGTGGTGGCGGTGGTACGGCCCGAGGAGCGCGCGGCCGCGGCGGGGGCCACGAACC
>Ga0137398_10000358_pt1 | contig 15710 bp, 17 predicted proteins | sample czorhiz216metaG_FD_106659 | JGI IMG/M metagenome (GOLD analysis project Ga0137398, IMG submission 106659) | Vadose zone soil microbial communities from Angelo Coast Range Reserve, California, USA - czorhiz2.16 metaG | ecosystem: Environmental > Terrestrial > Soil > Vadose zone | place: USA...
AACGCCAGACGTATCCAGGCTCCGCCGATTTTGCTTAGTCCGACGCGGCTTCGCCAACGTGCTCTTTGACAACGCTTCGAGGATTCTTGTCTTCTCGAAGCCCGACAAACTTCGAATGCCGCAGCCTGTCCGCTCCTGTCCACTCCAGGAACTCAATCTGTGCAACGGCCTCCGGGCGAAGCCAAACACACTCTTACGTTTTCTCGGCAGTGAGATTCTCGCCCCATCTCGAAGGATGCTCGTCCGGCAAATTTACAAATGGCATCGTAGAGGAGACGAGGTGACGGATTCTCTCGAACACCTGCCGCCGCAACGCTGGTACAAAGCCATTGCGGACGCGAGCGACATACATCAAATCCTTGTTTTGGTAATAGCCCACAATGGGAGAGTCGAAGCCGTGTGGCCCGGGGATGTACCCTCCTATGACGAACTCCTGTCCACGATTCACGCGGTATTTAATCCATGCTCCTGTGCGCTTTCCCGGCTGGCAGAGGCTATCTTTGCGTTTCCCAGCGACACCCTCAAGCTGTTGTTGGCGCACAGCGGCAAGCATTTCATTCCCTGAAGTCTCAAACTGGTCGGAAATGCGAATGCGTGGCGAGCGCAACTTCAGAACAGATTTCATCAACTTACGACGCTCGTTCAAGGGCAATCTGGTAAGGTCACGGTCGTTGCAAATCAGAAGATCGAAGATGAAGTAGTGAATACGGGATGCCTCACGGCGAGAGCCTTGGAGGAGATTGAAGTTTGGTCGGCCTGATTCGTCGAGGGCAACGATCTCCCCGTCAACTACCTTATCTTCTGGAAGATCGTTCAGAGCCTCAACAATGTACGGATATTGATGGTTGATTAATTTGTGCCGCCGCGAAAACAGATTCACGCCACGATCAGATTTGACTGCGTCAGCGCGGTAGCCGTCGAGTTTGATTTCTTCTGTGGCGTCTGCGGTTATGTGGCGCTGGGGATGCGGTTTTGCGTAGGGAGACGCACGAACGGTCGCCCAACGCCACATAATCCCTATCATAGGTTTCGTAGGAACTGCATCAGTGCGACGTCCTCCTTCCAGTGCTTTGGGGGAACAGCCCCGCGGATCTCGCAAGTTGCGAGCGCTTTGGCCTTCATTTCTAGATCAACTTCCGCGTAAACGTTTGTAGTGTTTAGCGAGACGTGCCCCAGCCAAGCACGAATCGTGTTGATGTCGACACCCGCGCGGAGAAGATGAGTCTCGCTTGCAAGAAGCCATACACGACCACGACTTCGAGAAGGCGCGGGCGATTTCAGATGAGGAGGGGACGGAGCCCGATAAGTTGGTTCTGCTTTGTCGTCAACATGGGCTGCTCGACTGGATTTACGGCTAGGCTGCGGGTCAATTCCTGGATTAGCGGGGTTACCACAAACATGGTACTAGTCGCCGCTAGAGGTCTGCGACTCGGTTCCCTCAGATAATAGCCAGCGCCGAAACCGTGGAAGTCGCCAGCAATAGACGGTCATCGCAAAGAGCGGGAAGATGATTCCTGCAAGTACAATCGGCGGCACCTCATTTTCTATCAACTGGTCGGGAATGCCTGAGCACGATATCCGCGGGTCCGCAAGGAGGTAATACACAATCAAATTCTGGCCCACAGTTAGACAACAGAACTCAGGGTTTCCAAAACCTGCCCGCCCAATGTTGGAGTAGGTTTTGCCCGCTACTTCAAAATTGTAATACACGGACTGGTGATTGCTGGGCTGGAGCTGCGTCACCACTCCGCTCGTGCGTATGCCATTCTTCTTCAGCCGATAGAATCGAACCAAATTGATTTGTGAGAGAGGAATAGCTATGGCGAGGGCACCGAGGAGCCAGAGTCCGAATCCCTTGAGAAAAATTTGCGAGAGCCTTTGCTGCATTGTGGTGCAACCTTGCAGGTCACAAAGAAATTTTAAACTAGATTCGATGGATAAATATTGGCCTTTGGCACGATGTTTCCAAGTCTTCTAGACCAAAGGCTCGTAGTTGGATACGCCGAAAGGTTATTTTACCGGTTCACCGCTGCAACGAAGACCGATGCCCACACACGGATCAGCATGGAGGCAGCGTTTCAGATTATGTGGTGCTTTCTGCAAAATTGCACGTGGCTGGCTCGCCTATCAAAGCCAGCGCCACATAACGCCGGACGCCGTAAACCCATTCCGGCCCGTCGATCAGCTTTGGGACAGACGCACAGTCCATTGGTTCGATGAACTCGGCTCTTCCTTTGGGAAGAGAAGCGAGTTTCCCGGCCTCGGTTCGCGTCATCGTTGGCTGTTCTCTCAGTGATAAACTATCACGTATGCCGCTCACGAAAGTCGAACAAGATATCTGTCAATTCGTGGTTCATCGATTGCTGGATCAAAGCGAACTCACACGCAGGCACGTCTTATTGAAAGAGTTCAAAGGGTCTCTACCCGATTCCCTTCGAAAACTAGCGGATCGCTCCGTCTTGAGAGCCGTGGAGCAAACCTATGAGAACGAAACTTACCTTCCGAGGGCCACTGCATTTCACTATCAGAAGTGGCAGGAGGCCACGCCGCGCTTCTGCAGGTACTTTTGGTGGTACTCTTCGGCGCGATAGAAGGCGCCCGCGGGCGTGATCTCCGTGGCGATGGGCCGCTTGAATTTTCCAATGGCGTCAAGCGCTGCCCGTGACCTTTTGGCCCCCGCTTCCTGCTCCGGGGAATGGAAAAAAATCGCCGTGCGGTATTGCGTGCCGAAATCCGGTTCCTGGCGGTTCACTTGTGTCGGGTCATGAGCCCGCCAGAAAACGTCGAGCAGCTGTTCGTAACTCACTTTTGCGGGATCGAACGTCACCTGCACCACTTCCGCATGCCCGGTTTCGTCTGTGCAAACGTCTTCGTAAGTCGGATTCGGCGTCTTCCCGCCGCTGTACCCTACGGCGGTATCAATCACTCCCGGCACACGCTGAAACGCGGCCTCCACGCCCCAGAAACATCCCGCCCCGAAAGTCGCTATCTCTGCCATAGCTATCACCCCTTGGTTCAAACTCTTGTCACATCCCGAACACAGCAATTAGATGCGCGAGCCGTTGCCTGCGATTCACCGGCACCGCTAGGGCGTTTTTCGCCGCACCGGCGCCGCCCCCGCGCTGGCCTTTAACTTTTCTTGCGCAAGCGCTTTATAAGGACTGTTCACCGAAGCCGCTTGTGTGAACGCCTCTTTGGCCTCGGGGTTTCTTTTCAGATTCAGCAGCGCAAATCCTAAACGATATTGGTTTCGTGCGTAGCTCCCGTCATCCGGCTTCAGCAGCAGCGCCGCGGCTTTCAGATTCTCCACCGCCTGGGCATTGTCCTTCTTTTCAATGTTCACCTGTCCCAACGAACTGAGCGCCAGGCCCTTCTGCAGGCTCTTCTGCTGGGCCCACTGTTCGTCTGTCACAGCTTCTGGCTTTGCCGCCGCGCCCAGCTGTGAAATTGCCTTTTTCGCGAATGTTTCAGCTTTCGCGAGTTGATCTGCCTTGTCGCAATAATAATCGGAAAGCAGCAGCAACATCCCCAGATTGTTCGGATCTTTTGCCAGAAGTCCGTTGGCCACCTCCAGCATCTTTGGCGCATTCTGCGCTTGCTGATAAGACGCCGCGGCCACGCCGAGCGCCTGATTCGCGTACGGCGAATCCGGAAAAGTCTGCGCGAATCGCGTGAGGAGCCCCGCACGCTTCCCCGCGTCCTTCGCCTGAAGGGCCCCATTGTAGACCGCCTGCTGAATGTAAGCGATGCCATCCTTGTTGCTCTCCAGCGTCCGAGCCTTCTGCTCTTCCCAAACCTGCGACTGTGTGCCTGCAGGAGCGGGGGCTTCTTTGTAACGCTTCAGGATTCCCCGCGCTTTCTCGCCGTACCCTGCTAACCGCTCCGAATCTCCCTTTTCCGAAGCGGCACGGATCATGTTCATGGCGTTCTGAAAGCTATCCGGATCCAGCGCGAAGAGTTTGTCTCCGTATTCGAACGCCCTGTCGTAATTCTTCTGCGCGATGTAGTGTTCCACGTAGAGGCCATCCGCCAGGAGCGGATAGTCGCCTTCCTTGCCGGGCCCTTCCGCGAATTTATCGATGAGCGCGAGCTTCTGGTCCGGATCTGTGGCCGCGTTGATCTCGGTCAACGCATGGTCCACCTCCGACCCGGCCTGAATGGGAACGAACTTGCCGATCTGCTGTCCGAAGACGGGAACTGTAGAACAGCCCAGCAAAAATAGCGCACCACTCAACCACTTGGTCCCTCGCATAGGCACCTCCGCACGTTGCCAATTGACTGCATCTTAGTGCTGCGGATTGCTTTACGCAAAGAGATTTCGGGCCGAAAGCATGTGCCGGGGGACAGAAGTCCTTGCCCGGATAGTGAGAGAGGCCCGGCGATCCGCTGAGCTGGCTCAGCGTGGTTAACGTTCTCGGGCGTGAGCGAAGAGCCCTCTTCGCGATGCTCCACTGGACGACTTGCCCCTGATTCTGCTGGCACGGCTCGCGGTAGACCGGCGATTTTCAGGAAAGGGTCTCGGGCATGCACTCATCTCCGAGGCGTTCAAGATTGCGCTTCGAGCCGCGGATGATATGGGATGCCGCTGCATCATCACGGATGCTTACCCTAACAGAACCGCGTGGTATGTGCGTTACGGTTTCGTTCCACTGGAAGGCGGCGTGGAAGACGGGCCGCAGAGGATGTTTCTCGACATAAGAACGATTCGTATGGCGCTCAAAACTCCGAAGTGATTGTGTCTTCAATCGAGCTGAGAGATCCGGCTGGTTCTGAGTTTTGCGGCGAATCAGTTGTGAATTTCGACTGCGTTGCCTCACGTTGACGCACTTCCCATTTCGCGAGACGATTGAAGTTTTGAATAGGGTGCCGGAATGGAACTTGGGCTCACTGGACGCGTAGCCATCGTCGCGGCCGCCAGCAAAGGGCTTGGCCGCGCGGTTGCGGAAGAACTGGCCCGCGAAGGCGCTCACGTGGCCATCTGCGCGCGCACGGCAACCACGCTCGCGGAAACTGCCGCCCACATACAGAAAACGACGGGCCGCGAAGTTCTACACCAGGCCCTGGATGTGACTGATTTTATAGCAGTTGCGGCCTTCGTTACCGCGGTCGAAGCTCGCTTCGGCCGCATCGATATCTGTGTTACCAATTCCGGCGGCCCTCCGTCTAACTCGTTTAAGAACACAAAGCTTGAAGACTGGCGCTCCGCCGTCGACCAGCTTCTGATGAGCACCGTTTTTTTCGCCAAGGAAACTCTGCCGCGCATGCAGAAAAACAAGTGGGGACGCCTGATTACGATTACTTCGTCGGCGGTTAAGCAGCCCGTGGAAGGCCTGCTGCTTTCGAATTCGATCCGCGCCGCCGTCACCGGCCTTGCGCGCACGCTTGCCAATGAATACGCCGCCGATGGCATCACGGTGAACAATGTTTGCCCGGGCTATACGCGCACTGCTCGACTCGATGGCCTTGCCTCCACAATCTCTGCGCGCAGCGGCTCGAAGCCCGAAGAAGTCTTCGCCCATTGGGAACGCGAAATCCCCGCCGGCCGCCTTGGCACTCCGAAGGAATTTGCCGCAGTCGTCGCTTTCCTCGCTTCGGAACGCGCCAGCTACGTGAACGGCGCCTCCATCGCCGTGGACGGTGGTCTTGTGAGGAGTCTGCTCTAGCCCTCAATGGCCTCCGCAACCCGTCATCTTGAACTCACTTTGCTGCCCGAGCGCTTCGCCATTTCCCGGCTCGCCGCCGATTCGCCCATTCCTGCCTGGGGGACGCAAGGTCCCTTCTATTCCGTCACGCGCACCGGCGATGAGCTTTCAATTGTCACTGAACTTTCTCGCGTTCCCGTGGGCGTGCAGTCCCAGCCCGGCTGGTGCGTCCTGAAAGTTCATGGGCCTTTTGTTTTGTCGGAAATCGGAGTCCTGGCTGCGCTGGCCACGCCGCTCGCCGAAGCAAAAATAAGTTTGTTTGCTGTTTCGACTTTTGATACCGATTACCTGCTTCTCGCATCCGAAACTTTGCCGGCTGCCATCGCCGCGCTGGAGCGCGCAGGACACACCGTTTGCAGGAGCAAAGCCGGATGATCAGGGAAACCCATCGCAGCACCAACCGCCATCGCGGTCGTGCGGCGTTTCTTGCGTTCGCGGAGCTGCTGGCGATTGTCATTGCCGCGCCGCAACTCCGCGCCGATGAGCCTTACGCGCGCAGCCGCGACTATGATTTGCAGCATTCGAAGATTTCCTTGCGCTTCGACATCGACCAGAAAAAAGTTCTCGGCGAAGTCACGCACTCGCTCTCGATTTTGCGTGACGGCTCCAGCAAAATCGCTTTCGACTCCATCGGCCTCAACATCCAGGGCGTGACTCTCAACAAAGCCCCTGCAAAATTCGAAATTTCCGCTGACAAACTGATTATTGCTCTCCCGGCTGCCGCCAAGACGGGAGATAAGTTCGACGTCGCCATCCGTTACGAAGGTAAACCCGCCAAAGGCATCTACTTCATCCTGCCGGACAAGGACTATCCGGACCGCCCGAAACAAATTTGGACCCAAGGTGAATCCGAAGACACGCGTTACTACCTCCCGACCTACGACTACCCCAACGATCGCCTCACTACCGAAACGATCCTCACCGTGCCCGCTTCCTGGATCACCGTTTCGAACGGCAAGCTCATCAGCGTCAGCGACGCTGGGAAGGGAATGAAAACCTGGTATTGGAAAGAGTCCGTTCCCAGCTCCACCTACCTGATCACCGTTGTAGCCGGTGAATTCGACGAGGTGAAAGACACCTGGCGCGGCATCCCCGTCACCTACTACGCGCCTAAGGGACGTGGCGACCGCCTCCCTATCAACTATGGCCGTACTCCGGCCATGATGGAGCTGTTCAGCAAAAAATTTGGCGTCGACTACGCCTGGGAAAAATATGCGCAGGTCATGGTTGATGAGTTCGTCGCCGGCGGCATGGAGAATTCCAGCGCCACCACCAACGCCAGCAGTTCCCTCGTTCATCCCAAGCTCGCTCCCGAATATCCCACCGGCGAAGACGACTTGATCTCTCACGAGCTCGGTCACCAGTGGTTCGGTGATCTCGTCACCTGCAAGGATTGGGGCGATATCTGGCTCAACGAAGGCTTCGCCACGTTCTTGGAAGCGGTATGGACCGAAGCGCGCTTCGGCAAGGATCAAGCGGATTACGAGCGCTGGAATAATGCGCGCGAGTGGTTCGAAAGCAGCAATCTCTGGAAAAAACCGATCGTGCGCTACGACTTCGATGATTCCAGCGAATTCGACGGCAACGCATATAATAAAGCAGGCTGGGTCCTCTACATGCTTCGCCACCAGATTGGCGAAGACGTTTTTTACCGCGGCATCAAACATTATCTCGAGGTGAATCGCGGCAAGAACGTTGTCACATCCGATCTCGCCAAAGCCATCGAAGAGGCTACGCACACCAACGTCGACCAATTCTTCAGCCAATGGCTGTATGGTGCAGGCGGGCCGAAATTCGAATTGAGCTACTCCTACGACGGCGAAAAACACCAAGTGATCCTCGTCGTCAAACAGACACAAAAAGTCGAGGGCCGCGTGGGCCTCTTCCGCGTTCCCGCCGAAGTCGAAATCACCACGGCGTCGGGACCCAAGCTTTACGACGTCACCGTTTCGAAAGACCATCAGGCCTTCCCGCTGCCTTCGGAGTCTGCTCCGCTGATGGTTCTCTTCGACAAGGGCGGCCATATCCTCAAGTCCGCTGAGTTCCACAAAGAAAAGAAAGAATGGCTCTATCAATTGAAGAACGCCGTGGATCTCGCCGATCGCGCCGATGCCGTTGTCGCGCTTGGCAAGATGAAGAACGACGAAGAAGTCATCGGCACCCTCGGAGAGACTCTGCATAGCGATAAGGCATGGGGAGTTCGCGCCACCGCCGCCGACACCCTCGGCCAAATGGGCGGCCCTTCCGCATCCAAGCTGCTCCTAGATGCGCTGGATTCGCATGATGGTCCCTGGGTCCGCAATCGCGTCGTCAGCGCACTTTACAATTTCAAGGACGACGCGGCCGTTGCGGCGAAGCTCAATTCCATCGCAAAGCAGGACGAATCCTATCGCGCCCGCGCCGCCGCGTTGCAGGCACTCGGCCGCCTTCAGGGACCCAATGCCTTCGCGACGCTCGAGGCTGCTGTCGCCGCCGATTCACCGGATGGCTTCCTTCGTAACGCCGCTCTTCGCTCGCTCGGTTCGCTGGGAGACGATAAGGCCGTGCCGCTTCTCTTGCAGTGGTCTGCCGCCGGCAAGCCCCTCGATTCGCGCACTGCGGCCATCAACAGCCTCGGGCGTCTGCAGAAGGACAACCAGGACATCACCAGGCAAATTGCGGCCTATCTCTCCGAACCACACTTTCCCGTTCGCGTGGCCGCGATCTATGCTCTGGGCGGGCGTGGCGATGCCACTGCCATTCCTGCGCTGGAAGCTGTGCTGAAAAGCAACGACCTCAGCATCGAGATGGCGCCGATGATCAAAGCGCAGATCGCGCGCCTGAAGAAACCCGCGGATGGAAAACCAGACGCCAATCGTGGTGCCGGAGATTCCGGCGAAGAATCCTCCGAAGGCAGCGGTGAAAAGCTCACAACCGAACAACGGCTCGAAAAACTCGAACACCTGCTTCAAGAAATGAGCGAGCGTCTCAAATCCATGGAGAAGCACCTGCCGCCCGCCAAGCAATAAGCAGCAGATACTGTTGTGTAGGGGCGAACTTCAGTCCGCTCTCTCTCTTCTCTGCGGACCCTGTGGTCTCTGTGTCAAGTCTTTCTTTTCGAATTCATCTTTTTAAGGTTCCGCAATCAAAATCCGCAGATCACGCAGATTGTTCCCCGTCGGCCCGGTAACGATTACGTCCTCGAATCGTGAAAAAAATGAGAAAGCATCGCTTCGACGGAACGCATCAGCCGGGTCGAGACCAATTGCGCGTGCAAGTTCGAGCGTTTCCCCGTCCGCTACCGCGCCCGCCGCCGGGCTATTTCCGTCAATTCCGTCCGTGCCCGCACTCAGCACCGCCATCTTTTTCCCGGCGATCTTCTCCACGCACGCCAGCACAAACGCTGAATTTCTCCCTCCGATTCCGTTTCCGGTCACGGGTGAACTCACCTCCCCATCCGCAATCAACGCTACCCGTTGCCCCGCGTGCGTCTTCCTCAGCTCCTCCAACTGCTCTAGCAGGTACTCCGCCGCTTTCTTCACCGGCCAGTCATCGGCCGTGTTGTCGCAGCAGGCGATAAATCCTTTCGCTTCCGCCGCGTGATGCGCCGGATGAAACAGGTCATCCAACCCCAGCAGCAGCGAAAAATATGAATTTCGAAATGCGGGGGCAGAAGCTTTCGGTGTCTCAGGCATTTTTCCTTCGGCCAGCCAGCGTCGCAACGCGAGTGGGAACCTGTCGTAAAGGCGATGTTCACCGGTGATGCGCTTTGCGTCTGCAACTGTAGTCGGATCAGGCAGGGTCGGCCCTGACGCCAGCGCCGACTCCTTTCCCACCGGAACATCGCTCACCGCCAGCGTGATTTTCGTTGCGTTAGGGGCCGCCGCCGCGAGCCGGCCGCCTTTCACGGCGGAGATGTGTTTCCGAATCGTATTGATTGCCTCGATCGGCGCGCCGCAGGTCACCAGCGCCCGGTGCACATTTTGTACGTCCTCGAGCGTCTGCGCCAGGTCCAACGGCAACTCTACGAGCGCCGACGCGCCTCCCGAAAGTAAAAAGAAAACCAGCGTCTTCTCATCGCACTTCTTCAGCAGCGCTAGAATCGCCTCCGCCGCCTTCCAGCTCTCAGCGTTCGGCACCGGATGTCCTGCCGCGAAGTACTTCATTCCCGCCAGCGGTTTTCTCGCCGCCGTGGGCGCGGATACCACTCCCCCAAATCGCACGAACGGCGCCAGCACTAGCGCCAGCCCTTCCACCATCGCATGCGCCGCTTTCCCGATCGCCACCACGCGCAGTTTTTCGAAATCCCGCAGATCGATTCTCGTTTCACGGCACACCAGCAGCGTTCCCTTGCGCCGCAGCTTCCGCTGCATCGTCGCGGGAATATCGATCGCCGCCAACGTTTCTTGGAAAATCTGCCGGGCGAGCTGCTTCAGTTGCGGCATGTGAGGTCTGCCTGAAAATTCGTTACGATGCTTTCAGAACTTCTGGATTCAAAATGTTCGGTGGCCGCTGTTCCGTGAAAAGCGCGACGACGTTTTCCCCCGCCATGCACGCCATTTTCGTCCGCGTCTCCAATGACGCCGATGCGATGTGCGGCGCAAGCACCACATTCGTGCGTTTCAACCCGGGATGAATGAAAGGTTCGTTCTCGTAAACATCCAGCCCCGCACCAGCAATCTGCTCGCCCTCCAGCGCCGCCACCAGCGCCGCTTCGTCCACCACCGGCCCCCGCGATGTGTTGATCAAGAACGCCGTCGGTTTCATCCGTTTGAATTTCGGCGCGTCGAACAATCGCCGCGTCTCCGGGAGCAGCGGAACGTGCACGCTGATAAAGTCAGACTCCGCCAGCAATGCATTCATTTCCCAAAACTCCGCCTTCAACCCCCTCTCCACTTCCGCGGGCGCGCGTTGCGCATCCGTGTAAATCACCTTCATCTGGAAACCGCTCGCGCGCCGCGCCACCGCTCGTCCAATCCGCCCGAACCCGACAATGCCCAGCGTCTTCCCCCACACGTCTGTCCCTACGAGCTGATCCAGGTCCCAGTTTTTCCATTTTCCCGAACGCGCCAGCGCTTCGGCCTCGCTCAGTCGCCGCGCCACCGCCATCAGCAACGTCCAAGCAAAATCCGCCGTCGTTTCATCCAGCACACCGGGCGTGTTTGTCACCGCCACGCCCCGTTTCGTGCAGGCTGCCACGTCGATATTGTCAAATCCCACCGCAACATTCGCGACAATGCGCAGTTTCGGCGCCACGCTCAGCAGCTCCTCGTTGATTTCCTCGGTCAGCAGACAAATCAGCCCCTCTTTGTCTTTTACACGCCGCAAAACCTCTTCCCGTGGCGGACGTTGCGGCTTCGCCCAGTATTCCACCTCGCAGGTTTCTTTAAGAATTTGTCTGGCCGCTTCGAACAGGCTGTGGGTCGCAAACACATTCGGTTTCGGCATCAGATCCTCTTCACAATATTGGGAAAATTACACTAACACACCCCCGCGCTCCCGCCATAACTTGGCGTTGCGCGCATCCCCGAATTCTCACTATAGTTCCAGGTGCGCCTAAGCCTGCGTCCTATGAACTCCGGCCTCGTTCGCGAATTCGAAAAACTCCTCGGCCCTTCTTCCGTTCTTTACCGGCCCGAGGACCTACTTCTTTATGAGTACGACGGCTCCGTCGAAAAAGGTCGTCCTGACCTCGTCGTCTTCCCCAATTCCACCGAAGACGTTTCGCGCATCGCAAAGCTCGCCGCAAAATACAACGTCCCCATCGTCGGTCGCGGCGCCGACACAGGGCTTTTCGGCGGCGCGCTTGCCCGCCCCGGCGGTGTGATGCTCGTCTTCGCGCGCATGAATCGCATTCTTGAACTCGACATCGAAAATCAGCGCGCCGTTGTTCACCGGCCTTTTCGTCGGCTCGGAGGGCACCCTCGCCGTAATCACCGTAAGGCTTTCGCGCCACGCTCTTTGCGTCTCGGACAGTCATGCGAGACCGGGCATCAACGTTGGGTGCTCCTCGCGCTCAGACTTACCCCTCATGTACCGCCTCAAATCCGCCTTCGACCAGCAAAACATCTCCGCCCCCAGCCGTTTTCTGTCTTGCCTGCCCTGAGCGTAATTGCAGGTCGCAACCCTTGCGCCACAGTTATCAATAAAAAACGTCCGCACCTCGAGCGCCTATTTTCGGCTAAACTAAGCCTAAATATTTCGTATCGGCCACAGGGACGGTGAGCCGAATTCGGATGGTCGGGATGACCGGAGGTTAAACTCAAAATGGAAATGCTGACCTCGAAGGTAGAACCGTCCTTTTATTGTAATCGTTGCGATAAGTGGGTTGACGGCATCGAAGACGAGGAAAACTCTCCCGGAATCGCGGGCATGAAACAGGTCCTTTGTGATGACTGCGGCAGTGCCATCCTCTACCGGCCTCCAACCGTTTGGAGGAAGCTCCAGCGGAGGGCCTCCCGATTCTTTGGAAATACCTTTGGCTCGGGCAAGAAATAGTCCATGCGGGAAAACCCTATTTGACCGCTTCGCAGTCTTGTGCAGAATTGATGTACCTCATTGACGTGCCGCATTGAGACGCCAGTGGGTAGCGTAACACAAGCCAAGAAGTCCCGCTCCCCGTTCCGATTTGGAGGACAGGCGTGCGCCCAGTGCCGGCCTCAGAAGCCGCCGCGGGCATGAAAGGGCAAATATGAAGAAGCGATATCTCGCCGGAGTCGTTATCATCACCGCCATCTGCCTATCCCTTGGCTTTGGCTCCTCGTCATATACGCGCACACATCTCTCGGTTCCAAACCCAGTCCAGAAGGGAATAGCCATGGCGACGCATGCAAGTGGGACGTTTGAAGTAAAGTTGGTCCCTCAGCCGCCGGAAGACAAAGCCGAGGGCTCAACCCTCGCTAGGATGTCCATCGACAAACAATTCCACGGCGATCTCGAAGCGGCCAGCAAGGGCCAGATGCTGACCGCTGGTACGGACGTCAAAGGCTCAGCCGGCTACGTCGCCATCGAGCGTGTCACCGGAATGCTGCAGGGCCGCACCGGCAGCTTCGCGCTGCAGCACAATGGCACTTTGACGAGGGGCGCAGCGCAACAATCCATCACTGTCGTGCCGGATTCCGGCACCGGCCAGTTGGTCGGCCTCACCGGTAAAATGACCATCAACATCGTCGACGGCAAGCATTCCTACGACTTCGACTACACCCTCCCCGAAGCCCTTCGATAATTTCTCAAGCGGAGCCCTTTGGAGTGCGCGAGACATGCCTCCCGCGTCTCAAGGCACCTGCATCCCTACCTTCCGCCGCCTCGGCTGGGCGTTGTCCCGCCGCCGGTCCGCGCCGCGCCCGCGTGGCCTTCTTCGCCGACTGCGTCGCCAACGCCACTTTTTCGCAGCTCAACGAAGCTACCATCCGCGTCCTCACCGCCAACGGCTGCGAAGTCGTCATCCCCGATGATCCCTCGAACTGCTCGCCGAGAAAATGCGCCACGCCCAACCCACCGGCGGGCAAACCATCGTCACCGCCGACCCCGGCTGCCTGCTGCAACTCCGCGCCGGCGCCGCCATCCACCGTACCAACCAGGAGGTCTTCCACGTCGTCGAACTCCCCGATCGAAGCATTCGACCATGAAAACGCGAAACGCCGGAATGCACGCACCCTGTGTTCCGTTACTTCGTTATTTTTTTGCTTCATCCTTATCTTCGTCTCCAAAAACGGCGGCGCCCTTCCCGCAGCGGTGGGGACTGCTGCGAAAAGGGCGTGCCGTCTTCAGGAGAGAAGATTGTTCAGGGGAATAATTCAAATGCCGGGCGGCGGTGGCGGCGCGTCCGTCGCGCCGTTGAACTTCTGCTTGTGCATTCCGTGCCTGCCCGGTCCGCCTTGTGTCGCCGTGTAGTCCGGCGGCACGGCGAAGAGCGAAGCGGCCGGTTCCTGCCGCTGAATATTCGTCAGCGTGTAGGTCGTGTCGCCAAAGCGCGGATCGCTCCGCTTGCTCATTACCACAATCTGCAAATCATTGGAATACCAATGCTCGGATACGATGGTGATCGCTTTTTCGTTTCCGACTTGTCCCGCGGGAATCGTATGGGTGATGCGCGTGCCTTGTGCGCTCACGCCGGCGATCGTCTGCGTGCCCAGGTCTTCTTTTTTCAGGCTACCGTTCGCCATCTCCTGCTGTTGCCGGGACTCCATTTTGCCCTTGAGCTCATCTTTCAACGGCCCCTTCATTCCGGCGAACGGTCTCCCCATTTGCTCGGCCGTCTTTGTGTCGGCGTGCAGGATGAAATTGGTCCCCGCCACGGGATCATTGATGAATACGAACGACTTCGGCTGTCCCGAGGTCGCCAACGGCCCGATCGCAGGCAACGTCACTTCCTTCCGGAAACGTCCCTGGCTATCCCGAAAAAGGTTCGTTTGCGTCTTTCGCGCGATATGGTTACCGTCCGCGAGAGTTTGCGTCGACTCCGAAACCGCGACCGCGCTGAAGGGCATGCCGGTCACGACCTTTCCGCCGTGCATTCCCTCGAAACCCAGCAACTCGATGCGTTCGCCGATCATGCCCGCCTCCGGTCCGGGGACTTGCAGCAACGCTATCGGCGGCGGTGGCAGTGGCTCCGCATCCTGCGCTTTTGCCAATCCGGCGCCCAACATGAAAATTACACCGAGAACCACACTCATACATACTCTGCGATTCATTATCCCTTCTCCTCTTCTCTCCCGAACTGCTGCGAACTCTTTGCTGCTGCAATCGCGGCCAGCCCTTTTTTCAACTGCGCAATCCATGCTCCGACCGGCCCTTCCCGTCCCTTCAGGTCTGCTCCATCCGTCGGCTTCAACCTCTCCCAAAAGGCCGCTACTCCCATCGGCGTGTCCCTTCCCAAGGCGCAGCAAGAGCGCCCCGCTCCCCATGGACGCTTATTGCGGTAGCCGCACCGCTTGCGGCAATCCATCATCGCCAACGAGAAAATCCACAAGAATCCATTCGCTGGCTAGCTCCTCGTTAACAGGCAAGCCCAGCGCGCCCAGCGCGCCGCGTTGCATGCGCACGCGCAGAATCGCGGTCTCATCGATATCCGCGGCGGAGGCTTCGGGCAAAAGCGTGAAGCCGCGCAGTTCATTGTCAGCAATAAGCATCTCGGAACTGCCGGCTCCTGCCGAACTCTGCTGCTGGATTCCATTTGGAACCTCGGCAGAAGTTTGATGATTCGCCCCGGCGACGGAATTGTTCTTCGGAAAATTGTTCGCACCCGGCGCGGAATTCAGATGGTTCGTAGCCTCTTCATGCTGGCTGTGGCGCCAACTGCGCCAGCTCACCGCGCCGGCCAACACGGCCGCAGTGGCCAGTGCCCACGCAGCAACTCCGGCGGCGCGCCGCACTTTCAATGTCACGTGCTGCGTGCGGAACTCCTGGCGCAAACGCATCTCCACGCGCGCGGGCGCCTGCGTCATGGCGGTATCTTCCGCGAACGCGCGGAGCTCAACACCCGCGGCCTGCCAGGAATCCTGCAACGCGGCACACCGCGAACACGTGCCGGCGTGCTCACGCGCCGCCACGCGCTCAACTTCGCTCAACGAAGCGTCGCGCTCCCCGTCCAATCCAATGGCTTCAAATTCTTCGCACGTCATCTCTTGCTTCCTCTGCACTGCAAAAAATCTTTCATCGCGCCGCGCTCGCGCGCCGGGGGACCTCGCGAAACATTTCCAGTTTGGCCATCAGCAAAGCCCTTCCACGATGCAGCCGCGAACGAATCGTGCCAATCGGGCATCCGGCCATTTTCGCGGCTTCCTCATAACTCATTTCTTCCAGCTCGCATAACACCACGGCTTCGCGAAACTCCGCGGGCAATTCCAGCACGGCAGCCCTCACTTGCTGCCTGCGTTCGCGTTTTTCCACCCACATCGCCGGCGTGGACGCGTCCTGCAAAACAATTCCGGTGCCCGTGCCGTCTTCGTTTTTTATTTCGAGCGATATTTCCCGCGGCAATCGTTCCAGGTGTTTCATCACGCGGTTGCGCGCCACTCCGTATAGGAA
>Ga0137398_10000360_pt1 | contig 15703 bp, 7 predicted proteins | sample czorhiz216metaG_FD_106659 | JGI IMG/M metagenome (GOLD analysis project Ga0137398, IMG submission 106659) | Vadose zone soil microbial communities from Angelo Coast Range Reserve, California, USA - czorhiz2.16 metaG | ecosystem: Environmental > Terrestrial > Soil > Vadose zone | place: USA...
CCGACCAGCCGTCGCCCTGCATCGCGGGGCAACTGGGTATCGAGATCGAGAGTGATCACATACTGGATGTGCGGCAGAAGTGTCAGGTCCCCGGCCTTGACTGGAAAAGTGTCGTTCCTCCCGAGCAATAGATTGTTGAAGTCCAGCAGCTTCCCGCGCTTCCGTTCCCAACCCATCCAGATTCCTTCGGACTTGTTGTAAGCACGCTGCCGGTGAAAAAGAAAGAACGAACCCTTCTTCTCCTGCGCATATTTTTCGTTCAATTTCTGAATGAGGCGAGCGCATTGCTCGGCGAGCAGATCTTTGTCGTCGAATTGTTGCGAAGCGTCCGGTGGATCGGTCAGCAACGCAAAATGGAGGTTGCGGTCGCGGTTGGCAAGAAATCGAATTTCCAGATCGCGCACTGCCCGCCGCATCTGCTCTTCGCTGATTAACAAGGTCGGAACCGCGACCACGGCCGTGGAGCCCGCGGGGATGCCCTCCGAAAAATCCAGTTTTGGTAAAATCTTCGGTGGAAACAGCGTCGTCACTGCCTGGTTGACCACTGCCACCGCGCATTCCGCTGCCGGCAGCAACAACAGCGCGATGATCGCAAAGCTCGAGGCGCTTATTCCCGCGCCCAGCATAGCCGTCACCATCAGGGCAAATGTGCCCAACTCGATCGCGAGGATATAGGAGAAGTCCGGCCAATGCCTGATGAAGCTTTGCATGCGCTCGCCTATGGTGCGGCGATAGCCAATCGCGCGCTCGAACCCTCGCCGGCCTTCCGCCAGCAGGTAGTAGCCCACATGAGACTTTCGCTCGCTGGCTCGGTCTTCCCCCCGGCCACCGGCGCGGATAGCGAACTCCAGCGCCCGTTGCGCGACCTCCAGCTCCGGCAAATCCGTGCGTTTGGCCATCTCCGCGATGGTGTTGCAGTACAACTCACGGCTCTCAAAATCCATCTGCGCGTAGGCGGCGCGCGGATCTTTTCGCAGGATCGCTTCGATTACGTTGATATTCTCTAACAATTTTTTCCAGTCGGTATTCTTGATCGAGCGCAAGCTCGCCAGCAAAGTCGACAATCCGGCACTGCGACGGTCTTCGATAACCGCCTGGTCCGCTTGGCCCCCCGGAATAACAGCAGCGGCGAGCATTGGTGCTCGGCCGTCCAAATTCTTCGACTGCTCCGCAATCCATTCTATGAGCGCCATCTCCGTGAACGGCCTCAATTGCCACAGTTCCGCCATCGCAAACGGGACATCTTCCTGAATCGCTGAGAAGAATTGCTCGAAGGTCTCTTCGTGGAACTCGTAGTTGACCTGGCGCAGGTAACCCGCAGCCGCGGCATAGGCCCGCGGCACATCCCTCGATCCCGTGCTGGCCACCCGAGGCAGCCGTCCGGTCTCGCGAATCGATCCTTCTATCTCCTTCAGGCCCTCGCGCACCAGTTCGCGCTCCTCTACAAATGCTCTGGACTCTCCTTGCAACACATGTCCCGCCGTCGCGAGTTTCCGAAGGATTCCCCACCGGCCTTCCAATGTCTCTTTCGTGCGCTTCCAGGTGCTTTCCAGCGCAGACCCGCGGGTCTTACCGTTACGCGCCGGCTGCCAGGATTGCGCCTCAAGGTGTGCGTACGAGCGAATTTGGTCGTACAGCAGCGCACTGTCGGCGACCGGACCCGTGCCCGTCTGATTCCGTCGCCGCGCTCCGTTCCTCAGCCAACTGGGAGCCAATAAACCTTTTTCAAGTCCTATAGCGGCGTGATGTTGAGTAGCCATAATCGTTCCTCACCAGCTCATCGATAACTTGCAGCCTGCAGTTCAAACATTTCGGCGTAGCGCCCGCCGCTCAGCAAGAGCTGGTCGTGGCGCCCCTGCTCGGCAATCTGTCCGTTTTCGAGGACAAGAATTCGATCCGCCATCTTCACCGTGGAAAAGCGATGGGAAATCAGCAACGCCATCTTGCCGTGGGTCAATTCCGCAAAGCGCTGAAACACTTCGTGCTCGGACTTGGCATCGAGCGCTGCGGTCGGCTCGTCAAGAATCAGCAGTTGCGCATCGCGTAGATAGGCGCGCGCCAGTGCCATTTTTTGCCACTCGCCTCCGGAGATGTCCACGCCGCCCTCAAACCGGCGCCCCAAAATCTGGTCGTAGCCCTTCGGCAGCTTACGGATCACTTGTTCGGCCAGGCTCTTCTGCGCCGCGGAGCGAATACGGAAAATGTTTTCTTTGTCTTCGATTCTTCCGATCGCGATATTTTCGCCGGCGGTCACGTCGTAGCGCATGAAGTCCTGGAAAATTACGCCGATTTCTTTCCACAGGTCTTCAAGGTCGTATTCGCGAAGGTCCAAGCCGTCGAGCAGCACCTGTCCGTCCGTGGGATCGTAAAGCCGCGTCAGCAACTTCACGATCGTGGTTTTGCCTTGCCCGTTTTCTCCCACCAGCGCCAGTCGCTCGCCTGATTCGAGGGTGAAGCTCACATTGCTCAGAACCAGCCGCGCCTGCCCAGGGTAATTGAACGAAACATTGCGGAACTCGAACCCTTTGCGAATGGGCCGCGGAGCGGGCAGGGCATCGGGTTTGGAGGCAACGGCAGGCTTCATCGCGAAAAACTCCAGCAGATCGGTGACAAACAGCGCTTGGTCGGCGATGGTCGAAAATGTCGCGAACACTGCCTGAATGTTGGTGCTGGCACCGGCGATGGCCCCGGTAAGGAAGTACAGCGCGCCAATCGTGAGCGAGCCGACGACCGTCTCATAAATCACGAAGGCATAACTGCCGTAATATCCGAGTGTTCCCAGTAAACTCAGTAACGCCCCCACAATCAGGCGACGCTTCGCCAGACCTAGATTTTGTGATTGCAGTTCATTTGAGAGTCTTGAGTAGCGGCCCACCAAAAACGGCGCGAGTCCAAATAGCTTGAGCTCTTTCGCGCTTTCCTTGCTTCCGCCGAGCACCCGCAAATACTCCATTTCACGCTTCGCAGGGGTCTGCCGGAAATTCAGCGAATACCCCATGAACGCAAAATGCGTTTCACCCATAAACGCCGGTATCACGCAAACTACCAGCGCAAGCAGAATCCAGGGAGAGAAGAACAAGATGCTGGCTGCCAAGCTGACCGTGGTGACCACCTGCTGGATCAGCTGCCCCGCGGATTGGATCAGCACAATGCGATCCGTGCCCTGCACGCGCGCCCGCTCCATGCGGTCGTAAAACAGCGGATCCTCGAACGAGGTCAGATCTAGATGCGATGCATGCGCCATGATCTTCGTGCTGACGTGCCGGCTATACTTGTCCGCCAGCACCACGTCGCAGAAATTGATCGCCCGAATCAGGACGGCCGCGAAGCTCGCCAGCCCAAATTCCAATCCCACCATCCACCAGAAGGAATGCGGCAGCGCCCTGCCGTGCGCGGTGTAGTTGTAGACCGCGTCGATAATGACCTGCGTGACTTTCAACACCGCCAGCGGCACCAGCGCGGCAACCACGCGAAATGCCAGGCTGCACACGATCACCACGGGCGCAGCCTCCCAAACCAGACGCAGCACCGGCGGAATGTTTCGCAAAGCCAGCAGTCGTTCTCGCCATTTCGGGGTGGGATTTTGTATCGCTTCGGCCATCTCGTCAGGTTCCTCGATCTGCGCGGAAAACCAGGCAAGATGCACCCCGCGCCCGCAAAGCGATGCGTGCACGTCGAATGCCACCGGATTTTTCGGCTAACCTGCTATCGCGGATGGAGTTAGTTGTCACGCGCCGGCGCGCGTTTCTGTTTTTTTTTCGCCCTGCCAGCAACTTCTTCACAGCGCGCCAACAGGAGAATCGCGCGCGCGCAGGCGCATCAGAAGACCGGCTAAGGGCGCATACATGAAGGACCTGACGTCGCGCTGATTTAAGCCTTTGCGCATCTAACTTTAGAGGTAAATCCGTGCCGCGCGGAATTTCCAGAAATCTCCGGGTGCCAAGCGGCCGATCTCTCGGCCTGCCTCTAATGGTTCTGCTCGCTCTCGTCCCCGGCGTGGCGCCGGCCTATGACGGCCAGTTGACTCCCGCGGCATTACACGATGCCTACGTGCTCGGTCAGCGCAACGATCAAGCGACTGCCGCTTTCCTAAGCCCGTACGTAAAGCAGCCCACCGACCGTGCTGCGGACCCGCACATCGCCGAAATCGAAATCCTCACGCCCTTCGCACAGGTCGTGGATCAGTCGCGCAGCTTTACCAGTGGCTACAGCGAGCAGCAAGCCGCAGAGGACTATCATCAGCGCGGAGATACTATCCTGGTGCGCGTCCTCTTGATGCTGCCCGCTGCGTATCCCAAAGACCAAGGCAATCCCGAAACGAATTCCCCGGCTCCCTCGCGATCGTCTTCTGCCGAGCAAAACTCCGCCTTGCGTCCTGAAAACTTTTGGCAGAATTTCCGATTTGCCCTGAAGCAACACGGTAAGGTCATTCAAACGAAGTCCATTCACAACAAGCCGGTCCATTCCACTCCGACGCCGGACGCGCCTGCGGTCCTCGATGGTGCGACGGTTTGGCTCGAATATGATGCGAAAGATATTGCCGCGGAGGAGGCAACGATCGAGGTAGTGACACCGGAATCAAAAACGATCAGCGCGGTTTTTGATCTCAAGAGATTGCGCTAACCCGGTTCAGTCACCCTCCCTACCGCGTGGCAGTTGCGTCTTGATGTCGTACTTCTGGTTCGCACGCACTTCTATTTCCGTGTTGAACGATTGATATCCCGGCAGGCTGATTTTGATGTGGTGTTTTCCGGGGCTCAACAACATGGCCCGCCCGGCTCCTCCGAATTCATGTGCGTGTCCTGCAAATTGATCGTCCACGAAGACCGCCGCGCGGTCCGGATCAATCGAGAGTTTCACTTCGGCGCTGACCGTGGGCATCTGCGCCCGGGGATCCTTCACCAACGACACATGCAGGATCTGGATCTGGTTCGGCTGCACGGTGAGTTTTTGGTCCACGGATTGGAAGCCCGCCTCGCGCACGGATATTTCGTGCTCTCCGGGAAGCAACAACAGCTTCTTCGAGCCTTTGAGTTCGTTCAGATACCCCACGTACCTGCCGTCCACCCAAACGCCCGCGGATTTTGCCGCTCCGTTGTCTGCTTGGAAGCGGATTTCTCCTAAGACTTCATTGTTTCTGGCAGGTGCGGGGACCGACAGGGCCCCGGCACAAACCAACATAATGGTAGGCAACCCGAGTTTAGCGATTTGCGATGACATTTTCACACTCCTGCTTTAGGGGGCAGAACCTTGTACCCCGAGAAAGCAGTCCAATCGCCAATCGATAAGGATCCGCGTAGCCCGCTAGGCACCACAAATTGAAGGGTTTAGCGCCGGTAGACTTCCGGCAGGTAGTACTACAACTTATAAATCTTACTCGCTATTCGCTTTAGAGCCGCTCCGCCGCCATACGGCCGGTGGCCATGGATTTCGGTAAATGCTTGCCCGCTACTGGTCCGCTCGATTCGCGCACCACGAATTCCGGCTCGATCGCGATTTCAGGGGTGTACGTGCCGCGTTCCTCGATCCGGTCGATCAGCGTTTGCGCTGCGATTTGCCCCATGCGCAACAGCGGTTGACGAACCGTGGTCAGCCCCGGATTGGCGAAAGCCGCTCCGGGGATATCGTCAAATCCCACAACGGAAACATCCTGAGGCACGCGCAACCCGGCTTCTCGGAAGGCCCAAATGGACCCGATCGCGGAAATATCGTTGTAGGCAAAAAGCGCCGTGAACGGCCGCTGGCGCGCGAGCAGTTGCTTGCCCACTGGAAATCCGACGGCCGGAGTGGAGTCTGTCCCTTCGATCTGTACCGTGAGCTCTGGACGAATCCGCACGCCGAGTTGCTCTGCGGTTTCAACGATCGCATCCCATCGCACCGCGGAGTCCGAGCTGAACGTCTGGCCCTTCACAAACGCGATCTCTTCATGTCCCAGTTCGCGCAAATGTTCGAGCGCCATTCGCGCCGCTCGCTTATGATCGAGCACGATGTTGGTTACGCCCTGAACGCGCTGGTGCCCGGCCACCGCAACGGTCGGCAGCGATGGCTGCTCTGAAATGGACGTATCCACGGTGATGAAACCTTCGACGCCGCGCGCCTGCAACATCTGAGAGTACGTCTGCAAAAGTTTCTTGTCGTGGCGGTGGATCACCGTCAAAAAGAAAAAATTATTTTGCCGCAGGTGTTGTTCGATGCCGCTGATGATCACCGAACCGTAGGCGTCGCCGATCTCTTCCGCTATGACGCCGATGGTATAGGTGCGCTGTAAACGCAGCGAACGCGCGAAGAAATTTGGCCGGTAGTTCAGCTCTTGCGCTGCCGCCAGGATTCGCTGCTTGGTGTGTTCTGGAATGGATCGCGCGGCGGAGGAATTGTTCAGCGCTGCCGAAACAGTTCCCGGGGTCAGATTCAAATGCTCCGCTATCGTCCGAAGGGTGACCTTCCGCTCCTTCGGCGCACCGGATTTCGCCTTATTCTGGCTTTTCATGAACTGCGCCTCGACGCGCTTTCACAGCTGCTGAACTGTGTCCATCTTACCCGAACGAACCGTATTCCCCGAAGAATGAACAGCCTAGGCGATTCGGCGTGGTGCCGCGAAGAAACGCACCGGCTCAGGCAAACGCTGCGCTTCCCAAAGCTGCTATAGAGCACAAGATAAAAGGCCTGAAACCCGCCTTTTCGTTCGTGGCAGTAGAATATCATTATTTTTGTTCTGAATATCGTTATTTTTGCTTGACATCCGTCCCCCGTGAGGGCTATATATCGCCCCTAGTAGGAAAGCATTAGTCGGTTTTAACGGATTTTGGTCCTTATCTCAATCGGGGTGGGTTGAGTTCGGAGTTCACAAAAGCCAGCGCCACACACCGTTTTCGCGTGTAAGCGCATGTTCGCGTGAACTAATTCTTCGAGGTGGTGACGAATGAAGAAGCAAATGAATCAGTTTTCTGGCGCGTCCTACAGTTTTCACGCGGCTCTCGTCGTTTTTTGCGCACTGCTCCTCGCGTTCGGCAGCGCGACTGCGCTACAAGCGCAAATCACGACCGCGGCTCTGCGCGGCAGTGTGACTGACGAGCAGGGCGCCGCCATCGCTGGCGCTGAGGTGACCATAACCAACGTGGACACCGGCTTTACGCGCACCGTACTGTCGGCAGGTGACGGAGAATATAATTTCCCCGATCTGCCGCTCGGCGCTTTCAAGATTCGTACCACGCACTCCGGATTCAAATCGTCGGAACAAGTCGGAATTGTGCTGCACGCCTCTGACAGTCTGGTCTTTAACGTCGCCCTGAAAGTAGGCGCCGTCAGCGAGCAGGTAACCGTCGAGGCCTCTGCCGTCCAGGTGGAGACTACCAACGGAGAACTCGCCGGGTTGATTAACGGCCAGCAGGTGGCGGAGTTGCCCCTGAATGGACGCAACTTCATGCAGTTGGTTCTTTCGGTGCCGGGGGTTGCCACGGGAGAAGGGTTCAGCGCTCAGGGCAAAGGGCTAAAGGGCGGATCCGATCTTTCCATCAGCGGTGGGGCGGTAGACGCCAACCTCTGGTTGGTCGATGGCGCTCACAATAACGACGTGGGCTCGAACCGCACCATTCTCGTCTTCCCCTCGGTCGACTCGATCGACGAGTTCAAGATCGAGCGCAACAGCTACAGCGCGCAGTTCGGCCAGTCTGCCGGCAGCCAGATCAGCATCATCACCAAGCACGGTGGCAACGATTTTCACGGGGACGTCTATTATTTTGGTCGGAACGACAAGCTGAACACCTTCAATACGTTCGTCAAGTCCGGCTGTCTCGCGAGCGGTACTCCATGCCAGAAAAACAAACTTCGCCGCAACGACTATGGTTACACCGTCGGAGGTCCAGTCAAGAAAGATAAAATATTCTTCTTCTGGTCTCAGGAATGGAACAAGCAGATTTCGGGAACGACGAGCACGCATCGCGTGCCAACCGTTGCCGAAAAGGCCGGTGATTTTACGGACATAGCTGCCTGCCCGGCCGGTTTCAACGGCTTTCCTGCTGGTGGGCTTACAGACCCGGCCACACACGCCCCTTTCGCAACTCCCAACGTTATCCCGGCTGGTCGACTGAGCCCTGCAGCACAAGTCATCCTCAAGGCCTATCCTGATCCGACAAACACTGATCCGTGCGCGGCCAATAATTTCACCAAGTCATTTGGGGTGCCCACGAATTGGCGGGAAGAGCACGTGCGTGGCGATATTAATCTGACCAAGACTCTTACGGCCATGCTTAGATTCACCAACGATTCGTGGAACATTGGGCCCAACAGCGGCGGTTTCTGGGGAGACAACAATCTGGGCCCCATCGGAGAAGCCTGGAATCAACCAGGCCGGGTGGTCATCGGTAAATTGAGCAAGACCATCGGCTCGACTGCTGTTAATGACTTTACTTTCTCTTATTCGGCGAACCGCATCACCATTACACCTGCGGGCACCGATCCTGGGCTCGTTCAACAACTCAACGACGCCATCCCCACGTTCTTCCCGCTGGCGGGCAAGACCTATGGCGATAAAGGCCCCGCAGCGTGGGTCAATTGCTGCGGACTTCCGAGCGTGTGGACCATCGCTCCCTGGCAGAACCAACAAGACCTCTACACGTGGCAGGATGATTTCTCCTTCGTTAGGGGGAAGCACACGATCAAAGTCGGCGGACTCTACTCTCGCAACTATAAGGCCGAGCAGGGCGCCAACCCCGAATTCGGAATTCTCGGCGGTCCTATCGGGCTGAATGGAAACAAGGGCCTGGCAAACCAGACTGGGTATGGCATAGCTGATGTTGAGCTCGTCAATATGGCTTTGGGATGGAGCGAGAGCCGGGATCTCTTTAAGGTCAGAAACGTGTGGCACGATGTCGAGTTCTATGTCACTGACAACTGGCGAGTGACTCCGCGATTGACCCTCGATTACGGTTTCCGTTGGTCTTTCCTGCGGAATCCCTACTTGTCAGACGACAGGTATACTGCGTTCAATCCGATCGCATTTGATGCCGCTTTGGGTCAGACCGCGTGCAATGGGTTGCTCTATTCGCCGGGCCTAGGCGCGAACCCTTGTCCCGCAGGCACGGGCGGCGTCCGCGGTCCAAATCGCGCCTTGATGTTGAACAATAACCACCTCATCGCGCCGCGTATCGGAATCGCATGGGATCCAACCGGCACAGGAAAGTGGTCCATTCGCGCCGGCCTCGGCCAATTCTTCAATCGTGATCGCCTATGGCCGTTGCAAATTGCCGGAGGCAACCCCCCATTCGACCCAGCGTTTAACAGCCCCGGCGGAAACGGGCGCTTTTTGGACAGCACGAATCAACTACCCGCGTGCGATCCAAATTGTTTTGGGACCGGCCTAGGTTCGCCCACGATTGGCCAATCCACATCCAACCAGATGCCCAACGCTTGGCAATGGAATCTGTCTGTCCAGCGTGAAGTTTTCAAAGACGCAAAGCTGGAAGTGGCGTATGTCGCCAACAAGAACAACCACTGGGAACAGATTGCTGACGTCAACTTTGTCCCGGTCGTCGACCGGCTGACCTATGTTCAAAACGAGAATTCGACGGCGAAAGCCGGTGATCCTGAAGCGCACGGTTTCGCCAACGCCGGTGCCTACTTGGCTTCGCTGAGGCCTTTCGGAGCGGCCGTTGGCAATAATTCCATCACTTACTATTCGCATGGCAGCACCTCGAATTACCAGTCGCTGCAAGCGTTCTTCAACATGCGAGTCCACAGCCATACCACCTTCCAGGCCGCGTATACCTGGTCAAAGCTGCTGGCTGATTCACAGCGCCTCGATACGCCTCCGCCCAACGTGGATGGAAGCAACCGGCATGCGAGTTATGGCCCGGATTTGCTTAATCATCCGCATATTTTCTCGGCCAGCCTCGTCTACGAACTGCCGACACTGCAGGGTTCTAACGGGTTCGTCCGCGGCGCCTTGGGCGGATGGGAAGCCAGCACGATTGTCGGTCTATCGAGCGGACCTTCCATTACGCCGCTGGTCTCTATTCAGGGCCTCGGGGATCCGGCGGGCGTGGGAAATGGTACCGCTACTGGCCGCGAGCGGCCAAACCGCGTTGCCGGCCAGGCTTGTCGTGCAAGTGGCGCTGATTCGACGACCTACCTCAATCCCAATATGTTCACGGTCACCGGCTACCAGTTGGGAGCCATTGGGACGGCGGGAATTGGAATTTGCTCCGGCCCCCCCTCGAGGAACGTGGACTTCGGCATTGACAAGAATTTCAAGCTCACGGAACGCATCAAGATGCAGTTCCGCATGGAGTTCTTTAACCTGTTTAACCATCCCCAATACGTTGCAAACGATGTCATCGGCAACGCTAACATTGGTTTCAACAAGCCTGTATTTGGTGATGCCAGCGGAGCCGTCGTGACACCTGATGCAAACGGTGTTCTCAACGGTGCAACGCAAATCCTCTCAGCCACACCGGCTCCGAGCAGCAATTTCGGCCGGGCGCAAAACGTCCGTGAGAATGGATTCCGGCAGATCCAATATGCTCTGAAGTTCATTTTCTAGTCGAGGGCAAAACCCAAGGCACAGTGGCGTCCCGCCCGGTCCTCACCAGCCGGGCGGGACGTTTTGTTTTCAACGCGGGTGGGATTTTCCGCATGTTTTGTTCGCCAGAAAAAAAACCTTGATGCGTTAGAATGGACCCATGTCCGGTTATCCCTTAGGGCGTTTTCTTTTTTTCCGTCTATGCTTTTCCATGCTCATATCCGCTGCCCCGCATCTCGCCCTGGCGCAGGCCGGAGGTCCGCAGCGCGTTCCCGTCCCGCCGCCTCTGACGAAGCCAAACGCTGCCAAGCCCAAAACAGATCGCAGCCTACTTCCTCCGGTTCCCGTTTTCCAAGACATTGCCACGCAACTCGGGGTCAGCGCCGCGCACATCGCCGCCCCTGAAGCGCACTATGTCATTGATTCCACCAGCGGCGGCTCCGGCCTTTTCGACTGCGATGACGATGGGCGCCTCGATATCGTCCTCGTGAACGGCTCGACCGTCGAGCGCTTGCTCAAAGGTGGCGACCCCATGGTCACCCTCTACCACCAGGAACCCGACGGCACTTTCAAGGACATCACCGCCGCAGCCGGTCTAACCAGGAAGGGCTGGGGCATGGGCGTCGCAGTGGCCGATTACGACAACGACGGCAAGCTCGACCTGTTCGTCACCGGCTACACCGGCAGCGCTCTCTACCACAATCTCGGCAATTGCAAGTTTGAAGACGTTACCGATAGGGCCGGCGTTCGCGGCAGCGGCTTCATGACCGGCGCTGCCTGGGGCGACTACGATCGCGACGGCTACGTCGATCTGTTCGTCTCCCGCTACTCGCACCTCGACCTCAACAATCTCCCCCAGTTCGGCAGCAACAAATTCTGCCGCTACAAAGGTATCCTGGTGCAGTGCGGTCCCTGGGGCCTTGAAGGCGAAACCGACTTTCTCTACCACAATCGCGGCGACGGCACCTTTGAGGAAGTCTCTGTCAAAGCCGGCGTTCACGACGACATCGGCTACTATGGCCTGGGCGTAATGTGGGTCGATTACGACGACGACGGCTGGCCCGATCTCCTGGTCGCCAACGATTCCGTTCCGAACTACCTCTACCATAACAACCACAACGGCACCTTCACCGACGTCGGCATGCTTACCGGCGTGGCCCTAAGCGGCGAAGGCATGGAGCTCGGCAACATGGGCGTCGACTGGGGCGACTACGACCACAGTGGCCGGCTCAGCTTCTTCGTCACCCACTTCGAGGAGCAGCCCAATTCGCTTTATAAGAACATGGGTACTAGGGGCTTTGACGATGTCAGTTGGACCTCCGGCGTGGGCCAGCCCAGCTATCCGTATGTTGGTTGGGGCACCGGCTTTTTCGACATGGACAACGACACTTGGCTCGATATTTTCGTCGCCAACGGCCACGTCTATCCCCAGGTGGACACCATCGACGTTGGCGCCCGTTACAAAGAGCCCATGCTTCTGCACCGCAACAGTCGCGACGGCACCTTCGATGAAGTCTCGAAAGCCGCCGGTCTACAGGACATGCCGCTCAAGTCGCGGCGCGGAGCCGCTTTCGGTGATATCTTTAACACCGGAAATACTGACATTGTCGTCCTCAACGTTGGCGAACCGCCTTCGGTCCTGCTCAACACCAATCGCTCGCCGTATCACCGCGCGCTGTTCAAGCTCATCGGAACAAAAAGCAATCGTGCCGCTATCGGGGCCCGCGTCACCATCCACGCCGCCGGCGTAAAACAGTTCCACGAAGTGCAAGGCGGCGGCAGCTACCTCTCGCAAAACGATCTCCGCCTGCATTTCGGCCTGGGCACGGCAGCAAAAATGGACGCTGTCGAGATCCGCTGGCCGAGCGGTGCCGCCGAAACCTTGCAAAACATTCCCGCCGACGCCATCTACACCGTCGTCGAAGGCTCCGGTATCCGCGACACCAAACCTCTGCCGCCGCCCGGCAGCGCACCTGCCGTCGCTAGAGTCCACTAACGCCATGGGAGTGGCCACCAACCGGAAGGTCGTCTTCACGGCAGTCCGATTCTTCGCCGCCGCGCTTTTCGCTGCATTCAGTGTCTGGCACGCGCGGCGTGTTTCGGCCGCCGAGAATCCCGGCGAGGCTTTGCAGCGCCAATTTGCGTCCGCCAAGTCTGCGCTGGCCGCGGGCGATCTCACCCGCGCTGAGGACAACTATCGCCAGACCATTGCACTCGGCCTGCGCCAACTCGGCAACCTTTCCATCTCCGAGCTGCAATTCGATCAGGCGACGACCCTTCTCGACGCCGCCCTGAAACTGTCCCCTGCGGACACCGCCCTCCAGTTGGAAGATGGCATCGCCTGGTTCCGCAAGGGCGACGCCCAGAAGTCCGCGGAAATCATTCAGTCCGTACTGCGCGCGCATCCCGACAACGCCCGCGCGCATAATGTCCTCGGCCGTCTCTACCTCTTCAACGGAGACGTTGAAGCTTCCATCGCCGAGCTCGAAAGAGCCGTCGCCCTAGAAGACGATTTCGAGACCACCTATTTCCTCGGTATCGGCTTCCTCCGAGCCAAAAAAACCGCGGAAGCCACGGACCTGTTCGACAGGTTGCAATTGGCCGCGGGCGATTCTGCCGCCCTGCATGTCTTGTTCGGCCGCGCCTACACGGTGACCCATTTCCCGGAGCAAGCCGTCGCCGAATTCCAGAAAGCCATCCGTCGCGATCCGAAATACCCGCGGGCCCACGCTTTGCTCGGCTATGCCACCCTCGAGTTCTACGGGGAGTCCAGTTATCCCCAAGCCCGCAAGCTGTTCGAGCAGGAACTGCAGCTCCAGCCCAACGATTATTTGTCCCTAGTGCTCCTCGGCATCAGCACCACCAGCCTTCGCGACTATGCCGCTGCGGAAACATCTCTGCTCCGCGCCACGCGCCTGCGTCCGGACGGTGCTTCTCCCTATCTCTACTTGGGCGAAACCTACACTTCCACCGCCCGCTACAAGGAAGCTGTTGCGGCTCTTGAGAAATACGTGGCCCTCGCGCATGCTCCGCAGGAATCCGATCGCAACCTAAGCCGTGGCTATTTCCTGCTCGGTCAGGACCTATTGCGTTTGGGCGGACGCGCCGAGAAAGCCCGCCAGGCGCTCGCGCGCTCCCAGCAGCTTCGCGAAGCGCAATTTAAATACGACCAGGAGCATCTGTTCCTCGATCCGAAACAGCAAAAAGGGGAAAAGGAACCGGAAACCTCTGCCGATGCTAGGAGCCTCAGTTCCGATCGCATGGCCGGCGTCCTCGAAGCCAGCTCGAGCGAAGAAGACCGCAGCGCACAGGAGATGGCCCAGGGCGGTTTGCCTCCGGGCGCTGCGCCCTCCTCGCCCGCGCCCCAAACCGTTGCGGAGTCACAAGCGGCCAGGCAGTACCGCGTCTTCGCTTCGGAAATTCTCGCCAGCTCGTACAATGACTTGGGCGTCATGCGCGCCAAGGAGGGGAAATTTGCCGAGGCCGCTGCCTTCTTCAAGCAAGCCTATGCATGGACTCCGTCCATCCCCGGGCTCAATCGCAATTGGGCCTTCGCCAACTATCGCGCTGAACTGTATTCGGAAGCCGTGCCGCCTCTTGAGCGCGAGCTTGCTGCGCATCCGGACGACAACTTTGTCCGCAAAATCCTGGGCCTCAGCTATTTCGTTCTGGAAAACTACGCCAAGACCGCGGAAGTCCTCCGTCGGTTTCTCCCCAGCCCGCCCGACGATCCGGCGCTGTTGTTCGCCTGGGGCACCTCTCTGGTACGCATCCGCGAATCGACGCAAGCGGAAAAAGTCTTTCGGCTCCTGCTCGATCAAAACGCCACCAACGCGGGAGTCCACTCGCTCCTCGGCCAGGCTTACGCGCAGCAGCAGGATTATCCGAATGCGCTGCGGGAGCTAAAATCCGCCATGGAGCTCGACCCCAGTTTGCCGGAGGCGCACTACTACGCCGGCCTGGTCTACCTGCACTTGAGTGATTTTGACCACGCCGCGGCCGAATTTCGTGCCGAACTCGCGTTGCGTCCTTCTGACCCCATAGCCACTTACCATCTCGCGTTCGTGCTGCTCTCCCAGGGTCATACCCAAGACGCCGCCGCCTTGTTGCGCGAAGTAGTCAAGGCCAAGCCCGACTACGAGCTGGCCTACTTCGAGCTCGGCCGCGCGCTCTTGCAGCAAGGTGACGTCGAAGGCGCCATCTCGAGCCTCGAGCAAGCCAAAAAACTCGTGCCCGATCGCGATCTCACCTACTTCCAGCTGAGCCAGGCCTATCGGCGCGCCGGTAGGACCCAGGACGCCGAGCAAGCCCTCGCCACCTACAAAAAAATGATTGAAGAAAGCCGCCAAAAGAGGCGCCAGTCCCTTGAAACCGAAAACCCTTAGCCTTAGGAGAGTCATTTTCTGGCATCCCGACCGGAGCGGCGGCCTGCTGCGCTCCCGGTTTTGAGCGCCGGTAGCAGTGGACTGCAGGTTCTGACCCTGGCCGGGGATCGTCGAAACCAAACTCCGAACGCGAGCCGCAAGCTCCATCCAGTGCAGCCCTTTATCCTTGCTAGAATATCGATTTTATACTATAGTTTCGCACACTAAGGCCGGGCCGGTTTCGGTCAGAACGGTCTCCCCTGACCATTCTTTTTGTCGAGGAGTTTCGATGTTCAAGCGATTCTCGGTTGTCTGTATTCTGATGTCCGGCCTGGCATTTGTCCCCCTCGCCCGCTCTAACAATGACGACATTCCCAAAGCCGCTTGGAAGCGTCCCATTGGCGCGCCCCTTGAAAATCCTGGCACCAAGAAACCTACGCTCGACGCCCAGCATATCGACAACGGCTTCTGGCAAGGCGCTCCTGTGGGAGGTTTTGGCGCCGGCACTTTCTCGCGCACCTATCGCGGCGACTTCGCGCGCTGGCACATGAAAGCCGGCGTCCACAAATACCAAACTGTGTGGGCCAATCAGTTCGCCATGTTTCAGGAGTCCGAAGGCGATGCGCATGGCGTCGCCAAAGTTCTTACCGCTGCTCATCCGCCGGATCATGCACTGAGCTCCTGGGATTGGGACTATCCCGTCGGCGCCGGTGACTACTACGCGCTCTATCCCAAGTCCTGGTTCGATTATCGCTGGGACAAATTTCCCGCTCACGTCACCGTGGAGCAGTTCTCGCCTATTCTTCCCGACAACTACAAAGAA
>Ga0137398_10000362_pt1 | contig 15693 bp, 12 predicted proteins | sample czorhiz216metaG_FD_106659 | JGI IMG/M metagenome (GOLD analysis project Ga0137398, IMG submission 106659) | Vadose zone soil microbial communities from Angelo Coast Range Reserve, California, USA - czorhiz2.16 metaG | ecosystem: Environmental > Terrestrial > Soil > Vadose zone | place: USA...
CACATCTCCATGCCGGCTTTGCGCCAATCGGTCCAGTGATAGCCGAGCTGGGAACCGGCGAGCGGCTCGGAGTCGGGCTCGGTGGTGGGCCAGACGAAGACGTTGATGAGGTGCTTGCGTCGGGCGTACACCAGCACCGCGACGGTGCGGCCGTGGACGACGTCGAGGCGGCCACCCTGCAGCGGAAATCCTTCCTTCACAAAATCGTGGACCGGCGGAGCGAAGTCCAGCTTGCCGTCGAACCACGGCTTTACGGTGTGCTGATCGGTTGACTGCACATCCTCGAGATGCCCGGGCTGCAGCGACCGGAGATGCGCATCCACGATGGCGGACGCCAACGCGCTTTCTCCGTGACCGCCACGCAACAGCGGGAGCACGCGCCAGCCAAGGAACACGGCGAGCAGGAACGTAGCGGCCATTGCGAGCCAGCGCCACGGGGCTGGATTTCGAATGGGCACGGCCGTAACACGAGTTGCCGCACCAAGCTGCCCTTGCAGCTTTTGACGCATCGCTTGCGGCGCGCGCTCATACAGGGCTGCACGCTGAAGCGAAGAGCGCAGATTTTCATTGGCCTCGAGAGCGGCAACGCAATCGCTGCAGGAAATCAGGTGACGCTCAAAATCGGCAGCGCGTGCGGCGTCGAGTTCGCCATCGAGATAACCATGGAGCACGGTTTGGGTGAGTTCACAACTCACGGCCAGCCTCCTGTTTGTGCTGCGCGGCGGACTGGGTAAGAACCCGCTGCAAGCGCTGGCGTGCGCGAGCGAGCGCGGACATTACCGTGCCGATGGGAGCGGAAGTGATGGCGGCAATCTCTTTGTAGGAGCAGCCTTCGAGCTCGCGCAAAATCAGCACCTCGCGAAAACGCGCGGGAAGTTCTTCGAGTGCACGAGTAAGGCGCTCGCGGTTATCGCCCGCAATGGCCAGCGCTTCAGGCGTCACGCTAGGCTGCGGATGCAGCTGTTCATCGAATTCGGTCGTCAAGTCCACGGAACGATTTTTCTCCAACCAGGTATAGCAGGTGTTGCGCACGATCTGCAGAAGCCAGGCGCGGGCATCACCGCCGTGGAAGCCGCGGAAGAAGCGAAACGCGCGCAACATGGCTTCCTGCGCCACGTCCTCCGCGTCGGCGCGGCCACGCATGAGCCAGCGCGAGAGATTAAAGGCGGCGTCGAGGTGCGGCAACACGAGCTGCTCGAAGCGCGCCCGGTCCTGCGATTCCAACACGTCCAAACTTTCCCCTTCAACGCCGGCACTCATAGAGGGAACCACCCGGCCTTGGATTTTATTCCCAGTTTATGGGAATGATGTAGCGAATTTAAAAATTCAGAGACTTGGAATAAGCGCGCCATGCGACGGGTCTGCACTAACGAAACACGTCCCAGAGCGGCGCGGGCATTTTAGATGCTTCTCGACTCGCGCCGCTCTGTAAATGCAAGCGGGCGCGTTTCCAACACTTGGACGTGTTCGGGAGAGCGGGATGATTAAGAAAGTGACGGATGAGATTTTGCACGATCACAACGCCGATGGCATTGATCGACGCGGATTTCTGAAGTGCATGGCGTGGGCGGGAACGGGGGCGCTGTGCGTGATGCAGGGCGGCGTGCTGAAGTCCTATAGCTTGAGTCGGCTTTCGGACTTGGGACCGAGCGCGGCCGCGGCTGGCGAGCTGAGCTTTGTGCAAGTCAGCGATAGCCATATGGGATTCAACAAGCCGGCGAATCCGGACGTGGCGGGAACGCTGAAGGCCGCGGTGGACAAGATCAATGGGCTGTCGAATGCGCCAGAGTTCTTGCTGCATACCGGAGACATCAGCCATTTGTCGAAGCCGGAAGAGTTCGACACGGTCGACCAGATTTTGAAAGGGACCGGCAAAGAAGTTTTCTTCGTGCCCGGCGAGCACGACGTGTTGAACGACGAGGGCGCGCAATTCCGCGAGCGCTACGGGAAAGCCGCGAAAGGCTCGGGCTGGTACAGCTTTGAGAAGAAAGGCGTGCACTTCATCGGACTGGTAAACGTGATGAACCTGAAGGCCGGCGGACTCGGAACGCTCGGTCACGAGCAGCTCGAATGGCTGGAAGATGACGTGAAGCCTTTGAAGCACAGCACGCCGATCGTGGTATTTGCGCATATTCCCCTGTGGTCGGTCTATCCGGAATGGGGTTGGGGCACCGACGACAGCGCGCAGGCATTGGCGTATCTCAAGAAGTTCGGGTCGGTGACGGTATTGAACGGGCACATTCACCAGACCATGCAAAAGGTGGAGGGAAGCGTCACGTTTCATACCGCGGCATCTACCGCATTCCCGCAGCCGCAGCCGGGCAAGGCGGATTCGCCGGGTCCGATGAAGGTGCCGGCAGAGCAGTTGCGCAGCATATTGGGAATTACCGATGTGAATTACGTTCGCGGGCAGCACGCCCTCGCAGTCGTGGACTCTTCGCTGGCTTGAGCGCCCGGAAAAGCCGCGCAGCAGGAGATCTGAAAAAACCAGAGAGGAACGGAAATCATGAGCAGAGGTGTGTGGATTCTAGTCTGGATGGCGTTAGGGATTGCAGCGGCAGTGGTTCTGGTCAGCAGCCCAAGAACTGTCGCGGCCGGCGGGCAGGCGCAGTCGTCGATCGCGGAAGTGAAGATCGACAACTTCAGCTTTGGACCGGCGACGCTGACGGTAGCGGCGGGAACGGCGGTGACGTGGACCAACCGCGACGACATTCCGCATACGGTGGTCAGTGACGACAAGGCATTCAAATCGAAGGTGCTGGACACCGACGAGAAGTTTTCCTTTACGTTCACAAAGCCGGGAACCTACGGCTACTTCTGCTCCATACACCCGAAGATGACCGGCAAGGTCGTCGTGCAGTGACCAGCGTTGCCAAAGTTTTCGATCCCGGCACCGTGCTGCTGGCCAAGCATGCGCAGCACGTCGTCCTGGTGCACTTTCCGATCGCGCTGTTCCTCACCGGAGTGGCTTTTGACTGGGCCGGCCGATGGACCAGGATAAAGGGGCTGGTCGAAGGCGCTTATTACAATCTGCTGGTCGCCGCCGTTTCTACTCTGCCGGTGACCGCCACCGGACTCCTCGCCTGGCATTTTCAACTCGAGGGGCAAACGCTAAAAGGCCTTCTGTTATGGCATTTGGTGCTGGCATGCACGTCGACCGCATTCATCTGGCTGGTGTGGTGGCTGCACTTTCGGGCGCGGCGGAAGGGAGTGGCCGTTTTGAGCTACCTTTGGCTGGTTGAAAGCGTAGCGGTGGTAATTGTAGGCTTGACCGGGCACGTGGGCGGGTTTCTGAGCGGTGTAAGCGGTGGATAGCGCCACGCGTGTTCCTGTAACTACTGTATTGTCATATATATACAATAACCAGCGGGCAAGAGCTCCTCTAGCGCTAGTACTACGACCCGCGTACCCTGTCCACTGGCTCGGGTGGCCCATTGAGGCACGCAGACCCAACCCGTAACGTGCTAAGAACGGGTTGGGGGCCGCGCGGGGACAACGGCTCCGCAAGGGGTCGTGTGCGAGCCACCCAACCCGCCAAATTCTTCCCTCTCAAACGCCTGCGCCAGCCGCTAGCTTCAGCCCGGCCAGAAAAAAAACGGCATCCATGAAAAGATAGGCATCTGGCGTGCCTCATTAGCGTCGGGGCTCGCCCAGGCGCTAACACTATGCGTAACGCTTTCAATGATTTGCGTGAAAACAGGACCCGGCCTTGGGGGCCATTTCGGGGACACCTGGCGCCTCCGGCAGACATCGCCCGGGCCGCGGCAGCCTTTCTGTTCGGATTCGTGTTTCTACTCACTCCCCGGCTACCGGCATCCGAGGCCGCTGGCCCGGCGCCAAAATTGAAGGCTGCCATGAGCGCCGCATTCGACGAGTACGTGAAATGGACGCAGGCCCGCAACGATGCGGAACTTGAACGCGGGACGAGTCTGCTATGGATCGACGGCTTGCCGGAGAACGAGCGAGCGCAAGCGTACCAGGAACTGAAACGCGGTGAAGTGAAAATGCAAAGGCTGAAAAGGTTAGAGAAGGGAGAAAACTGTCGCTGTCCCGGCGGAATGATCCACCACTGGGTGGGCGTGGTCTTTGTTCCTGGGGCGAACTTGCAGGATGTGATGCGAGTGCTGCAGGACTATGACCATCACGCGCAGTATTACGAGCCCGACGTCGAGCGCTCGCAAATCGAGTCGCGCGACGCCGATCATTTCCTGGTGTTTCTGCGCTTTCGCCGGCACAAGGTGATTACCGTGGTGCTGAACTCTGAGCACGACATCCGTTATTTTCGTGATTCGGAAACCCGGGAGCACAGTCGCAGCTCCGCGGTGCGCATCGCCGAAGTAGAAAACGCCGGCAAGAACAATGAGCGCGAGAAACCTCCCGGCGAGGACGGCGGCTTTCTGTGGCGCATGGAAACCTGGTGGCGCATGGATGAACGCGACGGCGGAGTCTACCTGCAGAGCGAGGTGGTTTCGCTGACGCGAGACATTCCGACAGGTCTTGGATGGCTCGTCGGCCCGTTTGTAACCAGTATCCCGAAAGACACGCTGACGTTTACACTAGATGCAACCAGAAAAGCTGTCGGGTCAAACGCCAAGAGATAAAATCCTGACCGATGTTCTTGCGGCGGCTGAGCTCAAACTCCCAACGCGTAGGCTTCAGGGCCGCCTGAAGCCGGTGTTCTCTTTCCCCGCCGTCAGAAGGCCCTTCTTTGTGAATGCGGACATCAGCACATCCCAAGTTTCACGCGCGTTACGATCCCAAGTGTAGGATTGCGCCGTCCGAGCGGCATGCTTGCCGACCTGCGCGCGGACTTCAGGGTGTTCATACAGCCGCCGCACCAGCGCGCTCAGCGCGTGGCTATCGAGGGGGTCCACGAGCACGAAGCCGTCCAAGCCGTCGGTAATACTTTGTGATCCGCCATTATTGACGCTAGAAATGACCGGAAGTCCGCAAGCCATGGCCTCCAAAGGGGGCAGTGCAAAAGAATCCTCAAGCGACGGACTCGCATATAGATCGGCTGCGGCGTAGAACAGTACCACCTCATCGGTCGGCGGATGAAATTTCACGCGATCCTCGACGGCAAGGCGCTCGAGCAAAGGCAGAAAAATACTAGGATCGTCGCGCCCGACGACGAGTAAGGTGATGGGCAAGTCGCGGCACTCTGAAAGGCAATGGAGGAGAGTCTCCAAACCTTTTTTCGCCCAGTCATTGCCGATCATCAGTACGGCGAAAACATCTGAGGAAAGCTGCAACGTCGCACGGGCGGTTTCGCGGCGCTGCGAGCGAATTTGCGGGGTGAGGCGGTCCGTGTCCACCGCGTTCGGTATCACCCTGGCGTCAGAGCGGCTGAAAAATTCCTGCAGGTGGCGGGAAACCAATTGTGATACGGCCACGAGGCGTGTTTCCCGGCGCGGATATAACCAGCGCTCGAGGGCCATGATCAGCCGGTAGTAAAGGCGCCGATGAATAAGCAGCGGCCAGTTCGTGGCTGAAGAAAGAGCTAACCTTACATGCGGCCGTATGCGCCGATAAAACTCGTGAAAAACAATGTGAACAGCGATGACATCGGCGTCGAGAGCATTTATGCCCGGCGAGTAGATCACGTCATACGTCAGAGCGCGGAAGCGCGCGTCCCACCAGCGGTAGAAATGGTTGGCGAAAAACCACCAAATGTAAGCGAACAAATGAGGACCCGGCAGCGCGGGGATCTTGTGCCAGAGGATACGGCTGGATGGTTCCTTGCGAGAGGGAAAGCGGGAAACCCCGTCGAGGTCTTCGAGGCGCTGCGCATAGATGTGAATTTCCGTATCCGGATGCTCAGAAAATCTTGCCAACTGCTCAACAATGACGCGCTCAGTGCCATGACGGCGATCCAGAAACGGAGATATTACCGCGATACGCAAGCTAACGAACCCAGTGGCGAGGGGGCGGTAGTGCCGCCGAGCCGGCCGACGGTTGTGCGCTCAAAGCTAGTTTTGGCAGTCGGAACAAGATGCCCAACAAGAGCCACAGGTAAGCGTTCGAAACAAAATCCTGATATGCGTCGATAGACAAGAACGTCATGGGAACAAGCAGAACGACGGCGTAGAAGAAAATCATGAAGGCCAGAGGAAACCAGGGAGAACCCTTCAGTTTGCGTAATACTCTCCACGCAGAAAGTGCGATGGCGGCACTCATGGTAATCCACAAGATCAGACCCAGAATGCCCATCTCGATGACTATGGCCCCAAAACCGCTCTCGACGTTGCCCACCGGCATAGGGGCATGGAAAAACCGCGAGACGTATTGACCTCCGAGAGACATGGTGCCAATGCCATAGCCGTATGGCCATCGAGGATAATCAAACGCCACCAGAAAATTCCGGAGCGGATAGTCCCGGCCGCGATGCAGCAATTCGCTGTCCGGGCTAGCTGGATTCAGCGTCTCGGAATAGACGGCCAGCCGGCCAAGGAATGCATCCGGGTAGGCGAAAAGCAATACTACAACGGCGAGGCCAACCCCCAGCGCGGCGCGTTGTAACGCCCGAACGGTACGCAACGCTTCCCTACGACGCCACGGCGCTCCCCAGATGAACGCCACAGCGCCGGTACAACCGCCAATAATGGACCACACAAAAACTGAGCGGGACATGCACATAACGCATGCGGCGGCGGTCACCGCCAGCGCTAAGAAAGCGAAGGTCCGCCCTCGCCGCTCGCGTAACAGGAGATAGCCACTGAAGCCAAATACCACGAGCCAGGCTACGATGAGAAAGTCCGCAAATCGCCCGGTGCTCACAAAAACCGACGTCGGTCGATAAACGCGTACGCCCGCGGCGGACACTCGGTAAGTTTCGCTCAACAACCGAATGTCGTCCGCGATAACTTCCGGATTCAAGAACCGAGGCCCGAGTATGGACTGAGCAATGCCCAGTAGCGCAATGATGAGTATTAGCCCGAGGTTAATATTAAAAAACTTCCGCAGGTCGGCCTCCGAATTAATCATGGCATAGCCCACAAAGACCAGCGGCACATAGTAAAAATACAATTTCATTCCCAGAAGGCCATAGAAGATGCTGCTCGAGGCGGGATTAAACATCTGTATTGCGCCAAACCAGATGAAAACGTACAGCACAGGCAGGAAAGGCGGGCGAAATGTTTGCACCTTCTGGTCCTTGCGTCGATACGCGGCTAGAAAGGAGAGGTAGACGATCAGGAGCAGAGCGTCCTTTGCGAAATAAATCGCCATATTGTTGCCAAGGAACTTGCGAGCCAGGTCTTCGAACAAAAGCCAAGCAAGAAAGAAGTAAAGCCCGCTGCGCCAGCTATTGATCACTACGATCACGATAGCGCTGCCAGCCAGCACTAATCCGGTAAATCCTAAAGCTTCAAAATCATCGCTGGTAATATATCCGGCAATTTTAAACGCCACGAGCAAAGCAAAGATCAGGAACACAAATGAAACCATCGTTCTGCGCGGGACTTGAGCGTTTGCGACTTGCGAAGGAAATTTCATTGTCGGTAGTTTAAATGCGCGGCCAAGTTAAAGTAAGCTGCGCCCCTCATGACGGTAGGTAGCGGTCGGCCTTGAAGGCAGGATCGACCGCGTCGCCCTTGCCTGGCCGCGAAACCCGAGCGGACCCGGCTGCTGCCCGGACAATGGCAGCGGTCATCGCGGCGGCGCTGGCGCGCGGCGACCATTCTCTAATGCGGTTGCCCGCCGCACCGCGAATCTCCGCCAGCTTGGCGGGGTCGGCAAACGCGTCGCAAAGCGTCCCCGCCAAAGCTCCTGTGTCTCCGCACGGGTAGACGTATCCTGTGCGCCCCGGGAAAATCAGATCGCGCACCGCTCCAACCTGGTCGCTAGCAATCACCACGCAACCGCACAACATGGCCTCATTTACCACCAGACCGAAGGGCTCGTATGCGGAGGGGATCACCATTACGTCGGCCGCGCGATACACGGCCGGGAGTTGTGATTGGTTTACAAAGCCCAGCACGCGCACGCGCTTGCCCAGTCCGAGCGCCGATGCCTGCGCTTCAACCATCGCCCGCAAAGCTCCGTCCCCGGCAAATAACAGCGTGGAGCGCGGAATTCCCGCCAGGCCAAACGCGCGCAGCAGGTCCAAAGGCCGTTTCCAGGGCTGTAGTTTGGCGCAGAAAAGAACAATCTTCTCTTCACCGTCTAGTCCCCAAGAAGCGCGTACCGCCGCGCGATTCACGCGCGCAGCTTCCGCCTGCCACCAATCGTTGTCGACCGTAAACAGGGTCATGGAAATTCGCTGTTCCGGTATGTTCAGCGAACGCATCATCTGAGAACCCGCGCTCGACGCGGTGAGCACCTGGCTGAACATACGAAACAATACTGGCCAAGCCAGTTTTTTAAGCCAGATCTTCCATTTTCTTCCGTCGCGCGGTTGGATCGTGGACGCGTCCGTCAAAAACAGGAATGGCGTTCCGTGGACGCGTGCGCTCAAATAGGAGATCCAAAAACTGCATCTCAGATAGCCGAGCTGGCAGAGCACCGCGTCGAAATGGCCTTCGCGGATCAGCTTCCACAAGCCTCGGTTCGACCAGCCGAAGAAAGACTCGCCGCCCGATCCTTGGTTTGGCACTTGCGTCCACGGGTAGCCATCAAGTAGCGGCACATCCCACTGCACGCTTTGCCCGAACTCCGGGTCGTTGGCCGCCTCGGCCCCGCGCAAAGAGCAATATGCCACGTGAAAATCGAGCTGCGCTTCCTGTGCCAGCAGCCGAAAAATTGGCACCGCGTATTGGATCGGATGCGAAACGACAAACAGGACGCGGAGGCGGCGCTCAGGCATAGCAACGCCTGTAGCAAATCGATTCGCCGGTAGCGGAACTGGCCTGCAATCTGACCTTTGCGGTGCGACGGGGACGGCCCAAGCGAAAGTATACCCGTTTCGCGGGGCAACCGGCTGTGCTAAACTGCTGGGGTTCCGCAGGGTTTGCAGTTCACTGTAGGTCTCCGCATCGTGATCTGTGTGCCGGCCGCGGGCTCGGGTAGGGCGGCGGACCGGCGGACTTTCACCATCGCAAACGGCGACAGGTCGCGAACAAGCTGAAACATGCGCCATTGCGCGCGAAAACTCAAAACGAGGAATTGTCATGTCTGGGCATTCAAAGTGGGCCACCATCAAGCACAAGAAAGCGGCCACCGACGCGAAGCGCGGTCGCGTGTTCACTCGCGTCATCCGCGAAATCACCATTGCCGCGCGCATCGGCGGAGGCGACCCTAATTCTAATCCGCGCCTGCGCACCGCGATTCTGGCCGGCAAGAATGAAAATATGCCCAATGAAAACATCGAGCGCGCCATACTGCGCGGTACCGGCCAGCTCGAAGGCGAACAATACGAGGAAGCCACGTTCGAGGGCTATGGACCGGGCGGCGTGGGCATGCTGATCCAGGTGGTGACCACGAATCGCAACCGCATCGTCGGCGAATTTCGCCACTTGATGACCAAAAACGGCGGCAACCTCGCCGAAGCCGGCGCGGTCGGCTGGATGTTTCACCGCAAGGGCGAAATCGTAGTTCCCAAGGAGCAGGCCAGCGAAGACAAAATGCTGGACATCGTTCTCGAGGCTGGCGCGGAAGATCTGAAAGACGATGGCTCCGGCTGGTACGTAGTGACTCCGCCGGAGGCTATGGAAAAGGTAAAAGAGGCGCTGAGCAAAGCGGGAATCACTCCAGCATCCGCGGAAATCGGCATGGTCCCGCAAAATTACATCAAGCTCACCGGTCCGCAGGCTACGCAGATGGTTCGGCTGGTCGAAGCCCTTGAAGAGCACGACGACGTGCAGCACGTCTACGCCAATTTCGACATTGATGAGTCGGAGATTCAAGCCGCTGTGGGCGCCAACTGACCGTCATACCTGCGTCCTCTGGCGCGTTTCCTCTCCGGTGTGTCTACCATCCCCCCATAATCCTCTGGCAGCGACCTGCAGAACGCCGTAGACTGTTCTACCGATGACCGCTGTTAGCGTCTCCACTAAAAAATGTTTGCGCGTTCTCGGCTTGGATCCGGCGGCAGCGGGCCCTACCGGCTACGGAATCATCGAGAGCGACGGACTCCACTGCAAATTGCTGCATTATGGCGCGCTGCGTGTGCCGTCAACCCGCCAGAAGGAATCAGCAGGAGCAGCGCTGCAGGACGTGCACGAACTTGTTTCCCGCTTGATCCGCGAGTTTTCACCCACCGTTGTTGCTGCCGAATCGGTGTTCACCGCCTTAAACATGCGTACCGCGCTCCGCCTCGCCGAAGTGCGCGGCGTGGTGCTGCTGGCGGCCGCGCAGCACGGCTTGGCGGTGCATAGCTATTCCCCTCGGGAGGTCAAAGCTTCCGTCGCCGGATACGGTAATGCCGACAAGCGCCAGATGCAGCTCATGGTTCGCGCACTCCTGTCCATGACCGAAACCCCTGAGCCGGCTGATGCCGCCGATGCCTTGGCCGTCGCGCTCTGCCATCTCCAGGTGGAGCAAGTGCATTTGCGCTTTGGGCTTCCCACGGAATCCGCCGCTCGGCTCAAGTCTCGCGTACCACCCGCTGTCGGTGCGGCTCGAAACGCAACACGCGCTGCGCTCTCGCGCATCGAATCAGCACGATGAGATCCTTCCATTTTCGCGCGCTGCTGCTCTGGTCGGCTCTCGCGGTGGGCTTCTGCTGTGGCTTCTCCGCGGATTCGTCTCCAATACCTTTTTCCCGCATAGCGATCACCTCGGCATCGGCTGCAGCGACCGGCGCCAAGCTCAGTTTTCGCCGCGTCTTTAAGTCCAGCACCCCGGAATTCATCGAAATCGCCATCCGCGAAGACTCTGACGAGGCCACCTACGAAATCCGCCAGCTCGAGGATGATCCGGGCGCCGCGCACTTCCAGGTAAGCTCCGCGTTGCGCTCCAAAATGTTCGCGCTCGCGGACCAACTGCATCATTTCCAGGGACAGGATCTCGATGTTCACCGCAAAATCGCCAACCTTGGCGAGAAGACTTTCGGCTGGGAGCGCGGTGCAGAGACCTACGAAGTGAAGTTCAATTACACCCTGAACTCCACCGCGAGCCAGCTGTTGCAGATTTTCGAGGGCCTGGCCCGCCAGCAAGAGCTGCTGAATCTTCTCGAGCGCCGCATGAAATACGACCGCTTGGGCATCAATGATGCCTTGTTGCAATTTGAGACGGACCTAAACCGGAATCTGCTCCCTGAACCGCAGCGCGCGCTCCCCACTCTCGATCAAATCGCCGGCGACGCCCGCTTCGTCGACATCGGCCGCCAGCGCGCACGCAACCTCGCCGAACGCATCCGCCACCAGAGCTAGTCCGGGCGACGTTTTATTCTATATTTCGTATCGCGTTCTTCTAAATCATGGAAACCTGGTATGTAGCCAAGCATCCCCTTTTAGCTAACCTCAAGAATAAGAAAGACATAATTTTCACTAAAGCATGGCCAGTTTCTTGCAGTTAGCACAGTGTTCAACGGGCAATTCGGGGGAGCAGCGCGCTCGTAGTCCTTTGGCCGACCGGTGATTCACGCCGGTCCAGGTGACCGGATGTTCTTTGGGGGAGCGACTTGGGGCCCACACCGAAGCAAGCTTGAATCAACAAAATCTAAATTCATCTAAATTCAGCGAGTGCACCCGAAAGGATGGGGAAGCAATGCATCCCAAGCGAAGACTGATGTGGCTGTTTCTGCTTATCCCTGGATTTGTGATTTGCTTGACTCTAACGGCTCGACCCGCGTCTTGTGCTCAAGCGACCGTTTCCTCAGGAAGCATTCAGGGGGAAATCCTCGATCCCAAGGGCGGGACGGTTTCGAATGCAAAGGTAACCATAACATCGAAAGATACCGGGCAAAAGATAGCTCCGCAGGTAACTTCATCCGGAGAGTACAACAGCGGCTCCCTGATTCCTGGCGCTTATGTTGTTCGCGTTGAGGTACCTGGTTTCAAGACGGTAGAACGCGGCATCGTGGTGCAAGTCGGCCAAGTGGCAAATGGCAATGTCTCACTCGAACTCGGAGAATCCTCCACTGTCATCACCGTCGAAGGCACAACGGTTTCCGTCAACACGGAACAAGCCACGGTCTCTGGCGTTCTGACCACACAGCAGATTGAAACCCTGCCCATCAACGGACGCAACTTCTTGGACCTTGCACAGCTTGAGCCGGGCGTGCAGATTCAAGACGGTAACAACTTTGACCCAACGAAAGTGGGTTACTCCTCGATTTCCTTCGGGGGTCGTTTCGGACGCACCGCCCGCATCGAGGTAGATGGCGTGGATATTAGCGACGAGACCGTTGGGACCACTACGATGAACATTCCAGCAAGCGCCCTGCAAGAATTCCAGCTCAGTCAATCTTCGCTCGATCTTTCCAACGAGCTGACCTCTTCAGGTTCGGTCAACGTTGTTACACGCTCTGGCACTAACGACTTTCACGGGCAAGCCTTTGGCCTCTTCCGCGACAGCAGCATGGCCGCGGCTCTGCCGCATCCGGCTGGCACATCGGCGCCATTCCAGCGCAGCCAGTTTGGCGGCAACTTCGGCGGTCCTATTAAGAAGGATAAATTGTTTTTTTTCATTGACGCAGAGCGCACTAAGCAGGAACTCGCTTCGCCTGTACCGCTGCCGGCGCCGTTCAGCGCTCTCGGAGGAGGATATTCTTCACCCTATCGCGAAACCGACCTCGTCGACAAACTGGACTACGTCGCAACTTCTAACCTCAAGTTCTTTTACCGATTCAGTTATTTTGCCAACGCGGCCGTATCTACGTTCGGCGCCGCGAGCTTTCAACCATTCAAGAACAAGGATTACACGCGGAACCACCTAATCGGCGGCGACTACTCGCGTGGCTCTTGGACACACAGTTTCCGGTTCGAATACCTGAAATTCCAAAATCAGATCGTGGACGATGTGGTAGGGAGCGGACTGCCCTTGGCGGACTTCCCGGTCACTGTCAATGTCGGTCCATTCGCCAGCGGACCGAATCTCCTAGCCCCGCAGACGACGCCTCAGAGCGATCACCAAATTAAGTACGACGGCAGCAAAATCTGGGGCAGCCATATTCTTCGCTTTGGAGTTGGGTTCAACCACCTCCAGGGCGGCGGTTTTGCGAAGTTTTTCTCTCTCACACCCTCAGCTTATGACTTTCAGGATGCTACTGCGGTAGCATTTGCGAATTGCCTCCCGGGCAGCGGTTGCACCACGCCCTTTGGTCCTGGCGGCGACACCAATCCTCTGAACTACCCTGTTGAGTTGGCCTTCGTTGGCAATGGATTAGGGTTTTCCACGGAAAACAAATCATTCGGATATCCGCTGGGCGGCCTAGGGCCGGATAACCGTCTGGGCTTGTATGCGGGCGATAGCTGGAAGGTTCGTCCGAATATTACCGTCACCGTCGGCGTGCGCTACGTTCGCGATACCGGTCGGATTGACTCCGACTTAGGCCCCATCGCGGCCATCAATGCCGCATATCCTGGTTTGGGCGACCGTGTCAAACAGCCCAATCATGACTTCTCGCCACAGATCGGCGTAGCTTGGGATCCGACGAAGAGCGGAAAAACCTCGATTCGGGCGGGCGTCGGAATTTATTATGAGAACGTTATTTGGAACAACGTTCTTTTTGATCGCCCTCTGCGTCTCGCCAAAGGCGGATTCCTCTCTTTCCCCACTCCATGCTCGAATATTGCCACGGCAAGCCCAATACCGTTCGCCGACGGCAGTTTGCGAACTATTCCCGTTGGCGGGTGCGCAGATGCAAGCGGTAATCCGGTGTCTATTGGTGCTGCTGCTCCCATCCTTGCAGCCTTCCAACAACAATTCCAACAGGTTGCAGCGCAGGTGGGGGCCAGCGCAACGAACGGCAACTATCTACCGAGCCTGATAGCCAGCGGCTCACCCCTTCCGACCGGCTTCTTCGATCCGAACTATAAGACGCCGAGGTCCCTGCAAATGAATGTTGGCGTGCAGCGCCAGATTTGGCATGGCGCGATGATCAGCGCGGACTACCTGCGCAACGTGGCCACTCACTATGGTCTTGGCCAAGACGTCAACCACGTAGGAGACGTGCGTTTTTTCAATGTGAACGCTGCTCAGACTGCAATTTCCGCTACCAATAGCTCATTCGGGTGCGGAGCCGGCTTCGACTCCGCGTCTATCGATTGCGCCATTGCCGCGGGCGCGACGATGGTCAACTATGCCTCGAACGGGCTCGGAACACCGGCTGATGCTGGAGTAGGGGCTTGTACTCCGGCGGCGGGCGTGAATTTTCAGTGCGCCTTCGGCGGCGTCAATCCCAACAATCCGGGCTTCATCGTTCAGAAACCGATTGGCCGTTCCACCTATGATGCGCTTCAGCTCAAGTTCGTGCAGAACAGTTCGCATCCCTTCCGGGGCGTCCGTGCATTGAACTTCCAGGCGGCTTATTCTCTATCCAGCTTCAAAAACGCTGGAGGCTTTAGCTCAACCTCGCCTGGCACGCCGGGCTCGGGCGACCAGGACTTTGTGATCAGCGCCCTCGATAACGCAAACCCCCTGAAGTATTTCGGTTGGGGTCCGCTCGACCGCAAGAACCAGTTATCCTTCGGCGGAGTAGCAGACTTCCCGGGCGGTTTTCGTGTTGGTGTTGTTTCCCATTTCTATTCCCCACTTCCGCTGGGCTTGTACGTCCCGAACACTGGATCCGGGCCGGGAGAAATTTTCCGCACGGATTTTACAGGTGATGGAACAGTTCAGGACCCTCTGCCGGGGACGCAAGTCGGTTCGCTGGGCCGCAACGTGAGTTACGGTGGGCTCGCCGGAGCGATCAGCAATTACAACTCAACAATCGCAAATAATGCGACTCCTGCGGGACAGGTGCTCATTTCCAGCAACCTATTCTCGATTTCGCAGCTTCAGGCGCTCGGAGGAGTGGCTCCTACTGTCCCAGCACCGGTCTCGGGCCAAGTCCCGATGTTTGGCCTCAAGACCTTCGACTTAAGGCTAAGCTGGGTCCGCAAGTTCCACGAACGTTTGAGCGTGGAGCCCAGCGTGTCCTTCTTCAACCTCTTGAACTTTGCAAACTTTGACCTGCCGCAAAGCGCGCTGAACCCGCTTCTCACGGGTGCGGCGGGGTCGGCGAACGGCACCACTTATGCCGACCAAACTACCCAGCGAGTGGGTGTGGGTACCGGCGTATACAGTTTAGGTGCGCCGCGCGTAATTGAATGGGGCTTGAAGTTAACGTTCTAATTGAACCTCAAAGGCTAGTACCGAAAACGGTGGGAAGCTATCTTCCCACCGTTTTTGTTGGTACGCCGAGCACTGGCTAACACCCCAGCGTTGAACATCGCTCTGTCGAACGCTTTCTTCGCCTCGCTCGGGCTTCCCGAGCTCACGGCTCATGGTTAGCTTAACCCGCCGAACCGCCGGATGCGGACCGGCATGTCCGGTCGTGTGGCAGGGGAGTGTGGGCGACCACCCCTGTGCCGATACAGGCGCTAGACCGTCCCGCTGGCGTCTTCTAGCCGAGGATGCTCAAGACCTGCCCCAAGGATTTTCGCGGAACTCCTGGAATGGGACCTTCTTGCCGAATACGACCTGCTAAAGGTGGGTTGCGCGCGTGCGCGCGCCTGTCCGTCGATTAGGGTAAGTCGACCAGCGATTTGAGTGGCACTAAGGCCGCCTTGCCATAGTGCTCACCCTCCAGAATACGCACCTGGCAGCGCG
>Ga0137398_10000365_pt1 | contig 15641 bp, 14 predicted proteins | sample czorhiz216metaG_FD_106659 | JGI IMG/M metagenome (GOLD analysis project Ga0137398, IMG submission 106659) | Vadose zone soil microbial communities from Angelo Coast Range Reserve, California, USA - czorhiz2.16 metaG | ecosystem: Environmental > Terrestrial > Soil > Vadose zone | place: USA...
CGAAACTAATCAACGGGGGCATCCGGAGCTTGCGCTCCTTCGCCCAGTCGCCTTAACGGCAAGACCTGGCAGGCCACGCGCCGAAGAAATCCTCCTTGTTTACCGCCACATGCTACGCAGCGATGACGTCACTCTCTAACAAAGCCAAGGTACTTGCTTCAAAGGACGGTCCCGCTCTATGAAGCACATTTTTTCGCAATACTTCGAATTAATTCTGTGTTCTGAGCATACGATCGACCGATCGGCTCATTTGTTTCAAAATAAATCCAGGCGCCACGCGACTCATCATTTTGAGCTGATTCGCCTGCCCCGGACGTATTTCAAATCGATCGGCTTGCATTCCTTTGACGGCGACTTTAACCATGCCTTCCACCTTCATGATAGAAACGCCTTTCATGTCTTCAGAATTAAAGGCTGTCCCTCGCCAAAATGATTTCCGTAACAATGTTACAGCAGCCAAGCTTAACGACATGGCTTCTTCTCCGATGAAGTTTTTGGCCCGGGACAGCAAGCTATTCTGTTGATTCTAAAGGCGGTCGGAGTTTTGGCGAACGACACCGCAGGTCGCCATCCGTGAAGGTGATTTTTTTCACGTTTTTCCAACTGCTTCCACAGCGGCCATGTTGACAGGATTGCACGCTGGGCTAAAATTTTCGCGTGAAGAACCTTCTGGAACCCAAAAGCAAGCGAGAACGCAAGTGGCGGAACTATTTCCGAGCGGGGACCACTGGAAAGATTCCGTGGAACGCGAGAGGTATCGAAGAGTGTCTGCGACACTTGAACTCGGCTTTCAGGCTCTACCGGAAGTCAAAAGGAAAGACTGGGACCCCTACGTTGAATCCCTGGTCTTCATCAAGAACAAATATGGACAGAACAAAGGTTCACTCTATTTCCTGCGGATGGGGGCGATAATCAATTTCCGGACGCACTACGCGGAAAAACTAAGGGAAGACAAGCTGGTTACAATCGGTGCGGATGGTGGGGAATGGTGGGACGATCATCTCGCCGAAGCGTTTGCGCGGCTACCATTTACTATAGAAAGTTTTCGCTATGAGGATGTGAAACGCTACGTGGCCAGTTGCAAGAAGCCTTCTTAGCGGACCGATATCCCAAAGGGATAAAGAACCTGTCGGTTAAGAAGCCGAGACCGTCTTCAGCATGAAAGCAATTCTTTACACCGATGGCGGTTGCATGGCTGCTCTTAGTGATTTTTCCGGAGATATTCTTGACACCGACAAGACTGGACATTATGCTCCCAAACCGCGCTGCGAGTGTCCCCCACTGGCGCGCAATACGCTCGAAACGCGACCATCCGAAAACCGATGCGTGTGCGAGGTGAACATGTTGCCGGTTTCAAAGTCTTTCCCCTATTCTCTTCACATCCAGGACCTCTGCGGAATAGAGAAGTATCTTTGCCTCACGCTTCTGCTACTAACGACCCTCGGTCCTCTCTCTTTCGCGCAATCGGTGCCTCCGCCTCCTCAGGGCGCGCAGACCGATGCTTCCTTCGCTGATAGTTTCAGGTTAAATCGCGTCACAAACGTTTTCGCGACCACCCAGAAGATTAGTTGCTACACGCCGGAGGTTCCCTACGCTGGGAATCTGGGCCCCACGAACGGGTATACCGGCGAGACCCCGTGCAACGGGAATGCCAATACGGGTGAAGGCCTTGGGCCTTACGCAACGCAGAACGTTGTGAACCAACCGCTACTCGTAAACAACCACAGCGAGTCGGACCTTCGAGTCGATCCCACCAACCCCAAGCACCTCATTGGACAGACCAAATGGTTCGTGAGCGCCGAGGGCTACAACCACTTGCAGGGTTTCTACGAGTCGTTCGACGGCGGCAAGGCCTGGTCAGTACAGGGTCATATTCCCGGCTACGAAGGCTTTACCGATAACACTGACCCAGTGGGAGCTTTTGACGGATTCGGTAACTATCACGCCTTGCTTTTGCCGTACCAGTTTTCCTATGACAAATCCGGGTTTCAGGTTTTCAATAACGGCTCTTCCTTGCCTAATCCTGAGCTTCCGGGCGAGGCCATCTCCGCAGCCGTTCGTCCGCACGGCGCAATCTCCGCGACGGACTGGAGCTTCACGCACAATGGCGCTTTGGATTACCTAATGACGGCTCCGAATGCCCATTCCAATGACCCGGACAAGCAGTGGATCACCACAGATCTCAATCCCTCCAGTCCGCACTACAATCGCATTTACGCCATGTGGACGCTGTTCGCTTTCAACCCCAGCAGCGTGTTTGTTTCCTTCGCCGACGCCAACGCCGATGGCAGCCACACCGACTGGTCAACTCCTGCAGTTCTTCCGACCATCAACGGCCACCCTTGGGACAGTTATATGCTCCCGCATGTGACCCCAGACGGAACGGTGTACACCACAGAAACCAACAATCCGCAGCAGAAAGGCTTCCTGTTCGCCGATCTATACGTGATCTCCTCGGGCGATGGCGGCTTGACTTGGCAGACACCTTTGCTCGTACACCATGACGTTTCCGTTGCCACTTATCAGAACACGACGTTTCGCGAAGGCATTGTCAACACATTTGCCGTGGGGCACCACGTCATCAACGGCCGCTATCCCCTCTATGTAAGCTGGGAGGATGGCGCTTCCGGCGTTTCGAATATCTACTTGACAACTTCGATGGACAACGGCGTCACGTGGTCTACTCCGATCGTCGTGAACGATAATGTCAGTCCCGTGGATGCACTCCAACCAAATCTGAACGTGGCCGATGACGGCCTCACCGACACGGTCAGTGTTGCGTTCTACGATCGCCGCTTGCCCTGTCAGGCAGCGGGGACCGAGGAAGCTATCGCTGCGGGGATTGCTCTAGATCCCGGTACTGGCTCTTCTCCGGGGACGCCCTATAGTCGCCCCAATTACTGCATCAATACTGCCATCCAGTTTTATACCGCCACCCTGGCTCCTGTCGGTCACAACATTCGCTTATCCCAGCACACTTGGGATCCGCAACTCAACTCTCCGCATTGGATTTGCATCTGCAATAGTGGAACTTTCATCGGAGATTACTTCGGAAATACGTCTGGCGGTTCGACCGAGTACACAACTTCAGTGAGCACCTTTGACGATGGTTCTAACTCAAACCACTATCAACAACAGGTGGTGGCCAGCGTGCCGATTCCGAAACCGTAGCACAGCGTCTTCCTCAAATAGGGGAGGACAAATACTCGCGAGTTTTTCGTGCCGAGGGCCCGATGACGATTACAAGGAAGGAGTTCTCATGAGCGGGCGCGATTCAATGAACAATAGTTTTCATATGGTCTGTTTGACGCTAGCCAGTGCCGTTCTCCGTCCCCAACGGTTCCTCTCCTTGGTTTTGTTCGTCTTGTACGTGCCTCTCGCTTTTGCGAATGGCCCGGATGTGATCAAGGCCTCTCGCCATGACGCTTCACCACCTCTATCGCAAATGGCTATCGGCGCATCCTCCAACGGCGGAAGGAGCGACAGCCAGAGTCCCACGGCACGTGCGACGGGTGCGATGATCAGTAACCCTAACTCGGATCCAGTGGCCGCTCCGCTCGCTGGCCCGCTTACCGGCGTCACCCTCCTCAGCAACTTCGATGGTCAGAGCGCGCAGGACAATCGCAACTTGTTCGGTTTCGCTTTCGTACCCCCGGACGCCAATGGCGCTGTCGGCGCGAAGCAGTTCGTACAAATGGTGAACGTAACCCTCGCGGTGTACGACAAATCGACTGGAGCGTTGCAGCTTGGCCCGGCCGCGATCCACACGCTCTGGACCGGTTTCGGCGGTCTCTGCGAGTTTGGTGGAGGCACGCCGACCTTTGCCGATGGCGGCGATCCGGTCGTGCTCTACGACCACTTGGCCGGGCGGTGGCTTGTAACTCAATTGCAGTACGACACTACCTTCACCCAGACAGCGCAGTGCGTCGCTGTCTCCACCAGTTCCGACGCTAGGGGTTCCTACAACCGCTACGAGTATGACTTCGGCGCGAACTTCCCGGACTATCCAAAATTCAGCGTGTGGCCCGACGCGTACTACAACACCATCAACGTTTTCCCCGGCAAGGGCTTTGCCGGTGCGGAGGCATGTGCCTTTGACCGCAATGCCATGCTTTCCGGAGCGCCGGCCAGTGCGGTCTGCTTCCAGCAGCCTTCCACGGTTTCCAGCCTCTTGCCAGCTGACCTCGACGGCAACACCCTTCCGCCCGTGGGCGCGCCGAATTACCTGGTGAGCCTTGCTGACTCCACTCATTTGAACTTCTTCCGCTTCCACGTGGACTTCAGTAATGTAGCTAACTCAACCTTCATCGGCCCGACACTCATCTCCGTAGCGCCGTACAGCGAGGTCTGCGCTCGCGCCATAACTCTGTCTTGTATTGCGCAGCCGAACCCCGGGGAAAAAGTGGATGGACTGGGCGACCGGGTGATGTTCCGGCTAGCCTACCGCAACTTTGGTGATCACGAGTCGCTGGTCGTTAACCACACGATTAAGGCCGGAACGCTCGCAGGCGTGCGTTGGTACGAGATCCGTAATCCGGCGGCGCCGTTCGTTTACCAACAGTCCACGGTAGTCGATCCCGACGTGAACTATTGGCTCGGCAGCATCGCCATGGATGGAATCGGCAACCTCGCCCTGGGTTTCAGCGCTTCCAGTCATAACGTGTTCCCAAGCGTGTATGTGGCTGGCCGCCAATCCACGGATCCCGCGGGTGCCCTATTCGGACCATTGGTGCTTGTAAACGGCAGTGGGGTGCAGTTCAACTCATTCCATCGTTGGGGAGACTATAGCTCTATGGCGCTTGATCCCGTCGACGACTGCACCTTCTGGTACACGCAGGAATACTACGCGACAACCGGCAGCTTCAACTGGGCCACACGGATCGGCTCATTCAAATTCAATAGCTGCAGAGGAAGAAACAAATAAGCCTAGGTCCCCGCAGGTCGCGGGGCCTTAGATTTGCAGATCCGCGATGGTTTGTGACGGCTATACGCGAATTGTGTTCGTAGTTTCTGATCCCCTTCGACACGTGCAATTTACGCATAGGTTGACTCGGTAGCTTCAAGTCTCACTCTTTTTCTCGTGAGTCATGTCCTGGAAGAGTGGACCTGGCTCTTTGCGCAGCTCCCATATTCCCGTAATCCAACGAGACCAGCGCTAGTTGTGGGTGTTGTTGATTCGTGTAGCTCAGTCTTGCGCGTTGAGTTCCGATCTTGCATGATCTTTGGCAGGTTTCCGGGCCTAATCGGACCTAACTTGGTTACGTGTCCCTTCCCACTCCCGGCGCTCCACGGCGCTCTTCGTTAACCGCCAGCAACCGGTCCGGGACCTAGGCTCCGAACGACGACAGTAAGACGAAATGCGGATCGCGTCGCAAGCCGGCGCGGGAGCGGGCTTATACAGAGCTGAGTGACGGCAAGCTTCGCTACCGTCCAGTGTACGCAGCGGTCTCTCACACAGCTCTGCTATGAAGGTCGAACGCAAGCAACCGATCGTCTTTCAAGGCGCAGCGGAAATTTGCATACAGGTGCCGCTTAAGACCAGGATAGTATTCCAGCCACCAAAGGGTAGACGAGACGAAAATCATGAAGTTCGCACCGGAAAGTCGTAGCCGAGTGACCTCGCGAATGGCGGCCTCGTCATCCGTCGGCTTCCCCCCGTAATATCCATCCTTTTCGAGAAAAGGAATACATCGCCGAGGGGCGACCAAAGGCGCGGCTTCCAACCGACCCTCATCTACGAGAATGAACGCATCCTGCGGTGGAACGAGCTTTGCAATTTCCTGTGTCACCTCATAGACGCGGTGCCAGACGGGATCTGTTCTTCGAGTTCCCGGAATCGTGTCGAATCGATCGTCTGCGAACTTAAAAACCTCCGCGTAACGGCCGACCTGCGTCATCGTGCCGCGGTACTCGTTCAGCGCGCTTACCGCTCGGTCATAACGAATCTGCTTTATCTGCGAGCGGTGGGCACGCACTGCTTGAAGTTTGCGCGCCATTGTCTGGCCAATGTTCTCCACACGATCGTATTCAGAAAGCGGCGTCCAGACCTCATAGCCCAACAGCGTGGGCGGAGGAATCAGGCTGCTGGATAGCGCCGCTTGGACAATCGGTCGGCAGGCACGGTGATCCGGATGCCCGTCGTACGCATGTGGCAGATAGATGAGTTGCGGCTGTTGTCGTTCCAAGAGCGGACGCAGCTCTGTCGCTGCCTCTTCGATTCCATCGCCAAGGGAGTGGTCCGGGCGTCTCAAAAACGTTACGCTTGTGATTCCAAGAATTCTCGCCGACTCCTCCGCTTCACCTTCACGTATGGCCCAAGCCTTTTCTCGAGTCAAGTCGCTCAGGGCGAATTCTCCTGAGGTCAGGAACACCGCAGCCACGTGGTCGCCACGGTCAGTATGAAGGCAGATGGTTCCGCCGCAACCGATCGACTCGTCGTCAGGATGCGGGGCAATCACAAGAACATTCATCCGACATTTCCTTTTTCAGGGCGACACTACTGCCGCAGCGCGAACGTGAATAGACAATTCCCAGCGTTGACCGCCACGTACTGCTTGCCTCCCACCGAATATGTCATCGGACCAGAAATGACCGCTGCACCGAGAGACGTCTTCCAAAGCAGCGCGCCGCTTCGAGCATCCAGAGCGTAGAAATAACCCTCGCGCCCCCCGCTGAACAGCAAATCCGAAGCGGTGGTCAGAACGCCTGACTCAGTGACGTCGGTCATTTTGAATTCCCATTTCCTTTCACCGGTCTGCGGGTCAAGCGCTCGGATCGCCCCGTAACCCTCATCTTCTTTCCGGAAATTCGGAGTAGGCGACCAGTCAAAGGGGATCGACGACGTGGCCGTTCCCGCAGCATACTCCCGGCCTTCCTTGTACTCGACGGGAACCTTCACGAAAACTGATGAGGAGTTTGCCCATGCCGGGATGTAGAAAAGCCCCGTGCGCGGACTGTAAGAAGGAGAGTACCAACTGGTCGCGCCAGGATTGCCCGGATAGATGCGGGTACCCTCAGCGCTAGAAGTCTGGCCAGGCACGCGTACTGGTCTTCCCTTTTGGTCGAAGCCGCTGGCCCAGGTTACTTCGACGAATGGTTTTCCAAGCAGGAACTGGCCTGTCTGACGATCCAGTACGTAAAAGAAACCGTTCCGGTTGGCCCACAGGATGACCTTGCGCCTCTGGCCGTGCCACTCGATGTCGGCCAAGACTGGAACTTGTACCGAATCAAAGTCCAGATCGTCGTGGGGCGTAAATTGGTAGTACCACTTCAGCTTTCCAGTGTCCGCGTCCAGGGCGACCACCGAATCGCTGTAGAGGTTATCTCCAGGTCGAACATCACCGTTCCAGTCTGGGCTGGGATTGCCTACACCCCAATACGTCAGGTTGAGCGCCGGGTCGTAGGAGCCGGTCATCCATACAGGACCCCCTCCGGTTTGCCAGGAGTCACCCTCCCAAGTTTCGTGGCCAGGCTGTCCCGGTCCCGGGATGGTATAGAAGCGCCATGCTTCCTTCCCCGTGTGAGCATCGTAAGCGGCGATAAAGCCTCGGATGCCATACTCACCGCCGGCGGTACCTATGATCACCTTATCCTTTAGCACCAAAGGGGCATGCGTTATGGCATAACCAGACTTCGCTCTCGCCACCATAGTGTTCCACAGTGGTCGTCCGTTTTTGGCATCGATCGCGACCAAATGCGCGTCGATGGTTCCCATGAAAAGTGTGTCACCGAGGATGGCCAGTCCGCGGTTGACCCGGCCGCAGCAAGGATGAGCACGTCCTGGATTGTACGAGTAGGTCCAAAAAATCCGTCCCGTGGCTGCATCCAAAGCGACCACGTCATTCGGAGCCTGGACCGAGTACATGATTCCGTCTACCACTAAAGCCGTAGCCTCGAACTTTTGCAGTGACCGGGCTTGATAAATCCATTGCAACTGTAAATCGTTCACATTTGCCGGAGTAATCTGGTTGAGTAGACTATGACGCTGGCCAAGGATACTTCCGGAGTAGGTTAGCCAGTTTTCGGGTTCTTTGTCGGCATCAAGGATACGGTCGAATGAGACTTGGGCCCGCGAAGTCGGCACCCAGGAAAAACTCGCCGCAATAATGAGCAAGAGGACGTGTGTGTTCATAGACTATCAATTCTTTTCAGATTTTTTTAGAGAAACTAAATAGCTCACAAGGTCCGCGAGTTCTCTAGGATCAAATTTGTTTTGGTAAGAAGGCATCGGTGATTTGTCGAGGAAAACATACTCCTTCAACTTCGACCTTTCTAAAGAACGCAACCGCTCCATGGAATCAATCAGCTGCACCGTGAAAGTGTCCTGGTTAAGCAGTCTTCCTGTAATCGTGACATCATCCCGAGTGACCACTCGAACGAAGCGGTTTTGAGGAAGTATCTCGGCGTCGGGTTCAAGAATGGAGCGCTCCAGTTCGACTGACCGGCGGACCGATCCGATCTCGGTGAGGTCCGGGCCTAACCGAGAACCCCTGTCCTTGACACGGTGGCAGTCGAGGCACTTACCCTTGCCTTCGAAGATGGTCTTGCCACGCGCGGCATCTCCCGGCGAAGACGCGCTTTGGGCCGAGCCCGCGAGAAAGCGCAAGTAACTGGTTAACATTCTGATCTCGACCTCCGAAAGTTCGTTCGAGAACGCTGGCATCCCGGTTCCCGGGACACCAGCTTTGACGATCTCGATGATGTCGTTATCAGACGACGCGCGTCGAAACTTGCCATGCCCAAAATCGACTCCTGCGATGGCGTCTCCATCCGGGCCGTGGCAAGGCGCGCAATTAGCTATGAAGAGCCGCTTGCCATCTTCCGATTCGCCGCCAGGATGGTTTTGTCGGGCTGCTAGCAGCGGACTTCCTGCAAGAGCCAAAACACAAGCCCCGATGACCCACATGCTCGGGCCGCCTATCCGTTGATGATTCACGATGTTATTCTTGCCCTCAGGGATTGTGCGTTTGCTGTCAACAATCATAGCCGCTCTCGCGATGCGCAGCGGCATCCGCCTCCAAGGACTGACCATAGCCGACTTTAGGACTCCCTTTGGCCATATCGGTAATGACATTGCAGAACTCAGAAGAGATCTCCGACCAATCGTAAGCTTCTGCCGCCCGGCGTGCGCATCTTGACAGCTCAGACTGACGGTCAGGATTGGACAATAGTCTGACGACGGCCTGAGCAAATGTGGGAGCTGAATCTGTGAGTAGGACATCTCGACCGTCCACGAAATTTAGCCCCTCAGCTCCCACGGAAGTGGACACAATGGGTTTGCCGCAGGCGGCGGCATCAAGGATCTTGAGTCGCGTGCCGCCGCCGTGCAGCAACGGCACGATCACAACAGAAGCACGGTGAAAATATGGGCGCATGTCGGGTACGGAACCATAGATGTATACACTGTCGGACGCGAGTGCCTTGACCTCTGGCGAAGGATTCGCCCCGGCAATGTGGAATGTGGCGTTGGGAACCTCAGCCCGGATCAGGGGCAGTATCTCTCCAACAAAATACCGAACCGCCTCTACGTTCGGCTCATAGTTCATCATCCCCGTAAATAAGAGGTAGCCCGGCGTAACCGAAGCCTTTGCTGGGGTCATCATGGCGGTATCTACACCATTCGGTATCACTCTCAAGTGCTCTATATTCAGAAAATGGCGCGCCGCTTCAGCATCTTGGTCGGAACAACAGAGGCAGAGCTGACACGCATTACAAACCGTCCGCTCAAAAGACTGGGTTCTCTCAAACTCTTTGACCATGTCGTCTTTTTCGCTACCAGATTTCTCTTGGGCGCGCCGCCATGCCATTAATGTGTGGACATTATGCATATCTAGAACCTTCGGAACGTCCGAGGGCAAGGAAGGCAAGAATCTCGCCATAAATGAGTGCTCGATCAGAATCAGATCGAACGATCTTGACGTCAGCTCGGCCAGAGAGCTCTCCATTGTCCCTGAGTTGTAATAGCTGACGAACCAAGGCTCAGAACTCTCATGGGCCAGGTGACGGTACGCCGCTTGTGACACCGAAGGGCTGCCTTCGTGCATGTCACGGTAGGGTTCTGAAGGTGCCCATGGGACGCATATTACTTCGACCGGCAAGGAGCAAATGATTGGAGAGTTGTGCGAATCCCAACTGAAACCGACTAGGGTCACGTCATGTTCCGCAGAGAGACGCCTGAGGAGGTGGTACGTCCGAGATTGGGCACCGGTAATCGGCGGAAATGGAATCTCTGAATTCAGCACTAGGATGCGCATTCGGGCTCCCGTAATTGCGTATCCCCACAAGAGATCCTGCCAACGCTCGACCACGCCACAACGCGGCATCGTTTTTCGTCTCGTTTAGAAATGATCGTCGCTTCAAGTTGCCGGTTATTGGGACCGAGGGTTTCGCGCAGCCAACGCATATAGTTGAAGGGATTGACTGCAATACTGGCGAAGCCTGGTCCGATCATAATCCCCTCGCAGGAGCGACTGATGCCCGTGCATTCCTGGACACTTTGAGAAGCGCTTCGTAGGCTTGCAGGTATTCATCCACCATCCTTCCGTGGCCGAAGCGTTCCTCGGCGTGTTCCCGGATGATTCTTCGATCGAGTGCCATCGCTCGAGGCACGAACGAGGACAGTGCCTGCATGGAAGGTGCGTAGAAACCGGTCTTTCCGAAATCCACCACCTCCTCCACAGAACTTCTCTGAAACGCGATCACTGGCGTGCCGCATGCCATGGCTTCAATCATTACAAGACCGAAAGCCTCTTCGGCTTGGACAGGGAACAGAAGCGCGGCGGCATTTCTCAGCAAAGCACACTTTTGCTGGTGGTCAGCCTGACCGATGTATATGACGTTGTCGCCGTCAATGAGTGGCTTGATTTTCTCCGTGAAGTAAACTTGCTCCTCCTCGTCGAGAGGTTGCCCGGCCAGAACAATTGGCATCCCAGCCTCGCCCGCTATGCATATAGCGTCGAGTGGCGATTTTCCGGCTCCCATTCGCCCTAGAAACGCTAGATATTTTCCAGGGGATGCGGAAAATTCATACGACTCAAAGTCACAGCCGTTGTTGATCACGCGAATCCCGCAGCGACGTTGCTCAGGCACTCCAGCGATTTGCTGCCCACTAACGGCCGTAACAGCTGCATTCGCATAGCGTTCCAACAGCCAAATGGCATCAGGTGTTACGGGATTATGAAGCGTGTGCAGAATTGGTGCTCGCGAAAGGACACCAAAGGGAATCGCGTAGCACCCCACGTGTGAGTGGATGATGTCGAACGAGTTGCTCCCTTGCAGCGCTTCGGCGATGTTACAGGACTCGTAATACTCGTACTCCCAGGCGCGGCCCCTTTTCATCGCTTCAATCATGTTCCATTCACAAAGAGCTTGGACTTTGGCTGTCGTGGAAGAGTCGCTGGAAGTAAAGACAGTGACTTGATGGCCCCGCCTGACGAGTTCCTCTGCAAGTAGGTATACTATGCATTCCACGCCCCCCTGTGTAGCGTGAGCAACACGGGCCCACAAAGGCGGAATCAGACCCACTCGCAAGCTCTGGGATGGGTTCTGCAAGTTCATCGCGTAGCAGACCCGGTCTGGGCAGATACCAAGAGGCCCGGTAATGTGGTGAACCCGCACAGTTCGATTCCCATCTCAATAAGCGCCGACCGGACTCTGGGGTCGCATAACGTCTTCGCTTCTCTTGCGCGTTCATCCCTATACATCGTATTCGGAACCTGGCCGTCACCCGGGTGGCAGGCCAACTCCGTGACGCCCGTTGGCAGTTGCAAGAGAGTTTCAATCAACGCATCTGAAGTGATTCCCTCTGCATAGGGTGAGCCCTCGGCAGTTTGCCCGTAAAAGTGCCCGCAATAGCGTACTTCCGAGTTGCAACCGCGCACTGGAACCTTCAACGCCAGAGCGGCTCCGAGAACCACAGAGCGCGCTGGCTCGCGCAGATGCGCGTGTTGGTGAGAATCGATATGGCTGGGGTTTTTACCTGTCAGAGTTCGGAAGACGGCAAGCTGGTGTGATACCTCGTTACGCAACGCCATCGCGTCGTCGAGTAATACCACGTTGTAGACAGGCACCCAATTCTCGTCCCTGTACACCCATTCACCGAAGTCAATGTGCAATCCCAGGCTAAGACTAGGATGGTTTCTAGCGTACTCCGCGGCTTCGCCGGCTGCTGGCCACCGTACCATCAAGCTGGCGCTCGTCACGATGCCGTGCTCATAGGCATGGATGACTCCACGATTCACAGCGGAACTGTGGCCGAAATCATCGGCATTCACAATCAGGTATCTCTTAGCGGACATGTCTCACAGCCCCAAATCGTTCAGCAGTTTTGCCAATACGGTCTCGGCCTTGAAATATTCTTCGGCGATATCTTTGGCAGCGCGGCTGTGTCTTTCGTAATTGCATTCGATCGCTTCGAAAGCAGCCAAGATTTCGTCCATCGTGTTAAACGCGAACAGCCCCTCACCTGTTGGAAGGATCGTCTTGAAGCCAGTGTCCTGAGTGATTACCGGTCGGCCGGCAGCGAGGTAGCAGGCACTGCGATCACTGAACCATCCAGTTTTCAAGCGCACGTTCGCGTCCTTGGCCACAGTAAATTCGCCGCGTGAAGCCTGCAGAAAGTCCCTGTAGGAGCACACAGTGAACGGGTGAGAGTCGGTCAGATGCCACCCATTTGAGCTCAGCACGTTTCTATCGTCGGGGGACAATTGGATCAAGCCAGTTGCCAGCTCCAGCGGCTGCGTCATGCGTTTCGGTAGGTCGATGAACTTTAAGTACTCGCGATGCTTGCTCCAGTAATAGGTGGTCCCCTCGAACACCGTGTCGCGACCGTCCTGTCTCCAGTTACCCACTGTCGTGAACTCCGCTTTCGTAGGTGGACCAGTCTCCCATAGGTTAAGCACGACAGGCTGGCAGGTCTTCGCCCGTAGATGTGGCAAAGGGGGCAGGGAGCAATCAGAGTTGCCAATGTTCAGTCCAAACGTCACGACATCATCGTGCTCCTCGACCAGTGTGCGGACGTCTTCGTCATCCTGGGCGAACCGCACCTCGTGGACGACGGGGTCGGTGCACACATACACGAGCCGCCCCACTTCTAAACCTTCTTCTGCCAGACGCGTGGATCCTGTGATACTGAAAACAACATCAGCGTTTGCCAGCAATTCTTCCGCTGACTCCCGATCCAAACCAAACCAGGCTTTGTCCCCATAGCTTCTCCGGTAAGCCCAACGGTCGCTGAAACCGAACATTTCGGCGACTTGCGCCAGATACGATACGGCATATTCCGAAGTGTTGACTCTCGATTCTCGAACCGGATCGTACGGCCAAGAAGACGAGGCTTCGAAGTAAAACGCATCGTGGCCGAGCCGTTGAAAACCAACTGCGTATTGCATTGCCTGCCAGGCGATTCCGGGGTAAGGCTCACACGCGATATTCCCGAGAACAACAATGCGGTGCGGGGTCACTTATAGCACTCCACATGCACGAGACGTCCGTGCTCCAGTTCCAACATGACATCGCAACTTTCCAGCGTGCTAAGGCGGTGAGCGACCATGAAGGTAGTGCGGTCTTGCATGAGGCGTTCTGTGGCCTTCAGGATAGCCGCTTCGGTTTTCATGTCGACCGAACTTGTAGGTTCGTCGAGCAGAAGAATCGGGGCATCCTTCAGGAACGCTCTGGCCAGAGAGATGCGTTGCCGTTCTCCCCCGGAAAGACGGGCCCCGCGCTCGCCTACTACAGTTTGGTAACCGAGAGGTAATGCCAGAATAAAGTCGTGCGCGTCGGCCATCTTCGCCGCCTGAACGATCTCCTCCTCGGTAGCTCCCGGCCGGGCGTAGGCGATGTTCTCAGTAATGCTAGTCGAAAAGAGAACAGGTTCCTGGAGAACAATCGCAAACTGGCTGCGCAGATCAGCCAGCCGGTAGTCGCGTAAATCCACGCCGTCCAGCAGGATCTGTCCGCTTGTGGGGTCATAAAAGCGAGTTAATAGAGTGAGCAGAGTCGTCTTGCCGGCTCCTGTCCGGCCAGCGATGCCAACACGCGCCCCGCGCGGAACCTCGAAACAAATATCCTGGAGGACCAGATGATTCTCTTCGTAAGAGAAGGTCACATGTTGGAAGACTATGCACCCGGAGGCCCGGACCAGCGCGACGGCGCCAGGGCGCTCAGGAACATCCGGCAGCTGATCTAGAACCGAAAAGGCGCGTTCCAGACCAACCCAGTGCGATTGCAGCGAGGTCGCTTTGCGGCCAATGGTTTTTAAAGGCGCGTAGAGTTGACCGAGGTAGCTGACTACGAGCAGCAGGCTGCCCAAAGTCAATGTACGCGCCCGGACATGGGCGACACCAATCCAAAGAACGCATGCGGTCCCCAGAGCTGTCGTCATGCCTACGAGCAAACCGTACCAACCACCGAGCAAATCCAGTTGAATTCGAGCCCACATCCCTGCCTGGGATTTGTGGACATAGCGGTTCTCCTCATGCTTCTCTCTACCGAACGCCTTAACGACGCGGACGACCGAAAGAACCTCATGCAAGACTGCCATCGAGCTGCTTTCCAGTTGCTTCACCTCTTTCGAACGCTTCCGAAACCGCGGCCGGTACGCCATGGAGAGCATGAAAAGAACGGGTGAAATGACCATCGCAACCATGGCTAACTGAGCATCGATACGAAACGTGACGTAGAACATAACCAGCAGCGTGACTGCCGAAGTGACAAACGGTCCTAGCCCATCGATAGCTAAATACTGCATGGACGCGGTGTCGTACTGAATGCGGTATACAGAATCCGTCGTGCCCTTCGCGTCGTGATAACCCAGCGATAGACGTTGCAAATGAGAGAAAAGACGTACTCGAAAATCCAAAAGAAGCTTTTCCGCGGTCCAGGTGCGGAGAAATGAATTCGCAAGAGCAAAGAGGTTTTCGAGCGCGGCTACCCCTAGAAGCAGAACGACCGCGGTCGTCAGGACACCGGTAGATGATCGAGTAGCGGATGCGGGCAACGTGCGGCTAAGAAACCATGGCGGAGGATGCGTGCCGATAACATTGTCTACTATAATCTTCAAGGGCAGTGGCGTTAGCAAGCCCAGTGGAGTGGCCAGCAGGCCCAGAAGAAAAATGGCAATGACATGAACGCAGTAGGGTCTCGCCTGCTGCAGAAGCCTTCGAAACAGTGCTAGGTCCGGGTGATGCATTCCATTGATTCCTGTTTCTCGTGCTCGTTTGGACGAGCCACGGACTCGAGTCCCTTCAGAACTGAAAACGCACCAGCATTTGCAGGCGCCGTGGCGGCCCTGAACCGACAGAACGTCCAAAAAAGGGCGAGCTGAGATTGCCCACGGGCTTACTGAAGTTAACGTGATTGAGAACGTTAAACGCATCCACCGCCACGGTTGCGCGCAGACCCGTCTGTTCCTCTTTCTTGTGTTTCCCGGTTTTGCTCTTGACTAAAATAAATGACTTGGCCAGCCGAAGGTTGAGTGTAGTGGAACCTGGTCCTTCCAGGCTGTTTCGCGGCACGCCGGCCAGCCGAACATTGGCAAACGTTGTCCCATAATCGTCTGTTCCAGTGGTCATCGTGTAGGGTTGCCCGGAGTGGACCGACAGCGACGCACCGAGGGTGACACTTTTAGGGGCATTGAAAGTACC
>Ga0137398_10000369_pt1 | contig 15584 bp, 8 predicted proteins | sample czorhiz216metaG_FD_106659 | JGI IMG/M metagenome (GOLD analysis project Ga0137398, IMG submission 106659) | Vadose zone soil microbial communities from Angelo Coast Range Reserve, California, USA - czorhiz2.16 metaG | ecosystem: Environmental > Terrestrial > Soil > Vadose zone | place: USA...
CCATTGCCGGTAATGGTACTGGCGATTCCGCCGGCTGAAGCGCCGCCCGCGCCGGCAAGCGTAACGAATGGTGCATTGTTCTGAATAATGCTCTGGCTGATCGTTGCGCCGCCCGATCCAGCCGGAACCAAGAAATCGAAAAGCACGATGCCGCCGGCCTCGCCATTTGTCGTACTGCAATGCTGCAGCGTGACGTTCTGCAAGTTCAGAGTTGCATTGCCGCTAGTGCCGGTATCAAATTCCATGCAACCACCGTCGCCGTCCTGCGTAGCCGTAGTGGCGCCCGCCGCAAAATCGCTTCCCGTGTTGCGGCCGAATTGGAAAATCACATTGCTGATACTGGCACTTGCGTTGGTGAGCGGATTAATGTCCTCGTTGACCGCCATCACCATATCTACGCCATTAGTCGCATCAGTCCCCGCTTGAATAATGGATGTGGGGTTGCCGCTGCCGTCTACCTGGCCAACGATGTTCAGCGAATCATTGACGTAAAGCGCGCCATGCCGACCGGAGTAGTCCACCGTGGGGGGGCTGGTCGCGTTATTTTGTTGTCTGGCAATCGAAAGAGTGTATGTGCCTGCCGCCAAGCTGACCGTGTCGGTTCCGGCTGTAGCGTTGGCTTTAAGAATGGCTTCGCGAAAGCTGCACTGGGAACTGGTATCGGTGTTGCTGGTGTTATTGCAAACCGTGCTGAGATCGGTCGGCGGCGCTGGATCATCGAATCTGTTGGGGAAGAATGTCGGGTCAGGCAGCGGCATCATCAGCGATGGAGCCACTTGCCCCTGATGGATCGCAACAACGCCGGGACGCCCGTCCACATTGGTACGCATCGAGATCGCCGCCGTTGGCGAGCCATTATATGGGCGATAAGAAATTTCTCCCGGCGCAAAGGCTGTGGATCCGGGCGCTGCATCGGGGTGCGCAATGACTGTCATCTGACCCGTGTGGCCATTGAGGACCATCACGTCATCGGCGCCATGATCGGAAATACGAGTGCGCAGCAACACCGCCGTGGGCCCGGAAGATGGCGCTATGCCGGACATTGTTTCAACGATCTTCCATCCGTTCATGGGAACGGTCCTAGGACGTGCCAATGGATTGATGAATCGGCCACGGCCGGTTCGATGAATTGAGCTAAGTTCAGAAGTGCTATAGGAACGCGGGTCGAAGTCGCTATGCGCGGCAATGTGTACGCTGCCGTTGGCATCCATTACTGCGATCTGGAGTTGCGGATTGCGGTCCCAGATGAACGATCCGAGCGCGATGGACTGTGCCGTTACCGGCAGTGAAAGTGTTTCCAACCGCAATGAGGAGGAATGCAGAATCTGCACGCGGCCGCCGGCAACAAAAATGGCGTCCTGCCCGATGTCTCCAAGATGGCCAAAATTTATGTTGGAAGCAGGTCCGGGCAAAGAAAGCACTTTCACGCCACCCAACCCGTTCAGGGTGCCCGTGTAAACCATCAGATGGGAGCCGGTGTGATCGCTTATCCCCACCAGCAGCTTGCTGTAAATTCCATGAGGGCCAAGGTCACCAGCCGCAAGCGCGGTAATCGGGCCGCCGACGTTTATGGCCTTCGCAGCGGCAAAGGTTCCCTTACCGTCGTTGGTCAACAAATAAACGGAGCTGTCGCCGCGGGCGGCGATAACCACATCCGGATAGCCGTTGCCATTGAAGCTCCCCACGGCTGCGAAATCTGGCCGTACCGGCACCTCGATCAGCTTGGCTTCGGGCAGAAACGGTGACGGAAACTCGCCGCGTCCAATGGCTTGAAAAGAAGCTTCGCTCTGCGGCGCAAATGCATCCAGGTTCCCGCGATGCACCGCCAGGATTCCACCATTTACCGACGCGTATCCAATGACGAGATCTTCCACGCCGTCCGCATCAAAATCTCCTTCGGCAATCGCCAAGGGCTGAGCTGACGCCATGGCCTGTACCGTTTTGGCCGCCCCCACATGCTTGACCACAATCGGTTGCGCATCGCGAAGCCAAATACGACTCCCGACAGCACTTTTCTGCGACATATCGCTTTGCGGCGCTCGGCCAAGCAATGGCAATGTGCTGACGAGACCTAACACGCACACAAGTGAGATAAGTCTGGCTGGGGTTACGACCTTACGAAACTCTAGAGACGAGCGGCGCGAACGCATTTAAGGCCTCCAAGATTTGCTGGACACAGAAATTTCCTTAGGGAAATACTCCTGAGCCCTTACAACAGTGACTCGATACGGTTATGTGAGTGATCCAGGGATCCCGCGAAGACGAGGGATTAAGATTATGAGTGGTGTTGTAGCCGCTCCCAAACGCACACCACAAAAACATGAAGCCGCGCGGCCAACATAAATTCAGAGTAGCCGGATGTCAATCCTACAAATGTAAAATGTTTGAGCTGAGTTTTACGGCGTCGCGTGTTCCGGTGACAATTTAGTGACAATTAAACAAGCTCACGCTCGCTCCGAAGATGTTTTTCGCTCAATCATAGAGGGTTCTGTCGCTTGGCTAAAACAGGGCGGCAATCCCTAATCAGTAAACATCGATCGCGCAGATGCGGCCCGCCTTACTCGATGGTAAGGTCTTCTGTCGATCAACAGGCACCAAAGCACGACTATATAGCCAGGTGGGTTGCAAGGTATTTCGTCGAATTAGAGTACGGTCGTTGCCTGGTAGTGGCGAGATATAGCGATAGTTAACGCAGCCGAACAGGGTGGACTAGAGAGTCCTATACTTTTCAAATGCGCTGACAGCGCTTGCCCCCATCTTCAAATCGCGACGTAACTCTCGCTTCGAGACCAACTGTTCTAATGCCAGGCGAAAAACTTCATCTTTGGCTTCGCTTGGGATAACACAAACTCCATCAGTATCCCCAAACAGAATGTCGCCAGGCCGGATCTCCGCACAACCAATTTCGATTGGTACGCGGAAATCGACGACCTTTTGCCGCGGCCGACAATCCTGACCATAGGAACCGAAGGAAAACGTTGGAAAACCAAGCTTTGCTAGTCTCTTTGTGTCGCGTACATAGCCGTTCAACACAGCCCCGGCGGCACCTCGTTGTTGTGCACGGATGCTCATCATTTCGCCCCAAAGCGCACTGCGCGGCGAGGACCCCGTATTCAAGAAAATTTCATGTTGGTGCAAATCATCGACCGCTTGCAGCATTAGACCGTAGGGCTCTTGCATCAATGCATTTGCACTCCCGATGAGCTCGTCTGCAAATACGTCAACGGACAATGCCGGCATAGCTCGACCGATAATTATCATGTCCGGCCGCAAAGGTCGTATCTGTGGTGGCAGGAATTGACGCTGAAAGCCTAGCGCGTCCATGACATCGCCAATGCCACACGTGCAGAGTTTCTCCCGAGCGACAGCAAACAGCGCGGCATCTGTTTGGAAAAACGCCATGTTTCGTACCTGCTTCAACAGACTTCGATATTTATTCGTTGTGCGTTCTTCTGCGTTTTTACATATTTCAAGTGCAACCTGATCTTGCTGTGAAGCTACGTGAATCTGAAGTATGTTGTGCGAAGGATACGCAGTCTGTTCACCTGACCTACTTAGCACGGTTTGCTGCTTTTGCGCTTTCGACTAACTCGGGTTGCTTGCGGCTTCGATTCCAGTGCCAAACTGCGGGATGGCGAGAAAGCTGTGAATTTGACTCACGTCCGTCCGCGCGGCGCGTGCAATAAAACGCTGTTGCCACCCTGAAGACCGTACTTTCAGTATGCCCGGGAGATTTATAAAGTTTGCCAGCCACGAAAAATATATTTCTCGCTACCTGCCATACGATTGTGCGTATTGTATATGTTAAATTGCTTCAGCCAGTTGGACTGGCTATTGGGGATATAGCTGTTGCAACAAGAGCAATCCAATACGCATATTGATCGTTGGAGATGTCTCAACCAACTCACCGACGAGCAACTCGTTGCCACTTTACGCAGCGGCGAACAGGATTCATTGACCGTTCTTTTCGACCGCTATAACAAGCTGATCTTCAGTATTGCGATGCGCATAGTCAACGATCCCGGGGAAGCAGAAGAAGTTGTTCAAACGGTTTTCCTCGATTTTTTTCGTGGCTTGGCAACGTTTGATCAGAACAAGGGCATTCTCAAAGTGTGGCTTCTGCAGTACGCGTACCATCGTGCACTAAACCGACGTCGTCATTTGGCGGCCAGTCGTTTTTACAAATGGGTTGACCTGGATAGTGCCGCCTCGGAGCCGACATTGTCCTGGAACCCTGGAGATGTTGCGGAAGTGGCGCGCCTGATGGACCAGCTAATGACCAGTCTCAGTCCGCGTCGACGCGAGATTCTTGAACTGACCTACTTTGACGGGCTCACCGCTGAAGAGATTGCGATCAAGCTGCATGAATCTGTAAACGTGGTTCGACACGAGCTTTATCGCTCGCTGGCAAAGCTCCGGACGGTGGTTTCACAGGAAAGTCAGTCGTCCGTTCAGCCCGCGGTGGCCCCAGGAAAGGGAGCCTTGAGAGCCGATGCATAACCAATTCGAAGAACTATGCGCTCTCGCCGCCACGGGACAGATCGGCGGCGATGCAATGATGTTGCTCGACCAGCACCTTAAGCAATGCGAGAATTGTCGCGCTTTTCTGCAGGCCATCCTTCCGTTAAAGGCGCACGTTGCCCCGGTAGTAGCTGCATCGCATGCCCGCGGCTATGAACCCCCGGATGGAATTCGGGAACGGTTCCTGCAGCGAGCTGCATCTGCGGGAATCGCATTGAGGCCAGGTCCGGTTCTGAGTATTAGCTCCGAGTCCCTCGATTCTCGGACGGCCAATCCCCTCGCAATCCAGCCGGAACGTCATCCGTTTATCCGCGGGCCCCGAAATTTCTTCCGATTTGCAGTTCCTATGGCGGCTTCAATTCTGTGCGGTTTCGTCGGATACCAAGTGGCATCGCACAAATCACACGTTGAAAGAAACACATACGTTCGCCCCGCACCGGCTCCGTCCCCTCTCGATTCTGCAGTGTATGATTCCGTGAAGATTGAGAAGCTACGACAAGAAAGTGCCGATTCACATGTTCAGCTCGAGAAGGTAACCGCCGATCTCGAACGCGTGCGGCGGGAGAGGCGCGAACTGGTTCTAAGGCTCGAGGACGCATCAAAGAACCTCGTTCAAGGTCAGCAATTCCAGGCTAAATATCAAGCCGCGACGCTGCAACTACAAAGCGCAGAAGAAAGAATCAATAAGCTGCTTTCTGATGTGACCACCGAACGCAACCGCGTTGCCAGCGCAGATGCGGTTCTGATCACGCAGCAGCGTGTTGCAGAAGAGGCGAACACGAAGGTCGTTACGCTTGAAGCTCAACTGGAACGGCTTCGTGAGTTTAGCGATAAGGGACAAGCAGCGGAAATGATTGCTGCCCGTAACCTGCATATCGTCGACGTCTACGACAGCGAGTCGAACGGCGCTCGTAGCAAGGCGTTCGGCCGCGTGTTCTACGTGGAAGGCAAGTCGCTGGTTTTCTATGCATATGACCTACCCGGGAAAACTGCAAATAAGAAAGTTGAATTTCGGGTTTGGGGCGAGCACGCCGGAGTAAAGTCGGTGAGCATTAATCTCGGCACAATGCGCAGCGATGGTGCGGGGCAGAGCCGGTGGGTCCTGGCGTGCAACGATTCCAAGCTCCTCGGAAAAATCAACGCTATCTACATAACGCCAGATCCCTCTTCGCGCCCGAGTTCCGATCCACACGGTCCTAAGATGATGTATGCCTTTCTGGGCAGTGCCAATCATCCGTAAACCCATTTCAGTAGAGTGTTCGCCTGTGTCCACTAATGAGTGGCAAGAACGATAAAGACTGCTCTTTCCGAAACATTTCCCTCCATTAACACTCGAGATTTATCGAACCCTGCAGTAGATTTGGTGCAAGCGTATTTTTCTTGGCAAATTGGGACTGGATCAGGTGCAAACCTTATTAAGGAGAAGCCTTTCATGCGCCTGACACGATCCGGGTTGTCGTTGATGATATTCGCGTGGTTGTTCGTAGGAGCCACGATTACATCGATTGCTCAAACGGAGAGCGCTTCCATTAGTGGGCGCATCACTGACTCCTCAGGTGCAGTCGTCCAGGGCGCAAAAGTCACGCTGGAGAGTGCTGAGCGCGGAACCATGCAAGACGCGGTTTCGAACCAGGCCGGGATCTATTTGTTTTCGGCGGTTCGGCCGGGGGTTTATCACATCAATGTTCTCAAGCAGGGATTTCGGCAGATTTCTCTTCCCAACCTGACGGCAAACGTGCAAGCGCACATTGAGCAGAACTTCAGCTTGCAGCTAGGGGCCACGTCAGAGTCGGTTACCGTGAGCGAGGAAGAAGCTTACATCAATACGGGATCGGGGTCGGTAGGCACGGTCATCGACAGTCAGTTCGTCAGCAATCTCCCACTGAATGGACGCACCTTTCAGACTCTGATCATGCTGGCGCCAGGCGTGGTTTTGACGCCCGTCAACAATACAAGTGATCCCGATAACGGCGATGAGGGGCAGTTCAGCGTCAATGGCATGCGCGCCAACGCCAACTACATTACGGTGGACGGAGTGAGCGGGAATTTCGGCCTAGTGGGAACTTCGGTTGGTGGGTTTAACCAGACAGCCAACGGCTCGCTGCCGGCGACCAACGTCCAGGGCAGCTTCACCAGCCTCGTCTCAGCCGACGCCTTGCAGGAATTCAAGATTCAGACTTCCACGTTTGCTCCGGAATTCGGCCGTACCCCGGGCGCGCAGATTTCGCTGGTGACCAAGTCAGGCGCCAATTTGTTTCATGGAGCGGCATACGAATACCTGCGCAACGATGTCGCCGACGCGAAGGACTGGTTTGATTTGATCAAGCCGCCGCTACGTTTCAATGATTTCGGGGCAGATTTCAGCGGACCGATTTGGAAGAATAAGACTTTCTTCTTCTTCTCTTATGAAGGGCAGCGTTTCTTACTGCCTCAGCCCACCGTAGATACCCCAGTTCCATCATTGGCGATGAGGCAAGGCGCCCCGACTCCGATAGCTCAGGCCTTGCTGGATGCTTTCCCATTACCAAACGGTCCACTTCTTCCCAACCCGTTCGGCAACCCAGTGGACGGCGCAGTTTTCCGCACCGCTTATTCAAACCCCAACCACTCCAATTCTTACAGCCTTCGCCTCGACCACAACTTCAATTCACGTGTTTCTCTTTTCGCACGCTATAACCAGTCGCCATCGGATAGTTTCGGGCGTTCCACCGGAGACTTGGCTACCGGCACCACATCACAATCCACCATAAGGACCGCGACCCTTGGCTCCTCCCTGCTTATCACCAATTCGATAATTAACGAATTGCGCTTGAATGCCAGCGAGCAAGTCAACAACAGCACGAATGTATTTGCCCCTCTGGGCGGAGCGCGCGAGCCGGACCCGAACATCTTCCTCCCTGGCCATTCACTTTCAACCAGCGCCTATGGCTACGGCTTCTTCGACATCCAAACCCCAGGCGGTATCGGATCTTTTATGTCGGTCGGCACCGGCGGCCTTGCCAAGGCGCGCAGCATCAACGTTGTCGACAATCTTAGCTATACACGCGGCAAACACGCCATGAAGTTCGGTTTTGACTATCGTTGGTATTCTCCGGTGTCACCGGCGATCAACGCTTTTGTCGAGGAGTTCTTCATTGGGGCACAAGATACCTATACCGCAGGCACTCCAAACAACACAGCCTCTCCGCTGCAACTTGTCGACAACGGGGTAGAACTTAACATTGTCACGCCAAACTATTCCGTTTATGGCCAGGACACCTGGAACGTGACGCCACGTTTGACGCTGACTTATGGGTTGCGCTGGGAGGTCAACCCGGCGCCCCACGCGAAAGATGGAAACCAATTGCCTACGTTGAGCGGGCCCCCAGACCTTTCCACGTTCGATCAAAGCGGCTTGCAACTCGCGCCCATCGGTACTCCGTACTACAAAACCGAGTTTGACCGGTTTGCTCCTCGCGTGGGGGCTGCCTATCAGTTGCGCCAGCAGCGCGGCTATGAGCTGGTTATTCGTGGCGGTTGGGGACTATTTTACGACCTGAACAGTACTCCATTTGCTGCGTCGAGTTGGCCTTACCTTCAACAGACCTTCTGCTTTGTCGGTTTCCCACAGTGCCCGAATGGCAATCCGGTACCAGTTCCGCCATCAGCATTGAATTTTCCACCCCCTAGCTTTACGCCCAGTCCGACCAATCGTGCGGGCGTAGATGTGGCCGGAAGAGGTTATACACTTCCCCGGGTGCACCAGTGGAACTTGACACTCGAACAGGCACTAGGTGGTAATCAGGCAGTTAGTGTTGGCTACGTGGGCTCAGCGGGTCGCAAGCTGCTGCGAAGCTTTGTCGTTCTAACGGATAGCGCGCCGGATCCAGGTCTATTCTTCAGTCCAACTTTTGAGGCACTTAATTATACCGACAATGCCTCCTACTCGGATTACAACTCGCTACAAGCACAGTATCGGCGCAATTTAGTGAAAGGTTTGCAGGTGCTTGCAAACTACACCTGGTCTCATTCGACCGATGACGTCTCCACGACAGAATCATTCCTTGCGCCAGGACTGCTCTATTCCCCTTCGGTGAACCACGGCGCCTCAACATTCGATGTACGGCACAGTTTCACCGCGGCTGCCTACTATGAGATCCCATCTCCAACCTGGAATCGAGTGGCAGCACATGTACTAGGAAATTGGGACTTGAGCGGGACATTTATTGCCCGCACTGGACTGCCCTTCAATATCGAGATGGCTGAAGTACAATCCCCTTTCGTGTTCCAGTCGAATGCGCGCCGTCCCAACGTGGTACCAGGTGTCCCCTTGGTTGTTTCAGACCGCACCGCGCCAGGTGGGTGGCGCCTGAACCCTGCCGTGGACGCCAACGGCAATCCGGTAGCGTTCACCGCGCCTCCGGGCACGGCTCAGGGTGATATGGGCCGTAACTCGATTTATGGGTTTGGAGCCTGGCAGCCTGACATAGCGCTCCATCGAAAGTTTAAATTCACAGAGCGTGTAATGGCCGAGTTTCGCTGGGAGGCTTTTAACTTCATCAATCACCCCAACTTCGCGAATCCGCTTTCCGTCATTGGGTACACCTCTTCCACGAATCAGTTTCAGTTATCGAATGGCCCTGGAAATAACTTTGGCGAGTCCAACTCCACCGTTGCGCGAGGCTTTGGTTCGCTTCAAGGAGCGGGGTTGAACTCGCTGTTCCAGATTGGCGGTCCGCGCGACATGCAGTTATCGCTGCGAGTCAGCTTCTAGTGCTACAGTTGGCCCCTCGGCTATGGGAAAGTGACCAAATTGGCCTTGAACAACAAATTATCGCTGTTTGCAACCTTGGGCTTAGTAATACTACTAACCTCACCACTGCTCCGGAAAACGCTGATTGCAAGCCCTCTTCCTCAAAACTCTTCAGCGAGCACCAAGAATAAGGCTCCGGAACCCGACTTAACCAAGCCCTCGGGCTGTGTAGCTGCGCTGGAGAAGTACACTCTTGAGTTATCAAAGCAATATCACGACGCAATGCGGAGCGATGATGACTATGAGCGACTGGTGGAGTCAAAGGTAAGTGTGCGTGCTGCCGAATACGCGAAAAGCTTTTCGGTCGCGAAGGTCGAGGGCCCTGAGTTGATGAAACTTGCGCAACTTTATGCCAAGGCGGACCAATGGGACAACGCCCGAGCTGCTATTCGCAAACGGCTGGAGCCACAGAAACTTACTACGAGCCAACGTGCCGACATATTGTCCGAAGCAGCCATAGTGGTGCTCAACAATTCCTCCCCGGGGCCTAGCGGGGAGCAGGCCAAAGCTCTCGCTGGAGAATTCGTAGCCGAGCTCGAACATCTCGGTGAGGGTGCTCTCCCGCAACAGCTGGAGGCTTGCGGAAGGTTGGTGGTTGCTTACTCGAGAGACGGAGATGCACAAGTCAAGAACTGCGCTCAACGTTACATCGAGTCATACCATAAACTCGCTCCAGTCGATCGGCAAAAGGCGGAGTCCACGCTTTATTTTGTTTACCAATCCTTAGCCGATTACTATGCCGGTCTTGGTGAATATACCAACGCTGCGGAAACTATGCGGCAGGGCATTACTGCACTTTCCGCCAATCCGCAGTCGGAGGACTTGAAGAGTTGGATCAAGGCAGCCGAATTCGACCTGGGGCGATATGCCCAGGTGGGGAAAAAAGCCCAGCCGGTCAAGGCCGAGCGCTGGATCAATGGTGCGCCACCGAAGGGTGAACTGAGCGTAGAGGGAAAAGTAACCGTACTTGAGTTCACCGCCACCTGGTGCGTCGGCTGTCGCGGCAGCTACCCGGCGATGCTGGCGCTGGAGAAGAAGTATAAAGATGCTGGAGTGGAAATTGTATTCGTCACACGCCTGTGGGCTCCAATGGTAGGGAATCTTCGCCCAGAGCAGGAATACCAGAAGGATAAGGACTATTTCGTTGATGAACTTCATTTGCCATTCAAGATTGCTGTCGCATCTGTCTCGCCAGAAAAGGCAAGCAACTTTCAGGCGCACGATTCGAACTCAGCCAATTACTTCGCGCAAGGAATCCCCCAATTCGTAGTTGTTGATCGGCGTGGCACTGTTCGCCATGTTGCAGTCGGTTGGGACCGGACTCAGGCGGAAAAGCTTACCCAACACGTCGAGAAATCTCTCCATGAAGATGATTAAAACTTTACCCTGGGTTCTGTTGCTTCACCTTATTTCCGGATTTGCTTGGACGTCCGTCCCGCCTAGCCCGGTGCATTGGAAGATGGAAGCGCAGTCCGAGTCGAAGTCCGGAAGGAAAATTCGTGCGTCTGTCTCAGGAACTATTGAGCCCGGTTGGCACTTGTACGCACTCGATCAGGAACGAAACGGACCGATCCCGACCAGTATCAGCATTCCTAACGGCGAGGCATTCGTGCTCGCCGCTGCAGTACAACAAACAGAGCCACTCATGAAATGGGATCATGCGGTCAACGTGCCCGTCCGGTACTTTGAACGACAAGTTAGGTTTCTTGTCCCTCTTCGCGCTATCGCAAAACATCTCGACAAGTCTCGGCCATTGAAGCTCAAAATTGCTTATCAGGCATGTAACGATCGCCTGTGCCTCCCACCAACAGCGGTGGAGCTTACGGCGTCGATCAGTGGACTGCTGCCATCAACTTTTTATAAACGGCTACAAGAATCGATATCTAACAAGACTGGAAGTGATCTCGTATGCAAATAGTTCGTTCTCTGCTCTGCGTATTATTGTTCATGGCCCTCGTTCCCGGCTTTCTAATGGCCAATGATAAATATTCCGGCAACCCAACCGCCCGCGCAGAATTTGACAAGGGCAAAGTCGCCACCCAATCGGAGGATTGGAAAGCAGCCGTCGCTGCCTACAAAAAGGCCATTCAATTGGACCCGAATTTTGCGGACGCCTACGAAGAATACAACTACGCACGTATGCTGCTCGCGATGGGCGACGTGAGTGGGTGGGATCACCAATCCAAGGCAGAACAGAAGAAGAGGGAGAAGCGAGTGAAAAGAGATGAGGATAATCATACCAAGGAGTACCAGAATCTGGCTCGCCGGCATCCCAATATGCCGATCTACCGTTGGGCCTTGGCGCAGCAATACGCTGAATCGGATCCAAAGCTACAGGAAAAGTATTGTGCCGAGGCCGTGGAGATAGACGCTTCGTTCGGCCCCGGATACGATTGTCTCGCAGCAGTAGCCGGGTTGCGTGGTGACACGAATGCCGCCGCCAAAGCGCTCCGGAAGGATATCGAGCTCAATCCTGACAACAAAGAGCTGTTGCTTAGGTTGCAAAGGGAGGTTCGCTCCGACCCTTCCCAGTTCGAAGAGGTCACACGAGAGATTGTGAGTAAGGTTCCGTCCAGCGACACGGCATCAGAGGCCTTGAATACATACGCTGAAACGCTGCCACAAACAGAACAAATCACCAAGCTGGAGGAGATCGTGGCCAATTATCCACCCAGTAAATTTCACGAAGCATCGGCTGCTGCGGACCGCCTTTTTGCCTTCTACGACAGCACAGATCCAGGTAAAGCCGCTGATTTCGCTCACAAAATGCAAAGCGACATGCCTGCCGACAAGGAATGGAAAGACAATGCCACATATGTGGACAGCATGGCGACGGCAAACGCGAAGATTGCCGTCAACGACGGAACTGGAGCTTTGGCAGTTCTGAAAGATCTCAAAGTTCCTGGCTACACACTGGACCCGACCCGGCTTCAACTTCTAAAGGCAAAAGCACGGGACTTAGCCGGAAACACTTCAACTGCATATACCGATCTTCTCAAGATTTTCGCGGAGCGCCCGGTGCGCGAAGTGCAGCACGTGCTGTACCAATACGGCAAGAAGTTGGGCAAGACCGAAAACACTGTTGACGATGAAGTGTGGAACGCGCGTCGCGCGAGCGCCAAGCCCGCAACCCCCTTTTTGTTGGAGTCGTTCATTGATGGGAAGAAAGTATCTCTCGATGATTACAAAGGGAAGGTCGTCCTCTTGGACTTCTGGTTCCCGAATTGTGGTCCCTGCATGCAGTCGATGCCATACCTCCAGGCGCTATGGACGAAGTTCAAAGATTCAGGCGTGGTGTTTCTCGGAGTGAATGGCGTGGAAGGCCAAGCGGACTTCGTAATGCCTCTAGCGAAGAGCAATCAGTGGGGGATGATCCCGCTAAGAGGCACTGCAGAATGGTGCAGCGATGTCTACAAGGTCAGAGGATACCCCACAACTTTTCTGATTGGCGCAGATGGTCGCGTCTACTTCCGTCCAGAAGTTCGTGATTCCCACCAATACGAGATCGCTGAAATGCAGATTGAAGCGTTGCTGGCTGCGGCAAAAGGCAACATAAAATCGACAGAATAAGAAAGTGACGGAGTGCATTTGATGAATTTTTCGACACTCAGTTCGCGACCCATGCTCGCCTTTTGCCTGCTTTCCGTGGTGGCGACCGTCGGTCCATTGCCAGTCTCATCAGCGCAATCGCCCGATCAGATCGTGAAATGGACAGCCGTCCCTGCGCCACAGCGGGTCAATCCAGGAGGGAGGCTCACGGTAACGCTGAAAGGGACGATTCAGAATAGCTGGCACACCTACTCGATCACGCAGCCCCGGGGTGGGCCGCTTCCGACCACCATCAAGCTGCCGCCGATGCAGCCATTCAGATTGGCTGGGCCGATCACTGGTACCGAGCCCGAGAGGATGTTCGATCCGAACTTCTCCATGCAGGCAGAGATACACGTTGAACGAGTTGTCTATACGCTCCCCGTTATGGTGGATTCCAACACCACTGGCGGCGATCATTACCTGTCGGTCGCTGTCAGATTCCAGGCGTGCAACGATCAGATCTGCCTACCTCCTGCCACGTTGCTGGTGAAAACGACCCTCAGAGTTGAGGGAAAAGCAAAGGCACTTGCTGCCCCGGCAACTAACAATACGCCTGCAGCTGCAGCAATCTTATCTGCAGCGACTACGGACTCGAATGCCGAAGACGTGGCAATTCTCGCCTTACGTTCGTCTGTTCAAGGGGATCAGCAAATAGCCAAACCAACTGTCGCGGCGCAATCCCTCAGATCCTTCCTTTGGCTGGCCGTGGTGATGGGTGCGCTCTCGCTGCTCACGCCATGCGTGTTCCCGATGATACCAATCACGATCTCGTATTTCACAACCCATTCGGCAGGGAGTAGCAAGACCGCATGGTTGACCGCCTTTGTCTACGGCATTGGAATCATTCTGACGTTTTCAGCTCTTGGAATGCTGTTAAGCGCGGTCTTCGGTGCAGGCGGGGTCAACCGGCTTGCCACCAATCCATGGGTGAACCTTCTCGTCGCCGCGTTTTTTATCGCCTTCGCGTTCTCATTATTTGGCGTGTACTTCATCCAAGTACCTGCAGGTTTGACTAACAAGCTAGATGCATTCACCCGCAGCAAAGAAACCACGAACGCCATTGGGGCCTTGCTGATGGCCTCTACTTTTACACTGACCTCCTTCACTTGCACTGCGCCGTTCGTCGGCACACTCCTGGTCATGACCGCACAAGGCAATTGGCGATGGCCTTTGGCCGGCATGCTGGCATTCTCAACCGCATTCGCCATGCCTTTCTTCGTGCTGGCACTTGCGCCACAGATGCTTGCACGATTGCCGAAAGCCGGTGTTTGGATGGAGCAGATGAAGATCGTCTTGGGTTTCCTCGAGATTGCAGCAGCAGTGAAGTTCCTTTCGAACTCTGACCTAATTTGGCATTGGGGAATTTTCACGAGGCAATTCGTCTTATCCGTTTGGATCGGCGTCGGGGTTGTATGTTTCTTGTTTGTGCTCGGGTTCCGCATAAAACAGAGACCACAGTTTCAATCCTTAGGGGCTGTGCGCCTCATCGTGGCAATCGTATTTATAGTGTCTACGATGTGGATGATCCTGGGATTGTTCGGACGCCAGCTAGGCGAATTGGAATCCTTCTTGCCCCCCGAAAGTTCTTCTCCGCGAACATCAAGCGCGAGCGCGAACTCCCTAAACGATGTCTCTTGGCTGTTAAATGATTACGATAGCGCCCTATTAACCGCCAAACAGCGCAACAAACTCGTGTTTGTGGATTTTACCGGGTACACGTGTACGAACTGTCGCTGGATGGAAGCCAACATGTTTCCGCGTTCCCAGGTAGCAACGGAATTGAATAAGTTTGTTTGCCTGAGACTGTACACCGATGGGGATGGAGAACTCTATGAGCGTCAGCAGAAGATGCAGCAGGAGAAGTTCGGAACCGTGGCCTTGCCTCTCTACGCCCTTCTCCGGTCGGACGGAACTGCGGTCGGTGTTTTCTTAGGCCTCACACGTAATGAAAACGACTTTTTGTCGTTTCTCCGGACTGGCCAACATGCGTAGACGAAAGTATTCCACCGGAAGTGACATACGCCCCAGATGCAAGACTTACCTAGACCCCCGCTCCGTCCTGCCCTCTAGCTTCTCCATACCCTATATATAGAAGGAAACCGGATCCGCGCCAGACTAGCCAATGTCTGTGCATCCAGGCGATCATCTTTGCGCCGGCTCCTCCCGCTAGCGCGATATCCTTCTTTCCGTCTGCGTTGAAATCTGCCACCGCCAACAGAGGGGCTGACCCCCCCGCTGAACCCTCGATGTAATCGGCATGATCCTGAAAGGTTCCGTAGCGGGGAAGGAAAACAAGGTAAACAGCAAGATTCTCGTAAGAAGAACCTGCATTGAATCGATTCTATCCGCAACGCCCGCTTTGTCTTTACATCGAATAACCAGGTCCTCAACTGTCGTAATATCCTGATTCCACTCAAAACCCCAGCCAGAGCTTCAATCCACCCATTCTGGCGTCTAATGCTGATATCGGGAAGCAGTGGACGGTCACCCTCTTTCATTTAGGCGTCGCGGCCGCAACCGGAGCGCCGCCGTGAACAGCATTCTTTGCACCGAGCAAATCGACCGCTGTTTGATACAGTTTCGCTCGCAATTGATACCGCTCGTTTGCCCGCGTGATGTAGCGCACCGCGATTTCCACTCCTCCGATCACTGGCTTCACGTTGATCGCGGGAGCCGCCGA
>Ga0137398_10000371_pt1 | contig 15573 bp, 22 predicted proteins | sample czorhiz216metaG_FD_106659 | JGI IMG/M metagenome (GOLD analysis project Ga0137398, IMG submission 106659) | Vadose zone soil microbial communities from Angelo Coast Range Reserve, California, USA - czorhiz2.16 metaG | ecosystem: Environmental > Terrestrial > Soil > Vadose zone | place: USA...
CGCGCTTCTTGTAAGGACCTCTCTTGATTCCTTTTTTTCTCTCCTTGCGTTGGGAATCAACGCACTCCTCGCCAATGCCATACTTGACGCAGCGCAGGCAGGGGCGCGCATCATCACACTTCTTGCATGCCTTTTGACAATTGGTGCAGGCGTTTTTGACCTGACGACGCTTGGAACGAATCTGAGGTTGAGAGGTGCTGACCACACCCGAAGCGAACGGGTACATGTGCATGGGCAGACCATTGTAGGGAGCAGAATGCATAGTCAATTGCGATTGAACCGAGTCGGCGGCTGCGGACTCGGGGGATTGATCGATTCGGTCATCGTCAGAATGGGCACGGACAGAAGCCATGTCTGCGAAGGGAAAGAGGGAAGGGTAAGCCAGTGGACGACGGAGGGAGTGGCGGAAGGGAAGAGGAGATGAATGGGCAGCGGGCTGGAGAAGTTCGGGCCTGGCGGCAAAGCACGTGGCAACAATTGGCGTCTAACAGCGAGACGCAAAATGAGGGCGGACAAGTACGGAGCAAAGGAACGCGGGAGAAAGGGGGTAAAGAGAAAGAGAAACGAAAAGGGGAGACATTTGGCAACGACGGGGAGAAAGAGAAAGAGGCGAGAGGCTATAAAGGAGGGAAGGAAGGGGAGGAGAGGAGACGTACAGAGGAGAGGAATTCGGTTCGCTGAGATTTGCGGGGATTGATTGAGAGAAACGAGCGGAGAGGCGGAGAGGGCGAAAAACGCGGGGTTACAACTCGACTCGGGCCCTCTTTATCTCCTGGCCCCAGCAGGGAGCCAATCTCCAGGGCCATGCCGCAGAATGCCATCTCCGCCTGAACTGGTCACTTTTACTTCCGCGCAACACCGCCCATGATATCTAAAATAATATTATTATTGCGGCCAAACATGCGCAAATACAAGTACACGAGGACCGAACGGCCGAGAGCTTTGACAATCAACGTCGGACACGCTTTGGCTGCAGCCCGTCTCGTCGAGCTCGCCATTGTGCTCGCTCTATCTATCATCCCCGTCCACCCATCCACGGTGTCAACGACTTTGTTTCTTTCTCTTTCCCCCCTTTTCTTTTATTTTCTTTTTGCCCTCTTTTTCGTCGTCGCCCTGCCGTTCTCCGCCTTCCTTTCATCTTTACGTGGCTCCCATGTCCGCGCCCTCTCCTCATCCTTCCCTGCTCTCCCATGTCCATGACAAGAGTCCATCAAAGAGAAAGGACAGGCCTCCTGCTCTTGAGATTCTCGATACCTCGGCTCCCCCCTCTCATCCCCCTGATCGCCATCCCTCTCCGGATGACACAATGTCACACCTCGAACAGGTGATGGCTCCACCCTCTTCATCTCATATTACCCTGCTCACAATGTCCCAGTTGCATGTCGATCAGTCCATTGATGACCTTCATATGCACCTTCCCTCTCGCTCCACTTCCGCCACGTCGTCCCTTGATCCATACTACTTTAGTGCCCGTTCTCCCTCCGGATCACCCGCTCCCCCTCTTCCAGAGTCGCGCCGGACTCCGGAAACGCGTCAGGTGACCAACGAGCCCGTCACTCCTCATCGGGATCCATCCAAGATCGATAGGCGGGTTCTGCATGGTTTAGGCGAGCTTGCAACTCCTCGTTGGTCGCGATCGGTTGCAAACCGCGAGGACGGAGTGCATGCCTTAGATCAAGATGATCTCGAGCCGGCTCTTCCTGAAGAACCCGAAGATGTGCTTTCGGACAGTCCTTGGACCATAGAAGCCGTTGATGACGAGGAAGAGGACGAGGAACGAGATGAAGTACTTTTTTTTTTCGCATCCCCTCTTCAGTTGTCTAATCATACTTTCCCCAGGCTACTGAATTCAAACCGGTGCCGCGGACTATCCGTACTCGACCTTCTATCGCCGAGGAGAGTGGTGGTGAAGAGATCCTTTATCCACGCGCCCAGTTCCCAAAGCCTCCTACCTCGGCCCACCCTCTGGTTTATAGCCCTCCTCCGAATACTGTAACGCCGCCTACCGCCTTCACCCCATTGACGAACAAGACAAGGAAACGAACTTCTGATGAATTTGAACGCGACCAGATTGGTTCTCTCGTCGAAAAGCATCAGCGGACTCCTTCTGGCTCTATCCTCGACGGCAACAAGGAGGAACGCGCTTCTACCCGAAAGCATCGCAGCCTTGGTGTGGGAGTTCCTTCACGAGACCGTCCCCGAGACCGTCGAAAAGATAGTGTTTCGACAAGTGGGAACGTAGCTAGGGATCGTCACTCCCGACAGACCTCGGCAAGCTCTTCTTCCTCTAGTCACGGGGAACAGCTTCATTCGCGTCGTGTTCACACGACTGACTTCTCTCATCTCCCTCCCTCGCCTTCAACAACATCTATCCAGCAGTTTTTACGCCATACGGGTAGCAATAGTGCCATAAGTGCCTCTGCCCCCCTGGGCTCGCAGAAAGAGACACAGAATCTCCATTCGCCAAATGTGGCACACTCGTTGCTCAGAGGAACTCAGGAGGGGTGGTCTGAGCTTGATGACCAAGCTACTGTCGAGGCGCTACGCAAGCTCGACGGTCTTTCGGGTAAAACAGGCACCCGCGTGCGTTCCAGTGTGGGTAGCCTTCGCCTGGCCAGCTCTAGCCGACCTGGAACTCCCTCAAAGTCAGCCCAACAGTGGGAAGGTGTAGGTTCAGATAGCGGAAAGACGAGTCGAAGGAGCTCGATGCACATCCGGGACAGTACTTCGTTGGTGAAAGACAAGGATCAAACACCAAGTGCCAGCCGTCAAGTAGCTGGCTTTATGGATTCTATTGATATATCAGAACAGGCAGCAAGTGTATTCGGAAGCAGCGATGAGACGCAGCTCAGCTCGCCAGCCCAGGAAAAGCCGCCCACGAAGAAATCGTCCGCAAGTATGCGGCTTAGCTACACCACCAAGCGCGGTTCTGCCTCGTCAACCACCTACACCAGTACGCCTACCACAAGTTCTAGGGACTCTGGATCTATGTCAGCGGGCACAAGCCTTACGTCGATCTCAGCACAATCTGGGCGTCATTCCAGCAAGGCTAGACGCAACAGCGTTGGTAGTGATGCTTCACAGTCGGATGTTACTGCATTGAAAGATCGTGCTGCATCACTTGTGACTGAACAAATAGAGGTTGGACAAGACGTACCTCCGGTTCCTCCCTTGCCAAAGGACTTGTCCACGTATCGATCTCCACCCCAATCTTCGGCAGGCGCTTCGTTTCCTGTTGAAGGCGTGACTGAGGAAGAGTCGACGCAGTCAGACGGCGCTGAACTCAATCCATCAGGCGCAGCGGAGGCTACTGCTGTACCCGGACCCAGTGTCTCAAAGTCGCCCCCGCCGCCGTCTTACACTTCGCATGGTGATTCACAAGGATATACCTCCGCTCCTGCGGTGTTGAAAACGCCCTCCAAGAAATGGAGCTTACTAGGGATGAAGTTGAGCGGTACCGCTTCAGCAAACACCACTAAAGACAATTCAAATGCCAAAACGGCCTCCAAGCGACACAGCCCACATTCTGCCACATTCAGTCAGCCCAACCGCCACTCCATTTCTAGGGACCCCTCAGAGCCATGGTCACCTGTCCAACAACCCGACGCAATGACTTCAGCCGCCTCCCTGATCTCACAATCATCTTTATCCTCATCTCATGCATTGTCTGCGTCTGGCGCGCTGACTGGCACACTCGACCGCCACTTCCCAAGCCGCCCCGGCACTGCGTCAAGCTCCCATAAGTCTAGCTCTTTGGCTCCCGCCCCTCAGCAGACCCCCCTCAGCCCATCGAGCTCCATTCGGCGCGGAACATCTAAGCGCCTGACCCCATCTGCGATTCCTTTCTTCCGTCGCTCATCCTCTCAATCCGTTCATGTTGGTGCTCTACGCTCGTCCTCGCCTCCCGCCTCGACGGGCCCATCGCATCTACACTCCAGAGATCCTGTGTCCCCCGTAGACTCGAGCTTGTCTACTCCTCCAAGTGCCCATAAGAAGACTTCCATCATAAGTCTGAGTTCACTCTTGAAAGGTTCGACCTCAAGACGGAACCTACAGGCCGGTAAGGACGAACCCAGGAGTGATAGGGAAAGTCGGCGTGCGCGTGATACTGATGGTGGAAAGTCTGACAAAGAAAAGGCCAAAAAGGAGGAGAAAGATCGCAGCGAGAGTCGAATCTCGGTGTTGATGGGGCGGAAACGTGGCAAGGTCGGTCAATCTCAAATGTAGCTGAAATTATATGAACTTATATATTTGTAGACTTTATCTTCCACCGAGTCGAAGAAGGCTCAGCCAGTGAGTATGCCTCCCATGCAGATTTCCGCGTTGTCCCAGGCAACAGCTCAACGCGTTGCGAATCTGAAGGCTACAGCGACCTCAAATGGTTCCACCGTTGCTACTCGCAGTAGCGCTGCTGCATCATCCCGTGCCACTGCGCAAACGATCAGCTCCCTGCAACGGCAGTCTGATACGTCATTGCGCAGCCGGATGCTGCCAACGATTGCTGGGTCACCATCGGTCGGAGCTCCTGGTAGTAACTCGCAGATCACCCGAGACATGAAGGAACGAGATCCCCCGCCATTATCCGGCGCAAACGGATCCAGTGTTAATCCCAAAGAAACGCCAACCAAAATTCCCCGCATTCATAGTCGTACATCCACTGTTTCATCGCCCGCCCTGAAACCATCCACATCCTCAACAATGGCCAGCCGTCGAACCAGTCTTATTGTCTCTTCATCTGTGGCTGAAAATGATCCATCTCCCACACCCGGCAACGCCCCGGGAAATGGATCGTCGGGGTCTATAAACAACCCTGCTGCGATCATGGATGAGTTTGGGGTTTTTGAAAACGGTGACGCATCCAAGACTACACTTAACACGATTACACAACGGCAATCTGTTCGTGCATCTCCCTCATCGAGCTCTACGTCTCGAGTTGCCCGCCAGGTCATCAATTCGACGTCGTCATCCAATATTCCACGCAAGGGTAGGGAATCCATGTCCTTCGGTGGCCTTCGCAAGTCGTCGACAGGCTCTGTGGCCTCGCTCAATTCAGTCGCCCCTAGTGATGCCGCTCCGACACAGACGTCATCACATCGTTTCTCTGCCCTCTCACCATCAAAGGGTCTCAAACTACTCAGCCCAAAGGTGGCTCTCACCCACTCGCGCTCCTCCAATTCGTCCAACACGCATCAAGTTATGACTCCATCCTCCAGCCGTCTATCACTATCAACGCCGTCCCCTGCTCCCAGCTCTGTTGATGAGGAGGAGCTTCTTGGTGATGAGGAGATGCTTCAATACATCAAGCGGCAGCAACAGAAAAAGTTGGCGCATGGAGCAACCCAGGAGGAGTTGGACGCGCTGCTACGGTTCCCCGAACCTCTACCACCAGCACCTTCCCAAAGTCCTTCCAGTACGTTTCTATCCATGCCATCTTACTCTGTTACTCACGTGGCGTAAAGCTGTCCTTAAGAGCAGCCAACGACAACACCTGTCGGACTACGAGAAGCAGGAGATCCTTGATTATCCTTCAGTGTTTTACGTTGGAGCTGGTAGCGAGAAGAAACTGGCCCATCCCGACAGACCGACGAACAACTACGGCTATGATGATGACCGTGGTGATTATCTTGTCGTTCAACGTGACCATCTTGGTTACCGTTACGAAATACTGGACACCCTCGGCAAGGGTTCTTTCGGCCAGGTATTGAGCTGTCGAGATCATGCTACAGGACAGTCTGTTGCAATAAAGATCATTCGGAACAAGAAGCGGTTCCATCATCAAGCCCTCATTGAAATCAAGATTCTTGATAATCTTCGCCAATGGGTTCGTATTCCCCTTCATTGTCCCTTTCAATCTTGCCTATTTCGATTTTAGGACCCAGAGGAGAAGCACCACGTCATCAAGATGACGGAGCACTTCTACTTCCGCAATCACCTCTGCATTGCTATGGAGCTACTGAGCATAAATCTATACGAGCTCATTAAAGCGAATGGCTTTGTCGGGTTTACGACTGCTCTTATTCGCCGTTTCACGAGCCAAATGCTTATGTCGCTCATTCTGATGCGCCATCACCGGATTGTACATTGTGACCTTAAACCCGAGGTGATTATATCAATATAGCGTTGTCCGATGACCGCTGACATTTTTGCAGAATGTGCTACTACGTCATCCGACGAAAAGCGCCATCAAAGTTATAGATTTTGGCAGTAGCTGCTTCGAGCATGAAAAAAGTGAGGCCCAGAACCGCTTGATGCCGTACATACTTCTTACGATGACAACTCGTAGTTTATACCTACATCCAAAGCCGGTTTTACCGGTCACCTGAAGTCATCCTGGGTATGAACTACCACATGGCTATTGACATGTGGAGCCTAGGTTGCATCCTGGCAGAGTTGAAGACTGGATTCCCTATATTCCCCGGAGAAAACGAGCAGGAACAACTGTCCTGCATAATGGAAGTTCTCGGCCTCCCGGACAAGGACTTCGTCAACCGGAGTTCCCGGAAGCGGCTCTTCTTTGGTACGTGCAACGTCCGTTCCGGGAGATTTCTTTCCTTAGTTTTGGTTAGACTCCACCGGTGCCCCTCGACCTGTGGTGAACTCGAAGGGACGCAGGAGAAGACCAGGAACCAAATCCCTCGCCCAAGTTCTCCGCTGCGACGATGAACTTTTCATTGACTTCGTTGCTAAGTGTCTTGTGTGGGACCCCGAGCGTCGCATTAAGCCCCAAAATGCGATGCGGCACCCCTTCATCTCAGCGGGAAAACGCTCGAAAGTCTCAACACCTTCCTCCGCAACGGCCAAGGCCCTTCTATCGACGGCATCTAGCTTGACAAGCAGATCGAAGCCCACGGACACTCCCAAAAAGTCTCAAATTAGTGCACCCACCCCCCTCACTGCTCGCATTTCACGAACTACCAATGCTCAACCGTCTACTCCCGGCGGTGCATCCACTTCTATGCACACTCTCGGATCTGCACGCTCTTATCGTACATCACAGTCTCAGGCTATCTCATCATATCACTCCAGCAGAACCATTAGCGGATTTGCTGTACGTTAAAAGTTCTCTCCGCCATTGCTAATTGTGGGCTGATTGCCCACCTGCAGTCAACGTCCACGACCAAGTGAACTTGATGTTCACGAACACTCCTAAATATTACCTTGCAACCACGACCCTCCACCCACATAGTAGATAGTTATTACTTTGCACAACGTCCAAGCCGGCCTATTCAAATTCTTCTTAATACCCGCGGCCTGCTGTATATTACCCCACTGCTCCGGCTGTTTTGTTGTTTTCTTTTCGGGCACACTGCACGCCATCCGTACAATCCGTCTCATGAACACGCAATACAATATTCACATCATAACCCGGATATGATATGCCGATTAGCTGCATAATTTTTAGTCTTGGTACGGCCAGCATAGCTGGACTGCTTGTCGAAAGATCTGCGTGCCTGTCATGTGCGATTATAAGGATTATGATGGATACAATCATACAACTTGGGCGAAGGTATGTGAATTAAATTTCAACGTCATGGGCGTTGTCCAAACATCTCAATTTCAGCAATACATCACTCCCTGCGAGAGGCGATCAGTCTTGGAGTCGTGGATCACAATGAAAATTGGCATACCCCAACCACCGAGCGAGAACAAGTCGAGCGAACCTCCAAAGTATCTGAATGATGACGAAAAGCCTCAGCGATGTAACGGCTAACACAAGTTTAGAAAGGAAAGGAAACCCACTGAGCGTACAGTCGACTCATGGGCAGCCCAAACCCGAGCCCGGCAATGGTGCCCAAGCCCGTCTCGATGCCCTTGCTCGTTATCTCACTAAAAAAGTCGACATTCCCCGCTGCCACCGCGCCACCTGCACCGACATGCTGCTGCGCGGCATATGGTCCACCACCATCACCACTGCCACCACCAGAGCGTCCGTACCCGCTGCCGGGCCCGGATCCGCTGGAGGATCGCCAGCCGGCAGTAGTGAATGCATACGAGAAGATACGTTTCATGTTGCCCGGTGAGACGCCGCCGCCTTGGTCGCGGATGCGTAGGGAGAGTGTGGCTGGCTTGGTGATGCCTGGTGGTAGTAGGCGTGGTGGGGGAACGATGGTGATGAGCACGGGCGGGAGTGGAATATGCTCATGGTGGGTATGTGCGATGGGGCCACTGCCATCGTTGCTGTGTTGTCTATGGTAGTGATATCGATGGTGCTCGACCGTTGCGCGGAATGCGTTCTTGAGGATCTCGGTCAGGATATATTCCATGTGTATTGGGACATAACTTTGGGTTACGTTTTTTGTTTTGTTTTAGAATCTATGGAAATTGATGGGGATGGATGGGAAGGGGGACGCACGCGAAAGTGGCATCGGTCGCGCCGTCGTTTATGATGGACGGGGCTGCGCCGAGCGAGGCCTCGCAAAGCTCGCTCACGAACGAGCCGCACATGCGGATCATCTCGACGGGTGACAGAGCCATGTTGACGATGCCCACATCGGCATTGTTCGCCTGTTCAGGGTTCTGTAGTGCATGAGAAAGCACGATGTGTTGCTCCGCGATCAATCGGACAGCGAGGCGGTTACGGATGGCGGCGTCGAGGAAATTACTGATCTGTTCCGAGGACATGTACTTTGCGCATTCTTGAAACCTGCAAATCAGAGGGAAAGGTTATTATTATTGTCTTGTTGGTTGATCGTATCGGCGCCCGCCCCCCGCGCATGATCGTTTGTGTTGTGTGGAAAGAAGAAGGACAACGACTAACTCACCCTTTGGCCATGGTTATAAGATCGTTCGCATGGTCCTGTACGAGAGCCTCCAGCTGCGCCGTGAATATTGTGTTCTCTTCCAGATTCTTCACCTGCGGGTATGTCGCGTTCCACAAAAAGCTTTTCCTGAACCCATCGAGAACACGCGCGATGTACGGATTCGTTCCAACTATGAACGGTAGGGATTCGAGAGATCGTATCCGAGTAGCCAGTCGTCGCGGAATTTCGGCTTGGGCGTATGACACGGAGGTCAGCACGGATGCAGGAGTGAGGGGGCGACCAGTGGCTAGAAGGGTGCCCAGTGTAAGGGGGCGAGGTGTGTGTTGTGCATAAGTTGCCAAGAGGTGGGCAACTTCGGGTGGAGCTGGTTCGGGTGTACGGCTGTGAACTGAATGCTGACGATGCACGCGACGCACAAGAACACTGCGTGAGAGGATCCGTGGGGATCGGACCTGTTGAAGCATATCACTGTCGGGATTAACGTCGTCGTCGACCGACGCATTCCTTATCACCCGGCCGGAACTCAAAACAAACACAACGCAGATGCAGTTGGATGTACTAGTATGAAAGGTAAAACTATCGAGACAATGATTCTAATTATACACTTGGTAAAGTGGTCTGTATGACAGCTGACATCAATAGTCGAAATAGACGGTTAGAAGAACACTTACGTGCTAGAGAATTTCGTGCCTTGTCTCACAACCTTCTCGACGGCATCCAGGAAATCACGTTCAGTAGCAACCTTGCGCCGTGCGCGAATTGCAAACATGCCCGCCTAAATATTATGTGAGTCGACACCAAGCTTCTCCGATTTCCTGACACACCTCAGTGGCCACCGACCGCAACTCAGCGCCAGTCGTATTCGGACATAAACGCGCAATGAGACTGAACCGTATGTCTCTCTCTACGCTCATACTCCGTGCATGGATACGAAGGATGTGAGCCCGCCCTTCGTTATCTGGCAAAGAAAATTCTATCCGCCGGTCCAGCCGACCTGGTCGTAGCAGGGCGGGATCGAGGGTATCTGGTCTGGACAGAAGTCAGTCGGCGAAAAGAACTGCGTAGAAAAATGTTCACCTGTTGGTGGCCATCAATACTTTAATGTTTCCGCGCGGGTCAAATCCATCCAGTTGGTTAATGAGTTCTAACATAGTCCGTTGAACCTCGTTGTCACCGCCCGCACCATCATCAAAGCGGGCACCACCGATGGCATCTACTTCATCGAAGAAAATGATGCACGCCTTCTTGCTTCGTGCCATCTCAAACAGCTCACGGATCATGCGCGCACCCTCACCAACATACTTCTGGACGAGCTCAGAGCCGATGACGCGAATAAACGTTGCGTCTGTTCGGTTGGCAACAGCACGCGCACAAAGTGTCTTCCCCGTTCCTGGGGGTCCAAACAGCAAGACGCCTTTTGGTGGATCAATGCCGAGGCTAACAAACCGCTCTGGCTGGAAGGACGTCAGACATGCATCACAGCAAGGGACAAATTGGACAATACCGAGAGCAACGGCAGTTCCACAACCTCCCGAAGTTTCTCGATCTGGTCTTTGCAACCACCAACGTCGGAGTATGTCACATCTGGCTTCTCCTCGACTTGCATCATAGTCACTGAGGCGTCGATCTTCGGAGGAAGGGGAATTTGGATTTGATACTTATTACGATCAACCCTGTAAAATGGGTCGGTTTAAAGATAACTATTTGGTAAGAATGGACTACTCACCCAACACGCATACCCTCCTCAATGTCTGTTGGTGCAACACGATCGCCTAGAGAAACGACAAACTTGGCAATTTGCTTGATGTTGATGAGGTACTTGTCTTGCTCATCGGCACCCATCTGTCCCTGCAGTGCGCCCATAGGGTTTACCGAACGGGCTGCCTCTGCGGCTGCCTCATCCAACTTGATAATCTTTGTACACCGTGCAACTTGCAGGGGATGCTCCGCGTTCATACGCTGCCTATCTGAAGGTAGGTCCCATAGGTTGGGAGATGCTAAGCCGGTGTCTGACTCCTTGATTCCTGTGTACTGGTGATTAACCGTTGTGGTTAACGTTCTGAGACAACGGACCAAGCTTCTCGTTTATTCGTTTTTGCACATCCTTGATGTCCACTTCCGTCTTCTTTAACTGAGCGGCGTACGGACCTTGGCCCTGTGTACCAGTTAGACAGCATCTTGGAGGGCTCGTAAATTTGCACGTACATACGTCTTGAGTATTTGGATGTCACTCTCATCCAAAGCTGCAGATGTATTTCAGTGTGTCATGGCAAAATATGTAAAAAGATAAGGACTCACGAACGATTTTCTCATCCTTTTCGTCGATCTTCTTGGTGACTTAGAATACGGTCAGAAAGCACCGAGTGGTGAATGAGGGAGCATACATTTTTCCCAATCACTATCAAGAAGTGTCAGAACTGATAGAAATCACTATGAATGACGAGATCACTCACGCTTTCGGAGGCATAGTGGGCAATAGTGTGTATATTTGCGAAGGAGACAAGGTCGACTTCACGGGGGACGCGTCACTCAATTTGACCACGTGACATACCCGATTTGATCACATCTGGAGAAGCGCCTTGATTGTCCTCCTCCTCCTCAGTCTACTGCACTATGGCTGGCGCCCTCCCAAATGCGAAGAAATACCTCCAGAAAATTGAGGATGAGGACCGCGAGTCTAAATTCGGCCAAGTATTCGGCGTATCAGGCCCTGTCGTTGTCGCAGAGAATATGATCGGTTGTGCGATGTACGAGCTCGTGCGCGTTGGTCATGATGAACTGGTTGGGGGTGCGTAGATAGGATGCTTCGTTATATGACCCATCTTATACATGATATTTATTCCAGAGGTCATCCGAATTGACGCGGATAAGGTGACCATTCAGGTGTACGAGGAGACTTCCAGCGTCACTGTCGGGGATCCTGTGCTACGGACAGGGAAACCCTTGAGTGTTGAGCTTGGTCCAGGTATATGAACTGCCCTTACGTTCTTTATTTTTACTGAAGTCATTCGAGGGCTGATGGGAAACATCGTCGACGGTATCCAACGACCGCTGCGCGTATGTCTCATTCTCATCTCTCAAACAAAATATATGAGACCGAAACCCCACAGTCGATTCAAGAACTCTCAAAGTCCATCTATATTCCCAGAGGTATCAACACAGAAGCTTTAGACCGCACCATCAAATGGGACTTTACACCAACGGATGTCAAGGTGCCTTGACCAATATGTTCCTCCCACTTATTCCGTCCTCGACTTAAAGACTCTGCCATAGGTGGGAGACCACGTTTCTGGAGGCGACATATTCGGCAGAGTTTACGAGAATTCACTCGTTAATGCCCACAAGATCATGCTGAACCCCCGAGCTATGGGGACTATTACGCATTTAGCAGAAAAGGGCAGCTATGCAGTCGACGTACGGTGTATATCCGTTCCTTGATAGGGAGCTTATTGAAAAGGACTCTCTCAGGATGTCGTTCTCGAGACTGAATTCGACGGGAAGACCACAAAGCATACTCTTATGCAGTTGTGGCCTGTTCGTGCTCCCCGTCCTGTGACAGAGAAACAGATGGCGGATTTTCCGCTTCTGACAGGTCAACGTATTCTGGATGCCCTATTCCCATGTGTTCAAGGAGGAACTACAGCCATTCCTGGCGCCTTTGGGTGTGGAAAGACTGTTATTTCCCAGGCGTTATCAAAATACTCAAACAGCGATATAATTATTTACGTCGGCTGCGGGGAGCGCGGGAATGAAATGGCCGAAGTGCTGATGGAGGTGCGTTTGTCTCACCGTCGCTTTGCCTTTCCCTGACTGCGATCACAGTTCCCAGAACTCACAATGGATGTTGAGGATCGGCAAGAACCCATTATGAAGCGTACCACGCTCGTAGCGAATACGTCCAACATGCCAGTAGCCGCTCGTGAAGCCTCAATCTATACTGGTATCACACTTGCGGAATACTTCCGTGACCAGGGCAGCAATGTTGCAATGATGGCTGACTCGACTTCCCGTTGGGCTGAGGCTCTCCGCGAGATCTCCGGTCGATTGGCAGAGATGCCTGCAGATTCTGGTTATCCTGCATATCTTAGCACCAAACTCGCAAGTTTCTACGAACGCGCTGGTAAGGTAGTGGCCCTTGGCAACCCGGTTCGGCAAGGAACCGTTTCCATTGTCGGAGCGTACGTTGTGAGCATCTCATACCAAGACCCCGACTTACGATATCGTAACTAGTGTTTCACCACCTGGTGGTGACTTCTCGGACCCTGTGACTTCTGCCACACTTGGTATCGTGCAAGTGTTCTGGGGTCTCGATAAGAAACTAGCGCAGAGAAAGCACTTCCCTTCCGTTAACTGGAACCTTTCATATTCCAAGTATACCAAAGTCCTCGAGTCATACTACGACTCCACAGAGCCAGGTTTCGTTGAGCTGCGTACACGTACTAAAGAGATTCTTCAGAAGGAAGAAGATCTTGCCGAGATCGTTCAACTTGTTGGCAAGAGTGCTCTCGGAGAGAATGACAAGATTACACTTGAGGTCGCACGCATGCTCAAGGACGACTTCCTTCAGCAGAACGGCATGAGCGAGTACGACCGGTACTGTCCATTTTACAAGACAAGTGGCATGCTACGTAACTTTGTGGACTTCCATGATTCGGCCATCAAGGCGGTACAGACGAATGGCATCTCGTTTGCAAAGGTCAAAGATTCGGCGAGTGACATTATATTTAAACTCTCGCAAATGAAATTTGAGGTATGTAAATCGTATCATCCCTGACTTTCCAGACTCTTACTTGCTTTTTAGTCGCCATCGAAAGGAAAGGAGTCAGTGAAGGGTACACTGGACAGCCTCCACCACGAGATCACCGAAAAGTTTAGGAGGATCGTCGAATGAATAGGTGTCTTGGATGATATTAATGGAGGCTTCGTAACTTCCTAAACTCGTAACGGAATACATTGTCATAGCAGTCACCTCATGTAATTTTTTACTCCTCTTTACCCTGTTATGCATGGCCAAAAGCAAGGGGCTTGGCATATAGGAAGTGCAGGCACGTGAGTACGCGAACGACGCTTATTAAGACATCACGTGGTTCTCTCGCCACTCAGAACCGCACAGGCCTAGGGCCGCTCCGTCCATCTTGCGGCGTTCCACTACCACTACCTGCGTTCTATAATATTCATCAAAGATGTCTGAACGAAAAGGTGATTCCTCCAACCTCCATACATTTTCAGGTTACTAATGACATTCAGTGTTAAACAAGTACTTCCCCCCGGACTTCGATCCTGCCTTGATCCCTAGGCGGAAAGGGCCCAAAAACTCGCAACAGGTAGTCCGTCTAATGGCACCATTTTCAATGTATGTATACGGTTTTTATCACATCCTTAAACCTATTCACCTCCGCTTTATAGGCGTTGCAACATCTGCGGGGAGTATATATATAAAGGCAAAAAGTTCAATGCGAGGAAGGAAACCGTCGAAGGAGAGGACTACTATGGCATAAAGATTTTCCGCTTTTATATCAAGTGGTATGTGCTACACTTACTGTTCCACGAGGCGTACTCACTGTCGAGGGTAGTACACTGTGCTCCGCAGAAATCACATTCAAGACCGATCCAAAGAACACCGACTATATTGCGGAGCATGGTGCTTCGCGCAACTTTGAGCCATGGCGGGAAGAGAAAGCCGTCGAGGAAGAGGATCGGCTTGCCAAGCTGGAGGAGGAAGAAAACAATCCAATGAAGGCACTCGAGAATCGCACGATCGACTCAAAGCGCGAGATGGACGTCCTCGACGCGTTGCACGACATTCGCGCACGAAATGCAAGAAATGAACGTGTGGGGAAATCAGAGGATATCGTCGCGCGCATTGGCCGCGAAGATGTCGTTAGCCTCGAGGACGAGCAACGACGGAAGGAAGAAGAGGAAGATGAGAGACTAGTGAGGGAGGTCTTCTCAAAGGTTTCGGTACCTAGTGCAGGACCATCGCACAAGTCTGGAGAGGATGATGAAGAAACACCCGCTTCGACGGTTGTCACAGTAAAGCGGAAGGCGGACGACGTCGAACCAGATCTGAAAAGCCTCCTGCCCGAGAATACACGAGGTATGGTGAATGCCATATCGGCATCATTACAGCCAGCAAAGAAGAAGAAAGCGGACAACTCCAAGTCACTCGGGATCAAGCTTGTAAAGAAGAAGGAGAAAGCTGTTGTTGCAAGTTGACGATGACAGTGGTTGCGTGGTCGTATTCCAGCTTCAGACGTACGATTGTAATTATTTTCGGTTTGTAGTATTAACTTAGATCCCTTGGACTTTCTAGTTTACGAGCGAGTGTTCAGGCCTTCAGGTCCAGGCTATTTCGTTCTTAATGCTCACTCTGTCTACACCGTCTAATTGCTTCCAATGCTGGCGCACTTATCCTCAATCTGCATCACGACATGGTCAACGGATAAGAACGAATGCTCGGCGACGATACAGCCTTTGCTTAGAATGGCCTTACCATGTGAACGAAGGCCGCCACCATGCGAGATTGCGACTTGGACGAATTCAAGACGTCGAAGTGAAAGAGTAACCTATTGTCAGATGATCGCCCCATGTTCTTTCCCCACTTCCAACCAACCCATTCCGACGTGTTTGAAGCTTGTGTTTCACATACATAAATATGTCATGACCCTCGGAAACCACCACGACCTCCCCTAAATCCTCCGCCACCGCGACCACCACGGCCGAACCCTCCTGAGCCTCCGCGGCCTCCAAAGCCTCCGCGACCACGATCACCTCCGAAGCCTCCTCGGCCACGATCACCTCCAAATCCTCC